>JGI12479J12853_1000331_pt1 | contig 34597 bp, 32 predicted proteins | sample A23P3SouthBayCA_2_FD_12853 | JGI IMG/M metagenome (IMG submission 12853) | reverse complement strand
CTTCCAGGCCCTGGTCGTTGATCAGGGACCGGAGCCTCGCGGCAAGAACGACGTTGTAGCAGAGCACGAGGACCGGCTTGTGCATCAACTGGGCGAGATGCAGGCAGCGGTAACCGAGGATCATCGTCTTGCCGGAGCCGGCAACGCCGTGAATGACGCGATGCCCGGCCCCCAGGCCTCGCGCCAGGCGCTCCTGTTTCAGGTCCATCACCTTGATGATGTCCGGGATATCGAACACGTCCGTTTCGCCGTCTGCCGAAAGGTCGAGCTGGGGTTGCGGATGCATCCGTATTTCCGGAAACATGTGCCAGCGGATGCGATCGATCTGCGGCTGGGTCAGCGGCCGGTTGAAGCAGTAGGGGAACATATCCCAGAGCCGTTTCTGGAACTCCTCGACACCGGTGTTCTCGGTCATCTCGTCCTTGCAGATGGCGAGGTGCGGATGGATGACCTGGTCGAGCTGTGAGCTCTCGAACTGCTCGCGGGTGATGCTCGTAAAGACGACGCCGTACCCGTAGGGAAGGACCAGCTTGCCGCAATATTCACCCTCATGGTGGATGAGTTGCGGATCTTCCTCGAGCTGATCTGTCAGCTTGTACGTACAAAGCCGCGCTTGCTTGAGCGGGTTCGGGACCGTCTTGAGGCCGGTCCGAAGCAGGAGCTCGAAAGAGTCGGGGTTGGCCGAACGAATCGTGTCCGGGCGCCAGTCTTTCACTTCGAGGAGCAGGAGCCCGCGAAGCGGGTGCAGGATCGCAAAGTCCGTGTACCGCGGCCGGTGCCCCACCGCCGTCTCGTACCAGCAGAGGTAGTCGTCTTCCAGGTGGCTGCCGAGCCTTCGAGCAAAGCGCTTCTCGCCCGACTGCATCCGGGAGAGACAACTGTTCAATGGCGGTATGAGCTCAGCCATCCTGGACCCTTCGAGCCCCGGCAGGGGCACTCATCCGGTCGATACTAACCAGATAGGGCCTTCAAGTCCGGATTTGGCTCACATTGCCGCGCAGGTTAGAACCGGTCAAAACCCGATACGCCGCACCAGCTCCTCGAACCTCGGATCCCCGTGCAGGTTCGCCCACTTCGGGTCCACCTTCAGCAGGTTCATCTTGTGGTCGCCGGCTTCGAAGCCGCGCTCGAGCCAGGCGAACGTCTCGTCGGTATTGCCGAGCGCGTTATAGATGAGCGCCACGCCGTAAGGCGCCACGTAGCGTGACTGCGACGCAGCCAGCATTTCCTCGAGTACCGCTTCCGCGCCGGCCACATCTCCCGACTTCGCCTTCGCGTAGCCGATGAGGCCCAATGGGTGTGACATGGTTCGACGCGTGATCGCGGCGGCCTGCTCCGCCTCCGCGATCGCCTGCTCGTGGCGGCCCTTTTCGCTGTAGGCGGCGGACGCGAAGATGTGCGCGAGCACGTGGTTCGGGTCGAGCGCCAGTGTCGCCTGCAAGCGCACGAGCGCGTCGTCGGTGCGTCCGGCGTGCGTCAGGAACTGCCCCGCGAGTGCGTTGAATCGCGGGTTGAACGGTTCGAGCGCCAATGCCCGTTCCACGCTGCGCATCGCCTCCTGGTGCCGGCCCTGGTTCGAACGCAAGTGCCCGAGGAACAGGTGCGCCTCGGCGTTCTCCGGGTCGAGTTCCAGTGCGCGCAGGAAGTGCTGCTCGGCGGCAGCCGCGTCCCAGTCGTACCAGATCGCCAGCACGCCGAGCTGCGTGTGCGCGGTGGACGACGCGTCGTCGAGTTGCACGGCCTTCTCGGCCGCCTCGATGGCTTTCGGGATGACCAGCGCGGGCGTCATGTCCACGGCGGACGACGTGCGGTATGCATCCGCGAGGCCGACGTAGGCGAGCGCATAGTTCGGGTCCAGCGCGGTCGCCTGCGTCAGGAACTGGATGCCCTTTTGCAGTTCGGGCAGTGCGACCCGCTGCACGTGGTCGCGCCCCTTCAGGTAGAGCTGGTACGCCTCGCCGCTGGTCGTGTACGCGGTCGTGACCCGGCGTTCGTCCTCGCGCGACAGTCCGCCGTGCAACTGTCCCGCGATGTCGCGGGCGATGCCGCTCTGCAACGTGAGCAGGTCCGCGAGCGTGCTGTCGTAGCGCTCGCCCCACACCTGGTCGCCGTCCTGACCGTGCGCCAGTGAGAGCGACAACAACAGCCGCTCGCCCTGCTGCTCCAGGCGGCCGTGCACGACGCCCTTTACCGATAGCGCCTTCGCGACGGTCTCCGCGTCGACGTCCTGGCCCTTGTAGCGGAACACCATGCTGCGCGCTTTCACCGACAGGTCCGGCAGGCGGGCGAGTGCGTTGATGAGCGATTCCGTCATGCCGTCGGTGAGGTAGTCGAGCCCGGGGTCACCGGTCGCGTTCGCGATGGGCAGGATGGCGACGGAATCGATCGTGGTCGGGCTGAACCACGACCGGGCGAAAAACCCGCCTGCGACCACGAGCGCGGCCAGCGCCGCGATCGCCACCGACCGGACCGCGACGCGCCCGCCGCCGCGGCTCTGCTTCAGTTTGCGGCCGAGCTCCAGGTCCTGCTGCAGCGCCTTGAGATCGGCAAGCAGCGCCTGTGCCGTTGGATAGCGATCGGCGGGATCCTTCTGTAGCGCCCTGCTCACGATGCGCTGCAGTTCCTCCGGCACGTCGTCGGCCAGGCTCGCGAGCGGCGGCGCGTCGCGCTCGAGGATGCGCGCGATCACGTCGGCCGTGCTGTCCCCGGCGAACGGGACCTCGCCGCCGATCATCTCGTAGAGCAGCACGCCACAGCTCCACACGTCGCTCTGCGCGTTGACGTTGCCGCCACGCGCCTGCTCCGGCGACATGTACGACGATGTGCCGATCAGCAGGCCGGCGGCCGTCGCGAGGTTCGTTACGTCGAGGGCGCCGTGACCGCGGAACGTCTCGGTGATCTTCGCAACGCCGAAGTCGAGCACCTTCACGTAGCCGTCCGGGCGCAGCATCACGTTCTCGGGCTTGATGTCGCGGTGCACGACGCCGCGTTCGTGCGCGGCAGCAAGCCCCGTGGCGACCTGGATCGCGATATCGACGGACTTCGCGAGGCCCGGCGCGCCGCGTGACAGCACTGCACGCAGTGTTTCACCCTCGATCAGCTCGCTCGCGATGTAGTAGACACCGTCGGCCTCGCCGATGTCGTGAATGGTGACGATATTCGGGTGGTTCATCGCGAGCACGGCCCGCGCTTCCTGCAGGAAGCGTGCGACGTACTGGCGATCGGCGACGAGGCCCGGCGCCAGCACCTTCAGCGCGACGCTGCGCCCCATCCGGTCGGTGGCACGATAGACGTCGCCCATGCCGCCGCTGCCGAGCTGCTCGCCCACCTCGAACTGCGCCACGCGCCTGCCTTCGAGCGAGTCGCCGCCGAGCACCGCCGCGGCAATGTCCGCTGCGCTGCCCTCAATGAAGTCGCCGGACTGCTCGTGCGACGCGATCAGGGAGTCGATCTCCCGCCGGAGGTCCGGGTCATTCGCGCAGGCCTCGTCGAGGAACGTGTCGCGTTGCCCGGCCGGCAACTCGAGCGCCGAGTTGAAGATGTGTTCGATGCGCTCGAGCGTCCGCGCGTGCATGGCCGGCTACCCCGCACGGAGCTCGCGGAACAGCCAGGCTTTCGCCAGCCGCCAGTCCCGCTCGACCGTGGTCTCGGAAATGCCGAGCGCCCGGGCGATCTCCGGGTTGCTCATGCCGCCGAAGTAGCGCAGCTCGACAACCTTCGCGCCGCGCGGGTTGACCGACTCGAACGCGGCCAGCGCGTCATGCAATGCGATCAGCTCGGCGGAACGCTCGGGCGAGACGATCGGCTTGCCGTCGAACGTAACGTGACGGTACTCGCCGCCGCGCTTGCCGGACGCCCGCTGCCGGGCGTAGTCCACGAGGATGTGGCGCATCACCTGCGCCGACAGCGCGAAGAAGTGCGCGCGTCCCTCCCAGTCGACGCCCTTGTGGCCGACCAGCCGGATGAACGCTTCGTTCACGAGCGCCGTCGTCTGCAGCGTGTGGTTGTGCCGTTCCCGGTTCACGTAGCGGTGAGCCAGCCGGCGCAGGGTGTCCTGGACCAGCGGTACGAGCTGCGCGAGCGCGGCCGCGTCCCCGACCTGCCACTGGCGCAGCAGGAGGGTCACCGCCGGTGCGTCATTGGCCGGGAGCATGACCCGACTCAGCGGCAAAAAGGAGGCCGTGCCGCGCTGGCGACAAGCCTATGCCCGACGAGCTGGTTGCAGTGCATACAGGAACCGGCCGGACCACGGGGTCAGTGGTCGGGATTATGGATCAAGCCAGGGCCGGAAAGGGAGATGCACCGCCAACTTTCGCAGGGGCCGATGACGGCGTTCGGCCCCGGTTTCCGCTTACAGGGGTATCGGACAGTCCGCCGCAGGGCGGGCCGGGCCGGCAACCACCAATAGACAATGAGGAAACCACCATGAACACCCGCAAACTGCTCGTCCCCACCGCCGTCTCGCTGGCCCTCGGCCTCTCGCTGCCGTTGCAGGCCTCGGCCACGAACAACGACGCGGCCGCCTGCAGCAACAAGACGCTGAAGGGCGTCTACCAGTTCGCGACCAGCGGCTATAACATCGTAAACGGCACGGCGATCCCGAAGGCCATCATCGAAACGCTGGTGTTCGACGGCAAGGGCAACGTCGAGACGCCGCACATCTCGCTCAGCGTGAACGGCAACATCATCCAGCCGCCGGTCGGCAGCAGCGGCTACTACACCGTGGAAGCCGACTGCACGGGGTCGCTCGTGTTCAGTGACGGCGTCTCGTTCACGCTGCAGGTCCGCCCGTCGGGCAAGGAAGCGAAGATGCTGCAGACGAACCCGAACACCGTCATGCAAGGCACGGCGGAGAAGGTGCTGCCACTGAAGGCCTGGAGCCGTTAATCGCCTGAACGAAACGTCGGGTCCGGGGAGTCAATGCCCCGTGGCCCGGCGTTCTCGCTGATCAGTCGAGCGACCTCAGGACCGCGAGCACGTCGCGGCGAACCGCGTCGATCGCCGTCGTGATGGCATCCGCCGCTTCGCGGCCCCTGGCGCGCCGCGCGTCGTCGCGGTCCTGGCAGGCGGCGGCACTCTCGTAGTGCAGCGCTTCCCAGTTTGCGGCCCAGACGCCCTGCAGGTTATCGATGCTCGTCGCCGGGAACTCCTGGAGCACCATCGTCAGGTCCTCGATCGTCTGCACCAGCACCCAGCCCGACCGGACGTTCCCGCGGATCGAGAAGTTGCAGTCGTAGTGATTCAGGAACGTGAGCTCCTGCAGCTCGCCGAGCCGCGCGAGGATGTCGAACGACGACTGTCGCTGGTTGCGATTGAACTCGGTGTGTTCGTTGCGCCAGGTGTTGTAGGTGAGACTGGTGATCGCGACAACGAGGCTGATCAGCGCGACGGCGTTGCGCCGGACCTGCTCCAGCAGCGATCTGCGTGCCATGCCGGGTTCGGGATCGATGTCGCGGCCTCCTCGTCAGTGCCTCGGCGAGACGCGGGCGTTCCAGTTGCCGGGCAGTATACGCCGATCGCTGAGCCGGGCCCCGATATCGCCGGATGTGACGTCGTCCGACGAATCCAGCAGGAGCGCTCCGCATACTCGCCGGATGAACCCCGGGCCCCTCGTCGTCTTCGCCGTGCTGGTGCCGCTCATGTTCTGGGCGGCGTACCACTATTACCACGACCGGCACCGGCCGGAGCCGCTGGGCGGCCTGCTCCTTTGCATCGTTCTCGGCGTGGTCGCGGCCTGGCTCAGCCGGGGCATGTACGCTGGCCTCGACGTGCTCGGACTGCGTTACGATGCGTACGATCTCGCGGCCGACAACCTGCCCGGCCTGTTCGCCTACTCGGTGCTGGCCATCGGCGTGACGGAGGAGCTGTCAAAGCTCATCCCGTTCGTCGCGATCGTGATCTGGCTGCGGGCGTTCGACGAGCCGCTCGACGGCATCGTCTACGCGTCGTTCATCGCGCTCGGGTTCTCGCTGGTCGAGAACCTGCACTACCTGCAATTCGTATCACCCGGCGAAGCGTTCGCGCGTGGCTTTGCCGCGCCGCTCGTGCACATCGTGTTCGCGTCCATGTGGGCGTACCCGATCGGCGTCGCCCGGCTGAACGGCGACAGCCTGTGGCGCGCCGGCGCGCCCTGGTTTGCGGCCAGCGCCGCGTTGCACGGCGTCTACGACTTCGTTGCGATCGGGCTCACGGGCATCGCGCTGCTGGTTACCGCAGGAATTGTCCTGCCGCTGTGGGTCTGGCGGCTGGTGCTGCTGCGACGGTTGGCGCAGCCGTCGTGATCCGGCCTGTCTACCGGTGACCGGCGTCCCGGAGCACTTTCTGGAACCGCGGTTCCTCTGCAATGGGGTCTAGCAACCGGTCACCGCCCGCCTGGATGACGCCCGGGTCGCGGATGCTGAGGGCCCGCTCCACCTGCTCGAGCGCCGCCTCCGTATCGCCCCACTGGGCGTAGACCTGGGCGTACTGGTACGACGCGGCGCTACCGTACCGCGCGAGCATCGCATCAACCTCTGCCTGGGCTTTGTCGGTCTCGCCGGCCACTTCGTAAAGGATCGCGAGCGCGGAGTTGCGGGCCCAGCCCAGCGGTTCCTGTTCGGCCAGCGCGGTTGCCGCCGGTACGTCGCCGCGCGTTTCGAAAACGCACATCGCCGCATAGTAGTGAAAGCGGCCAACGCTCGGCTCGATCTCGAGCGCTCGCTTGCGGACCTGGTCGACCACCTCGCAGTCGCCAGACCTGAAGTAGATGTAGGATTTCCAGCGCAGGATATCCAGCGAGAGTGGGTCGAGGCTGCTGGCTTTCTCGATCGTGGCTATCGCTTCGGGATACCGGTGCAGGTTCGTCAGTGCGGCAGCGTATTCGCCGAGGACCGGCACACTAGCAGGGAAACGCGCGGCGGCTTTGCCGAGGTAATCCGCAGACTTTGCGTAATCGAAGTTCACGGTGGCAATGCGGCCAATGGCGCTGAGCGTGCGGTCGCTTTCCGGGGCCAGGCGTTCGAGGTCGCGGCCAATCTGCTCCATCCGTTCGAGCGAGTCCCGGAAATCGCCCCAGCCGTTCCGGTTCTTGAAATCCCAGACCTTGAACAGCCCTCCCAGCGCATCGACGTATTCGGGGTCGATGGCCAGCGCGTTCTCGAGGTGGGTTTGCGCGCGGTTGAGTGGCTCCAGCTCATCCGGGTTGCGCTGGAAGATATAAACGCCGCGGAGATACTCCTCGTAGGCTTTCGAGTCGGCGCTTTCGACCACGGCCGATTCCCCGAGCAGGGTCACGTGCATGGCGTCGGCAACCTGGGCGGCGATCTCTTCCTGGATGGCGAAGATGTCGTCGAGGTTGCGGTCAAAGGTCTCGGACCAGAGGTGGTAACCGTTGCGGGTCTCTACGAGTTGCGCGGTGATACGCACGCGGCTTCCTGCCTTGCGAACGCTGCCTTCGAGGACGTTGGCAACGTTCAGGATGTCGCCGACTTCACGGAGGTCGATGTTCTGGCCCTTGAAGGCAAAGGAGGACGTGCGCCCCGACACCTTGAGGCCGCCAAGCTTGACCAGCGTATTGAGCAGCTCCTCGGAAAGCCCGTCCGAGAAATAGTCATTGTCCGGGTCGTCGCTCATGTTCACGAACGGGAGAACGGCGATGCTGGAGTTCGGCGCGCCGGTTTCGTCCGGCTGTTGCGCGGTGACCGGAGCTTCGCCGGGCCGTGGCGAACCGGCAGTTGCAATGGCGTCGCCCGGGAAGAAGCGATCCGTGGCCAGCAGGCCGATGGCGATCACAAGCAGGACTACGATGAGCAGGTTCATGCGCTGGCCGGTTTGCCCGACGACCGACTCGCCGGGAGCAACGTCCCCGGTGCGCTTCACACCCTCGGGCGTCAGCTCGAATATCCAGGAGAAAATCAGTGCGATGGGGAAGCCGAGCAGCAGCAGCCCGAGCACAAAGCGAAACGCCCATGGCGGGACACCCAGCTGTTCGAAGAGGACGTCGGCAATCTGCAGGATCACCCAGCCGGCCACCGCATATAGCAGCGCCATGCGAACGACATTGCGTCGTTTTAGCTCGGCAATGAATGACATGAGCCGTACCGCTCAGAATCCCGGCGCGTAGCTTAGCACGGGGCAAGGAGGATGACGGCCCGGCGCGGATACCGGGCGAACATGGTTCACATGGGCGCGGTGCCGGAACCAGATCTGCCCCGGGGATTCTCCCGCTACCCGAGCACCTTGTTAAGGTCCTTGAGCAACGCCCGCAGCGATCCCGTCAGCAAGACGTACTCGGCATCGAGACGCGCGAGCGGGTCGTTGTCGTCGTCCGGTGCGTCGTCCATGCCGAGGAACTTCAGCTTCGTGATGACGCCGTTCTCGTCGAGCACGAAGCTCATCACGTTGTCGTAGACGAGCCCCAGGTGCGTGAGCCGCATGCCGTCGACGACGTGGCGCCGGATGGTCTTGTCGCTGAGATCGAAGTTCATCCACCGCACGGTGGAGACCTCGTCGCCGGCCGCCTGCATGCGGCACTCGTGGCCCAGCGCAAAGTTCGGTGCGGTCGTGCCGAGGAACATGGCCTTGAGGAAGTCGTGCACGGGGCGCTCGAACGTGAGCGGATCGAGATCGAGGTCGCCGAACGCCGCTTTCAGGCGACTTATGAACCGCTCGGCCATGGCCGGCTGTGCGGCGTCGATGCCGACGATCTTCGTCGCTATATCGACCGTGCCCCAGATCCGGTCGGACTTCACCATGGCCTTCGGCATCAGTTCGTCGCGGACCTCCGCCTTCAGCCGCCGTTTCTCCCGGCCGCTCGGCTCCTCGCCCATGCGCTGCCGGTAGTCATCGATGCGCACGTCGAGCTCTTCGTTCACCGCGGCGGCCGGCAACACGCGTGACTGGCTTCGCATTCTCAGGAGGTCCGCCCCGTTCACCCGCCGGGCCAGGCTGTCACCGGCTTCCGGTGCCGGCGGCTCCCAGCCGGAGCTGCGCTCGGTCAGCGGCCCGCAAGGCTGGAAGGCCGCGCCTTGCAGCGCCGTGGACAGGTCTTCCTCGCTTTGCGGCCAGGGGTTGGTAAAGGAATAAAGACGAAGATTGCGAAACATGCGGCTGCCAGGGCTCCGGACAAAGGCGCGAAGTATGGCAGGGTGGCATCCGAGTAACTAGTTTGAACCGTACGAAGATTTGCGCTACGTCCAAGATTGGTCAGAGCTTCTGATCTATAGTTGAAATTCGTTTCCCGAGGGTATGCGAGATGGAATCGGTCAAGGAGTTTGCCTACACCAAAGGCAAGAATGCGACCGACAGCGCCATGATCATCGACGCAATGGACCTGCTCTACACCGGCCATTTCGATGGTTTCTGCATTGCGTCCAGCGATAGCGATTTCACGCGATTGGCATCGAGATTGCGGGAGAGCGGCCTTGTTGTGTACGGCTTCGGCGAATAGAAGACGCCGAGGGCATTCGTCGCTGCCTGTGACAGGTTCATTTACACCGAGGTTCTTCGTGCCAAGGAGGGCGAGGACGATCAGTCAACGACCCAATCTACCGCCGATCTGAAACGTGACAAGGGTCACTTGGCCAACCTGTTCCGCAACGCAATTGATGCCTGCTCGGACGACGCCGGATGGGCGCAACTTGGGCCTGTTGGCAGCAATATCGCCAAGCAGGCTCCCGAGTTCGATCCTCGCAACTACGGGTACCGAAGGCTCACGGACCTGGTGAATGCGATGAATCTGTTCGAGGTGGAGGAAAAGCTGGTTGGTTCGGGGCCCGGAACCGCGATCTTCGTCCGGGGACAAACGTCGGAAATCGTAGCGGCTTTCTAGTCGGTTGCTGATCCGAGCCAGGAGTCGAAGCGCCGTGTTCGATAATTCGACTGACATCGCGGTCGAGCGCTGATCTGCTGGCGGCTACTCCACTACCGTAGCAACGCCACTCGCCTGCTCAAGCTTCTCACTCGCCTCCAGCCACTCCCACTCGAGCGTCTCGATGGTGGCCTTCGCCTCGGCCTGGTTCTGTAGCAGCGTGGTCAGCTCGTCTTTCCGCCGCGGGTCCCGGTAGATCGCACCATCGGCGAGCTCGCGATCGAATTCGGCCAGCCGGGCGCGGTTTGCGGCCAGCTGCTGTTCCACCTTGCGCACACGGTCCTGCAGCGGTTTCAGTCGCTGCCGCTCGCGGGCCTGTTCCTGCCGTTGCTGCTTGCGGTTCACGGGCCTGGCCGCCGGTTCCTCTGGCGCGCTCGTTGTTTGCGCGGCCGCCTCCTCCTGCTCCCTGAGCCAGGCCGGGTAGTCGTCGAGGTTGCGATCGAAAGGCTCGACGATGCCGTCATGCACGATGAGGAGTTCGTCGCAGACGCTGCGCAGCAGGTGCCGGTCGTGCGCGATGACGACGAGTGCACCGCTGTACTCGATGAGTGCCACGCTGAGCGCCTGGCGCATCTCCAGGTCGAGGTGGTTCGTCGGCTCGTCGAGCAGCAGCAGGTTCGGCCCCTGGCGGATCATCAGCGCGAGCACGAGGCGCGCCTTTTCACCGCCGGAGAAGGGTTCGACCGGCTCAAAGATCCGCTCGCCGCTGAAGCCGAAGCGGCCGAGGTAGTTGCGGTGCTGCTGCTCGCGGTCGTCCGGCGCGATCTCGCGCAGGTGGTCGAGCGGACTTTCGGCCGGGCGCAGCAGCTCGAGCTGGTGCTGGGCGAAGTAGCCTATCTTCGTGTCCTTGGCGAGGATTCGCTCGCCCACGATCAGGGTGCTGCCGGTCGCCAGTGCCTTGACGAGCGTCGACTTGCCCGCGCCATTGACGCCCAGGAGCCCATAGCGGTCGCCCGCCCGGAGTTGCAGGTTGACGTTGTCCAGCACGACGCGCTCGCCGTAACCGAGGCGCGCATCCAGGAGGCCGAGCAGGTGCTGTGGCTGCTTGTCCGGCTCGAGAAAATGAAAGCGAAACGGTGAGTCGACGTGCGCCGGCGCAATCTTCTCCATGCGCTCCAGCATCTTGATGCGGCTCTGCGCCTGGCGTGCTTTCGACGCCTTGTAGCGAAAGCGGTCGACATAGCTCTGGATGTGCTTGATCTCCTTCTGTTGCCGGGAATACATCGCCTGCTGCTGCGCCAGTTGCTCGGCGCGCAGCGCTTCGAACTGGCTGTAGTTGCCGGTATAGAGGTTGATCTGCGCATTCTCGATGTGTGCGATGCGCGTGCACACCTGGTCCAGGAAATCACGGTCGTGCGAGATGACCAGCAGGATGCCTGCGTAGCGCTTCAGCCAGCGTTCGAGCCAGAGGATGGCCGGCAGGTCGAGATGGTTCGTGGGCTCGTCGAGCAACAGGATGTCGGACCGGCACATGAGCGCGCGGGCGAGGTTCAAGCGCATGCGCCAGCCGCCGGAGAACGCGTTCACGGGTTGCGTGAACTCCTCCGGCGCAAAGCCGAGGCCGTGCAGCAGCCGCGACGCGCGGGCCTCGGCCGTAAAGCCGTCGATCGCTTCGAGGCGCTCGTAGAGCAGGTGCAGGTCCGGCCGTTCCGCACGGGCTTCGCCGTCCCGGATGGCGGCCTGCACGGCGCGCAATTCACGGTCGCCGTCGATCACGTAGTCGACCGCCGGGTCGCTGCCGTCCGGGCTCTCCTGCGCGACATGCGCCAGCACGAGGGCCGGGTCGAGACCGAGCTCGCCCTGGTCGGGCTCGAGTTCATCCATGAGCATGGCGAACAACGAGGATTTACCGCAGCCGTTCGCACCGATGACGCCCACGCGCTGGCCGGCGTGCACCTGCAGCGTGGCGTGCTCGATCAGGAGCTGACGGCCGCGGCGGAGTGAGATGTCGGTGAGGGTTAGCATGCCGGGCGGGATTATAGGGCTTTAGGCGTTTGGGTGGCGGTCGGACGAATTGCGAGTAGGTATTTGCCGCCACTAGGAAGGTGATGAGTGTCGCAGGAGCGATTCTGCGGCAAAGGCGGCGGCCGAGGACTTGCTCGAACGGGCCTCAGGTCGGCGATCTCGGCCGGGTGCTCCGCCGGAGTATTCGGGCAATTCGGAACTAGCGCCGACACGCGGATTTTCAGTTCGAGGGTTAAGCCCTTAAGGCTATATTTATCAGAGAGTTACCGGGGCGTTCGTTGCGGGATTTTCGGTACTTTGCATAACGATGGGCGAGTAAATAACGCAAATATCACGCAAGAGATTCCGCTTGGGCTATAGATCGAACGCCCTCTCCGTCGCGTCAACCAAGCTTTTCAAGAAGCTTACGGCCTTTTCGAGCCCTGCCTTCGTCACAGGGTGCGGCTCTGGCGGACCGGATGTAACTTTGCGGGAGCGGTGAACGACGTCGCCTCTGAGCTTGATCAGACTGTTCAACTTGGTTCTGACCGTCTTTGAATCATGATTATTCCAGCACCACGCGGCGCTGAGGTCTACGCCGGCATAGTCTTGGAAGAGCTCAATCGTCTTCTGAGAACCCGGGTTATGGAGTCGCTTGATTTCTTCGTCGAGCTTCTTCTCCATGAATTTGCCGACATCTGTATCTGAAAGTCCAGCCAGTCTCTCCGCCACAGCTTCTTGTAGCCTGTCCTCGACATATGTCTCCCAGGCGGTCATGGCCATTACTAGCCCCGCTCGCTTCAAGACTTCGATTTCTGGCGGTGGCGGTTTCGTATTTAGCGAATTGAAATGCTCAAGAAGATTCTCTGCATCCTGGATCGATTGCGAAAAAGTGTCACTTGCCTGGGACATAGGCAACTCTGTGGTCAGCGCCCTGAGATTAGGTATGTCATACCAGCACCGAGGCTAGACCGCGGGAAGAAGGCTCGCGAAAAGAGAAAAGTCCTGTTGCGCTTCTTGGATCTTCCCTCGCTCTGATAGAGCAAGTAGCTCTGCAAACGCTCTTGCCTGACAATTTATCGACTTCTTCGGGTTGAACTCTATGTCCGTAAATCCTTCGTATACGACCCGATCAAGGATCCAGTCCAAATGTGGGGCTAGCGCTTTGATATAAAGCCAATCATAGAATGCATTCTTCGGCGATAATGGAAACCGCTCTCCTTCAAAGTCAAAGGCGACGAGGTCACCTGAGCTTTGCAATCGCGGATCCTTTTTTGCCTCGCGCGGTTTAACATGTAGCAAATCGCGGTAAGGCCCCCCTTCTCGAAATACCTTACTTGATTGATAGGCGCACTCAAGATAGGTGTCAATATCACCTACTTTGATTTTAAGACTGAATGCACTAAGCCTTCTTCCGACTTCCTCTTCCGACTTGCTTGATATCTCAAGCAAATGCTTGAAGCCTCTTTCCCTTGCGGCCAAATGAAGGGCGGCAATGTTCTTCTTCTTTTGGGAAGGTGCCATGCCCGGGTTCCACTTGAAATCAATGGGCACCTCCGAAACAAGGAATGTGCCGACCTCCTGAGGCACAAAAACGGGTCTTGTTGCCATTTCAGAGCCTTCCTTTAATAAGGCTCACTGGAACAATTTTTGGCACCAAAATTTCGCACTTCTCGGCCGACTGCCGACGAGCTTGAATATCTGGATCCTCCCAATTCGTTCGTGTATAGAGTACTTCCTTATCCAATCGCTCGAGACCGACCTCCACTTCTAACAGCTCAGTATCTGCTCTGTTTGCGACGCCAATTGTTATTCTGACACCCTCAATCTTGAGAACATTTACGTCTATAGGAATGTAGCGCGGATTAGGGATCCTGCCCTCCAAATGTGCTAGGTGACACATAGGGTGACTCGCTGTGAAACAAAGATTAACGTAGTCATTCAATCCTTTGTGCGCATCAGCATCCCGGCTCCACTCATTTCCACCGGGAACCGCGACCGCCACCCCGCGACGATTCGCTTCATCTTTCGACAAGATTCCATGTTTGGCGATCGACGCGGTATTCGCCGCGTCTGTGAAGTGGAATAGCGAGGTGAATTGATGTCCTTTAGCGAGAATTTTCGCAAATTCATCGACTTTCATGCGTGTTTTATCGCTTTGTGTTCTTCTAGCCGACGATTGTTGGTGTCTGCTTCGGAACGTAGAAACTCGATAGCATCAAACAGGTTCTTGAATCTATAGTCGGCGACTTCGCGAACCATATCGAACGCTCGCCGTCTCTGATCTGACGGATGCTCCTCGATAAGTAGGCTTTTGATACCAAGCGCTTTGGCATATCCCAGCTCCAAAGCAAGCTCATATCCTCCTGGATTGTCCTCCTCCATGTATGCCAGAACGTAATCACTGCCTCGAATTGCAGCAAGGTCCCACTCTGTATATACGTCGGGCTCGCTCAGTCCGTGTGACCTTGGGTCTAAGAGCTCGAAATTCGCCAGCCTACTGTGCACTGTCTCTTGCCATCCTGATCTGAAACCACCGGCCAAGTAGACCCGCTTTTTTCTAGATCGCAGCGTCATCCACTCTCGTCCTCTTTTTTATCCGCAACGAATAGAACATTCGATAATGCCACTGGAAAAGGCACATTTTGTGCTCGGCTTTGAAACTGACTTCCACTCCAAAAGAGCAAGCCTGCGACTAACGCCATTAGCGATCGCGTCATCCAGCTCCCACCGACCGCTGACGAATCTCCAGCAAATGATATAAGAAATAGAGCAGTAAGACTCGTCGCAATACCATTACAAAACAAAGAAATGAACATGAAACGGCGACCTAGCTCTGCCGCCTCTTTCGACATCGACATGGCTAGGCTTCGAATATCCTTCGGCGTCATCCTGTTTGCCGCAACACCCGCTTTCTCGAGTTTCTGTGACACTATCTGTCGAAAGGCTAGATACGCCTCGTTATCCGCGAATTGCGGTTTGTCGGTCCGCTTCTTCCGAAGCAACGATTGTGCTAGTTAATGCACGCTCAAGAATACGTGGCCAACTGCATAGCTCAGCACGATGCCGACTAACCACAAGCTGTTTGGAAAATGTCCTACCAGCGTTCGCCAGATAGCAGCAGCGGGTTCGTGCGCGGTTACGGCTCCTAATAAGAATAGGAATCCGGGTGCCGCCATCCCTATGAAGTCATTAAAAAACACCAAAAGTGCCGAAAAAAAGTCTGACGGTTTCATTTATCTGCACGCCTATCGAGTATTTGCATTCGATTTCGAACCTGCGACGATGCGATAGTCATGTGGTTCTGCCCGCAAACCAAAAAAGTGCATCAACCACTCTCTCACGTTAGGCCAGAATGCTTCTCCCGGACGTGTTGTTCGTTCGTCACCATACATTTGATTTATCAGGTCGCGCCCAATGCCGTTCACCAATTCGTCTCGTTCCACAAGCCGTAGTAATTCCTCAAAAAGCGGCATTGACCTCAGAGCATGCTGGATGAATACGCTAAATTGCTCTCGATTAAGACCTATTGGTGGATTTAGAAACCTGAGGTCATCGTAAGCAGCCTGCCTTGTGGCTTCGATTTCGCCAGTAAGCTGCTTTGATCTGTACGCCCGATAGACTAGTTCCGGCTTAATACAATTTGGCAACCACCTTGTGATGTCGCGACTCTCTGTGTCCGACTCCCTAGCATCCGGTAACGATATTGCCTGAATAGCGGCTGCCTCGTTTGCGACCTGGATTCTGATCGAAGACGTTGCCTCTTCAGAGAACTGCTGCAATCGGCGAAGTAATTGCGCCACCGATGGATCACTAGTCGGAACACGAACAAGAAGCTCAATATTGGACGGGTATATCCAGCCAAACGCGGTATCGGTCACATTTGCGGATCCAACCAAACATTCGTCGCCAGCCAAGAAGAGCTTCGCGTGCAACCCCTCCACCAGAGAAAGCCCTGTGTTCTGTCTCTCAGCACAAATATCAAACACCTCTAGATCGGAGACGCCCGCAGCGACTTCATGTGCGTTCCAACGCGTATAAATGTCTACACGGATTTCCTGCCTGTCCGGAATATTTTTGAGTATCGCTTTCAGCGCTTGTTTCTTTATGAAGGGCGCACAGATGAGGTATTTATCCGTCTCGACCTCAAAAAGCTCCTGCACTTGCTCCCCAGGGACGAACATTAGTCTTCAAATTCCTCCGGTGTTAGGAACTGTTTGGCGATTGTTCCCCAATCCTGCCGAATTGTCCGAAATCTATCGCGGCCGCGAAGCGACATCTCGACCTCGTATCTAGCCCACGCGGCAAAGATCAGCTTTATGGCATCATGCGCGTTCGCGACTGTCTCGAGCAAATCCCTGCTGGACATGTCGTCAATATCCAAAGACGACTCCAATGTTCCCCATATGAAATCGAAGGCAGGGTGACTCTGATTGAAAACAATTTCGGTAAGTCCGCCTGGCTTTTCTTCTACGCCAAAAAACGCACTTGTGTCTTGATCCGCCCGTAGAAACACGCACTTAAGCGCATTCGATTGTATTTGCCGAACTATCTCTTCCGCTTCTGGAGTATCATATCTCTTGTTCTCGAGATCTTTCCTAATCGTTTCCAGATCTTCTGGTGACGGCTCTGTAGAATCCGCTGGCGCTTCATATCCGTCTTCGGCCCTGCGCTTGAACCCATCTGATGCTCTCTGTGTTACATCGTCCGGCTCTATATGCCGCGCCCCGCTTGAGCGCCTACCCTTGCCTTGCTCCTTGACCATTCCACGGAGAATCTTGAGCTGGCGCTGTAAGTACTCGGCAACTTCAATTAAGTCTGCCCTCGGGTCGCCATACTCTTTTAATCTGGCTTTGTATTGGGTGATTGACTCCCCCGCATGAGCGGCCTCTTCCAATCGGAAGTCGGCGAGGCTAGAGAATATCGTCGCTTCCTGCTTATTATTGGTGACGCCGAATATCTCATCCAAGTCGGGCGGAAAATCGACTTCGGCACCCCACCACCTTTCTCTAGGGTCGTACGCTATTGCCCACCCCCTATCGATTGTTAGCTCTCGACCGGCCCGAACAAGTGATACGCCGACGTTGTCGGCAGCGTGTTTCCCGTATTTGGTCGTTCCTCTTTCTACTCCGTTCGTCTGGTCAATCGTGTCTCTCTTTGCCAGCGATAACGTCACAGTAACCTTATAGCTGTTTCCATCGTGCTCGATGTCGAATGTCTCTGGTTCACCTACCAAATCGAACATGGGCGCGGCATCGAACGGGGTGGGCGTAGATGTCCCAGACATTAAGTAGAGAGGATCGTTTGGGCGCACTACTTCATCCGCATCCACTTTACCGTCAACGACGGTAACTAACCTGATCACTAGATCACCCCGACCCAAGAATCGTCGATGGATTCGTCCCACAAGTCGCTCGGTATTGGAGAGAGTTGCTTTCGCTCCACGCCATGTCAGCCGTTTCGGATCTAGGTCTGACCACACAACAAGCGTGCCAGTAGGACTCGATACCGGCTCAATACTTGTGAGGAACTCTGGAATGTTCGCCAGGCGAGGTGTTGGTACGTTTGTCAGTTGGCGGCTTTGTATCTTCTCGATATCAAGATAGCTTTTGATTGCGTTTGCGAGACCGTTTTGCCACGTCCAGACATCGATTCGCTTTGCTTGTGAGATAGAGGCGTTGGGCAGGCCCATACCAAAACGACCAATTCCCGTACGATCTTCAAGCCTAGTGCCATTCCCAAACTGTAGTGCCATTTGAAGGATGCTGGAAGACATGCCTTCACCATTATCGAGCACGGCAATTTTTTTTACTCGACGCCTAGTTCGGGATGCAACGAGCTCAGCTTCCTCAAAGCAGAACACGCAAATCTCTGTCGCTTTCGCTTGCTGAGAATTGTCGATTAACTCTGCGATAGCGTGCGCAGTAGTTCTATAGCCGCTATCCCGCATCGCTGTTATTGCTAGGTGCGTCGGAATGATACTCAGTTCTAGCTGTTCCTCAGGCGTACTCACGATGTTCCCCAAACGTCTTCCCAATTCACAAATGCTTCAGCCACGTCGCCAAACCCTGGCAAATCTGGATCCACAACAGTAACGATTTCACAGGTCCTATTGCCACCCGCTTTGACGCCTCTTGTTGCTCTGCCTACCATTTGACTGAACAAGACAAGCGACTTCGTCGGTCTTGCCACGATCGCCGCGCTCGTCCCGGGCGCATCAAATCCTGTAGTAAGGACGCCATAGTTGCAAAGGACGATCGGGTCTGGTGACGGCGTCTTGTATTGCCGGATAGCATACTCTCGTTGACCCTTGGGCGTCTCACCGGTGATGACATAAGCCGTTATGCCCGTCGCAGTTAACAGAGACATGAAGAGCTCCGCATTTTGCACCGAGCTTGCGAAAACGATTACTCGCTTGTGACGCGCTATGACTTCTTTGATCTTCTTTAGAATCGCTGCATTTCTTTCGGCGTTCTGACTGACTGCGCTAAGAACTTCCGCAGAATAGTCATCATCATCGGCTACGGAACGCTTCGTGCCAGTCGTCAAAGTCGTAGGTGGCACCTTAAGCATCTCGAAAGTCGGCTCCGCAAGGTATCCCTCGTCCATCAAGTATTTGACCGGATTAGAGTATCCAGGGACGGTCAGAATCACCTTATTGTGGCAAAAGAACTCTGATAATTTTTCGTCTTCAGCGAGATCGGACCAAGTTCGGCCCGGTGTGGCGGTCAGCCCAAGTAATCCAGATTCTCGTCCTGCATCGGCTAGTTTCTCTAGGATTGTCTTGTAAGTCGGCGCAATTGCCTGGTGCGCTTCGTCAATCACGACCAAAGCCGACTTTCTCCCGAGATTCAACAGCGCAAATTGGTCGCGTGAGTTGAGGCTATGTAATTTTGCAAGTCCGCCAACGACAAGCCCATCACTGATACCCGAAATATCCGGCACTTGACCAGACCCCCAGAGCCTGACCAAAGTGACGTCACGATTGCCCAATGCGTTCCAAGCGGACAGAAAAGCATCGACCGCTTGCTCGAGCAACTCGCTACTTTGCGCGAGCCACACTATGAGTTTCGGCCTCCCTCCATTGAGTAACCGACACACAACGTGCATTGCGGTTCGTGTTTTCCCAGCTCCTGTTGGCATATGAAGCACAACGCGTCCTGGAGGCGCAGCAATTGCGTTTAGCACCTGATCTGCAGCTACCCGCTGGTGCTCAAATAGCCCAAAACTAGGCGAGACTTGTTCTACGGATAAGTGCTGTCCCGCCGGGGCCCGGGGAGGCTCGACTAGACCAAAAAATCCGGCTAGCTCTTGAAAAGCACTCTTATCGAAATCGAAGTCAACATGTTCAATGTCCGAAAAGATGCGTGGTGAGACCGGGACTCGCAGTCTTTCTGCAAGTTCCCTAGCTTTCTCCAATGGTAGGCTGTCGATCAGTTGCTTTCTAAAGAGCGGATCCTCAAGAGCAGTTGCACCCCGCTGCTGTGCTACCGTAGTCATTACACGAACGAGTGAATCACGATCATCTGCGGCCTCGCCGCCCAGTATTTCGAGAGTCCTCACCAGAACGGGACCTGCTAGCTCGCGGAGCTTTGAAACGGGCAAGCCCCCTAAGCACATAGCTATCGGCATACCTGGTCCACTAGTTGTCATCGGCGTGACCTCGAACGCTTATTTATGGCAAGCAAGACACATCTTCTCAGAACCATAAACATCGTCCATATCGACAAGCTCTGAATTCGGGTTGAGCGGATTCTCTACCCTATTCTTCGCAAGCCGTTCCAATCGTTTCTTGTGATTTTCGCGGATTTGTGCAATTCGTTTTGGCTGTTCAAGCTCGCTCAATGACTCGCCCTGAGACCAAGTGAATGGTGAATGATTAGCCAAAGCTTCCTTTTCATATCGCTTAGCTTCTTCGTATGCCTCCGGATGTTCTTGCTTCAAACGCACCCATTCAATTTTTTGCTGATAAAAGCAGAATGTGCAGCCGCTTCTAGAGCGCCAACGATAGTAGCTAGGAAGCCCTAGACCACTTGCCTCCAGCAGCTCCACGATTGCCGCTTTATCCAATCCGTGCTCCACAAAAGGCAAGTGGACATGTAAGTTCCTCTGCTTGGAGACCATTCCGCCACGACTAGCCTCGTCCGCGCGAATTGCTACATAACTATTTATTGTTATTCCTTTGTCGAGGTCAGGTTTCACCCACTGCTCAAACGGCCGAATCTTAAGCTGGCGAGTACACCAGCGAGTCTGAGGGGAAGGCAAAAAGTTGTTATATTGCTTCAGCCAAAAATCGAAGTCACGGTCGGGGTTCAAACGAGTAATAGGTCTTCCCAGAAACCCTTCCAGTCTTCCCAGATACTCGTAGACCTCAGGCAGCTCCTTGCCCGTGTCTGTAAAGAAGTATTCGACATCGAGCTCTGGAAAGTTTTGCCGCATGTAGACGGCGAGAGCAGCGCTGTCTCGCCCACCAGATAGCCCCAGAACGTGCCGCTCATAGACTAGTTCGTCGGTCATGAAACTTTCTTCAGCTTGCGCTTGCGCTGCTCCTTTTCGGTGAAGCCACTTGAAACTCGGGCGCCTACCTGGGCGATAGCCGCCAGGATAACGTTTCTATCGACATCTCTGTTTTCCAGTACCTGCTCCAGCTCACTAACGATATCCTGGCTAGTTCGCAGGCTTTCTTCATCGACCTCGAATTCTTCAACAACGGTATGAGATTTACCGCCGACGCCAATCATTACAGCCATTGCGTGCCGGGTGTCGGGCCTTCCTTTGACTCGAGCGAAAGCCTCGGCTCGTCTAAACTTCTGGGCAAGCTCTGCAATTTCAATCCGCGCAATGTCTAGATCACGATCCACCCAATCACGGGGTGGTTTGTTCGCCGCCAAGCTCGCGATGCCCTCAATAGAGTCTAGATCATTCGAATACTCGGAAAGTCGGGCGGCAAATGCATCAAGCCGAAAGTCTCCCGTCAACCCAATCAAGTTGCGCGCCCGTTCTTTTAGTTTCTTAGTACCTTGTCTAGTCGAACTGACGTCAAGCTCTGACATCGCTAGGTCGCTTAAGTGTCTTAGCATTGCATCGTATGCGGTTACTAGCTCGCTTAGACCAGACTTTATGGATTGCACGATATTCGCGATGTCTTTGTTTGATAAATCCTCCTTCGTATCCGCTGCGAACGCCGGCAAATCGTCAAACAAGAATCTGTGTGGATCCGATGCGGCCTGTACTATGGACCTCAATCTTTTTGCATCGACGCTAATTGTATTTGTGCGCTGAGTCCAAGGCGGTAAGGACATAACGACTGCGACTAGCCTTCTTGCCACAATTAGAGGGTCATTCAGTTTGGCGTCGGCATCATCGAATTCGGCGACAAGATCACCAATACCTTCGAGGACTTTTGTGCGCAACTTTCCGAAGTTCATTCTACGAATGCGAAGCGCGTTGGGTTCTTGTTGCAACCTATCCACAACAAAGTCGTCGATTTCTGGCCGGAACGCACCATCGAGATAGATCGCCACTCGGTCAGTGCGTGTTAATAGGTACGCAAGGCCTAATACGGGTAATAGCCCATCTTTGACGCCAAACGCTGGCTCTCGCCAAATGTCGTAGATATCGCTTAGAGAAATTGGCGATGCCTCGGACTGATCCACAATGCCATCCGCAGCCTCCCAAACTGACTCCAAGCCAGCTGTGCAATTTTTGTCGGGCGCGTAAAACGCGGGTTGCGGACTATAACGCTTCTTCTCCTGATAGATTCCTGTTGCGGCGAGAATGCTCTCAAACAACCCGCCTTCTGCAGGATAGCCCTCAATCCCTAGACGATCTTTACCTTTGCCAGCGACCATAGCATGCAATAACGCACGCCGCGCAGCCACCGCCGTGCTCGATGGCTTAGTTCTATTCAGCAGCTCGTTTTGGATCGCCGGAGCCTTGCAGTACGTCTCGTCCGCCAGGTCTGAAACGTAGGCGTGCATATCCGCAAGACCGCGGAAACTCCGCTTCCGTCCGTATGAATACCATGATATGGACAGGATTGCCTCGTGAAGCTTGGATGCCAAAGATTGACGCACAGCCGCCAAATGGGCCACCACTTCCCGCCTAGCGATAGCATCGCCAGCCAACTCACCCCGCATGCGTCGAATTCGCTGAAGTGCTATGAGCTCTTCCGCGAGATCCACTATTTCCTCGGATTCGGGCAAGAGGCCGACCGTTAACGTTGGAAACTTCCGTTTGGATGCAGACCGAAGGATTGAAATTGTCTCTTTTTGGGACATTTCTCTCGAGGGAACGGCTATTATGAACTCCCCTATTCCTCCCTCAGATGTCGCAAACTCTCCGCCGATAGATTTGAGTTCATGTAATTTGGCGATACGCACAGTTGCCCAGCGCAAGGCACCGGTTCGATGGTAATGGCGCTTTGCAATGATTGGCTTCAAATCGGCAACGTTTTCAAGCTCGCCTAGGTCAAGCTCTAGACTTGTCGACCTTTCCTCCTGAATCGCCGCTTCAATGTCGAAGTCGCTTCCGGCGTGGATGGCGAATGCGTCAAGGTGCCGACGAAACGCCACAATCGACCATTTTTCGAGGTCTTTCAGTATTCGCGACTGCTCTCGCGGCCCGATACTTGAAGCCGCAACCTTTAGAACATTCCTTGTTGCCCTAATGCCGGAATGTTCGCGAAACAAGTCGATAATCGCGATCGTCTTGCCTAGTCGAGAATGCTCTTCGCCACCTCCTTTGGCTTCGCATCGCTCAAGTGCTTCTAATGCTGTCGCCCAACGATGTCCATCCGGCGACGCTAAGATCGACGGCTCCATATTTGCCCGCAGATAATCCCAAAGCATTGCTGGCTCGTATGTTTCATCCGCGCGAGCTGACGCTAAGAAGCTTTGGAATCCCAATGGCTCTGCAGAATTCAGGAAACTAAAGATGCTTCTTTGGTTCTGACCGAATCGCCGTCTCGAGATTGGGCCAAGGAGCCCTGCTGTTACTCCATTTAGGGGCCAGCATGCTGCCATTTGGCGGGATAGCTCTTTCCTGTAACCCTTGTTTCCTTCTATCAGATCCTCGACCAATCGCTCGGCCGACAAACCAGCTGACTTTGGCGGCTTAGACTCAATGGCCTCACCGAGCAATGTGAGTTGCTCATTCGCCAAAGTGGCCAAAGGTACATCGACGAAACGCCCCTGCACTTTCATCCATTCGTTTCGTGTACGCTGTGCAAGCTTGCCCGTATATTCACCAAATGCCTGGTGAAGAACTCCTACGACAATGAGCCGCCCGTCGCTGCGAGATGCGAGTTCCGCCAACTCCTGCAAGAAATGGAGGTCGCCGCGGCCCGCGGCCGCAGCCTCGAGGATTTTCCCAAGTTCATCAAGGATTATCAGCAGACCCGCAGTCTTCGGTTTGGAGGCAATCTTTTTGATTGTGTCAAGTAGCGCCTTTCCACCGTCAGAACTAGTCTTGATTGGTTTTCTGATCAGGTTTTCGCGGCGCAGTGCTTCTTCGAGTTGCTCAGCACAATCTTGTTTTCGGCCAACCACGGCTACGGAGCGATACCCAAATCTTCCAGGCCTAAAAGTATCAACGATACTTTTGCCGGCGTCTTTGGTGATTGTTAGCGCCGTGCGTCGACGCGCATCCGGCTTGCTCAGCAAAGCGGAAAGAACGACTGCAAGGCTCGATTTACCACCGCCGAATGGGCCTGTCCAGGTATACGCGCCTTGACCAGATTCGCGCGATTGCGTTGCCAAAGTTTCAAGTGCGTTAGCAAATGTTGGCGGGCAGATGAAACCATGTAATGCGTTGACGTCATTCAGATCCGTGTCTAATCGAATCGAACGCTGAAATCGCCTCTTGACGACTACTGTGCTGTGACGACTCATGTCTAAGCCGCCATCCGACGTGTAGATCTATACGATCTCTTCAAAAGGAGTTGAAGGTCAAATGTATCTGGATCTTCAGGTGAGATCAGCTGCCGCATCCCGGCCGTTTCCGACCACACCAGTTTGCCGCTCGTTTCAGCATCGAGCTCTGCAAGGTAATCCGCCAAGGATTCTTCATCCAATGCGAAGACGCGGCCTGGAGAACCGGGTGCATGCATCAGCATATCGAAGGACAAGGTTCGAGTTTCGGAAAAGTTACGTCTCCAATAGTCGGCAACAGCGTACGCCAACATTCCCGTTGGCAAAGACGGTTTCGCGCCTCTCGCAATTTGGAACATTTCTTTTCGTCCCGTATTTCTTATGAGTGATAGCTCCGTTAGAGGACATTCCAATGTGTCCTCTTTTGTACCGGCACTATCACGGTCTACATACGTCCTTATAAGACACTCAACGTCTCGCTTCAGGGTCGCTATTGCGACTTTGAGCTCCCGATCTCTACAAATGCGAAGAAGGTGATCAACTAGGAGAGACCGGTCAAAGCTCGCATGCGGGCAGTGGTTGAATAGCCAAAACCAGGTCGAGGTTCGCTCTGGAGCGGACGCAAAACGCCAATGCAAGAGCCACAATGTACTCGGGTCTTCCATCCATGGGTCCAACCCGCGATCATTAAATATCAGCTCGGCATCGTCTGTAGTTTCGTACGGGCCGAGATGCGCTCGCACCTCTCGTATCATGCCCGCCGCTAGCGCCCAATAGCGCATTGACGCCACCATGTTTTTGCCTACACCGAATCGCGCGATCGCATCCTTACTGGAAAATACCTCTTTTGTATCAATGCCTTGCTCGGCATTCTGCGTCACTGCGTCGTGAACCTTCTTCAGCCACCCGTAGCGCAATGGAAACGTTTCGTGGCCAGAAAACTGAGGTTTCATTTCCGTTGGAAAAGCAGAACTATCCATATTGCATCTCATCGTTAACTGGCGGCATCTTGCAGTTGAAGCCTAGGCCCCCCTAGGTCTATAGTCAACTGGACGAAATCGCCAGGTGACTATTCGGAGAATACGTGTCAATTCGGCCGATTTATCTCGACAACAACGCCACAACACCAACTGACCCTCGTGTCATTAAGGCGATGGATCCATGGTGGTTCGAGAATTGTGGCAACCCTCATTCCGGGGACCATTGGTTCGGGTGGACAGCTAATCGAGCCGTAGAGAAAGCTCGCCTTCAAGTAGCCTCACTGATCGGGGCAGACGAAAACGATATTTTGTTTACTTCAGGAGCAACCGAAGCAAATAACTTATCGCTGCTCGGCGCTGCCGGGTGTCGAGGCGAAGATAGACGCAAAGTCATCGTAAGCGCGGTCGAGCACAAATGCGTTTTGGAGTCGGCCTCCGCTCTTGAACGGTTGGGGTTCTCCGTAGACATAACTCCCGTAGACTCCGAAGGCGTGATTGACCTCGACGTGTTTTCGAGGTTGCTCGATGAGCGCACATCGATCGTTTCTGTGATGTTGGTCAACAACGAAATCGGAACGATACAGCCGATAGAAGAAGTGTCGAAGCTATGTGCGTCAGTGGGAGCTTGGCTTCATTGCGATGCGGCCCAAGCACCGGCCGCTGTATCCTTTAGCGTGGATAATCTTGGTATCGACTTGCTCAGTTTATCGGCGCATAAGATATACGGACCCAAGGGTATCGGTGCCATGTATGCTCGTTCCGACATCCTCACACGACTGCAACCGCAGACATTCGGCGGGGGGCAAGAGAAAAACGTGCGATCTGGAACTATCCCAACGCCACTTGTGGTTGGCTTTGGCGAAGCTGCTGAGATTATGGAGAGGGAGTTTTTGAGTGAAAATCGGTCTTTGCGGCAACGTGCGCTGGCCTTGTGGGACGGTATTTGCAAACTCGATAGCACCGCTCATCTGAATGGGCCCCTTCATCGCCGGCACCCTGGAAACCTCAATATCCAGTTTCCTGGGCACGATGCATCGGCACTGATCGGCGCCCTGCAACCAAATGTCGCGGTTTCGACTGGCTCAGCGTGCACAACGGGAACACCAGAGCCATCTCATGTATTACGAGCAATTGGCTTGTCGATGACAGAAGCTGAGAATTCTGTGCGCTTTGGGGTGGGCCGATTTACGACATTCGAAGATATCGAGCGGGCGCTATCCTACCTTGACTCGGCGCTTCGAAGTACTGCTCAAGCCGTAGCCTGACATGGTTAGTCTTTTATTTTTTCGACTTTGCGGCATGCGTCGAAGTAGCGCTCCTCTAATTGACTCAATGTCAAATTTCTAGCCGCCAAGAGCTCATCAAGCTCCGCTAAAGGTGGGCCGAATTCGGTTAGGTCGATACCGGGTAGTGACGCGATCGTTCGATCAAAATCAATCTGCGCATCGCGACTTGGGTCTGACTCGAGCAAGTACTGAGACTTAAGATATAGTGGTTGGGGTGGGTGATCCTGATCGTAGAAAAACCAATCGATTTCCTGATCACGTAGTCGAACCTTTACTCGGGTTTGCAGCAAAGGCATGGGCTTTTGGAAATCGTCATAGGTCATCAACGAAACCTTTCCAGATGTCATGTGGATCTTGATTAGGTCCACTCCGTCTGCGTCACCAAACAATTGCAGAGCACACCCTACGTAGATTCGAAGTAGCCCTGGCAGCCGCCCTAGCATAGGTGTGGGGACCACAAAAGAATGGTCTTCCTCCAGGCGACCGCAATTCAGACGCTCACGCGCTTCTAAGCAAACATCAGTAATCTTTTCGGTATCAGCAACTGAAAAAAGCGCTAGCTTGGCAATATCATACGCGGCGCTTGGCTTGCTGAAGAACGCCTTGATGTCGCGCTGCAAACTCCTAGGCATACGCGAATAGGATCGCCTCCGCTCAAAGAAACTCAAGGCAAGGAAGACAGTCAGATCCTCGATTCGACCGCTCCTCGCCTCCTCAAACTCTTCCTCGAAGTACAACTCGGAACAAGCGAGAAATGCCTTACGGTGCGACCCTGCAACACGCCTCAGCTCCTGACTTCTTTCGAACTCATCGTTTGCTGGCATCCGACCTAGATCCAAACAGCAGGCCCAAAAATCTTGGAATAGCCCCTCGTTGCAATCAATAAGATCCTGCACATCAACATGAGAGGGCTTCCTATCGCGTTGTGTAAGTTGTCGCCACTGCCGTTGAACTTTTTGCCGTCGCGCTAGGAAACTCTGCTCCTCGAGTTCGTCTTTGAATATGCAGAATATTCCTGGTCCAGCAGCAACAGATCCTTTCCCTAGCGTCGACTCAACGAACTGTTTCAGTTCGGCTTGTGTATAGTATTTCTGAAATGTATTTCGAGACGTGATCACGCCGTCCCTATATTGTCGAAACTGGCGTGTCTTCGACGCGCCACCAAGCATTACAGAGACAATAAGAAGTCTATTGGCTAGCGCGAACGCCTCATTTAGGACTTGCCGTCGTTCCTCATAGTCTTCGATCACGTTGATTACGAAACCTAGATTCACGAGGTCGGCTGATCGCTTTGCTATGCCAGGGCGATGCACCGGGTCCCAGCCCGCAACGTCAATACCATGTGCCTCTAACTCTAAAACGTCATGTCCCTGCCCACACCCGTAGTCAAAAACACTATGCTCGCCGTTCAAATACCCAGCCCGACCCAGGAACTGCATTGGAGCAGACAGCGTATCTCTATGAATAGCGGTTCGATGACGTTCAATAGACTCTACTTTGTCGGAACGATCTGGCCGCGGCTTGCTAGTGAGCTGAACGAGTCGCCCGTTGCTAATCTCGAATCCTTTCTGTTGTAGCAGCCGGCCCCAATCTTTCTGCAGCCCAATCTTCTGTCCTTTCTCATACAAGCCGGCTTGTTCGGCTTGCTGTGTGATTCTCCTAAACTCTTTGTGGCGACTATCAGTCTTGGAAAGCAGCAACTCTTTTCGATGCAGAATAGGAGGATTGGAGCTAGCCTGATAATTGACAGTCCTACTCCTATTGCGAACAAGGTCAATGCTTAGAGCGCGCCTTAGAGTTGGGAAGTCCTCTTCGAAGAAAGACGGATATGACAGCAAGGAGATCTTAAAATCTTTTCTGTAGAACTTGACCACATTCCAAGAGTGGTCCGGCGCAAACTCCTCGGCGAGATCATCGATTAGCTCTTGAATTGTCGCACTCGTTTCACCTAGTGCGCTCTCGTGTATGTAAATGGCGTCTGGTAGCACCTTCCCCAATTTAATGGTGTCTACAGACTGCCGAAAATTATTGAAATCAGTTCTTGCGCTCACGACTTTATTCTAGGCCAATTGCAATGGATTTCGCCCAACGTGGACGCAGAAACCTAATCCGTCCTTTCCTGTCCTGGCAACGCTGGGGTTTAAACCCGTTATCGCGGACGCTTTCGAATATGCCGAGAATGGCCATGGAGGAGCGTCATGCCAGAAAGAAGAACCTACTCAGCAGAGTTTAAACGTGAGGCGGTTGCCCTGGCGAATCAACCCATTGCAACCAAAGCCCAGAACGGTCGCGAGCTGGTCGTCAACCCGAACATGGTCACGCGCTGACGGCGCTCAGTAATGCGCATCGTAGGTGCCCCCTGATGCTTTTCTTGGGTGAAAGCATTTCAACAGGGCGCGGTCGCAGAACGTGACGCCGGGCGAGAGTTTTTCGCTCTGTACAGAAGATTGCTCTACATAACGAATATTGGGGTGACTTACTTGCCATGGGATGGGTGTCGTTGGGCTCCGGTTGATCGACAAATTTAGGAATCTGAAGTTTCTCTGGTGTAGACAATCAGAGCAGTGATGTGGCGAGCCATTTGCTCAATTTTCCTGGGTCGTCGATGCGATCTTTAGGCAACTTTGTTAGGTTCTGCGTCGCATGGATGCCGATCAGAGTATGCCGGCCCACATGGTTTGTCATAAGCCACGACGAGACTCTTATTACTGGCTTTTATAACTGGCATTACTGTCACCTTTGTGCCAGTATCCACCGAATGCGAAGAGACGATCCGATACTTCGATACTCCATAGATGAGATCTGCGAACACGCAGAGAGCGCTCGGGAGGCTCACCCACTATTGCGTCTGGCTGAACCAGTGGACAAACGGCTGGTTCGCTACTATGTCCAACAAAAATTGCTTCCCGGGGCCACTTCGCGAGGCCCAGGTACGACGTACCCGGAATCAATGATCTGGCGCCTACTGTTCATAATGCTGCTCAAGCGCCACGGCCTTAGCCTCCAGCAAATTCGCAAAACTCTGCGCAAAGTCCCTGAAGCGACAATGCAACGTGTAGTCGAAGGCCAGGAACCGCTGGCGATTCAGTCTGGGCTGTCAGCGGCCGAGATTGACGCGCGTGTCAATGCGGGCGAGCAAGTGGTGTTTCTCCATCGCGACTCGCCTGAGAACTCACCCGAGTGGCAGGTAATTGCGAACACCGACAGCTTGAAGATCGAGGTTCGCATGAAGCGCCTGTCGCCTCATCAGCGCAAGCTGGTTCGTCGAGTTGCGTCACTGCTGCGGGACGTCGTCATCTTGGATCCCGCGTCGGGCGCGTAGAATGATGGGCTTCGATAGTAACCACAAGCGCTTGCCGTTTGTATCGATAGGCGGAATACCCGTACTCGATAGCGGCAACAGTCTATTGGTCCTGGACACCGGATCTCCCGTCAGCTTTGCACGTTCGGGTGTTGTGAGTATCGACACGGACTGCGTTGACGTGCCTACGAGAACTGAGGTGGTCGATTGCGACGAACTAAGCGAGTTCCTCGGTCTTCGCGTTGATGGTTTGATTGGTGCGGATCAGTTGAGAGAACACGACCTTCACCTGTGTTTGCAGGAGAAGTGGGCGGTGTTCACGCAGAGTAATCCTGAGACACCGAACAACCCTATCCTTGTCGAGACGCCGTCCGGTTTGCCCGTAGTCCGATGCGTCATCTCGAACGCTCAGCGCCGTCTCGTTGTCGATACTGGTGCGAAGGTTAGTTATCTGAGATCAGATTTGGCAAACGAATCTTCACCTCTCGGGCCCCTCACGGACTTCTACCCCGGCGTAGGTAGCTTTCGAACGCAGCAAGTCTCGCTAAACGCGCAAATTGCTGAAGCCCCAGCATCACCACAAGCTTTTGGTATTGCGCCCTCAGCCGTTGAACGGGTCCTGGGCGCTGCAAATCTTGATGGGATAGTGGGCATGTCGTGGCTAGGCGATTGGGCAAGTCTTCGACTGTCTTGCCAGAATGGCTGGATGGTGCTTTCTGACAGGAGCGACGACCGCACATGAAACTTGTGGCAGGACTTTCCTGGTTGCTGGGGCGGCGTCTCTCCGGAATTGCGATTCTGGAAGCTATTGATGCGCCGATTAGCCGCGTGCTTCTTGAGGTAGATGGTGAGTTCACTTACGAGATCTATTGTCGAGAGCCCATCTCCGGCACAGCGAAACCCGATGAAATCGATCTGGTTGCCGCTGTGGAACGACGTTTGAGTGATCGAGTTGTTGCCATGCGAACCATTGACCTGAATGCCTTTCCCTTCGGCCCGCAACTACCACTTTTTGGGACCGAGTAGTGCAAGATGTTAGTTATTGAGCGACGCAACGCGTTCCTTGCATTGAGCATCCTCGCTGATCGCGAACGTTGGTGCTGGAACCTTGGGTGCACGACATGTGGGCACCATGTTTTTCGGCACGGCTTGCGCGAGTTGTCCAAAGGACTTCATCCCGACGAGCCGAGTTGGCGGTTGCATGATCGATATCCACAGTCTGCAGAATTTCGTGGCGTGCTCCCGGGACTATCGCCCACGGAACAGCACGCGGTGCAAGGCATCGTAGCGGGCGTCAGTCTTTTTGACCTGAACCGGCACTGTCGATTCCCTGACTGGCTTGGCTATATCGGGATTGTTTTGGCGTACACAGAAAAGGTCGAGCAAAGTACGCCATTGTTGACGAAGAAGCTGGTTCCTCAGTTCGAAGAATTGTCTGGAAAGGCAACCGATTCGGACTTTCGACAAATTGAGCGGAACGAAAGCGGTGATTGGCGGTTGAGATGGCAGGACCTAGAGCGGTTCGAAGGACGGATTCGCATGCACACAATGGGGTAATTCCAAGTCGCTTGCTAAGCCTACCTTAGAGTATTCGCAGTAATTTGTTCTTGTAGCCTCACTTCGGACGTTTTAGTAGAGGACGGGTGGCGAAGGTCGCTTTTCATTATTGAGGGCTCTGCAATCCCCGAAATTCCCTGCTGCCTGGTAGACTCCCAAGTCATCTAGGCCACGTCGAAGCACGATGGAAGACCAAGCCAGTGCAGCCTGCCGCTCCGCCGCTTTTGACTGGTTACGGGCGCAGACCGAAGCCGGTGTTGATACGCTGCCGCGGAGGCAGCTTGAACAAGGCTTTCCGTACGGAGGTGATTGGGTTCGGCTGGTAGGCCCGCAAGGCATCTTTAAGCCGGCGCAGATCAAGTATTTCCCTATATCCATCACTACAACCACAGCAGGCCCGTACGCCGATTCGTTTGATCCCAGTGGCGACTATCTGCTGTACAGCTATCGTGGCACTGACCCGAACTTTCACGAGAATCGCCGGCTACGCGATGCGATGAATGAGCGGATCCCGTTGATCTACTTTTACAGCACAGTGCCTGGGCAATACTTGGCGATTTTCCCGGTCTTTATAGTCGGCGACGATCCCGACCGACTGACCTTCACTGTCGCCGCTGATGATCCGCTTCAGCTTCGATACGAACGTGACGACACAGACGACAAGATCCGGCGCCAGTATGTAACGCGACAGGTCCGCCAGCGAATGCACCAGAGGACCTTTCGGGATCGCGTACTTCGTGCCTATCGTGAACAGTGCTCAATCTGTCGATTACGCCACACCGACTTGCTCGATGCGGCCCACATTACGCCCGACAGTGACGAAGCAGGTGAGCCGGTCGTCAGCAACGGTCTGTCTCTTTGCAAAATCCACCATGCGGCGTTTGACCGCGACTATTTTGGAATACGACCCGACTATAGAATTGTCGTCCGTCCCGAGATCATGCGGGAAGAAGATGGCCCGATGCTCAAGACGGGGCTGCAGCAGATAGACAACTCGAGTCTAATTCTCCCTCGTAGCGTTCAGCAGCGGCCAGATCCGGAGCGACTCAAAGTGAGATTTGAATCATTTGCGGAGCTAGCGCTTTAAGGATATCTGATATTGCTGGCGGGTTGAGGGTCTACAGTCTGGAAGCACAACTGATTGACGGAAAGAGGGCTAAGAGATCGACCTAGCGCTGATTCCCTTTGCAAAGCGGCATAGCGACGGTGAGATGGTTGATGTCTATTCCGTCAAGCGAGGGCGTGCGTGTGACTGCTATTGCCCATCCTGTAAGACCCCGATGATTGCTCGGCAAGGGTCAGTGCGCGAATGGCATTTCTCCCATGAAGCCAGACAAGGATCTACTGAAGATGTTTGCGAGTACTCAGCCCTTGTTTCTATCCGCCTGATGGCACATCAGGTGCTATCCAGAGCTGACAAGATGCGCGTCCCGTCAGGGCCCCTCGAAACTCGCAGCCCCGGAAGACAGGTCACCCTAGATTCAATACGGGTCGACACCGATTTTGAGGGCCAGAAAGTTGATGCCTTAGCTTTAGTGAAGGGCATTCCTCTCGTGCTCTATATGACGCACAAGACACGACCTGTGCCGGCGGCGCTGTTGATGCCCGCAGATCAGAAAGCAGGCGTACTGAGTATTGATTTGCCGTCACTGTGGCGACGAACGCAAGAAACGTCTGGCAATGAATTCGACAGCGACACGTTCGCGCGCGCTCTGATCTACGAAGTCACTCCAAAGAGGTGGGCATACCACCCTGCCCAGAATACCCAGCCACCTATTTCGACCGAGGTGCCACGACAATCCGCGCGACGCATTCAAGAGGCTATTACGACGAAGGAGCCGTCAAGGCCACACGTTGGTGTCCAGGACGACTCTCCCTTGTTATCTCGATTCAGGTGCTCTCAATGCGGCGCAACTTGGTTTGCCGGCAACAGCGAAGCAGGTGCGCGGAGATGTCAGGTGTGCGCGCGTGATGCTGGAGTAAGGATTTCTTGAGCAACCGCTGTTTTCCGGGACCAGTCCGATTGCTCGCGCGATGGAGCGCGCTTCTTCCGCACTTGGAATAAGGTGTAAACCATGTATCCGGAATACACCCTTGAAGGGATGGTGGCCAGGGGCGGAATCGAACCACTGACACGCGGATTTTCGGTTATCGAAATCAATAGCTTACCAAGACTCTAAGTCGCCCAATATCGCGTAATCGCCGAACCTCGCTCGCCGGTACCTTACACTGAGTAACGGTAGTTGATTTCGGATTCGGCACCAATGTAAGCCGCAGGAGGCGTCAATCGGGACGAAGGAAACCGAACAGCATCGTAGATGCCCGTGTGAGAATCGACGTTCGGTAGGGGAGGGTCAATATTCCCTCACCTAACGCGGAAGGAATTATTGCTCCGGGTTCTACGAATCTGAGAGATGGTCTGGCGTGTTTTGGCGCTAGGCTCTGACAACGTATTTGACAGAGCAGTGGTTGCCGGGGCAAGTATAAGGAGATTCCCGCCTAATTCGGCGAAGGAACAAGACAGTCGAGTACGGTGTCAACGTCAATTGGCCTACGGCTCATTAGAATGAGGCTGTGGTTGTCGCGTGAAAGCACATACATATAGTTATCCGTACCATCTGCTTCCGATGGATACGCAAGTTTCCGGATGTTGAGACCTACGGCATTTTCATGATCAGAATGCAATGGTATACCTTCTGCAATCTTGTTCTGATCGATCACTTCCGTCCAAATGCTAATCAAGCTCCAGGGTTCTCCAGACCCAAGAACTCTGTTCTTGGGACTACTAAGCCCGATGTCCATAGGATCTCTACTCCATATTTCAAAGTTCTCCGGGACAATCATTTTGTACCCAACGTGCGTATCCAAGAGCAGCTCCGAACTCGTCGAACACTGAATTTGGTCGATCGACTCCGAGAGGTACGGATTGTCTGTCGTAGTTGACTCTTTGCATGCGCTAAGACAGCAGCCACAGAGAACTGTGAAGGCCAGAAGGAGTGGAAGGTTTCTCAATGCTGGTTCCACCTTAGTGCACTTCGAAGGATTCGATTTCACACAATGCTGGACTGTGTATGGGCCCGCACCCAATTCCCACGCTTGCGTCCATTGTCGTCCACATGTGTTCGTACTTCCAACTGGTATGCACGAAATGGACACTTCGACCGCGCATCTCTTGCCTGCCAACAGAATCGCGTTCGTAAGTTTTGGATTTGATTGGTGGCCAGGGGCGGAATCGAACCACCGACACGCGGATTTTCAGTCCGCTGCTCTACCAACTGAGCTACCTGGCCATCTTTTTGGAGCGAGTCGCGGAGGCGGGGTCTCGGTCCGGTTCATCATCTCGCGGATTTGGGCTTGGCGTTCGATCCGGTATTGGATCGCCCGCAAGCGGGCTCCTACAGCGGTTCTGCCGGACCCGGTGGCGGCGGGTCGAGCAGCGCCTTGGCGAGGGCCGCGAGGCCGGGTATTAGACCCAGCCCGGGGCGGGCAGTCAACTGTCTGGGCCTGAATCCTCGGCCTTGGCCGGCTCCGCCGGTGGGGCCGCCTTCGCCGCCTCCGCCGAAATCCGCTCGAGCTCCTCGATGAAGCTCCGCCGGGACCTCGTCAGCCCCAGCTTCTGCCACACCGGCCACAGGCGGCGCGTGCGCACCACGAACTCGTCGCGGTAATACTCCTCCGCGAGGTAGCCCTGCTGGTACTGGAAGTGCATGTTGTCCCAGTGCGCCTGCTGAGCGATCTGCCACTGGCGGAAGCGGCTGCGGTCGAGCGGCGAGAGCTCGTCCAGGCTCTCCAGCCGTTCCGGGTAGCCGGCC
>JGI12479J12853_1000314_pt1 | contig 37134 bp, 23 predicted proteins | sample A23P3SouthBayCA_2_FD_12853 | JGI IMG/M metagenome (IMG submission 12853) | reverse complement strand
AGATCGTCGAAGGTCGGCTCGCGGTCGACGTCGTCGGGGACGATCCCGGTCCAGTCGTCGGCGCCGCGGTCGCCGGCGGCCCACTCGGCGAACCGTTCGAGCTCGCGTGTAGCGTTACGTCGATAGTTCCCACCGTCGCCGCCGCGGCCTTTCCCCTTGTCTTGGAGGTAGCGCTCGAAGCTATCGTCGAGCGGCGTCGAAAGCGCTCGGTCAGGCATTCACCGGCCCTCCACCGTCCTGCGGGCCCGGTCTCGGTGCCTCTACCCCTGGGGAAGCGCCGTCGTGAGGCGGTTGCAGCATTCGTGCTTCACCGACGGCGGCGGGGTACTTCAAAGTGGTCGTGATTACCAGCATAATCAGGACCACTTGTAGTATTTGGTTCATCGGGAGAATTCGGAGGTCTAGAGTCTCTTAACGCCGTAAATCCGTAATACAGTAGAATGTATATCGTATATCGCTATACAAAATTTTACGCCTCGCGCGGAGCGAGGTCATTCGTCGCCGAGTTCCGAGAGACGAGCCTGGATTTCCTCAGCATCCGCCTCAGAGAGCGCCTCAACACCGAACTGGACGAGTAGCGGGTAGAAGTGACGGTTCTTCTTGAACTCGTCCTGCCCCGCCTTGCGGAGCTTCAGCTGGGACTCGAGGTAGGTGTCCTCCATCTCGTCGAGGACATCATCGGGAATGTAGATCGTCCGCCCATTCCACTCGTCCTTGATGTTCGTCTTCGTTTTGCTCGTTTCGTTCGTTTCACTCGTTGAAGTCGATTCGGTCGTTTCGGTCGATGAACTGGTTTCCACCGTTTCACTCACCTCACTCGTTTCGCTGGAATCAGCCTCGTCGTCCTCCTCTTCGTAGTTGCCCTCGATGCCGGAAGCATCGCCCCAGCCGTCGGTCATGCTTCCACCTCCTCAGGTGCGGTCTTCTCAAACGTCTCGTCGAACAGGTCGGCAATCTCGTTGAACAGGTCGCGTGCATCCTCGACGCGCTGGTTCTCCTTGCCGAAGCCGAAGACGGACACACCCTCGCCAATCGACTGAGAGAGGTCGGTCCGCTTCGGGATCTCGAACACTGGGAGGGAGTACGCCGACTTGATCTCCTCGATAGTGTCACGGTGCTCGGCGTTCTGCTCGACACGGTTACAGACGATGGCGAGCCGATTGATGTCTCCGTACGCCTGTTCGAGGGAACTCAGCTGCTTTGCGAAAATCTGGAGGCTGTTGGCGTTGAGCTTCTCGGGAATGACGGGGATGACGACGTTGCCGGTCGCGACCAGGGCGTTGTCGGTGAGGACGTTCAGGGATGGCGGCGTGTCGACGATGATGTAGTCGTAGTCCTTGTCGAGCTCGTCGAGCGTCATCTCCAGCCGCTCGCGACTCTTCGGCGCCTCTAGCAGGGTCTGGATGTTCTTGTTGTTCGCGAGCTTCTCGCTGGCGGGAAGGATGTCGAATTCCTCGTGCTCGACGATGATGTCGTTCACCGACTCCATCTGGTCGAAGTCGAGGACGTCGAACAGCGTCGTACGGTCGGTATCGTAGTACAGATCGTTGTAGCCAAGCGAGCAGGTGAGCCCTCCGTGATAGTCGATATCGACCAGGAGGACGTCGTGGTCTCGGGCGGCGAGTGCGCCGCCAGTATGAATGACGTCGGTCGTCTTCCCTGCGCCGCCCTTCTGATTCGCCACCGTGATTCGTGCAGTATTGGTGTCGGTCATTATCTTCGTTTCTCTCGTTGTGTTCGTTTCGTTCGTTTTGGTCGTTTAGTTCGGTGCGTTCGGTGAGGGTGTTTCACTCGGTGAGAGGATTACTACGATGTTAAAACCAACTGTTCGTTTCGCTCGTGGAAGTAAACACACTCGTTGCTATCAACCTATTCGTTCTATTCGTTACGTTCGTTTCACTCGTTTTGTTCGTTTGGTTCGTTATACTTATTTTACCCGTTCCTTCACGGACCCCAGTAATGTCGTCGATGGAAAGTGATCCGACACTCAGAGTAGGTGATTCAAGAATAGCCTATCTTAAGCTGAGAGATTCTATCGATTAGGAGATCGAAGCAGGTGGTCGCTGGTCATCGACAGGATGCACTTCGCTATCCGTCTCCGGTAGGTGTTCCTCGAGGTCATCTACATCCTGATCGGCCAGCAGATGCTCAAGAACATCCGCAGCTGCTGGTGAGTATAGTGGACGATTATCGTTACCACAACGGTCGTCCATTGTACAGGCCGGACAACCTTCATCACGACCACACGAACAGTCGACGATGAGGTCGTGGGCGCGTTGGGCTACGTCCTCAAAGTGTTCGTAAATCGACCGCGAGAATCCGAGACCCCCCTCTATACCGTCGTAAATGAACCATCCACTTTTGTCGGGATTACCAGGAAGCCGATTGGTCGCGAGACCCCCGATGTCACCACCATCAACTTTCAGCTCAAGTGGCGAGACAGCGATCATAGCGTGTTCCACGGCGTGAATCCCACCGAGATACCCGTGAAGCCGTGGTGGAAGGTTGATACATTCCGGGTTGTGGTATTCCGAGTGCTTGTTGAGCATCGCCCGTTCAATGTTGTTGGGGGTCTCCGCCCAACACAGCTGGGTTCGCATCTCTAGCGGCGGGACCCCAGTTTCATTGCCCAGTTCGAGCACGTCCCCACTTCCGATCTCTCGCTTGAGGTACGTGCTATAGTGGACAGATACCGTTCCGTACCCCCAATTGAGCGTGAACGGTCCGACCTCGCGCGAGTCCTCGACAACCGTGTCGTAGATGTTGACCTGGCCCTGGGACTGAGTGTAGTAGCTCACGTTCGCTTTCTCAAGTGAGATGTACGGCTGTGGGATGTCTTCCCGAAGCTCAACGACCTGATACTGCTCGCCCTGGTGGAGAACAGTTGCGCCCTCGTGGTAGTCTCTGTAGGCCCGGTCACGACCGATTGGTTGATGGTCAATCGATCCATCACCAGCTAGCCGCACGTCGAAGGTGTTTCCTCCAGAGGAGTACAGACTGATCTCGTCCTGCGGGCGGTCGCGATGAGCATACATGACGCCGCCTTCGAAAGATCCTTCGAGGTCGCCCTTCCGTCGGCCGTACTCGACTGCACGCTCCAGTCGTTCCTCGCCTCCGAAATTCTCCGCATCATCGCGCGTGAGGGGAAGTTCCTGCGCGGCACAGTTGAGTTGCTGGAGGTATACTGGATTGTTGTCGAGGTCGACGACAGCGCTCTCGTGGTCCTCTTCGAGAACGTACTCGGGGTGCTGGAGGATGTACTGATCGAGTGTGGAGTGACTTGGAACGAACACAGAGAGCGCATCTCGCGTTCCTCGGCCCGATCGACCGATGCGTTGCCAGAACGACTGCCGCGACCCCGGATAGCCCATGAGAACGGTCCCATCGACGCCACCGATATTGATGCCGACCTCCAGGGCACTTGTCGTCGAGACACCGTCGAGCTGTCCGTCTTTGAGCTGGTACTCCGTCCCCCGACGGGACTGTTTACCGTGTCCGGCGTGGTAGGATGCGAAGTCCGGTCTTCCCTGATATCTGTTCTCTGGATCGCTGATGAACCGCTTCGCGCGATCGACGGACAGTTCGGTGAGCTTTCGCGAGTCACAGAACAAGAGCGACTGAACGTTCTTCTGGCACATGTGCGCCCACACTTCCGGGGCTTCGACCGTGGCCGGACGCTTCGACAGCGCCGGAGAGTCAATATCGTCGGTGAGACCGTCATCACCACTCATCGGAGGATCCCAGAAGACGAGGTGACGGATGCCTCGCGGTGATCCATCTTCGTCGACGATTGCCGCGGGCTCTCCCGTGAGTGCGAGAGCGTGTTCGGCAGGATTGCCGATCGTCGCCGTCGTGAGGACATACTGAGGATCGCCGCCGTAGTAATCGATGATCCGTTGGGCGCGTCGGAGGATCCAAGCGACGTGCATCCCGCCGAGGCCAGTCCACATGTGGGCTTCGTCGATAACGACTAGCGAACAGTTGGAGTGGAAGTCTGCCCACAGATGGTGGCTCTCTAGATACTGATTCAGCCCAACAAAGTTCGTGATTACGACGTTGCACTCATCGCGGATGCGAGACTTTTCCTCGCTCTTCGTGTCACCATCGTAGACGCCGACACTGATATCGAGTCCAAGTGTGTCACGAAGGAACTCGTTGAGTTCTTGCTCCTGATCGCGACTGAGCGCCTTCGTCGGATAGACGATAAGCGACCGCGTCTCTGGATCCTCAAGGTATTGACGGGCGATGTGGAGACCGTAGACCAGCGTCTTCCCCGAGGATGTACTAGTCGCCACACACACGTTGTCACCGCGCTCGAGCACCTGGAGAGCATCTGCTTGGTGGCTCCACGGGTCGAATTCGAGGTTTCGAGCGATTTTGGGTGGAAGCACATCTCCTGGTGGAACAGTCTGCTCCTCACGAGCGGGAATCTCGAAGTTCTCGTGAACTTGCCCGAAGTAGCGGTTATTTGGATAGGTACTCTCGAGCTCCTCGCCGGTGAGTTGGAGGATGTCCGTCTCGAAATCGATGTCACCGTTGTTGGTGTTGTCCTCCGAGCTGGTCGTGAGGTCTGTCTGGCTGTGGTCGGTATTGTGGTCGTCGTGCATTGTTAGAAGTCCATGAGTCCGGTTTGTGTGGTGTTTTCATCAGCAGGAGCGCCGGCACGCTTGTGGCCGGGCGTTGCCTCAGCGATGGATTCGTAGACTGCAGCCAGCTCACGGACGTCTGCCTCACAGTATGCCCGAGCAGTGTCCCAGTCTACGTCACGAGCGCGCTCTGGAGATACCAGAAGCCGCTGGATGGTCTTCGCCAGTGATTTCCCATCCACAGCGGCAGCTGCCGAGTCGCGCCCATGCCCGAGAGCCTCAGCGACGTCTTCGACCCGATTCGTCCGACCGGGGAGGATGGCGTTGTCTTTTCGCACGGCCCAATCGAACAGGTCGTACTCGAACACGGAGTCCGACCAGTAGTCTGCGTACTCCGGTGCGTGTCCTCGGATGAATCGGCTGAGGTGTTTGAAGTCGAAGTTGTGGCCGTTCCACGCGATGAGGGACGTACGATCGTACTCGCTGGCTAGCCACGCAACAAACTCTCGGGTGGCTTTCCCTGGGTTGTCTCGCGACGGTTCCGTATCGATGAAGTCCACGTACTCGTCTGTTTCCGGGTCGTAGACCCCGATGAGCCAGATGATACTAGGGTTGAGACCATCAGTCTCGATATCAATGAACAGCGGACTGTAGTCTGCTGCGGGGACGGCTTCGTCTGTGAGACGGATGACGCATCCTTCGGACAACGCGTGGGCGCTCTGGCGGATGCTCTGCGCTTTCGACTCACCGATACCTCGAACCTCACGCAGATCGCGTTCCGTCGCAGCTGCGACGTCGTCACGCGTCTCATACCCATTCCGAGAGAGCTTCGGGGCTGTTCCCTTGCCCACACCCGAGAGCGCTCGGAGGCCGAATTTATCCGCTGGAGTCGTGGATACGGCGATGCGGCCGCCCGAATCAAGCGAAATGCAGGCTAGTTCGGGTGCCCCTTGGCGACGGGTTGGAGCAAGCCCGCGCACGGGAAGGCGAACGCTCTCGTCGTCGACGTCAGCCTTCCACACGAAATCGTAACTGGCCTCCATGGCTCCGGTGAGGAACGTCGCTTCCCGGTCGGTTCGGTGTTGGAAACGTGCGAGGTGTTCGAGGCCATCAAGCGAGGCCTCCAATGTGACAGAGTCGGCGTTAGTCTGGATCTCATCACAGATGACGTAGTCGACGTCGTCTGGGAGTCCTTGTCCGCTAGCGGTAGAGGCCCCACCGATGAAGTCGATCGAACTGGCGATGGACACGGTGATTCCGTCAACAGTCTCGGTGTGAACAGCGCTACTCCGAGTATGAATTACCGGACACGAAGCAGTCCGCTCGACAGTGCTCACCGTTCGCATGTCCAGCTTTTCTTCGACAATGTAGATGAGATCCGCATCGAAGTAATCGACGAGATCTTCGATAGCGGTCGTCGTAGCGTCGACTAGCGCGTCGCACCGGAGAGCAAGCAGACGTACTCCAGGGTCTCCCGCCATGTCTCAGTGGGTGGTTGTTCCCTGTCCCGGTTGCCTATAGGTAGGGGGCCCCTCGTTTCGCGTGTTGATCATACACTCACTAACGGAACCCTCTGGCTTATACTTTCTGACTAGCAACTCCTCGATGTCCCTATCTTAGACTTAGGCGAATTCAAAAGTACCTCTTCTGAGGTCCGTGGAAGCTATCGATCTCTATACTCTCACCGGCCAGCGGGTCGATAGAGTACTGAAATGACTGACTATAGTCTCCCCTAAGGCTGAACAGGAACCTCTAACAGTTGCTTCAGAAGACGGATTGCGAGCTGCTTGTTTATCGTCCGATTCGCATTCCCACATTGCGGCGAGTGAACGCACGATGGACATCCGTCTTCACAGGGACAGTTAGAGAGCATCTCCAACGTTCGCTCAAGCATTGTCTCCAGCTTCCCGAACGCTTCTCGAGAAAGTCCGACTCCACCCGGATGACCATCGTGGACGAAAATCGTGCTCCGTCCAGTGTGCTGATGATACTCGGTCGAGAGTCCACCAACGTCGCGACGAGCACATAGAATCTCGAGTGGGAACAAAGAGATCAGTGCATGCTCCAGAGCGTGAATACTCGCGAGAAATCCGTCCTCTTCATCACTCGCAGCTTTGATGTCCTGCTCGATCTGCGGCGGAATTGTGAAATAGAGCCCACGGGTGCGAATTGTCCGTTCAGGAAGCGGCTCGTCGAAAGCCCGCTCGACGCCATCCTCATCTGATGGGTGGTCATAGAGCATGTATCCCGTCACTTCTTCGGCGACGGTGAGATCCGCAAATCCAACAGAAACGGTCTCCCCCGAGGCGAGACCGCCCGTCTTGAGTTCCTCTTCGATAGTAATTCGTTTCTCAGTGAGTGGACGGGTATACCCCATCGTATTCACTGACTTCAGGAGCACACGGTCAGCATCGAATTCTGCCTCCGTCACATGATACGACTCCTTTTGCTGGTGATAGATTGCACCGGGGTGCGCATCACGAAGTGCATCGCCAAACGGTAGCGAGGTAAGTGTCATATCACGCAGTCTATCATAAAGTTCGATTTGCCGATCATCGATAGAGCGGATGTCCATCGTGTGTTGCGGGCTGTCCTTCCCCATGTACTTCCACCGGGAACCGGTTCGAGAGCTAAATCGGTCTAATTGGTCCGCGTCATCAAGAGATGCTACAGTCGCCGGATATTCAGCGCCGAAGTAGGTCTCATCACTGGTACGCAGGAACAGCTCTTGAGCCGCACAGCAAACGTGGTCATCTAGTATTTGGGTGTTTGCGGGGTTTACTGCTGCTTGTTCAGGATCGCCGTCGAACAGGAGATCCGGATTCGCCATGCAGTACTGGTCTAATGGATTCGGGCTTGCTACTAGGACAACGAGACTCGGATTTTCTCCACGTCCTGCCCGCCCCGCACGCTGGAATGTGCTCATGCTCGTTCCTGGATGCCCGTCGAGAAGGACGACGTCAAGACTGCCGACGTCGATGCCGAGCTCGAGTGCGTTCGTACTCCAGACACCTCGAATGGATCCATCGCGAAGCCCTGCCTCGATGGTGGTCCGACGCTCGTCCTGGAGTGCTGAATGGTATGCAGTAACCTGGTCCGCTAGCTCGTGTTCACCACGCTTTCGAAGTTTGCTATCGCACCAGTTTGCGTACTGTTCGGCTCCCTGCCTGGCCCGTGTGAAGACGAGCGTTTGATACCCTTGTTGAACAAGGTCGCAGAACAACCGCACCGTTTCTGGGTGATGGGAACGGCGTTCTCCGCCTATAATCTCGTTGTGGTGGGGAACTTCAACTGGACTCGATGGTGGTGGACTCGCTTCAGAATTGCCTTCTGTATTTGAAGGTAGTCCGTCTGCTGCCGCCGATTCTGCCTCCTGTTCCTCGTCTTCTCTTAGCGGTGGATTCCAGAATACCCACTGGCGAGGGCCTGTTGCACTAGCATCATCGTTGATTAGTGAGAACTGGCTAGGTTGCTTTCCGGTGACTGCTGCTGCGTGTTCGATTGGATTCCCGATAGTTGCAGAGCAGCAGATGTACTGAGGAGTAGAATCGTAGTACTCTGCCAAACGCGAGAGACGACGGAAAATTAGTGAGACGTGGCTTCCGAATATCCCCCGAAACTCGTGTACTTCGTCGACGACGACCGTCTCGAGCTGTTGGAAGAGCCACTTCCAGTGTTTTGGTGATTTAGAATATGGGAGCAAACTTTTATGGATCATATCGGGAGTGGTCAAGAGAACATCTGGTTGGCGGGCCCAGACTTCGCGTTTCTCGGAGTCCGTCAGTAGTCCTGTATATGTCGCAACGTCGACGCTCTGACTTCCCTTAAGATCTGCAGCAATCTTGGAGATGGTATCCCTTTGGTCGTTAATCAGAGCGTTCATCGGTGCGATATAGAGCGTCTTACCGTGGTGATCAAGAGCGCGTTCGAGTGCTGGCACCGTATAGGCGAGACTCTTACCGCTAGCCGTCGGAGTAGCGAGCACGACATGGTCTCCGTCTCGAACGACTTCGATTGCGTCCGCTTGGTGTTGGTAGAGTTCGTTGATATTGTGACGAGAAAGTGCGCTCGCTAACCGGGGATCAAGATCGAATGGTGATGTTTCGGCCAAGGCCCCTGGCGTTCGCTCTTGATGGGTGATTTGACCCTCGTAGTAGGGGCGGTCTCTAAGCCACTCGATCGTCTTCTCCACGGACGGTTCTTGATTCACGTGAACTGGTATTGTGGTTGACTATTTTCGCTCTACTGAGACGATTCCTTCGGACTTCGGTTCACGAGACGACCGACATACGCCGTAAAGCGCTGAAATACGCTTCTCTCTGTTTGCTCTTTAGCATCCGGGGTGGTCTTTTGGTGCTGATCGTCCTCACTGTGTTCTTCGAGGACTTTGCGGAACGTCGGATCGCGCTCAGTCGGCAACTCGTAGTGATCTCCCCGTGCGAGTGCTTCTTTCCGATCGCAGGCCTCCTTGCACGAGATCCGTTTTTCATTATTGCTATCTTCTTGCCAATCAACCGTGCCGAAGAGAGCATCGTACTCCTGACTGCCAACGAGAGCTTGCGAAGTGATGCCGACTGCAAGCGCTTGGAAACGAAGTGCCAACAGTGATGCCACGAGCCCGTTGTTCGAAGCGACGGAGGGCGCCCGCTCGTCACCTTCGCCATCATCTGCCGGTTCTTCACCGTCATCCAGGCCTTGGACGTATCCCGCCCCACGAGCGGCATCTGGCTCTCTATCGTGAATCACGCCCTCTTCCTCATCTCCGTGGAACCAGTGGCCAGTACACTCAAGACATGGATGACCAGGTCCCGTAGCAGAGATGAGCGATCTAGACCCGATGTCGAGTTCATCTTTATCGTCACTCGGGATGAGCTCGGTACCCCCGTCAAGAACGGGAATAAGGTGAGCATGCGAAACCTCGTCGAGAAGATACCGAACCCAATGCGTGTCGGCGGCGTTGATAATGACATCACAGTCGAGCAGTTGTGGAAGGCAAGCGTGCTCCTCGTCTTCCTCGACTACGCTTCCGTACTCTGCCTGTGCGGTGAACCGCGGGTTCGTCGCCGACCGCTCCGCGACTTTCTTTGCCACCTCGACTTTCGGCTTACCGACATCATCAGCTGTAGCGCCGTAAGACCGATTGAGGTTCGCACGTTCGAGGTAGTCGAAGTCGACGAAGACCGTTTCTTCAACGCCGAGACGTGCTAATTGTTCGGCGAGGAGCGAACCGACGCCTCCGAGACCTACGACTCCAACGCGGAAGCCAGCAAGCGTCTGTTGACCGCGTTCCCCCCAGAGCTCTACCGTTGAATCCTGAGCTTCTGAGTCGATCGCTCCGCCCGTACCAGCCGGCCCTGTAGCGTTCCTGATCGTTGGGAGCTTTTTGGTTCGTTCGCCTACAACGCGGACCGCTGTTGCGTGCGTGAATTCACCCGTTTCCTCTCCGGTACGGCTTTCCCCTTCAGCCTTTGATGAGTTTGGATAGACGAACTCATACGCCCGAACCGACCATTCGCGTTGGCCAGTCTCGGGGTTAGGACGATCTGTCACGATACCCGCTGCGAGGGGGACCTCCGAGCCGAGATTCAGACCGATGTCGTACAGTTCTTCTTTATCCGCTATTTTATCGGGGCCAGACGGAGTCGCACCGCTTCCTGGGTGGGTGTGGATGAATATCAGACCCGCTCCTGGCACTTCTGCAGCCTCGTTGATTGACCGTAGCGTATAGTCAGGGTGGAACTTTAGCTGGCCGTCGAAGTAGACGTCTCCCGGGCCCGGTTCGACAACCTTCTGTAACAGGTACGTCGTTCTTCTGTCTCCCGTGCTCGGGGTGATGATTCCGATTGCTCCTCGCTCGGGTAAACCATGCAGATGGTGGCCTTCGAGCGGGTTCAGGAATCCATCAAGTGTCTCCCATGTCCCTTCACTGAGCGCAAACTGGAATTCTGCAGCCTGACTGGGTGGCGACTTCTGACCGACTGCACGGGCACGGTACGCTCCTGTCATGCTACCCCGTTTCGAAGCCTGCGGCGATCACTTCGATTGCACGGACGGCGTGCTCCGGCTTTTCTGGCTTAAAATTCAGGTGTGACCATCTCAGGCTGAAGGTAATTCCCTGATCGACTCCCAAGTCATTCTGAAGATACTTGTCTTGGTCACGACGGGCCGGATTGTTGTCTTCCCATCCCTCCCGATCGGCACGTTCGATTGGCGGGACGGTTACAACCCAGTGAGGATCGCTGTTTACGAAATTCTCAGGGAGGAAAATGTACACTTCCGCTTGTTCTGGTGTGTAAAGGTGTTGATATACAGTGAAGTCGAGCTCACCAAGCCAGACTGCAATTTCCCCTTCGTGTTTTCCGACGGGGATTGCTGGTGTGTGTCTTTCTCGGAGGGCCGAAAGCGCCTTCTGAAACGAAGGTTTCAGATTCTCTTCTGCGATAGTGGCTGGTGGGGAAGGTCCTTCCATCTCGCCCGTGGACGTTTCGCCTTCACTCACGACCGACCGCTCCCCTTCGGGACAATTCGGAAGAACTTCCGATTCTCGTCACTGAGGTCGACGGTGTCGGAGTCCTCGAACTGAGTGTCCTTGGGCTTGTTCTTTCCTTCCAGAGCGTAGAGCCACTTCTGGCCGGTTTTATCCTCGTCTGTCCCTGCTTCGATCATGATCGTCTCTACGGTCTGGACGGGATCGTCGAACTGGATCGTCGCGTTCCCGATGTGAATCGGGTACGTCCGGTTCTCTTCCCCTTGGTCTTCAGCTCCCATACCACTACATCTATTCTGGGATGACTTATATCTTGCTACTAGAAACATTCGAAATACGCTAAATTGAGAAATTGTATCTCTATGTTGGCGGATGCTATGGTGTGGATCAATCGGATTTGACTCCCCAGTGCACGAAATCCGCCAGCTCGAGGGGCAAACGACAATCTATGGAGTGTATTCAGTAGTGTTGAGTCCCACAAGAAGCTCATATCCGGTCCGCCGATCTATGCAAATTCCCGAGTTACCGCTTCAGAAGGCTACGAGCGCGTGAGAGGAATCCTTCTCGCGGATCGCCGGTAGTCGTCTCCCCAAGCCAGTCGAAGAACTCATCCGGCGTCTTGATGATCAAATCGAGCCCCCGCTTTTCAATTCGAACCGTCATCGGAGGGTCGCGCTTGTACTCGTGGAGTTCAAAGTTCATCGACTCCGGGAAGGTCACCTGTAGCGTATCACTATCCTTAGCAATTTCGACGTCCTCTCGGTCGATGAGATTTCGCCAGCGTTCTCTGCCAGTGTCATATGCTTTCTCAGCTGGTTCAGTTGGGAAGTAGTCTGGCAGTGGACGGTCGGCATGCTCATAGAGGTCCTGCATGGCTGCCCTCACTTCCCGAAGTGCGTCAGAGTCAGTTCCCAGCTCGAGATCGCGGTTGAGATACTCGTACCCAAACCACTGGAAAATCGGGTTCTCCGTGTCGATTAGACGGTTTACTTCAGCTTCCCCCTGATGTGAGGTCATGAAATTCACGTCGAATCGGAGGATCTTAGCACGGTTACGGAACCACTCTCCAGGGCGCTTATCGTTCGAGATGAAGGCGAACATCGGATAGGCCGTTTCGCCGGTCCATCCACTCCAATAGTTTCGAAGGGTATCCAGCGAGTTCACCTTCTGCTTGGTGATGTCGTCGACGACGACGGGGAACGACGTGTGTGCTGAACGTAGATTCCGGACTTTTCGCTTCCCAATTTCGTCTGCGTCGACGGGTGCTTCGACACGGTTTCCACTGATCAGAGACAGGGCAAATCGACAGAATGTCCCTTTTCCTCCGTTTGACTCGCCAAAGACGTAGAGGTACGGGAGAGCCTTGTCGAGGTTAATCCCGTGCTCACGATAGAACTGAGCCTGTCGATTGGCGAACGGCGCCCAGAAGAACCAGAGTAGTGCTTCATACATGTGGGCCTTGACTGCGGTCGGATTGTTGGAGTTCCCATAGTTGTCAACTGTCGCAAAGTAGTCCTCAATTTCAGCGAGTGCCTCGTCGACCCGCTCTGGATTAGACGGTGGCTGGGTGACACGATAGACCGTGCCGTCGTAATGGAACTTCAGCTCGTCCTTGGCCTCGTTCAGGTGCATCGTCGGAACATCGAACACTTGCTCCGCGTATCGCTGGAAGGCATCCGGCGTCGTAGTCAACGTATCATTCGACACTGTCGCATCGAAATCGGTCATCTGCGACAGCGTATCAACTGTCGACTCCTCGTACCCGCGGAGTGACAGAGTTATGCGGTCCTGTGGTGCTTCTTCCAAGTCTGGATCATTCTCAGTAGAGTCCTCTTCTACTTCGCCTTCTATCACCTCTGACTCCTGCTCCGAGTCTGAATCTGTACCCCCATCGAGAGCGAGATCCACCGTCTCAACTTCAGCATCGATATGGTCTGCGAGACGACCGTGAACCTCACCTAGTTCGTCTTGTGTACCCACACGCCCTTCGGTGTACAGTTTGATTACCTCTTCTCGGTCATCGTCCGAGAGTTCGAGTTGTTCGGAGAGATCTTCCAGGAAGGGCCCACCACTATTGTACGAGTCTCTGTGATCGCGATAAACCTCCTCAAACTCTTCGTAGAGTTCACTGTCCGTCTTCGTATCGTAGACGACGCCCATGTTCGTCTGATTTGACCATGCATTTCGAGAGAGATTCGGGGAGCCTACGATGACTTTCGCCGGTGAACCGTCATCAGTATCCTCAGGTTCAGATTCAACTGGGTCCTCTCCGCCAAGGGTCATCTGATCCTCAGCGTTGTCATCAGCTTCCCCTTCTAAGACAGAGTCGTCGTACTCAATAAGATATAGCTTAGAGTGTACCTCCTTGTTCTCACAGAGGTAAATTACGAGCTTGCCTTCACTCCTGAGCTGTTCGAGGCGATCTGCGAGATCAGGCTTATCGATGAGGCGCTCGCGGTAATCGGATACATCCCCGACGACCACCTCCAAGGACTCCAAGTCGTCCAGGTCCTCGAAGAGATCAAGAATAAACTCAGGGGAATCACAATAGGTGACGACACGCATTCGTTTTGCGCCATCGAAAACGTCGGAGAATGATCGCCAGCTCTTGAAAATCTCGACGTGGCTTTGATCAATACTTTTGGTATCGAGGGGGATGTCGAACTTCATTGGATTTGGAGTCGAGGATTTGTCATTAGGTTATAATCCGGCCGCTGTACATTTAGGCCACTTTCTGAATGTTGTTCGGATGATTCGAACCACCCCCGCGGTAATCTCGGCTCAATCGTCGGTTGAATGCCGATCGGTGTGGCCATCTTCTTTGAGCCCACCAATGCTCTGTCAGGAGATAAATGTTCCGACTAACACCATTACGAATACAGTAATGCGAAAATACAGCCATCAAAAAGTAGTTATATCTCTAGACTGGTTGAGCTACTATGGCGCCAGATACCTTGACAGCGAGTAATCTCATCGCAGCAGAGAGGGACGATGAGTACGGTCTTACAGTCCCATTACGGGTAGACAAGGTCGAACGCACCCCGGACCACGACTGGTGGGCGCAGCTTGTCCACTGTTCAGATGCACTGGGGACGCACGTGAAGCTCACAGTTTTCGACGATGATGACTGCGATCTCGTCGACTACTCCTTTGAAGAAGGCTCCTGGTATGAATTCGACGACGTCAACCCCGACGTTTACCAAGGAACCATCGGTATCAAAGCGAAGTGGGATCGGCAAGTCAGCCAGCTCTCTGGCCGGCCAGGGATGCCGTCCTCAGAGACGACTGATTTCGTTCGCCGCCTTGGTGCAGCCGATGCCATTGCAGCACTCGACATCGAGACGATTACAACTGTTTCCGAGCGAGAACTTGAACCACCGAACCCAGACCATCAGGAACTACTCTGTACCGGCGTTGGATACCGAGCTAGTCCGAGCGAGGAGATTGAGGCTGAGGTCCTCTTCCGTGAAGACGAGACGGCTTCTGCGGAACTCGATGCTATTGAGGCGGTTGTGAACTGGCTCGATACGAGGGATGTCGATGTTCTCATCACCTTCGGGGGCGCGTGGTTCGACCTCCCAGTCTTGGTGGGTCGTGCGGAACGGGCCGCTGCGGAAATCGGTGAGCCTGGACGAGCAGAGAATGTACGTACAGCACTCGAGTCGTACTACCATGCCGACCTTTCGTCGGCAAAGAATCGGGTGCTTGGGGAGGGTTCACTCGAGGATATGGCTGAACATGTTGGATCGCCCGCACCGAAGACACTCTGGACGGATTACGAAACTGGGCTTGAACCGCAGACGTGGCGCGAGAGCCAGTGGGAGATCATGCGAGAGGAAGACCGCGACCCTCCGTCTGACGATCTTGCGGACCCCACCGTATTCAACAGCGACGTTCCGTACTTCGGCGAGGCGTGGCTAACGGCTAGCGCAGCAGGAGAGGACAATCGAGCCTCGAACCTGTATGCGTGTCTCGAAACCTATACGCTCGCAGACATCCATCCCTTGTTCGCTATAGCTGACGATGAGAGGTCGACCGGTCAACCGTCATTCCCGATGACCTACTAGCGGCCTCCGTCTTCTTGACGCCACTCTTCCCCGCAGGGAAGGGAACTGTGCTGGCACCACCGACAATGCTCTCCAGTCTCGTACCCGCTGAACGATGTCTCCTTGATTCGATCCATCGTCGTCGACACCGCTGCTCGTACTGAATCTAGTTCACCCTCACCGAACGAACGGGTCTCGACTTTCGGACCGATATCGCCGACATAGGCGTATCCCGCGCGGGTAATCGGTTCCTCGTAGAGGTCACGACAGGCGAGCAGGTACAGTGGCAGCTGCTTGTTCTCGTCAATGTCTCGGTGACGCTCGGTGGCTTTGTAGTCGATGACGACCAACTCACCGTCCGGGGTCCGATAGACGGCGTCGATAAACCCGACGAGTTCGTGGCCATCCACTTCTAGCTGGAACTCTCGTTCAGCATCGACGATTTCCCAGCCGCTTAGATCGAGGTCGAAATACCGGTCGATGCATTCCTTCGCGACCGGTAATTCATCCGTGGCACGTCGTTGTCCGGCCAGCCGCTCACAGATACCGTACCATTCTGCTCGCTCTGCTGCTTGTTCCTTCGCAGCGATCTCTGCGGTATCATGAAACAGAAGCCCGACTATCCGCTGTGAGATACCGTCTCCGCCATAGCCGTTCTCACGGTAGTCGGAGAACCCGTTGACGACGTAGTCCAGGAAGTGCTGACGGGGGCACTCTTCGTAGGCCTCAAGTGAGGTGTAACTGTGCTGGAGTGCCGGGTTTGGGGTCATTGGCCCAGTCAGGGCGTCAATTGAAAATCGTCGGTTGTCAGGTACTCTATCGAGTGAGCCTTCTATGAGCTTGTTTCCGAATGTGATCACGCGGTCTCGTCCATCTGATGCCGAGAGCTTCTCAGAGCCGTACATCACTTGTCCAGAGACATCCCCAACTACTGTGCTCGCGAGAGAGGCTGTCCAGTCAGCATGGTCCGATGGAAGACAGTCCTGTAAATTGCGCCAGATCGGGAGATGACCGCTACCTGGCCGCCAGGGAACTGATTCTGGGAGGATGCTCTCGACAGCATCGTGTACGGGCCTTTCGTCGTCAGTATCGTCTTCTTCCCTGCTCCCGTGGAGTACGAGAATCTCTTCGGCGCGGGTGATCCCCACGTGGAGTATCCTGCGAGCTTCATTGGCATCTTGAGCGACGAAATCTTTGTCGAACGCGGATTCTGGACCTTCAGACAGTGCTGACTCGAATGTATTGTAGGTTCGGGACCCTGGTTCCCACTCGTCCGCGGTCAACCGTGGCATCAGAACCACGGGAAAGTCGAGTCCCTTACTCTTGTGAATGGTCATGACGTTGACCGCGTCGTCGGCCAGTTCTGGCTGACTTGTCGGTGCCGAACCGCTCTCCTCGAGGAGCGAGTCATAATGCTGCAGCGAATCGATGAATTGCGGCGTGAGAGGGGGCTGTACAGCGTCGTTTCCATACTGGTCGATAATCTCATCTAGCTGCGCTAGGTCACGACGCTCTTGTTCGCTGAGGTACCAGTCGATGTTGGTCAGGCGTTTGAGTTCCCGGTAAAGGTGGCTGAGGGAGGCTGTTTCACGTAGTTTGAGGAGGCGGGAGATGTGCTCTCGTACTTCCTGAATACGGTCGGGCTCATCGAATACTTCGAGGGGTTGGTTGCATATCCCAGCATATGCACCGTCATCGTGGCTATTGACACGACGCAGATCAGCATCGGTAAGACGGTAACGCATCGTCAGTACCCGGTTCCAGCTTACGTCGTCTTCTTCGGGACGTGCCAGCGCCTTTAGATAGGCGACGACGGTGCCAACCCCGATCGATTCAGTGGCGAGGTCCCCCGCAACCTGATAGGGTATTCCTGCCTCGTCGAACCCTTCGAGAATTGGGGTTGCGTGGTCGTTATTCCGAACCAGGAGTGCGATCTCTCCTGGATCGTATGCCCGGTCTAATGCTTCTGAATCGCCACTCAGAAGATTTCGGGTGACAGTCACCAACTGTTCAGCTCGGTCGCCTTCGTCGTCGGCTTCCTCCACGACTGCGACCGTATCTCCGTCGAAATCGGGTTCGTCGACACGCGTGAGCGTTTTGGTACTCCGCCGATCCGCCAACCGCTCTAGTGCTTCGTTTGCGAGGTCGAGAATAGGTTGACGTGACCGGAAGTTCTGTTCTAGCGGTTCGTCTTCGAGATCGGGCCCGAAGACGTCGTCGAGTTCGTCAGTGATGTTCGAGACGTTCGCGCCGCGCCATTCGTAGATTGCTTGGTCGTCATCGCCCACGACAAATAGGCGATCTTCTGAGACGAGGGACGTAATGAGATCGAACTGGAGACGATCAGTGTCCTGGAACTCGTCACAGAAAACGTAGTCCCATCGGTCGCCCAGACCCTCTCCGACGTCAGTCTCGAGCAGCTCTACTGTCTTAACCACGAGACCATCGAAGTCAAGCAGATTTCGACGGTCGAGTTCTCGCTCGTATGCCTCATACCCTGCGTTCAAATCCAGGGCAGTTTTACACTCGCTGAGGCCATCACGGAGATAGTCTGTCAGTTCAAGCTTCAGGTCGTTTGGTATCCCGCTCGGAGCACCACTACTGTACCCTCCAAGCAGATATTTCGGCAGCTTGTGTGCATCCTCGGGAAGCGACCGCTCACCAGCCTCATGCTCCTCAAACGCCACTTCGAGTGCGTCACAGAGGTCAACGAGTCGGTCGAGGAAGTCTTTGATGCTCGCCTCTAATCCTTCATCGCGAAGGGTATCACGTTCTGCGACAAGGTCGGCTCGTGTATCCGGAATGCCGTCGAGGACGGTCGAAACTGACCGACCACCAAGATGTTCGCCTGCAATCTCCTCAATACGATCAGGCACAGCATCAAGTTCATAGACTTGCTCCGGTGACCCGAGATATTCTTCGATCTCGGCGGGCGAAATTCCACTTCGCTTCATCGACCCGATAAACGAGAGGAGTTTCGATGCGACGCCGTTCCCATATGAATCTGGGCCGTAGACGTTGGGTTTCACGGCACGGTAGTCGATCTCGTCAAGGACGTCGAGTACGATGACGTACTTTTCAGCATCCGTTGCGATCTCGAAGTCTGGATCTAATCCCGCGTCATAGGCATAGTCCGTCAGTATCTCGTTGCAGATAGAGTGGTACGTGTATGCGTCGACGTCGTAACCTGCTGGTCCGAGTTTTGCGTTGAGTTTCTCACGCATCGAATCAGCGGCGTTGTTGGTGAAGGTCAACGCGAGAATCCGATCCGGAGAGACCCCGTGTTCCTCGATGAGGTTCTCGATTTTCCGGACCATCGTAAACGTCTTTCCAGTACCCGCACCCGCGAGTACTCGCATAGGATACCGCCCCGACTCGATTATCGTCCGCTGCTGTGGCTTCGGATCCTCATCGTCTTCGATAGTTGGGAGCCAGTCAGGCACGTCGTCGCTCATCGCTTCACCCCTTCTGCAAGAAATTCTGTACACATCTCTCGGTACTTGCAGTCGGGACAGGCCTCATCGTGTATGAGTGGGAATGGATCTGGGTCGTGAGAACCGCTCGTAATCCCTTCGTGTGCACGTTGCAGGAGATTCCATATCGTGTCGTAGTACTCTTCGTAGATGTCCGTCGTCTCGCGTGGGTACCCGCGAACAGAGATCTGGTATCCATCGGGTGTACTCTCGAATGATGTCCGGTTCAGGAGACCGTAGAAACTGAACCGAACGGTCATCCCCTCTTCGTAGAGGTCGGACTGTTTGACGCCCTCGATGTATGTAGCCGTCTGAAACGCGTTCTTGACTCTCTTCGGGTCGTGATCCGTTCCGTCTAAGTGGTCCTCGAGGACGCTAGCCGTGTTGGACGTAATTACGTCCCTGAGCTTCCGCTTGTAATCAATGACGTGGATCCCTTCGTCCGTCCGAAGGATATTATCGGCTCTCCCACGCAGTCCGAGGCCGTTCTCGACGCATTCGAGCGACTTCTCCGTCTCGACGGATTGACGAGCGTGATCGATGCCGTGGCCACCATCGGGGTCGAAGAAGGTCTTGATTGCTTCTAGATTTTCAAGGCGCTGGTATTCCTGGTGAGCGTTTGACGCGTACTCATCCGGGTCGATATGCTCTCTCCATTGCTCTGGGAATGCTTCTACTGCCCGATCGTAGATGAGCTGGGCGTCATCTTCTGGGTTGGTTGCTTCGCAGACCACCTCGATCGTTCCGTGATAGGCACGCCCCTGATTCAAGTACAACCGTGTCTGCTCTGGGACGTTTACCTTCTGTACGTACTCATAATCGAACTTCCGCTGGCAGTCCGCGTAGGTCGCGAGGCGCGACGGTGAGAGGAAGGTAACGTCAGTCACGTCGAACCCCTCCAGCGGCGAACTCGATACGTGCTTGCAGCGCATCCCGAAGCTGCTCGCCACGGGTTCCGCTTTCACTGAGGAGGTGTTGAATCTCCGAAAGCTCAGCTTCGACCTCGTCGAGAGAGACCGTCACATCCTGGCTGTGCGAGCGACGGACGTCTGCAAGGGCGTTGTCGACCCGAGAGAGCAGATATTCTTCCGCTCTTCGCTGGCTCCTGATCTCTGATTCTGTCGCTTCTTTCACCCACGGCAACTGCCGGTACGCGTCCGTGAGAAACCGCGACGGCTGAGCACGCTCTTCCAGTGCGGTGTCTTTGTGATTGTACAGACAGAAGTAAAGCCGGTCGCCAGCAGCGGTTGCTCCGATGGCGAGCCGCCGTCGCGCGTGCTCTGCATGGTATCGTCGGAACGAGCGGCTTGACGCTGTCGAGGAGGTCGGGAAGGTGTCAGTGACATCTTCTGCCTCGACCTGTGTTACGCCCGGATAGTCCGGCATCTCAGAGAGGCGTTCTTGGGGAAACAACCGAGTCAGGGAAGGAGATCCAGGATACTCTTCGTCGACGATGTCCAGCAAGAAGACTGCTCGGAAGGACCCGTTTTTAATCGCCTGTAAGTGATCGACTCGGACACCTCCGTCAAGTTCGGTCGAACTTGTTTGGTTCTGTTGAGGGGCATACTCGTGGGCCCGTTCAAGCATCGTCGCGAACGACTCCCAGGTCGTTTCGATGAACGGCGTGTCTTCTACGAACTCCGCCATCGTGAACGCCCGTCGAACGTTCCCAAATTGGGCACGAACGTTCAGTGGAGACGTCTCCTCAGCGATTCGAACCTTCATGTTTGACTCGGTCGCCCACCGTCTGAGCGGACTCGAGAGGCCCTCCATCTGCTCGATAGAGGCCAGAATCGATTCGTCTAAGACCGAGGCTTCCAGCAACTCTGTTCGAGCATCGTCATCATCGGCCGCCAGATAGCGAACGACTTGCAGTAGCTCTCGAATAGCGGGGTCATCGCCGAACCCAGTGACAGTCGATGACTCTGTCGGAACCCCTGTCTGCTGGAAGGCACGAAGAGTCTCGATTACTGCGGAACCGCTCTGCTTCAGTGCGACGGCGAATTCCTCGTAATCCCAGTTCTTTCGATCTCGAAGCCGCTCGATTTCATCGGCGACTTTCTTGATCTGTTCGTCGGCGGTTTCTGTCGGGATGACGTTCACCTCTCCCACCTCAGGATCTTCGTGAACGGTTTCAGTCGCTAGATACGCGCCTGTCGCCGCCGGTCGGGATGGGGGCGCTGTCCTTGCAGTAGACTCTGTCCCCGAAAATGAGACGTAGTCAGTAATTGGTCCCGGCTCGATCCATGTACGCCGAACACTTGCGTTCTCTTCTGCTACACATACGAGTTCCAGCCCATCTGCTACCGTAGCAAGATAACGACGGTCGAGCGGTAGGAACTCCTCAAACTCGACGGCGAGGATCGCCTCTACATCGACTACGTCATCTCGTTTCTCAGTCTCCGACAGCGCAGCATTCGCCTCAGTGATTAGCTGGCCGCGTTCGAGGTGGTCGTGTTCGTCGAGCCAGTCGTGGAATGCCTCAACGAGCTCCGCGACTTCGATAAGCTCGGGCGTCTTCTCAAAGGAGATATCCTGCCATGTGGCAGTTTCCATAAGCTGGGCAATATCGCTCAAAAAGGAGGGTTGCTTGGCTGCACGCTGAAAATGCTCGCTGTCCCACTCTTGCTCTCCGAGGAACCGATGGACGAGCTCGCGACGCATTGCGTCTGAGAGAATCGCTCGGTTATCGGTCTGATTCACGACGTCGGTCGCTTGAACGACCAAGGACGTTACACGTGGGACAGCTGATCCGGGTACTATGTCTTTGAGTTCCTCCCGAAACGTCTCCATGCTCGTCGGAGATCCAGTGATGACGAGGATATCTTCTGGACTATATTCCTTGAGAAGGGTCTGATATTGCTCAGTAACTGTTGATCTGGGCTCTCCAGTCCCGAATGGAACAGTAATGAGCGTCCCATCGAAATGCTGGACCTCAGACACGCTTATCGTCCCCCGCAACCACCATTTGTTCCTTCGTGGATCGGAGGTTGGTCCAGAATCTCCTTAACTGAGAGCCTGGTGCTGGTTTGTAGGGTAAGTCGAAAGCGAATCTAGCCAAACGGGGACATATCATATTGAGGGTCCTCACAGCCCACCTACAAGAACGTTGGTGCTACGCTAAAACCGAAATTTGCCTCATCAGGATGCTACATATTTATACTATGCCGGGGTCAAGTTCCTCTATGACAGACCCATCTGACGGTTCTGATTTCATCGCAGACGCTGAATGGCATAACGAATGGTGGGATACAGGCAATGGTTCACTATCTGAATTAGAACAAACCGCTTCTCTAAACCCACGATCAGACTTACTCAAAGTACTGCAGTCCATTGATGACGAGCGAGAAGACGATACTGAGAGTCTCGTATATCCCATTTACGGACCGACCGGAATCGGTAAAACGACGCTTCTTCAGCAATTCATCGCTGCAATCCTTGATTCAGACACCGTCGACTTCTCTCCCGGCCATCGTGATTTAGATATCGTCGGCTCTGTTGATCCACGCCAGATCCTCTATGTCCCTCTTGAGGATTCTCTCTACCATCTCGAACCTTCGAGCAATGCTGTGGAAAAACTGGAAAACGTTATCGACTATTTCCGTTCTCACGTCGCTCCACGTCGAGGTCGTAAGTACATTATCCTCGACGATATCGGGGCTCTGCGACTTGATGAGGATGAACAGAGCGCTCTTCTAGACCTCGTAAATGATGATACCTATCTATTGCTGACCGGCATTGTAGAATCGCAGGTTGACCTACGTGGGACCTCGCCCTCAAGCGATGCCAAAATCAATTATCCTCGTGCGATGCTGCCGATGAAGTTCATAGACACCATCAAGCAGGGAGCATATGATGACTCTGCGTTACTCGAGGCGGACTCTGATTTTGCTCTTCGTGTGGAGTCCCATCAAACCAGAAGTATGGACGGTGAGGCGCTGATAAAGGATGTCCGAAGTAACTTGTCGGAATCGGAAAACTTTGACGACGCGGTCGCGTCGCTGAATCAGCTTTACTTTGAAGCCTTCTCCGACGTTGAGCGAGATGGCCTGTATGAGGCCGCTCGTGAGTACTTGCAGAAAGGTGGAATCTTCCTACGCGCTACGGAAACTCCGGTCAAAAACGAACTCATCCGATCTCATCTCCTCCTGTATCTCTACAAAGAGCTCGCAGAGTATGAATCGATTCAACGACCAGAGAACCTCCATCGAATCGCGTCATTAGCTGCGAGCCAAGCTGGGAATGAGCTTCGATATACAGACATCAGTGACCAGCTGGAAGTCGATCGGCGGACTATCGATTCATACCTATCCGTGCTGGATGACGGACTCTCCGTTTCGGAATCCCACGACTTCTCACTTCAACGCCACCGCCGTACACGACTCTACCTCCGGAATCCGCGCCAAGTTGTACTTCTGTCTCAACGCCAGGAACACCACGGATTCGAGACCTACGAGAAGACGCAATCGCTCAATCACGAGTTCGAGTACAAGCTAGCTCGAACCGTCGCGTTCGACCATGCTAAGCGACTGGCGTGGAGGGTTGGCGGCTCGGGTGACGAGGACCCTCAGGTCGAATACTTCGAGACTGAGTCGGGGACAGTCGACTACATCCTCCACAATGAGGATGGGGTAACTGTCCCGTTCGTTCTCTCTTATCATCCACACACAGGGAATGCTGATGAAATCGCAGTGGAATTCGATCCTACTGTCGGGAAGCACCCAAAACCCGGCGGTGAGGAGCTTCTCGACCTCGATTACGAAGCTCCCTACAGGTTCATCATTGCGGATAGTCTGCCAAAGGAAGTGACGCAGTCGGGTTCACTCGTTGTGGAGCGAGATGGCGTCAACCTCTGTTACATTCCCTACTGGCTGTTTCTCCTCATTTGCTAACCATAAGTGTCTATCTCGACCAACCGTTACATCGATTCCGATGGCGAACCAACTTCCGATCACTGATGGACGAGGAGTCTGCTCAGGTCTTCGTTCCCTCACATGAGCGCTGTTTTGAACGTTTATCCTCAGGGATAGCCGCGCATATAACCGTGCCGTAGTGGGGATATGCGCAATTGATGAGCGCCATATCAGAGACCAACAACCAGGGAATAAAAATGTGGACTTGAGGTTCGGAAAGTTCCTGAACCAGGGACTAACCAACTGTGTCCAAAGCAATTAGAGGAGCTACCAAGAGAGCACCGCGATCGGCGTGACCATCTCCTGCAGGCTGATCCCGCCATGGACATACCTGTCATCGTGGCGCCGCGTCGAGAGAATCGTCCGGTGCTTCGCAAACAAGTACTCCTCCGGCGGCAACCGATACTCCTCAACCACGCTATCGTCAAAAATGATGTCACACCCATCCACCTTTTCCATCCGGTTCCCCCGGGCATACCGCGTCCCCGACTTATCCTGATCGTACCGAGGCACCCTGACACTCTCGTCCGCCCGCGTGGCACCGTGATCACTGACCAAGATCATCCGTGCATCCGAGTTCGGCTCCCGAGACGGAATCTCCTTGAGCTGCTCCGCCAAGTTATCCTTGAACACGGACACCGGGATATGACGGAAGCTACGGTCACCACGCAGATTCGCCGTCTCGAGACCGTGCGTGATCCAGTCCGAGAAGTGGTAGATGAACGTCTTCAGCTGGGCCTCAATCTCCATAATATTCCGGATCCGGTCGGACTTCGTCTTCTTCCCAGCCACGTTCACATACTTCAGATCGTTCCCGTGCAGCCCCGTCGCATCACGCAGCAACTCCTTCTCGTTCTGGTTGCCGTGGTTGTACAGCTTCACACCGTACTCGTCCTCGATCTCCCGCGGTGACAACCCCGACATCAACGAATTCCGTGCATAGGGGGTGGCTGTCGGTAGACAGGAGATGTACCCACCATCCTCCTCAACCGTGAACGTGTCCGACAATTCTTCCCGGACTCCCTGCCAGTGGTCAAACCGAAGCCCGTCACAGACCACGTAATAGACCGTGGTATCCTCTTCCAGCAGCGGGAGCACGTACTCGTCGAGGATATCCCAGCTCAAGGACACCGACTCGCTGTTCACCCAGTTCGTATACCGCTCCTCCGCGATATCGCAGAACAACCGGTCAACCTGACGGCGGATATCCTCCTGGTTCTCATGGAGCCGGGTGATACCCAGCTCATCGGCGATGTAATCGAGGTCTGTCAGTTGCTCCTCGATATCAATCCAGTCGCCAGCGTTAGTCGGCTCCGCCTGCGACTGGCTCAGCACTGCTTCCAGTTGCTCGAAATATGAAATCGCACTCTGCATCCGATCCGTGCTGTTCCCGGCGTCCTCCATCTGCTGCTTCACCCGCCGGGCGGACTCCGTGACCCCGCCTTCATCCAACATCTCATCAATCACCTCTGACTCAAAGTACCGAGCTGCACTGGGCAACACGAACTTCTTCGTCCCCTCCACAGGCTCAGTCCCGTCAAGATTCTCCTGCAGCGCGTCGATATCAACCACTTGCTCAGTCCGTCCAATCTGGTCGCTGTGCGCCGCAGGCCGCAACCGGGCAGCAAGCTCCACAAGCCGTTCATTTTCCACATCCAGCGGTGAATCGACAATCGCCTGCAGCAGATCAAGCGGCAGACCGACAGCGTGCAGCGTCCGGATCGTCCACACCGAAGCCACGAAATCCGTGATGTCCTCGCGTTCCCGAAGCTGCTCCTCGAAGTCACGAACCTCCGGAAGCTGATCCAGGAGATGGGCATAGAGATCGTCCTCACCACGATCGGAAATCCCGAAACACCACTCATAGACCGTAGCGATAGCAGCATCTTCCGTTGCCCGGATATACTGCTCCTCCGGCGACAACGGTGTCCGCCACCGCTCATCGGTCAGGTACTCCAGCAAGAGGTCCAGCGTCTCATCCCGCGTATAGGACCCGACAGCCACCGACCGGTCGACGAACGTCAGAAAGTCATCAAATTCTGCCGAGAGATACGGATCTGCCACCGAATCGAGTTCCACACCGTATTGGTCAATGAGCGTGGTCGGCGTGAGCGATAGCGTTTCGTCATAGCCAGACTGTGCAGCCAGCTTCTTGACGTCGCCCAGCTCCTCTTTCACAGCCTGTTCCGGGTACTCATTCAGCGCAACCACGACGGTTCCATCCGCGGCCCGTGCAGCCTCATACTCAGACCGGAACTCCAGAAAGTCGTGGTGGTCATACGGGACGATTGACAGCATCTCCACCACGACCTCGTCCCTGGTGGTCTTCAGAATCTCATACCGGTCATCGACCAGCACGGCCTGGCCCGAGAACTGGTTGAGCCACTGTTCAACCACTGCTGCTGTTGATGTCGGTATATTGACGACCATCTATTCAGTGGACTCGTCTCCCTCGAAGTGGATCCGGACCAGCACGTCCTTGCCCTGGTTCTCCTGTTCGACTGTAGTGATCTCCCGTTCAATCTGCTGCTCCAACTCACTTGTCTTCCGGGAGAGCTCTTCTCGGGAGACTGGTTCCTCGAACGCATTCGTCCCGACAGTGATGTCCTCGACGACCGTGTTCAACGAGGAGATGATGTTGTCAATCTCGGTGATCAGCGTCCGCATCTCCGGCTGTGTCTTCGAGATGAGGTCATCTACATCAGCGTCAAGGAACGCCTCCAACGCGTTCGAGTCAATCTCGACCTCCGTCTCATTCTCCGAGTCCGGGAGGAACTCCTGGAGGCTTGTAAGCCCACGTTCCAGGTACTCCCGTGGCTCCAGGTGACTGAAGTCCGGCTTCTCGTAGGTCTCCCCCAGCTCAAAGCCGCAGGCACACGTCAGCGATCCACCTTTCAGCTGGTCGGAGACGGACCGCCGGCAGGGGTCCTGCGGCCGTAATGCTTCCAGCTTTTCCTGCAGTTCCTCGGCCCGTTCGTCCATGGCAAAGTTGTAGTCAGACTGGTTGAGGATGCGGAGCCGGGTGAACGCCTCCGAGTTCAGCCGTTCATCGATTTCCTCATGGACATCTTCTAACTGGTTGTTATAGTCGATGTGCTCGCCTCGGTAGACCTGCTGGTAGGTCTCCTCGAACGAATCGACGGCTGACTTCAGGTCACTGGCAGCGACATCGTTCTCAACAACCTCCGGGAACTCGAGCTTGTCCTCGACGGCTGCCGCAGCCTCTGCGATATCATCATCCTCCCAGTCACGAGACGCCTGGGACGCTCGATTCACAACCGACTCGTAGTCATTCAGGAAGGACTCCGTGTCGCCCACCGTCTCGACTGCCGAAACGAATTCACTCACCGAGTCTGCCTCGATCGTCACCCGGTTGTATAACAGCTCCAGATTCGCAGACGCACTCTGCTCGTCGTAGGTCTGCGACACCACAGCCTCGACTGTGGACAGTTCGTCCGTGAGCTCCGGGTCGATATCGACGCTCGAACACACCCGCTCATACCGGTCAATCAGGTCCGGAATGTCCTCTTCAAGCGACTCAATCCGATCTTCGATGTCGTTCCAGACCTCGATATAGGTCGTCTGCTTCCGGTCCCGGCTAACCCGCTCACTGAGCATGGCATCTGCTATCGTGACGATATCGTCCCAGTGCTCCGGCCCAGTCGGGACTCGGACCGCGTCCATATCGCGGGCAAGGTCGTTCCCTGTGAACTCGGCATTAGCGATGTTCGTGCTGGTGACCACCCCACCCTCGATGATATCTGAATCAACCGTCGCTTCCAGCTCGCCTTTCTGGACCAGCGACATGATGTAAATCGCGATGATCCTGCCGCTCAATCCGTACGGTGTCGTCCGGAACTTGTTGTAGATGCGTTCGACAGGGACCTGCTGGTCTGAATCCGAGTCAACGATATCAACGATCTCCTCCGTGTAGGGGTTATCCGAGAGATCAAGTTGGTTCGGGTTCGCCTGAGTGGTGATCTTCAGGCCCTGGCCGTAGTTATGCGCTGCACTCTCGAACCGTGAACTCAGCCGGCCGGTGACCCCGCCGTGCTTTACGATCCCGTCGAGGATTTTGTTGGTTTCCCCGTCACGCCACGGCGTCTTCTCCCGGAACTCCAACTCGTTCTCAGGGTACGCACGGTCCAACGGTTCCTGGACAATGTTCCGGATCGTGTTTTCGAGCGTCGGCTGGAACGCGAAGTCGATATCATCGAGCTCGCTGGTGAACACCGTCCCGTTCCGGTAGGCGTTGTTCACGAGGTCGTCCAGTTCCGCCTCCAGTTCCTCCTTCCGCGACACCGCCATCTCGTACTTTTCACCAGCATGCGGGTCGTCGCTCTCATCATACGCTTCGATGAGACGTCGTAACGCCCGGCGTTGCTTGAATTTGTTAACTTGCCGGTCCGTCAAGTCCCTCGGAATCCACAGCAGTACCCGTTCATCGTCCAGCAGATCTTCCACCTCGTCCCGCACCTCCTCAGCTGGCCGGGTCTGAAGATAGACCCAGAACCGCTGGTCATCGAAGTCTTCCGGTTCGGTTAGGCTCTTCCAGTCCCGAAAGTCGTTCGCTGTGAGTAAGCCACGGACCTCGGTATTTGTCTCCTCCCAGAGGACGTCAACCGAGGTTTCATCTCCGACCGTGGAGAACTGCCCGAACTCACGCATACTTATGTGGAACTCGTCACGGGCATCGTCCCGGCTGAGACCATCCACCTCGGTCGCGAGGTCCTGATCGATCGTGATTTCCTCTTCCTTCTGGAACTGGAACTGCCCGTTCTCGTTAACCACGTAGGGAACGGTGTTCGCAATCTCCTCAAGCAGGCTCTGGTAGTAGGCCTCGTTGTGCGCCGCCTTCTCGGCCGCATCGTTCATCAAGGCGTTTGTGACATCCTCTGCCGTGCAGCCCTGCCGCGTGATTGCATAGAGAAGTAACACCTTGACGACATCCGTCGCGACGTCTTCTTCGTCAAGCCGGGGGAGATAATCCTCAACCGTCTGCTGGTAGTTACTAAAGAAATCCGGGAAATTCGTCATCAGCGCGTTCGTCGTGACATCCGGATACGTCGCGGCAAGCTCATCAAACAGCTCGACCGGGGTGATCAGCGAGGCTTCGTCCCCGTGGTGCTTGACCGCGTTATGAAGAAGCATGATCCCCGTCCGATTCGTATTATCGAACACACTCGCCTTGTTGGTGAGATCGAGCGTCTGCTCCGTGTAGGGGAAGATGCTGCGGAACTCCCCGTGAGTATAGCCATCTAACCACGTGAAGCGCCCTTCATAGTAATCGTAGTACTCCTCAATCGCGAGGTCATCACGGTGCTCCGTAATCGTCCGTCGCACAGCTATCTCACTGAACTGTTGCGGTGTACGGGTGAGTGTCAGATTTTGCCACCGGTCCTCCGCGATGAGTTTCCCCCGCTGCCCCTTCACGCGGTCCCGCTGCTCATAGGATTGCTGTGCAGCGGCGATCATCGTCAAGGGAAAATCATCTTTCAGATTCGCCAGAGTAAACAGGACGTCCTCATCGGTCCGCGCACCCTGGTCGCCACGTCGGTTGAGGAACTCCGAGATCTCGTCGATGATATAGACCACGTGGTCGAAGTCCTCCAGGACTCGTTCGAGTGCAAGTGTGAACGATGTCTCGAAGTCCTCGTCGATGTCGAGACTGAATCCGGAGTCGTGCAGCCAGGACCGAAGCGAGTCCGCGAACATCGTCTGATCGATCGCCTCCCACTGCTCGGCGTCCCAGTCCTCACCCGTCTGTTCGCTGAGGTACTCATAGAAGCTCTCTTTCCGGATTTTATCGTTGCTGTTGAATTCCTCGAGGAGACGTTCGTCTGCACTCACTGGGAGTTCGTCACCGGTCGCCTCGCGGTACGCGTCCTGTGTGTATCGGATGATGTTCTGATGGAGACTTAGCTGGGCATCCCCTCCGCCAGCTAAGCTGAACGGAACCACGAGGACATCTTTGGAGTGGATGTCTGTCCCGATTGTACTGATGGCATCACTTTCGAGCAGGTCGAAACTGTCCTGGTCATCGGCGAGCAGCAAGCTGTAAAGCGTCGTGAGAACGTGCGACTTCCCGCTACCGAATTCACCTTGCAGCCAGTAGGTTCCGCCCCGTTCCTCTTGCAAGTCATTCAGAACGGTGAGAAGATGCTTTTCAAGATCCTCGGTGAGGATGAATGTCCGAAGGATCTCTTCGGCGTCGGTCTCTGCATCTTCTAGATCGATTGCGCCATTAATCGTCTCCGGATACGAGATGATGTCCGAGAGGGGTTTGAGTGCCTTATTGCGGGTCATTTTTCTAAATTGATGATCGTGGTGTACGCGGTGGTTTCAGCCTCTACGTCGTGGATATACAGGTGCTCATTTTCGATATCGCCATCTGCCAAGACAACGATCTTCTTATCGTTCCGAGCATGCTGTTGGAGCGTCGGCAACAACGCCACACTATATCGGAGAGCCACTTCAGGGTGGGACACGAAGATCATATCGTTGCTCTCGAGTTCCTCCCTGACACAGCCCTCGATCGCGTCTGCGACAGCACGGGAGAGCGGATCCGGATTCCCAGCCTTTTCTGCCATTTTCCAGGTCTCGTAGTCATCAGCGGCACGAACCCGCTCAGCGACCTGTTTATTAAGATTAACAACGGGAATGCCTTCCGCTTGTGCAAACTGTTGTGTAAGCGTCTTTTCTAACATCTCCGCAGGAGCAAGAACTACCCAAATAGCCTTCCCAGTCGTTTCATCAGCGAACCCTCGGAGGGTGTCCGCTACTTCAGGAAGGCGAAGAGTACGGGTCTCAAACCGTGTCACGATGATAAAACGCTTCGCAGACCCCCGCCTAAACCTTTATGACTCACTAGGAGGTGTCAGTCGCTCAGGAAAGTCATAAGGTGTGTCATACAGCTTGACCTGTTCCATGTCGCTGATGAACGAGTACTCCCAGTATTCAGCGTGCCACCCATCATAAACCATATCGTGGACGGTCTGCTTCTGCAAGAGGAATGAACGCCGAGTCAGCGATTCCAGTACGTCGTCAATAAAGTACATCTGCGGCTCCCCCAACTCGTGGTGGATCGCGTAGGCGAACGCGTTGAGTGACTGTCGCCCCGTGAATGCATACTTGTCAGACTCTTCTTTGTCCAAAATCTCGAATTCGGAGAAGCACCGGAGGAGGTCCTTCTGTGTCCGTTCCGCGTTGTCGATATCGTGTTCCTGCAGGAAGGAGTTGAAGTCGCGAGTGGTCACGAACCGCTCTTCCTCCGACGCGGGAAACAGGAAATCCAGCAAGGTCATCCGCAGTAACTCATTCGACTGTGCGTAATGGTAGAGGATGACCAGCTCCAAGGCCTCCTGGTCTAACCGGTCCGTAGTACGGAGCAGCGGTGTATCGAGATCGTCCTCACTATCCGGTTCATAGTAGGCGTCATCCTCAAACAGTCGCTTCGTCAATAGAGAGGCGTATCGCCGCCGGACTTGTTCGCTGTTCTGCGGCAGCAACTCCTCGATCGTATACTCCTTGAGTTCATCCAGAGACGCAAAATCCCGTTCACTTGCCAGTCGCAGAAAGTCGACGGCTTCATCGACCAATACGACGCCGATATCCTTGCCTTTCATTAGTTCTCCGTATCGTCTTCGAGGTCCTCAAGCTTCTGTTGTTGGCCGTCGTCATCAGCATCCTCCTGTGAGTTCTGCTCGACTGACGGGTCTTCATCGGCAAGGGACTGGCAGATTCGCTGCCGCCGGCGGACGTCATCACGCATGTCCTCCGGCAACTCGTCGATATCAATGTAGTCGAACAGCAGGAGCGCGTCCGCATGCCGCTCCTCGTTCAACAAGTACCGAGTCCCGTACTCCAGCACCTCGAGTGGCGGCGTCTCATCGATATACGCGTCCTCACTGAGAGTGTTCACGAAGGAATCGATCCGCGACTCCATCTGCCCCTCACGTTGCCGCTCGATCCGAGCACGTTCTTCCGGCGTCTCCGGCATTCGCCATTTGTGCTCGCGGTCACTGCGATCGTATTCCTTAATGAACGCATCCTCCAAGATATCACCGAGCGAGGTCTCCGGCAACGACGCTAAGTTATCCGCCAGGTGCTCCTGGATCTCAGTGTAGGTTGCAGCCTCCTCGTCCTCGAGGAACTGCTCGATCTCACGCCGGGCAATCAAGTCCTCACTGTAGTAGTTCAACGTCGGATCGATTTCGGTCGTCGTGTCCGGCGGCTGCCACCGGTCACGACCCATCTGATCTTCCACACAGACGTACTTCTCCTCCAGAATCGATTCCCAGTCAGGCCTGTACTCCAACGCGTTATTCTCTATCAACACCGTCAGCACTGCGTGGAACACCTGGTCAGTATAGACGCCTTCTCCCTGGTACCCGTCGCGGACGATATTGTCAATCGCTGTCTCCACCAGCTCACGAATATTCTGCGGTGTCTCCTTTGGCGGCGTCTCGAACTCGACCTCCTCGGCCTCTGTCGGCAGCTTGTAGTAATTAACAATAACGTCCTTCTTCTGGGCCTTGCTCTCCGTGAGCTGCTTGTAGGTCTTCTGCGAGATGTCTAGCGCGTACCGGCCGTTATACGGGAGGAATCCCGCATCTTGAATTCGCCGGTTGAACTCCTCCCAGGCATTGAGACTCATGTTCCCCGGATTGAACGTCACCGTCACCCACCGCCCCGGTTTCAACACTCGATACAGTTCCTCGAAGGTCTCGCTGATCGCATCCTGCCACTGATGCTCGGACTGCTTCTCCTCCCGCTCACTGCTGTCCGTAATCACAATCTCATCATCGAACTGTTCGCTATCCTTCAGCCACGCCGTCCAGACCAGGTTGATCTCGCTGTACGGAACCTGATCCCCATACGGAGGGTCGATGAAGATGTAGTCCACACTGCTTTTATCTAACCGCGATAAGTCCCGGACATCCTCCTGAAACACCCGGGCCGTCTCCCAGACATCGAAGTTGCCCATGACATCCTGCTTTTCCTCCAGGCCCCTCCGGATGTAGCTGACTTTCCCGTCGAAGATGTTCCAAACGTTGTTCTCCTTGTACTGCGGCGGCTGATATAGCGTGCCTTTGGTCACCCCCCCGCCGGCTTCACGGTCCTGGTACATGATCGTCGTATTGAAACAGATGCTCGTGAAGCAGAACATCAACAGCTCTCGGATTGGCGAATCGAACCGCTGGATCTCGTCTCGCAGCACCGCCATAGCATGGAGGTTTCGCGGGGTATAGAGATCCGCGACGGTCTGTTTGTTAGTAACGCCGATACGGGAATTAAGCTTCAATTCGGAGTTTGGAGTCCAGTAGTCGATATCACGCTGGTTCGCCTGCTCGATCAACCGTATATCACGGTCTGTCGGTTCCTTCTGGTTGGCGCGGCCGGAGCCACAGGAACAGTCATAGCTTATCTCGATTGGCCTCCGATCAATCGGTTCCCCATCGTCCCCGATGCTGACATCAGCACCGCAGGAATCACAGCCGTATGTCGCCTTACTCACCTTCCGGTCTTCCGTCGCGACAACGTCGTTTCCGCATCGTTTGCATTCATAGACGTGTCGCCACCGGACGTAGTTCGTCGTGCCCAATGATCCACATTCCTCACAGCTGACCCGGTACAGGTCGTTGATCCGGTCCTTGACGGCGGACTCCAGTTCAGAATACGCCTGGTTCAAAGTTGTGGGGGTGATCGGTGCAAGAACATTCTTGGAGAGGAAGACCGCCGCGGGGCTGTAGTCTGTTCCAATAAATTTCCGGCCCTTGGAGATGGAGGCGACGCCCGTCATGCCGGACCCGGAGCAGCCATCTAAGACGACGTCGTCCTCTTCGGAGAGCTGCTCAACAAAGTGTTGAATCGCTTCGTACGGTTTCTTGCTCCAATAGATATGCATGTCCGCGATGGGATTACGCCGCGACACCTCCTTGTCAAGAGGCTGGGGTGGTGTCGGATACCAGTCGTCGCCGTCGTTCAGAAGCGGGGAAAGATCTTCATCCCCAAAGTCTTCAAAGAGACCTTCACTTTCCTCGATTCCGGATAAGGAGGATTGATAATCAGTCATGTATGGTAATGTTGAAAGCCGCGTTGGTCCCAACGTCCGAGGCAAACACATTAAGTATTGTACTCTCACGGTAGCCTCGTCGAATGGCGAAACAAATCGGAAGCATTACTCCGTTCTGCCCCCCGATGATACTTAAAATGGCCGACCGAACATGGATCCATCAGAAAGAGGAGACCTAGCGGAAACGTCCGGTGCTCCGTGGAGAATGTTCAACTCGGCAGGTCCCCACGATGTGGGGCTCTTCTTCCAAATCGAGGTCAGCCAAATCGTGGAAGATGTGATTGAGAGTACATCTGCAGAAGCCCAAGAAACGGTCGTTGAATTACGAGAACGGAGTTGATCCCATTGGACGACATTTCACAACCTGCCCCTGAACCGTATTCGGTGTCCGATATAGTACGAATCTATCTCGGCCCCAATGATCCAGATAGCCGATACCATGGAATGATTTGCGAGATCGCGGAAGTTGCGATTGACGACTTAGATTCTCAAACTGGCCGATCGTTAGATGCGTATACGTATACTGTTCAATCTCTGGAAACAGAGGAGGAACTTCCAATTTCATTCCGTCACCGCGACTTAGTCCCAGCAGAGTGAATTAGCAGAAGAGAGTGCAAAATCTGAGAAATAGTGGTTAAGAACAGGACTGGACTTTTCTTGCTGATTTACCCACAACTGAAAACGGTCTCTGGAGTAGAGTTCTATATTAGAGCGGAAGGTTCTCGACAAAGTCGTTCACCGATTGTAGAAATCGATCCTGTCGCCTCTCTGCCTTCCTGAGGGTCTCTTCTTGCAACTGGTCAAGCTCCCAGAGCATATAGTCGAACTCTCCATCAGCGACATAGCCAACGATCTTCTCCACATCGTTCTGAACCCACTGCCGTGTTTCCTCTTTATCCAAATCCGTCTCAACCGTCTGAGCGTCAGAGACGACTATGGTTGTGACCTCCCCAACGGTACGGTCTATGGCCAGACCGGACCCTTCAGCAAAGGCAACTCTGATTCCCCAGTGGATCTGACTCAGCACCCAAGCATACGCCCTCCAGCCGATGGACCGTCCAACGACATTGATTAGCTGTTGATTCACCCAGCCGGTGGCACCGAATGCTACCCGATACGATGCTCCAATGCCGGTGACGAGAAGAACAACCTCGACCACGGCCAAAGCCACACACTTGAAAAATTTCAGGTAGGCGCTTTCAGCGACCTGTTCATCACGCTCGAGTGATTTGTGAATCGAGCAGCCAGAGTCAAGGACACCTTTGATGCTCCCGATCAAGGGGATGTATTTCGTAATGCTCCGGGCGTCTTCAGCGAAGCTTTCCAGCTTATCGGCCACTGAATCGGCAAAAACATCGAGTTCGCTGACGAAGTATACGATATCTTGGAGATATTCAAGAATCCAATTGTACGCCTCTGGGTTCTGTTTGAGATTGGATAAGCTGATTTGCTCTAACTGACTTAGAAATCCAGCATCGGCGGAGTGTTCCTCGTCTTCCTGGTCAGCTAGCTTCCCATATGCATAGCAAACGAAATTGACGGCCTCCCCGACCTCGTCCTCAAGATCTTTCCTCCCCCAATCGTCGTCGAAGAAGTCTACAACAGCAAGCCCAAATTCATCGATAAAACCGTGAGAGGAGCTCGCAGCAGAGATCGTAGGGAAACGAACGGTTGCAGCAGAAATTGATGCAGCTGATTTGAGGTACGTCCTTCGATCCATTTGTTGATAAATAGCTTTGTTTCCTGAGTCAAGGCCGACTATACAGCAGCACCAAAGAACAGGTCATGAATGAAATTCGCTAACCATGCGACTACTCCGAGATAAGCGGACAGTCCACTCAGAACAACGAATACTACAATAAGAGCAATCACTAGACGCCAGTTATCTGGTTGCAGGTTCCTCGATCGGCTCCGTCGACGCATACTATATCAATAACTGGCCGAGGATTCGTTTGAGATCAGAGTTCTCGGTATATCCTCCTTCTTCAAGTTCGGTATCAGTCAGGATCCGCTCTTCAGGCGTCGAACCAGATCCGCCCCCACCCCAACGTGAGGATAGAGCCCGTCGAATGATTCCACCAGCGATGGTGAGGAATAGCTCAATTGCAACGACGAAGGCTGCAGTAGCGAGCGTGTACAGTACTGCTGCTTCAAGGTGTGTTGCACTCATATTCGCCATCGACGTTTTCTCGTAGATGAGCAGGAGCTCAACTCCTCCAAGAAAGGCAGCTACTAGGGTTAGAGCGCTCCACGCGAATAACGTCATACGTTCCTGCATCGAACAGCGAATCGCTGCGCCGAGCGTTCCAAGCGCACCGACCACGAGCAGTGACGTAGTGATCGAATCAAATCCTCTCTCTGGGAGAAGTCGCCAGTATCCGATTGTCACGAATAGTACACCCACTACGAAGATCGCATGTCGTGGGGCAAGGCTGTAGTTCCATTTGAGCCAATCGGGAACTGCGAGCATACGTACTACATACAAGACATAGTTAATAAATTATTCGGATAGAAACATCCCAAAGGAGAAATTATTGAAACTAGCGTGAGTCAAGAGTGTCAAAGTTAACCAACAGAGTGAGCAATGCGACAATTTGTTGGTTAATCTGAATGGGTGGCAGAAGCCACGTTTTCCTAGAACTTCCGGAAAGCTGAGTTCGGATTAGAGCAGAATAAGCCGCGCAGAGAGGAAAATCGATACTGATGAGCTGTAGGAATATGCTTTCCTGAAACAACCCAAATACGCTTATATATCCTGCCACAGAAGGATTTCCTCAACCATAGATGATCCGCGATGCTCGTGTACTCCGGGCCGGGTTCGTTCCTCGGGAAGTTGAGCATCGCGACGCCGAAGTCAACCACCTCTCCAGCGTCCTCGAGCCAATCACGAACGGAGAACCCGCCGACACGGCCATCGTCACTGGACCCAGCGGCGCCGGCAAGACCTGCATCTCGCAATTCGTCACCGAACGACTCCGGGAAGAGGTCCTCGACGTCGAGACCACCTACGTCAACTGCTGGCGCAACTACACGCGGTTCCGCACGCTCTACCAGATCCTCGACGACCTCGGCGCGACCATCGACATCCACCGGCAGTCGACGCCCCACGACGAACTCGTCGATCGCCTCCAGCAGCATGACGGCCCGCGAACCGTCGTCATTCTCGACGAGGTCGACCAGCTGGAGGACCCCAGCGTCATTTACGACCTCCACAGCCTCCCGCAGTTCGCGATCATCTGCATCGCGAACAAGGAAGAGGAGCTGTTCAGCCGCGTCGACGACCGCCTCGTGAGCCGGCTGCGCTCCAGCGAACACGTCCGGATGGACAAGTACCACGACGAGCAGCTGTACGACATTCTGAGTGCGCGGGCGAAGTGGGGCCTCGATAAGGACGTCATCACCGACGACCAGCTCTACCGGATCGCCGACGCGGCCGCCGGCGACGCCCGCCTCGCAATCGGCATCCTCCGAACGGCCGCCGGCAAGGCCGATCGCGAGAACCACGAGCGCATCACCGACGATATTCTCCTGGACGCCGCCGAGGATGCTCGGGC
>JGI12479J12853_1000298_pt1 | contig 38502 bp, 38 predicted proteins | sample A23P3SouthBayCA_2_FD_12853 | JGI IMG/M metagenome (IMG submission 12853) | reverse complement strand
CCCCCGCCTCGGCGGTATTCACCGCCTCGGCAATCGGTGGCGCTACCGCGCCACCCGCCCGGCACGAGGGTTTCCCGGCAGACCCGGCACGCCGCCAGGGATGACGTCGGTCGTTAGTGTTCCGGGCGACAATCTACTAGTAGCAGCCCGCTTCGGCTGCTACTTGTCAAGAATCCACCAGCCATAAGCATAGAGACAATCTTGAACGAGGAAGCCTGGATCGAATCGTCGTATTATCGCAGGATTCGCGCGCGAGGTGCCTGGTCGTTTGGTCGTGAGTCGAGTCCACAGAGAAAGGCTGTTGCACTCCTACTCAAAGAGCATCAGGGTGGATTGCTTCCTGAATTTAGGGGGGCTAACGAGTTCGTATGGTACGCAACGCGCCAGAGTTTGAGCACCGCACGAGTAACCAGTTTCTCTGGTGATTGGGTGATGCACGAATCTTCGACATCGCTGGGATCAGAGGAGGCATTCGGTGGTGGGTGGTAATGCTCGAGTCCGATGACGTTGATATAGTCGCCGTTGTGCGGATGTTCCCCCCACCTGAAATCAACACTCTGGGAATCCGTGTAGTGGAATTTGTAGTCGTTTTGTATCGTCCACTGAATGTCCATTCGTGCCGTGTCGGCGTCGCAAAGACCATCGTCGAACGTGACTTCAACTGCGTCTGGGTTGAGATAATCGTCTAACTCCGCGGTTGCAAGCGGTTCGTCGCCGTTGAATACGTCCCGAATACTGATGAGCACTGGCCTGTCGAGCGGGCCCCTCAATGAGTGACCTTCATTCGTTGTGCTATTGCCACCCATTATTACTGGGCGAGGACGCTTTCGTCAGAGGGGTGTGATTCGTCGTTGACGAACCGTTCAGCGTTGGCGATTGAGAGGGCAGCGTTGGCAAATGCGAGGTTCCGGCGTGTCGTCTGCCACTCTTGCAGCACCTCGGGATCGAGGTCGTCGTGATCCTTGGCGGTCTCAGCGAGGGTCTGATTCGTTCGATCAACGAGTAACCCCTCGGGAGAGTCAACGCCGTATTCGGCCTGGAAACCGCTGATTTGTTCACGCATCTCCGAGACACGAGCTACCAACTCGTCCATCGAAACGTGGTCAAGGATATCTGCTGCCTGTTCGACGACAAGCGACTCTGAGGAGCGTCGGTATGTCGTGGCCCCATTTTCGCCTGTACCGGTTGTCACGAATCCCTCGTCAGCAAGGGTATTGAGATGCTTACGGACTGTCTTTGGTGATGTGCGTGCAGTCTCAGCGATGGCGTCGGCTGATACCGGAGTGTAGGCCCGGCTGATGACCTCGCGGACTCGCTCATAGGGTGTAGTCTCGTCTTCCCATTCTGCCCCGACTGCCTCATTCACATCGGCGAATTCGTCGGAACCAGTGGAATCGGGCATGTGCCGCTTTCGTTTCGAAGAAATATAGGGGTTTGGTAGAGTAGCATATTCCTGCGTCTAGTAGTGATTTACAGATTGAATTTATATATGTTCGCCAGATACTCAGATGCTACATTCTCATAATACGTGTGAACGTAATCTTCGAGCGAGTCGTAATTCCCTGAACCGTCGCTTGATTCAATATCACCCCTCATGTATTTCACCAGTTCACGGTTCAAATCGATCTCTTTTCGCCAATATGTGGAGAACCGATGCCGGGCATAGTGGGAATTGACTGCCCGGTGTTGCTCTGTCTCTTCGTACTCTGGATGGAACATCGGCTTCCACATTTTATCGCGGATGTATCGCGTTTTGAGCTGGTCGCCGGTGCTGTTATTCACAAACAACCAATCCTCGCCAACAGGAGGACGCCGACGAAGGTATCTGACTAATAGCCTTCGGAGTTCGGTATCAATTGGCATCAGTATCGGGCGCTGAGATTTGACGCCTGGGCGTTCGTTCCGCGTCGGAAAATGAATTACATCATCTTCGAACTCGGCAAGTCGCGGATGAGAACCAAGTTCAGGGTAGAGATCGTTGAGACCCTCATGTTGCATATGGATGTCCCCAATCTTGACGTTTTGTACTTGTCCTGCACGTGATCCGTATTTGAATTGACTCATTATTACAGATCGGTGCAGTATATTTTCGGTGCTCCTTAGTTTGTGAGATATCTCCTCAACAGTGATCCGATGAGGTTGTTTCTTTTTCGACGAGGGGAGTTGGCCGATAGCGTCCTCTCTTAGCGCCCTAGCGGAATCAATTGGATTGTACCCTTCAGTACTTTTCGTCCCGTGGGGAAGTTTCGGATGATTTGCCCAGTAATCAAACATCTTCGCTACGATGTTGAGTTGGCTGTTGACATATCTCCGGACGTTGTTTTTCTCAACCAACTTATCAATGTACAGCATCGCGTGTTCCGTGCTGGGGCAGGCAGGATGCCGTTTAAATTCGGCCATATGATCTTGCCATCGATTCAACATCCGATCTTTTTCGGCCCGTCTTTTATCTGTCACATTCTCGCCAGTTAGTTTCTGTTCCCTATATATCTCGATTGGGTTTGAGTCAAGCCTTTTGAATTTTTGATCGTACTGTTGTAGAGGATCATCTTCTTGATCAAACGCCTTTCCAATATCTTCGTATGCAGTCAATTGGTTATTTTTAGTCATTCTTTATCTCCATGCGGCCCTGATTCCCATATCTCAGCCACTATTGGGTAGTCGCTGATAGCGAATTGTACCGGATTATACATGTGGGGGTAATTGTCGCTCCACATCAGATAGATGTAGAATCGATTTACAAAATTGAGATAATATTGTTGTGCGGTTTCTTGCGTTCGCTCATTGATGAGGTCATGACACCACGACTGGACGATCTCCGGAGTGGTTAATGCATGATGCCGTCCGTGTCCCTGACAATGATCTTTCCATACTACCTCACAGTGCTCAATCGTCGATTTATGTGATTGACTGTATCCACATCCTCGGATTTGGTCCGTATGGAATTCATTCCAGACATCCCGGCTATTGAACTCGCTCGAATACTGCCGCAATCGCTTCTTTTCAGGTACCCGATCAAGAGACTCAAACGCACATGGTGCGTCTATGAGACTCCGAGGCAGCTTCATTGCTGATCCTCCAAGTTCTCGGGTGGATACCACTGACCTTTTTTGACTCTGAAGTCGGACTCCTCCAGTTCATCTAAGTATTCATCAACGAACTGAACCGGGTTACTTACAACGAAATTCACAATCTCTCGTCGTTCGATTCCTGGATTTTCGATGATTACCTCCTTGATCCGGCCCAGTCCAACAGAGTAGTCCTGCTGGGTTTGTTTTCGGAGCGATTGTTGAAGATCGTCACGTTCCGCACGAACGTTTTGGAGCTGTTGACGTACCTCAACAATTTCGGAAGGAGAGGCCTGCTCTAACTTCACTTCGTTCAGGCCGAGTTCAACCATTGTGGCGATGAAACTGCTAACCGACTGATTCTTTTCGTCAGCTTTCTCCTGCCATCTCTCATACTGGGGTTGGGGCACGTAAGAGGTGGCAACCGATTTCTGACCCGTTGTCGTATGACCGTTCTGTTCGTCCCCAGCGGAGGAAGATTCACTACTCATCAGTCTTCTTCCCCCTCCGATGGCGTCGTCCACATATATACGCATTCATGCATACGCGTGTCTGCTCGTACGTGACGGCTTGTGGAGATCAATTGCCGGTTGAGCATATCAGTATGTTTGAGACGGCGAATCTCAGACAGCCGCAAGCCCAATTCCAGGACCCGAATCTTACTTCCTCTCATTCTGCGCTCACGCCTATAAATTGGACTTGAAGGTGCTCCGAATTTCTGGAAAAGCACTTTGTAGTATCCTCCTAAAACCCACCTGTATGGGAATCGATCCACAGGATCGAGTTGATGCTCAACGTCTCCATTTGTCGGCTGCCCAACTTGACTACGTGACCGGTACCGGGCTGAGTGACTACCAGTACAGCGAAGATGATGAGGCTGTTATCAACGCAGTCGATAAAGCTGTCAATACCCTTCCAGAACGAATTCAATATCTGATTGAGGATCTGTCAGCCCTTCATCGAAACCAGTTCTTGGACAAAAACATCCAATCGGAAACAGAATCCAGAGCTGATAGTCTCTCAGATGTATCGGGCCAGGGCCTCCTTGGTGAATTACTGGATATTTCTCGAAATGATGAATCATTTGATCCACCAACATCATTTCTGGGTGTTCCGCAACACCAGCTGAGGTGGATTAAACTTGGAGTCAACCTCGGACATCTTCTATATGTACCGGCGACAAACTCAGACGTTGAAATTAATCATTCTGCGATAATTGCAGGGTTCATACTTGGTTCTTCGGGGAAATGGCTTGACGAGAGCTATGGAGTGGGACGGGAAGATCTTTGGCTGCAACAATTGGAGGGGCCATTATCCGAACCGTTAGATAATATTAGTGAGGCTCGAACAGATCTTCTTGAATCTATTGACAATAGTATGTCAGAGGTTGGGCTGCACGAGAAAATCGAAGACCGACTATCCGAGGCCGGACTTGAGCCAGTCTTCCCTTTAGTGGCTGAGGTATACCAGCGAATTGTTCCAGATATCTCGGCTCCAGGCAGTAATAATCAGTATATTTCTCCGCGCCAGATTGAACAATTGAATTTGGCAGATGTGATTTGGCCAGAAATAGCCCAACTGAAGGGAGATCCATCGATCTCTAGGGCCGATGAGTTGGCTCAGGCAATCTCCGAGGACGTGCAAGTATTAAAAAGCAAGAAATGGCGCCATGAATATCCTGCATTAGATATTCTCGCAGCGTACTGGTTGGCTTCCTCGACTTTCACAGACGCAGAGGCGACAACTGAAACGGTCCTGAGCCAGGAGAATATGAAGACTAGCGAACAAGTAATCAGAAAACACTTGAAGGATATGGCTGGAAACGGTACTACTCCCGAACCATGGGTCGAATATCCACTTATTCAAAACCGAAGTCAGAATTCGCTAACAGCATATGGTGAACTGTTTGTACAGTTAATTGCAGGACGACGAATTGATCTCGAGTATGAAGTCGTGGATGAGATAGCAGAACCCTCAACAGGAGTTTTTGAACCTGAAGATCAAACAATTACCAGAGTTCCAGACCAGAATGAAATAAAAAGTGGCTGTTACGCATTCGCACTCGGTCATCTACAATCAGATCGTGATCAAAACGTGTTCCAAGATGCGTACAGAGAACGGATTGAAGCCACTGAAAGCGGGGGGGCTAGCTAACATGGTGTAGTGGTTGTGCTAGCATTTTCTTGGCTTTCACCTTGAAAAGCCCATATGTACTAGCACTCGTTGAATCAATGGTAACCACCAAACAGCGGGTCAATCTCTCCATGTCGTGCCGGACCCACTCGGTAGGGAGTAAAGAAACGTTGCGAGAGGAGCAATCGTTGAGACGACTGCCACGAGAGCAGGTAAATTCGGTGCAGGTGACACTCGCTTTCGGACTTGGTCGTAGTTGACGGCACCAACGTCATCAAGTCGTGGGAGATGCGTCTGATCAAGTGAATTATACATATTGTGATAAGCGTCTCCAGTAGCTGAATCTACTGGAATATCTTGCTTGGTAGCAACTATGGTTCTAGCCAGTTCACGGACGGAGATCTCGGAGGCACTATTATTTTCTGGAGCGGGCTGTGTCAGATGTGGCCCTGATGATGTGATGTCGATTATTGATGTGGAACGCGCCAAAATGACTATAGCGAGACGACGCCGCGCTGGTCGCAAAGTATGATGGATTGCTGATATCGATGGGTCCGTATACAAGGTTACCGGATATTTTTCCTCCAATTAGATCACCCGAATTACTACCGTCTTCAACGATGGACTACATTGCTTTACACAGCAGGACATTATTGCCCTATCAAGTACTCTATCCGTTATCCACGTGAGGGCCAGTATAGATGCCAACCCAGTTGTTGATATAGCGGACCCATTTCGTCGTTCGACCTTGCATCTAAACATCTATTGTGCATTGTAGGTGTGCAGTATGCACACTTAGTAAGACACCCCATATTGCGTACGATGGGAGTTTATGCAGTGTCTGGTCACAGCGTTCAATAAGATTGAGATGGAGCCAGAGGATCTCACTGAAACTGATAAAGCAATCCTCGACGAACTCAAAAAGGGAAGGGCGACGAAGGGAGCACTCGTAGACTGGACTGGATTCTCCCGAAATAGTGTCTACAATAGATTAGAGGTCCTTGAAGCGGCAGGCTTTGTGGAGTGCGTACATGAAGGCACGCGACTTTTCAAAATTGCCTCTGACCCAAGGGACGGGAAAAACTGAAAGAGGCTAAGTGGTAACTACCATTGGCAACCGTATTCTTTCGGATGGTGTCGTCTTAGTTTCGTATTCTGGTTTGATCCCTCAATGGCCGGTTGAAGATAGGTGCCTGAACCATTTTTTGGAACGTATGAGCTATACCATACACCTCGAAAGAAATCGGAACATGACCAGATTATGGCAGGGTCGCATAGATAGCACGAGCCCAAACCCTCCCCAAGTCACATGGTGTTAAAAATAGAATATAAATGTACGAATTGTGGTCGAACTGTATATTGGTTATATAATGAAAACGAGGGCCGTCTTGCTGAGGGAATTCGTGGATGTCGTGGGAAAGATTGTATGACTGTTCACGATTTGAGGGTGACCGAGATTGATGACGAGACTGAAAATGAGCTGAGGGACGAACTCGCAGAGATGATGGATGCCGAATAACGACTGTCCCTGTCCGATCGGTGAGAAAACATCGAGAGAATGTACATCTGAGAAGTCGTCTGGAGGGCAGACCCCCAATTGGGAATCTCCAATCATTCGGGATGATAGTGGTGATCCAATCGGGGTTTCTCTTTTCCTTACAGCCTCTGATTTGCGCAAACTGGGGCTGCCAATAGAAGAAATAGATATAATATCTTATGAATTGAAAGACCAGGATTGCATCCTAATTCACAATCCACCAGTGGATTGAAACTACTTCTGACAGACTTATCAAACGGTTTGGTGGCGAGCAGGCATTAATACCCGCTTGAAATCCGTTTTCTGAATTGATATAATAACCCCGTTATTAGAATAGCCCGTTTCAAACCCAGTAGAGCGGGGATAGCAGGATCTCAACCCGCCTATTGTACGTGACTAGTCCCTTGCCAGGGGGTAAAACAGATGTATTGATGCTTTTCAAGATTTCAGTTCTCCGGGTTTTAAGTATCGTCTGAAATCTGGATTTTCGCTGACCTGCTGGACCTTGAACCCTTATCGCCAAACACGAGATGACCCGAAATCTCCCTGAACAGACCATTTCCCCCCTCCCAGCTCGAGGTGAGGCATGATGGACTCACATATCAATAGTCGCCCGATCAGTCCGTCACGGACAGTAGCGATCGCACGCTATGAGAAGGAAAAGATCGGCGTGTGCATCTATCTCTCAGCAGACCAACTTCGAGATCTCGGGATTGAACCCGCCGAAACTGAGATGATCAGCTATCAAGTCGTCCAGTTTGATGAATCGTGTATGCTCACCTTCCAGTCCGTTTCTGAAACTACCTCTCCGGAAGCCACTGTCTCAACGACCGATTGACTACCCGTTATCTGGCAATATGGACCAATTATGCCTGACATAAGTGCTGACAAGGTGACCGCGACGACGTACCCACCTGAAACGCTCTACGAGTCGTGGTGTACTGAGGCCGACCAGCGAGGCATTGCGACCAGCCAGTACATCATTCGGATGGTTGAGGCCGGCCGTAAGCAGGTTGACCTTGAAGAACTCGCTGGCAATTCCATTCAACAGCTCCGTCAACAGCGGGCCGACCTACAGCAGGAACTTGAACATCAGAGAAGTCGTGTGAGAGAACTTGAAGAACAACTCCACTATACAGCGCAGGCAGACATTGTAGAATTTGTCGAACAGAACCCAGGAGCCGCGACACCTGAAATCATTCAGCATATCGCTGAAACAGTTCCTGCGCGCGTTGCAAGTCACTTGGATCTGCTTGAGGGGCAAGCATTAACGAAACAAGATGGAGGCTATCACTTGGACGTGGATGGTGTTGAAGCCGCCATAGAAGGTGCGACCGCTCAACAATCATCGACGAAGGGTGCTGAGTGAAATAATGAAGCGGAAACCTACGACTCCTGAGGGACATGCTGGTATCTTCCAATCTTATAGCGAAATTCCAGCTCGATATCGACTGGAAACGTATTCTCAGTACTACGAAGGTGAAGACACTTTGGAAGACTACTATGAGGAAGTCTACTTTCCTGCCCGTGCGCCCGTCACGGACTCCTTGCGGAAACGTGCAAATCGGGCCAAAGGGTCTTGGATTGAGCATATGCAGGATCGAGACCGACATCACGCCCTCGCCAAACCCCAAGACGTCAATGCATGGTGCGACGACGTACTCAATTCGTGTTCCACTAAAGTCAGCTACGAGACGTACTACAGCCGAATATTAAATTTCTACAACTACCTGAAATCGAATCATCGCCACCCCCATCTATATAATCCCTTACTATTAGCCGCAATCGAGTACGACGCGGCCTACCAAGTCTGGTACTACCGTGTGAAAAACCGTCCTTCGAATAACTATGAGTGACAATTCAGCACCATCAGCATCTGGTTCACAGAACCCGACTCGAGAGGACTTTGCACAAGCATTCGACAGATCCGCGGACCCATTGGCCCAATACAGTGATGTGTTTTTCGAGCTGCCTGACCCTTTCGAATACTACATCGACAACGTCCTTCTGAATAAGAACGGCGTTGAAAAAGAGAAGACGGTTGAAGAATACTACCGAACATATCGCCAGTGGAAAAATCATATGGAACCGACAAACCGCCATCCTGCATGCCCTAACCCAGCCCACGTCTCTGGATTTATTGAGTGGCGGCGTGATATTCATGAAAACAGTCGTCGATCAATCAAGTCCAAGCTAAATCGACTCACTCGTGCTTACGAACACTGGCAAGATGAATCGGCTTTCCCCCATCCTACTGAATTCAATCCATTTACACTCGCACGGGACCGGACAGATCTCGGCACTAATAGTGCCAAACCGTTTCCTGACCCCTCTCTATCGACTCTCCAATCTGCATTCGCAGATATCGAAGATGTTCGCAGTCGGGCAATTACTGGAACCCAGCTAAAGGAGGGGTGCCGGCAGGGTGAACTCTGTAATATGCAGCTTCAGGATCTTCACATTAGTCATAACGATCTCCTAAACCAGTACCCAGAACTTGGAACCCATCCCGCTTTGGAAGGTCGAGATGATGCGATCTACATTCCCCAGGATCGTGACGGAAACAAGTCCTCAAATCCACGTCTCCTCCCTATCGACGAAGAACTTCGGTGGCTCCTCATTCAGCATCTCATCGCACGGCCCCAAGTGGACGAGCCTTGGGTTTTCCTTTCGGATACCAGCTTTAGTCAACTCGGTCCAAAATATGTGAACGATATCTGGAAAGAGGCATTCCATCCAGAATTCGCCGAAACTGAGGAGACCAAATCAATGACAAGCCACTTTGGCCGGCACTGGTTCAGCTCACATTGGCGCCTCAATGTTGGGCTAAAACGGGAAAAGGTCCAATATATGCGGGGAGACCGTGTTGAGCCAATGGATGAATTTCCAGATGCTATTGATGACTACCTCCATCCGAATTTCGACCACATTGAACAAACCTATCGTAACAACATTTTCAAGCTTGATCTGCCGATGCGCCACTACGTCTCAAATTGAATAGCAATCAAGTCACGAGCTCAGTCATACTAGTTATTCACTACCAGTGTGTCATAGAAGGGTTGGCATTCACTATCTACAGCACTGTCTAGTTCAGCACCTCCTCAGCTGGAGTTGAGAAATCTAACGCTTGATTCAGTAGATGACGGTTGTAATAGTGTCTGAAGCGTCTCAACCGATATTACAGTATGTAGGGTAGTGTTAGACATTGGACTGGCAAACGACAGCGTCGAAGTGACGACCTCTCGCACGGCACCCGTTTTGACCCCATATCTCTCGAAAGGAGACGTCAAGGCCGCGGTAGCTCTTCTATCTCTCTGATACGGGCCGTTTTCTCGACAGCCGCGTATTGTCTTTGCCAGGTGTCTCTCGGGAACAACCCGTTTCGGTCGAATACCTCGCGAGCCTCGGTAGTTAGTTCGTAGAAATCACGGTGGAGCTCGCGCTTCCCCTCGTCGGCTTCGAACGAACGGTTTTCGACGACACCGACCTGGGCGAGCTCTGCGAGATGGCGACGTATCGCGTCGTCGCTGAGCCCAGGGTTCATGTACTTGAGTTCCTCGACGCTCGGCATCCCTTTGGGGTGACCGATGATATCGGCAACAATATCCGCCCGACTGTCCTCAGTCGCCCGCTGGAGTACGTGTTGAGAATCGAATCCCGTGCTCGAGTCCTCGCTCGACGGGACGGTATCAGACTCTTCTCCGTTCTCCGGTCGCATGTTCATTCTTGGCCTCCTTTCTATAATTATCTGTTCACGCCCGTAGTGAATTCACCATCTGTACTGACTGAAACTGGACCAAGACTTGTCTCGTACTCAAGATTTCAGCAGAGCCAGTAATTTACCACTCTTGATTGGAAACGATTCCAAACGTCCGAGCGCAACCCGGGGTCGGATCGGTGGCTCCGATACGTTGTCGTCCGGTGAGTAGAACCAGAACTGTTTTTCTGATCACTCACGAGGATTCGCTACGAACTACGTCCGCTCCAGAGGCAAAGGTTCTTACTCGCGGTCGGCTTGCTCTAGGTATCAACCCGGCAGTGGTCGGGTACTTTGCGATTCTCGCGGAGCCGCCGCGCAGATTCGAAGCATACGCATGAAAACGACACACGATTCGATCGACGAGATCCGCAGACGGATCGACGAGGAGACACCGGACGATATCACGATCGACAGCGTCCAGTTCGAAGGACCGGACCTGGTCATTTACACTCCGGACGTGGAGATATTCGCCGAGCGAGACCGGCTCGTACCGGAGCTTGCGAGCACGTTCAAAAAACGTATTACCGTGCGGCCGACAGCCGCGGCGCTCGTTCCAGAGCGGGAAGCCGAGGCGAAAATCCGTGAGACGATCCCGGACGACGCCGGGATCCAGTCACTCGACTTCGATGGTTCGACTGGCGAGGTACTCATCGAGGCCGACAAGCCCGGCATGGTCATCGGCCGTCACGGTGAAACCCTGGAAGAAATCCAGGCGGCAGTCGGCTGGACGCCCGAAGTCGTGCGGACGCCGCCGATCGAGTCTTCGACCGTCTCGAACGTCCGCAACTTCCTCAAGCAGGAACGCGACGAGCGACGCGATATCCTCGAAGACATCGGCCGGAAGATCCACAGTCCGTCCACGGCTGACGAACAGTGGGTCCGCGTAACGACCCTCGGGTGCTGTCGCGAAGTCGGGCGCGCGGCCTTTCTCCTCTCCACGCCGGAGACGCGGGTGCTGATCGACTGCGGCGACAAGCCCGGCGCCGAGGGAGAAGTCCCCTACCTCCAGGCGCCCGAAGCGCTCGCCGCCGGCCCGGACTCCATCGACGCCGTGGTGCTCACCCACGCTCACCTCGACCACTCGGCGCTGATCCCGACTCTGTTCAAGTACGGCTACGACGGTCCCATCTATACGACTGAGCCGACCAGAGACCTGATGGGTCTGCTCCAGATCGACTATCTCGATGTCGCCGCCAAGGAGGGCCGGACCCCGCCGTACGACAGCTCGATGGTCCGGGAAGCGCTCAAACACACGATCCCCGTCGAGTACGGCAACGTCACCGATATCGCGCCGGACGTGAAGCTAACGCTGCACAATGCCGGGCACATCCTCGGGTCTGCCGTCGCGCACTTCCACGTCGGCGAGGGGTTCTACAACGTCGCCTTCTCCGGGGACATCCACTATCGCGACACCCGCCTGCTGGACGGTGCCGTCAACGATTTCCCCCGCGTCGAGACCCTGGTCCTCGAATCGACCTACGGCGGTCGCAACGACTACCAGACCGACCAGGAAGACTCCGAGCGCAAACTCGAGACAGTGATCAACGCGGCCCACGAAAAGGGTGGGAAGATCCTGATCCCCGCGTTCGCGGTCGGACGCTCGCAGGAACTCATGCTCGTCCTCGAGGAGGCGATGCGCGAAGACCGGATCCCGACGATGCCGGTGTACCTCGACGGGATGATCCGCGAGGCGACGGCGATCCACGCCGCCTATCCCGACCACCTCCGGGAACGGCTCCGCCAGCGGATCCTCCACGAGGACGACAACCCGTTCCTCGCCGAGCAGTTCCGCCAGGTTGACGGCGGCGAGGAGATGCGCCGGGGTATCGTTGACGACGAACCCGCCATCATCCTGACGACCTCCGGGATGATCACCGGCGGCCCGATCATGTCCTGGCTCCGACTGCTCGGTGGTGACCCGGAGAGCACGCTCGTGTTCGTCGGCTACCAGGCCGAAGGGACCCTGGGACGCCAGATCCAGCAGGGTCGCGACGAGATCTCGATGAACGATACGGCCGGGCGTGGGGCCGACCGGGTCGCCCTGAACATGGGCGTCGAGACGGTCGATGGCTTCTCCGGCCACGCCGACCGCCAGGGACTGGAGAACTTCGTCCGCACGATGAATCCCCGTCCAGAGACCGTCCTCTGTGTCCACGGCGACGAGTCCTCGACCGACCACCTCTCGTCGGCGCTCTACGAGGAGTTCGGAATGCGAACCGTCGCGCCGAAGAATCTGGAGACCTTCCGGATGGATTGATATCGAGAGGGGCGCTTCGCGCCAAGTATGCCCTTGAACCGGCGATGGTACGCTGATTCAGTTGCGGTTGCTTCGAGTTTAGGGTGTCATAGAACAGTTCGCTGGGCAATTGCTTTCAGGAGTGGAGGCAACGAATCGGCCGCTCAGTAGGTCTGCGGACTTAGCTCGGACCCCTCATCGAAATTCAGCGGGAGACGCGTTACGGACTTGATGCTTGAAGTGGTCAGGTATTGTCTCCAGACACGTCCGTCGGGACGCAGCTGTCACTGGAATTGTTCCTGAGTGCTGATGGCGAATAGCCCTTCGAAACAAACACTAATTGGATACTATCGATGGCTGTTGCTCCCAAAACTTCCTCTGTGATCTGGTCATCGGCGAACTCTGCTGGGTTCGTTGTCGCTAGCTCTGTTTCCCCCGGCACGTTTGCGGCGACATCGTGAGCGTCGATCACAATCCAGAAATCTTCCTCGTCTTGAGCGCGGAGTTGAGTCAATTCGTCCTGTACCGATTCGTGCGAACTGATCCTCAGCCAGCCTTGGAACGTTGAGTAGAGCGTCTCCTTACGCGCCTCGGCTCGCTGTTCTATCTCACGAATCACCTCCCGCAATTCATCAGTGATCTCGTAGACATCTCTTCCGGCTTTATCGTCGTAGAAATCCTCTAAATACCTCCATGCCGAATTTTCATCCCGGTTAATTTCCGACTGGATCTCCTCGATATCACTCTCACTTAGGACCCCTTCGTAATTGACCTTCACATGTTGGATGTTTCGGAGAACCTGGCTCCGGTGCTCCTTAATAATTGAGTCCTTCGCATTTCGGAAGATATTCTCAACCTGTTCCGTAGCGAAATACTCTGTTTCGCCACTAAACAAGTACCTCCTACATTCCCTGTGGTGAGGGTCAGTAAAGAAACAGAAACCGAGGATAACTCCCTTGTCGAGGAAGGCGTTGTCTGCCATTCTATAGGTCGTCTAGCTCCTCAGAGATGGCCGAATTGTACGAATCAGCGACGCTGTCCAAAGCCGAGGTGGACTGTCTTTCTGAGAGGGCTTCCTTCCGCTTTTGTGTTACCCGGCTCTGGAGATCTCTGCGCACTTCTTCCTTCTCTTCACGCCAGTCTTCGAGCGTCTTCGAATCAATATTCGAGTGCTCCTCGAAGCGGAGAATAATTCGTGCGGCCCCCTCGATGAAAGTCTCTGTGAAGTCATGGATTTCTCTCGGGCTTCGCCCGATATCGACCAACAGGCGCATCGTGTCGTCCCAATCAAGGTAGATGTCGTGGATTTCCGAGTAACGCACTTCGTCGAAGTTCGCCAGCATCTCATCCAGGAGTTCTTCGATGCGGGTCTTCTCGTCAGGGGCGACGAAGTGGCTCAGCCTGTGCTGATCTTCGTCTTGCGAAACCGTGTTTAAGTACCACCGCAAATCAGCATATGCGATAACGAAGTCGTCGGGCGCAAAGTTCTGGTACTGGTACTCTTCCAGTTCCTCAGATGTTTTGTCGCCGTGTTCAGTGACTACGGACTGAACCGCGTTGTAGATGTCGTCTTTGAGGTCTTCCGACAGGTGGTCGAAGTCGGATTCGTTGACTTGGTCGGCCGGATAGTACGCTTGTCCACCGAAGTGATTCGCGTTGGGCCTGTACGTGACCGCTGAATTCAGATGAGCCTCGGAGATAGTACGGCCGTACTTGTACCAGTACTTCGGTAGACCGACTTCTCGGTCGTATTCCTGCGCCAGCAGCCGATCAGCTAAACAGCAAAGTTTGTGGATACGGGTCCGCCCCGTCTCACGGCCGTCTTGCTCGTGACGTTCCGCAGCCACCCGGTACAGAAGATACTCCGGCGGCCCCAAGTCACCGAGATCATCATCCGCCGGTGGCGACTCAGACATTCGTCTTATTAGCCTGTAGAATCCGGGTGCAAAATAATTGACGCTGTAATCACTTCCTGAATTCAGAGTGGTAACCATTTGGAAACCATCACGAATACCACTAACCGCTGTGCTGAGCGAATCGAGGCATCAAACGTTGGCCGTGGGAACCGTTGTGTGACACCCTCTCGAGTTGCCAATCTATGCGGATCGGGCGGACCGCTCCGGATCCGGAACCCGTTTTTCCGGGCACCGATCACGGTGGGATGTGCTCGGACGCTCCCAAGACGAGTTGCAGTTCTCTTCGCTCTACATGGCGCGGTTTGCGTCTAGTTTCGGTTTTATGACCGTTCTGACGCTGTTGCCCGACTACATCGACGTACTCGGTGCGACCGGCGTCACCATCGGGCTGTTCGTGACCGCGCTTGAAGTTGCCCGGACGGTCGGGATCGTTCCGCTGGGCTGGGCAGCCGACCGGTACAGCAAACGAACGATCCTCTTCGGAGCCCTCGCGCTGAGCGCGGTCGCGTATCTCTCGTTTACGTTCGTCACGTCCATCGAGGGCTTTCTCGTCTCGCGGACGCTCCAGGGCCTCGGCATGACCGGGACCGGCCTCGTCGGTCTGGCGCTGATGGGCGACCTGGCCCCCGACGACAGCCGAGCGAACTACATCGGGAAGTACAATTCCGTCCGGATGGCCGCCGGTATCGCGGGGACGATCGGCGTGGGGTTCCTCTTCGCGCTCACCGGCTTCGACGTGGTCTTCGGCCTCATCGCCGTCCTGTTCGTACTCGCGACGGTCGGAGTCGGGCTGTTCGTCGAACCCGACGAGACAAGCATCGAGGGCTTCGCGTTCACCGACCTGGCGCTCAATCGGCGCATCCTGACGATGACGAGCTTCCGCGCCCAGTACGCTGTGGCTGTCTCGCTGGTGCGCAAGTGGGTCCCGATCTTCGTCGGCGTCTCCGCGGCGCAAGGCGGCCTCGCGTACGGGTCGGCCGTCGTCGGGACAGTGTTGGCGGCCGAGAAGTTCACCAACATGCTCGTCCAGCCGGTCACCGGCCGCCTCTCCGACCGCCACGGCCGCGCGCTGTTTGTCTTCGTCGGGGGCGGCGCCTACGGGCTCGTCGCGATGGCGTTCCCGTTCGCTGCTACGTTCGAAGGGCTGCTGTCGGTGTCGGTCCCAGTCGCTGGCGAGATCACGGGCGCGGTCGTAGCGGCCGTCTGTCTCAACGGCCTGCTCGGCGTCGCCGACGCGTTCCGCGAGCCGGCGAGCATGGCCCTGTTCGCCGACGAGGGAAAAGGCGAGGGTATCACCAGCAGCTTCGGCGTCCGCTCACTCGTCTGGAAACCCGGCAGCGTTCTCGCCCCGATCGCCGGCGGGTGGATAATGGGCACGGCCGGGATCGAGTGGGTGTTCTTCGCTGGCGGATTCGCCGCGTTCTCCGGAGTCCTCACCTTCTTTGGCGTGCTGTCGTGGAATCACGGCCGGCGTGCGCTCCGTCAGTGGTAACCGAACCACCGCGTTCGCCCTTTCAAAATTACCGACAAGAGCCCCCGCCGCCCATCGACCGCGAGATCGCTTGGATTCGCGCTCGGTCTGTCTTCTGTACAAGATTCGGTATTTAGCTCCTGCAAACAACCTCGTTTCGGGACCTATTTACGGCGTGGTCGCGACAACTGACGTAACCGAAACACGCGTTGTCCCCGGGAAGGCCGTGGCACGGTGGGTTGCGAATCGCGATCCGTACCGTCTCGCTGTCAACACTGACTCTGGGCCTGCTCTCCTTCGCTGGCGGACTCTGAGATGGGTTCTGGGATCACTCTGATCGGACCCACATTATGGAAATCGAAATCGTAACTATCGGCGGCTACGAGGAAGTCGGACGCCAGATGACGGCTGTCCGTGCCGGGGACGACATCGTCGTCTTCGACATGGGCCTCAATCTCTCGAAGGTACTGATTCACGACAACATCCAGACCGAGCGGATGCACAGCCTCGACCTGATCGACATGGACGCGATCCCCGACGACCGCGTCATGTCCGACATCGACGGGACCGTCCAGGCCATCGTGCCGACGCACGGCCACCTCGACCACATCGGTGCCATCTCCAAACTGGCCCACCGCTACGACGCGCCCATCGTCGCGACGCCGTTCACGCTCGCGCTCGTCGAGGACGAGATCCACGATGAGGGGAAGTTCCACGTCCAGAACGACCTTGTCGAGATGGACGCCGGCGAGACGATGTCTATCGGCGACGAAATCGATCTGGAGTTCGTCAACGTCGCCCACTCGACCATCGACGCGATCAATCCGGTTCTGCACACGCCCGAGGGTGCCGTCGTCTACGGCCTCGACAAGCGCATGGACCACACCCCCGTGATCGGCGACCCCATCGACATGGACCGCTTCCGCGAAATCGGGCGTGACGGAGTGTTGTGTTACATCGAGGATTGCACCAACGCCAACAAGAAGGGGCGGACGCCGAGCGAGGCCGTTGCACGGAGCGAGTTGCGGGACCTCCTGGAGAGTCTCGAAAACTACGAGGGCGGTATCGTCGCGACGACGTTCGCCAGCCACGTCGCGCGAGTCGTGAGCCTCGTCGAGTTCGCGGAAGAGATCGGACGCGAGCCCGTCCTGCTAGGTCGGTCGATGGAGAAGTACTCCGGCACGGCCGAACGCATCGGTGCGGTGGATTTCCCCGACGACTTGGGGATGTACGGCCACCGCAAGTCCGTTGACCGGGCGTTCGAGCGGATCATGAACGAAGGGAAGGAGAACTTCCTGCCCGTCGTGACTGGCCATCAGGGCGAACCGCGAGCGATGCTCACCCGGATGGGTCGCGGCGAAACCCCGTACGAGCTGGACGATGGCGACAAGGTCATTTTCTCGGCGGGGATCATCCCCGAACCCACGAACGAAGGTCAGCGATACCAGAGCGAGACGCTGCTCGGCATGCAAGGCGCTCGCATCTACGACGACGTCCACGTCTCGGGCCACCTCTCGCAGGAGGGCCACTACGAGATGCTAGACGCGCTCCGACCCGAGCACCTCATTCCGGCCCATCAGGACATGGCCGGGTTCTCCGGGTACGTCGATCTCGCGACGAGTCAGGGGTACCACCTGGGCGAGGACCTGCACGTCACCTCGAACGGGAACACGATTCAGTTAGTGTAGCCACTGGATGGGCCCTCCGTAATTCGCAACTGGTCCCTCAACCCTGGCCTACCGGTCGAATACGCGGAACGAGCGTCTCGATGTCGAACGTGAATTCTCCGAAGATGCGAGAGAGGCACGAAGATCTGAGGACCGGACGTCTCGGGGCTCGGATGTGGGGAATCTCGAATAGGATTCCCGATTCGGACGGTTCTGTGCGATCGAAAACAGTGTCCAGAAAACCGCGCGAGTACGTGTGATCGACTGAAAAAGCGCTTTCGAGAGCCGCGACAGTCGCGGTCAGAAGGTGATTATCTCGTAGTCGTCGTCAACGAGCGAGCGGATGCTCGGGTGACCGTCGTGGTCGTCCAGGGTCACGACGCCAGCGTCGGCGACGGCGTCCTCGACGCCGAAGGCGCCGGCACAGAAGTCACAGACCGACGTGTCGTCGCGCACCGCGGCGTAGAGGTCGTGATAGTCGCTGTCCTCGTCTTCGAGCTCCGGGATCCATTGCGTCCCGGCCCCGTCGAAGATGAGTTCGACTTCGTCGCCTTCTGTTTCTGCGAACTCCTTGGCTGTCTCCAGACCGTTGACGAGACGACCGGTGTCCGCGTGCGATTCCGTTCCGGCGAGGATGAGGACTGCTGCTTTCGTCATTGCGATTTTGAATAGGAGAGACAGCTAGTGAACTACCCTACCCTACTCGCTCACGGCTGGCGCCGTTCGCTCCTTGAGGGTAGGGCTTCCTGATTCCACGACGCGCTTTGCAGACACGGAGGTGTCCACAGGGAGCGCAGTCTCCACAGGCGTTCGTTCGGAGTGTCCCACTCCTACATCTTGTAGACCGCGAGAAAGGATGTTCCACGCCGCGTTCGCGTCCCTGTCCGCCTCGAACCCGCAGGCGGGACAGGAATGTTCACGGACCCATAGCGGCTTCTCCGTTGAGACGCCGCACGCCGCGCACTCTTTCGTCGTCCCTCTCGGGTTGACCGCGACGAAGTGCGTCCCTTCGCGGGCGCACTTGTATTCGAGCAACGAGAGGAACGTTCGCCACGCCGCCGACGCCGTGTTGCGACTGTTCGACGGTGATTCCAGCATCACCTTCACGTTCAAGTCTTCAACCGCCACGAAGTCGTACTCTCGGGCGTAGTACGCTGAGAGCTTGTGGAGGAAGTCGCGGCGCTTCCGTCGAAGATTGGCGTGACACTCCGCGACCCGTCGCCGTTGTCTCTCCCAGTTGTTCGACCCGTGTTCCTTCCGTGAGAGGGACCGCTGTTCGCGTTCCAGTCGCTCCCGTTCGGCGGAGAGGTCGAGCGACCCGACAGCCGTACCATCGGTGTCGTGGACGTACTTGAGAATCCCCACGTCGATACCGACGCACTTCTCGGGGTTCTCAGGCGGTTCGGGCGGTTCGCGGTCTATTTCGACGCCGAACGTGGCGAACCATTCACCTGTCGGTTCCTTCTTCACCGTGACTTGCTTGAGTTTGGCGTCGTCGGGGATAGCGCGGTGAAGCCGAATCGGTATGTCTCCGAGTTTCGAGAGGGACAGCACAGTCTGACCGCCCTTCTTGTCGAGCTTGAAGCCAGACTGACTGTACGTGAAACTGCGGAACTCCCGTGGCGGCTTCCATTTGAGTTGACCGACGCCGTAGCCGTTCTCCTTGAGCTTGGAGAGGCCTTTGAGGTTGTCGAACAGCCGTTCTACGATGGTTTGGAGAACCTTCGAGTACACGTCGGAAAGGTCATCCCACCACTCCTTGAGGTCGGGGAGTTCCGACCGTAGCGTGGTCATGGACGGCAGTTCCCCGTGTTCGTCTTGGTACTCGTTGAGACGGTAGAGCGCGTGGTTGTATAATTGCCTACAAATATCGCGGTGGCGGTCCAACTCCTCGCAGTGGGCGTCGGACGGCTTGAGACGGTAGTTGTAGGCGTAGTACATCAGCGCTCGCGCTGGTCTTCGACGTACTGTTTCAGCACATCCAGCGACGCCTGCCCCGTCGAAATGAGGCAGTACGAGTCGTTCCAGAACGAGTTACCCCACAGTTCGGTCTTCAGTTCGTCCGCGTACTCGTTGCGGATACGGCGAGCGGTCGCGCCCTTGACCGTGTTGATGAATTTCACGAGGTCCGTGGTGGGTTTCGCTCGGAACAGGATGTGTACGTGGTCGTCCTCTCCGTCGAGGTTCGTCAGTTCGACACCGTAGTTGTCCGTGAACCCGCTGATGACCCCGCGAAGGAATTGGGTTCGCTCCTCGGTTAGCACTCCGCGCCGATACTTCGTGGTGAGTATCAGGTGGTAGTGCAGGGAGTACGTCGAATGCGCTCCCGAATCGAGGTCGTATTCCATTGGGTTCGTACTACTGTACGTCACCCCAATGTAAAAACACTGCCACCACGTGGGCCTGTGGGCCTCTAACCGTATCGCTGTATGAATAGATGACGACGGCGCTGTATCCCCACCCTACTCCGCTCCCCTCGGTCGCTCCGTTGAGGGTGGGGGCTTAGCACCTGTGAACAGCTAATACGCCCGCGAACGGGTCAGTAACGGAGTTACACTGGTGTTATCGGTCAGCTAGTGATGGTGACTGTGGTCACCGTTCCCGCGGCTGAACTGACCGGAGAAGGCACGCTGGACGACTTCGGGAAGGGCCGGGTGGATGTGGACGGATTCTCTGATATCCTGAACGGTCCCGGACCCGGATTTCATCGCAACGACGACCTCCTGAACGAGGGTCGAGGCGTCGGGACCGATGATGTGACAGCCGAGAATCTCGCCGTCGAGGTCGATGAGCACTTTCACGAACCCCTGGGCTTTCATCGCGTCGCCGCGAGCGGTGTTCTCGTACCGGTAGGTGTTGGTCGCGTACTCGCGGCCCTCCGCCCGAAGGTCCTGTTCGAGTGCGCCAACGCCGGCGACTTCCGGAGACGCGAACACGGCGAAGGGCATCGCACTGTAGTCCACGGGCTGGGGGTCGTCGCCGAAGATGTTCCTGGCCGCCGCCCGGGCCTCGTGGTTGGCGCTGTGTTTCAGGAGGTACTCGCCGACGATGTCTCCCAGTGCCCAGACTCCTTCAGCGTCGGTCTGGAGGTACTCGTCTGTCTCGACGAACCCCTGGTCGTCCGTCTCGACGCCAGTCGCGTCGAGGTTCAGCGTGTCCGAGTTGGGGACTCTGCCCGCGGCGACGAGCAACTCGTCTCCCGTGACCGTAACGGGTTCACCATCTTCCACAATACCACCGCTATCGCCGTATTCGTACGGCATCGCTTCGACAGTGATCTCGCCGTCGTCCCCGGTCACTGCTGTTGCGGCGTGTCCGGTGTGGACGGTGAAGCGGTCGGCGTAGCGCTCGGTGAACGCCTCTGCGACTTCTTCGTCGGCTTCCGGAAGCAGATTCGGACGGCGGCCGACGATCGTGACGTCGCTGCCGAACGTCCCGAAAAAGTGGCCCAGTTCGGCGGCGATGTACCCGCCGCCGACGATAACGAGCCGGTCCGGCGGTGATTCGAGCTGGAGTGCCTCGGTGCTCGTGAGGTAGTTCACGTCGTCGATTCCGTCGATGTCCGGAATCCCGGGCCGTGTCCCGGCGGCGATGAGGACAGTGTCCGCCCGCATGCGGGCACCGTCGTCGGCTCCGCCCGTGACTTCGATGGTTCGCTCGTCGGTGAATCTGGCTTCGCCGTCGTACAGTTCGTGCTGCGACGACGACTCCAGCCCCCGTCGGATGGATTCGGCGTCTTCCTGTACCTCCTCGTTGACTTTGCGAACGATCTCTGCGAAGTCGAACTCGTCTACCGTCGCTTCGATCTCGAATTCGTCGGCGCGTTCGACCGTCTCCAGCACGTCAGCGTGGTACAGCAGGTGCTTCGACGGGATGCAGCCCCGATTGAGACAGGTCCCGCCGAGCGGTCCCTTCTCCACGACCGCGACCGACTGGCCCTGATTCACCGCGACGTTCGCGACATCGAGGCCTGACCCCGACCCGATGACCAGGAAATCGAACTCTTCCATATCGATATCCAGGGAAGCGAGCGTAATGAAGTTCGAGTAACGGATCAGTAAGCCACTCGGCGACCGCGGATGCGAGACGGGGCCTATCAGCGCTCTTAGAACGAGTCCCGTCCGTGGGCATCCTGCCAGGCGAACGCGAACAGTCGCCGGGCGGGCACTCGTTCGAGTCTACGCCCGTCGGCGCTCTCACCCGTGTCCACGTTCCACGTCGTCCCGTCAGCGTTGATCGCGTCACCGCGCCGTTCGACCTCGAACCCCGGATCCTCGAACGCGTGGACACCGTCCTCTGTCGCGACGACCACGATGTCACGGCCGCCGACGGAGTCGGTGACCACTCCGCCAGCGGCTTCGATTTGCGGGACCGGGTATCCGACGGCGTCGTCGCCGACCTCGGCCCCGAGGACGACCGTCTTCGCGTCGAGGTCGTCCCGGTCCCACGAGCGGCGCTCGCCTTCGCCCCGCATCCCGTAGAGTCCGAACTCGCTGCCGTCCGCGTAGCGCTCGTAGGGTGCCATGTCGTAGGCCTCGCGCGCCGACTGTTCGGTCCCGTCACCCCGGACGGGTTGCAGGACGACCCCGTCGGGATGGTCGGTTCTGAACCGTTCCCAGGAAACCATCGGGGCCGAGAGCATCGAGAGACGCGCGCCGTTCAGGTCGCCGGCGAAGGCGGTCCCGGTCGTCTGTTGCCACTCGCTTCCGGTCTCGCGGTCGTACATCACCAGTGCATCGTCGGCGAGTTTGCCGGACATACCGAACGTCAGCGTTCGTCCGTCCACCCGACGGTCGTAGACGACTGCACTCCAGCAGATCGGGCACCACGTCACTGCGACAGGGCGTCCATCGACGACGTCGTTGACGACCTCGTGGTAACTGAGAACCCGGATGGGATACGCACGCGGCGGGTCGCCATCGACGACGATCACCTCGTCGTCCGGCTCGCCGAAATACGCCGGGCCGAACTCGGGGTCGTCGATGCTCGGGATCGCGTCTCTCGGCAGGACCTCCTGAACGTTCACAGCCCTATATTCGGCCGAACGAGAATAGGGGTTTGGCGAACGTGCATCGGTCGTGCGCTCATCGTACCACCGAGGCCCGAAGGTTATCCGACCAGTCTCCGTACGCGAGGGCGATGGCGTTCGAACCAGACCGGGTCTCGACGGTCACCTTCGATTCGTACAGTACACTGGTCGATGTGGACGCAGCCGAGGCTGCGCTCGCCGACCGTGTTCCGAACCCGGAACCGGTCTCGAAGCTCTGGCGGGCCCGATCGCTGGAATACACGTTCGTCGCAAACCAGATCGACGCCTACAAACCGTTCTACGAGGTGAACCGCGACGCCCTCCAGTACGCGCTCGACGTCCACGACGTGGATATCACGACGACCGAACGCGACGAGATACTCGCGGTGTACCACGAGCTGGACGTCTTCGAGGACGTCCGGGACGGCATCGAGAGACTCGTTGACGCCGGATACGATTGTTACGTCGTTTCCAACGGGAACCCCGAGATGTTGGACTCGATGATCGACCACGCCGGTATCGAAGACCTGATCCGCGAGACGATCAGCGCCGACGCGGTCGAGACGTTCAAACCAGCCGCGGACCTCTATCGCCACGCCGCCGTCCGAACCGACACCCCGATCGAGCGGATCGCACACGTGACTGCTGGCTGGTTCGACGTGATGGGGGCACGACACGCGGGGATGCAGGGCGTCTGGGTCAACCGAACCAGTGAGCCGTGGGAACCCTTCGACGGTGAACCCAACCTCACGGTCGAATCGTTCGACGAACTCACTGCGGCCCTGGAACCGTGAACGTCCGGCAGGTCGTCCCGCGGGACGCGATCCCGAGCATCGACGACCCCGAATTCGGGGACCAGTATTCGGGCGCGACTGACGACCTCGTTGTCGTCGTCGAGTCGTCCGCGGAGCCGAGAGCGTATCCGGTCAGCTATCTCGACTACCACGAAATCGTCAACGATGTCCTCGAAGGGGACCCGGTCGCAGTGACGTGGTGTCCGCTGTGCGGGAGCGCGATTGTCTACGACAGACAACACGAGGGGCAAACGCTGGAATTCGGCGTCTCCGGCAAACTCGCCGACGACGACCTCGTGATGTACGACCGAGAGACCGAGAGCGAGTGGAAACAGTCCAGCGGCGAGTGCATCGATGGTCGGTACGTGGGGGACACCCTCTCGGTACGTCCGTCCGCTGTCGTCTCCTGGCGTCAGTTCCGGGAGTCGTATCCGGATGGGGTGGTACTCCAGCGGCCCGGTGGCACGAGCGAGGCGGCAAGTGAGGACGACAGTCCTGCTCCGATCGACTACGGGCAGTCCCCCTACGGCGAGTATTTCCAGAGCGACGGGTTCGGTCTCGACGCACACCGCGGGGGCGACTCTCGGGAGTGGCACAGGGACGACATCGACCCGAAGACGGTCGTCCTCGGGGTCGAAGCCGGCGACGACGCCGTCGGGTTCCCGCTTCCACGCGTCGAGGCCGAGGGAGGCGTCGTGCAGTCAACGGTCGGAGATCGGAGTATCGTGGTCCTGGCTACCGGAGACACGGGGGTTCACGCGTTCGTCGATCCGGGGTATTCGTTCGACAGAGTCGATGGTGACATCGTCGCCGACGGCACCCGCTGGGACCCCGCGACCGGTCAGGCAGCGGACGGTCGAGAACTCGAACGGGTCGCTGCACGCCGTCTGTTCGCCTTCGCGTGGCAAGACGACCACGGCGAGAACGCGTTCTATCCCGATAGCGCGTGAGGTTACCGGTACGATACCGGATCACCCCGACGAGATAAAGAGTCAATTGGACTCTCGCGGACTCCCGTGTATGGCAACGGAACGGACCGGTGACGGCTGGACCGTCGAAGTCGATAACGGCGTCATGGTCTGGGAGTTCCTCCCGGGAATGGACCTCTCGACGTTCGGTGACGAAGCGTACGAGACGTTCGAGGAACTGCTCGGCCGGGAAACGATATCCGGGATGGTCACCGTCGTCAAACTCGACGATCCGTTCTCACCGGACGTGTTCGAGGTCTGGGAACGGTCGGCCCAGCGGGCCAGCGAGGCCGGTATCGAGCGGTGGGCGGTCGTCGCAGAGGGGATCAAGGCCATCTCTCTGCGCGGAAAGGTGGACACTGGCGGCCTCGAAACGCTGACGACCGAAGACCGAACGGAAGCAGTCGAGTGGTCAAAGGGTGTCTGAACCTGCGATCCATTCTCGACGTCGGTCGATCGTGGACCGCGAACAGGTCGCGGGATGAGCATGCGCCGGACCGAGGATTCCAGGCCCCAGTCTGCGGACGAGTCGTTCGTCGTCCTGTGTGTTGACGACGACCAAGCGATGGCGGAGACGACCGCTATCAGGCTCGAACACGAGGACGAACGGATCGAGACGCTCGTCGAGACGGACCCTGCCGAGGCGCTCGACCGCCTCGTGGACACAGAGATTGACTGTGTCGTCAGCGATTACCAGATGCCAGGAATGGACGGACTGGCGTTTCTCGACGCCCTCAGGGACGAACACCCGAACCTCCCGTTCCTCCTGTTCACCGGTCACGGCTCCGAGGAGGTGGCGAGCAAAGCGCTCTCGAAGGGTGCGACCGATTACTTGCGGAAAGGTGTCGAGTCGGACAAACACGTACTCCTCGCCAACCGCGTTACGAACGCAGTCGAGAGCGAGCGAACGAGAAGTCAGGCTGCCGAGATCAACCGGATTCAGACGCTCGTCAGGCACGTCAACGGCGCGCTCGTCCGTGCGAAGAGTCGCGAGGCAGTCGAAATAGCGGTCTGCGACGCGATCGAAGGTACTGAGCCCTACCGGTTCGCGTGGGTCGGGCGCCACGACGAGTCGAGGGACCGCATCGAACCGACCTCTTGGACCGGTGTCCCCGACGAGTACTTCGACCGGGTGACCGTGCGGACCGACGAGCGGCCGACCGGGCGGGGTCCCGGCGGCCGGGCCGTCCGGAACAGGAGGATCGAGGTCAGTCAGAATATCCACGAGGATCCCACGTTCGAGCCCTGGCGGCAGGCCGCAAACGAGCACGATGTATCCGCGGTCTGCGCGGTACCGCTGGCCTACGAGGGGAAGCTGTACGGACTGCTCGTCGTCGGGGCGTGTACGCCCTACGCGTTCGACGACCACGAGCAGACCCTCCTCGGCGAGCTCGGGGACGACATCGCCTACGCGCTGGATAGTCTCGAAACCCGACAGGAACTAGAGGCGACGCGACAGCGCTTCGACGCCGTGTTCAATAACCCAATCGCGTTTATGGCGATACTGGAGACCGACGGGACCGTACTCGATGTCAACGAGACTGCGCTGGAATTCGCAGGCGTGCCGGCCGAGGACGTCGTCGGTGACCCGTTCTCGGAGACGCCGTGGTGGACCCACTCCGAACGCCTCCAGGCCGACCTGCGGTCGTGGATCGACGAGGCGGCAGGCGGGGACCTCGTCCGGTTCGAGGCCCAGCACATCTCTCCCGACGACGAGGAAGTCACAATCGACGGGGTGTTCCATCCGGTCCGTGACGACGACGAGGTAGTCTCGATCCTGGCTGCCGGACGTGATATCAGCGAACGCAGGCGCAACGAGCGAGCTATCGAGCGGCAGAACGAGCGCCTGGAGGAGTTCGCGACCGTTGTCAGTCACGACCTCCGGAACCCATTGAACGTAGCCATCGGTCAGTTGCGCCTCGCGCAGAAACAGCAGGAGTCCGACCACCTGGATACCGTCTCGAACGCACTCGAACGGATGACGGATATCGTCAACGACGTCCTGGCGATGGCCCGCGCGGGCCAGACCGTGAATTCGACCGAACCCGTCTCGCTGGCGGCGGTCGCGACCGACTCTTGGGAGACTGTCGCAACAGATTCGGCCCGGCTTCAGGTCGGGTCTGACCGCACTGTCGTCGCCGACTCGAGCCGGCTCCGGCACGTTTTCGAGAACCTCTTCCGCAATTCGGTTGAACACGCCGGCCCCGAGGTTCGCATCACCGTCGGCGCGACTGACGAGGGCTTTTTTATCGCCGACGACGGCCCGGGGATCCACCCGGACGAACGCGCCGATGTCTTCGACTCGGGGTACTCTACAACCGACGAGGGGACTGGCCTCGGGTTGAACATCGCCCGTCAAGTGGTCGAGGCTCACGGCTGGGGGATACGGGTCACCGACAGCGAAGCGGGCGCCAGATTCGACGTGACCGGCCTCGAAACGGTGTGACTATCAGTTCGCCCTATTGACTCGCAGTTCGTACTCGATCGGCAGTGAGGCGTAGGCGGTGACGTTGCGAGCTAGCGCCTCCGCCGTCGTGTATTCGTCCGTGCCGTGGGCGGTCTGCGTGCCGAAGCCGAACTCGACGGTCGGCACGCCGTCGTGTCTGAGCACCTTCGCGTCGCCGCCTCCGGTCGCACTCCGCCGGAAGACGGGGTCGTCAACGACCGACTCGGCGGCGCTCGCGCTGGCCGCGACCAGCGGCGTGTCGAGCGGTTCGTAACTCCCTCGCGTCCAGGAGACGTCCGTAATCTCGATACCCGCCATCTCTCCGAGACAGTTGCGGATCGAGGTCAGCGGGTCACGCGTATCGACGCCTGCGGTCAACCGAATGTCGATCCGGGCACACGCGGAGGCGGGGACGGTGTTGATCGCCGTCCCGCCCTCGATGATCCCGAGGTTGATCGTCGGATAGCGGTAGAGTCGCCTGGTCGCATCGGCGCCGGCCTCGGGTTCGTAGAACGCGACCGATTCCTCGATGACGTCGTCCATCGCGGCGTCGATGGGCAGTTCGCGTTCGCCGAAGTCGGTCCGCAACTGCTCGACGGCGCTCGTGAGTCGGTCGATGGCGTTCTCGCCGATCATCGGTCGCGACCCGTGGGCCGCTGTCCCCGACGCTTCGAGGGTTAGCCAGATGTTGCCCCGGTCCGCGACGGAGACCGAGTACCGGCCCGCCCGCGAGGTGGTCTCGCCGACGACACAGGCGTCGGGGTCGAACGCGTCGGTCTCCATGAGCGTCGTCAGGCCGGCGTCGCCCCCTGTCTCCTCGTCGCTCACGAAGGCGAACTGCAACGTGACCGGCGGTTCGGTGTCCGTCCGGTCGTAGGCGAGTGCGACCTGGAGCATCGCGGCGACGGCGCCTTTCATGTCGGTCGTCCCGCGCCCGTAGATGCGGTCCTCGACACGTTCGCCCAGCGGGTCGTACGACCAGTCGCTCTCGTCGAACCTGACGGTGTCGAGGTGGCCGTTGAAACACAGCGTCCGGTCGCTTTCACCCGGGAGCGTCGCGAGGAGGTTCGGCTTCTCCGGATCGACCGTGATACGCTCGGTCCCCAGTTCGGTGTTGCCGAGGATCGATTCGAGCCACGCGACCACCTCGGTCGTCCCGCCGGGCGGGTTCTGGGTGTCGAAGCTCACCAGCCGCTGGGTGAACTCGTACAGTTCGTCGCGATTGGTCGCGAGATACTCGTCGATGGCGTCGGGAAGGTGTGACGTATCCATGGTTCAGTCTCCGCTCGCTCGACGGTCGGTGACGCGCCGTCTCATCTGCCGACCCCCGCGTACTCCACGCCGGTCAGGTCGGCCACGTCCCGTTTCCAGCTGGTCAGGTCCCGGCGCTCGAACCCGGAGAGACTGTCGTGACCGCAGGCGCGGGCCATCACCTTCATCAGCTTGACCGTCGCCTCGAAGTAGTTCTGGAGGCCGTTCGCGGCCGAGTCCACGACGAGGCGACTCCGCAGGTCCTCGCGCTGTGTCGCGATCCCGACCGGACAGTTGTTCGAGTCGCAGGCGCGCATCCCGAGACAGCCGATGGCCTGCATCGCGGCGTTGGCGACCGCGACGCCGTCGGCGCCGAGCGCCATCGCCTTGATGAAGTCCGATTCCGTCCGGAGGCCGCCGGTCGCGATGAGTGTCACGTCGTCTGCGCCGCGTTCGTCGAGGTGGTCCCGAGCCCGTGCGAGGGCGGCCATCGTCGGGACCGAAATGTTGTTCTTGAACACGTCCGGCGCTGCACCCGTGCCGCCGCCGCGGCCGTCGAGGATGACGTAATCCGCTCCCGCCTCCAGCGCGAAGTCGATGTCGTCCTCGACGTGCTGGGCCGAGAGTTTGAACCCGACGGGGATGCCGCCACCGACATCGCGGACGCGGTCGGCCATCTCCGCGAAGTCCTCTGGGGTTCGCAGGTCGTCGAAGCGGGCGGGGCTGACGGCGTCCGTGCCCGGTTCGAGGTCTCGCACTTCCGCGATGCGGCCCTGGACCTTCTCGCCGGGCAGGTGCCCGCCGGTGCCGGTCTTGGCCCCCTGTCCGGCCTTGAAGTGAAACGCCTGGACCTTCTCGACGTGCTCGATGTCCCAGCCGAACTTCCCGGTCGCGTACTCGTAGAAGTATCGTGAATTCGCTTCCTGTTCCTCCGGGAGCATGCCGCCCTCGCCCGAGCAGACGCCGGTGCCCGCCCTGTCGGCACCCGTCGAGATCGCGACTTTCGCTTCCTCGCTCAGGGCCCCGAAACTCATGTCGCTGACGAACACCGGGATGTCCAGTTCGAGCGGGTTCTCGGCGCCCGGCCCGACGGTAAGGCCGGTGCCGACGGGTGCCTCGTCGTCCAGGGGCGTCCGGGCGAGCTGTGCCGTCTGGATCTGGAGGTCCTCCCACGAGGGGAGTTCCGGTCGCGGGACGCCCATCGCCGAGACCGGACCGTGTTCGCCGATACCTTCCGGCCCGTGCTGGGCGAGTTTTTGGATGTAGTGGGTGTGTGGCTCTTTCTCGTAGTCCGGTTCGCCGTAGAACTCCGGGTTGGTAGTGCTGTCGGCTTCCTCAGGGTCGCCGTAGGGCTGGGGGTTGTCGGCGGCCCACTCCTGGACCTCGGCGGCATCGACGTAGACCGCGTCGTCGCCCTCGTCAACTGTGGCGGTGAACTTTTCGAGCTGCTCGCTGTTGTCGTACTCGCTGATTCCCGTCTCGAATCGGTAGTCCCAGCCGTGAACGCCACAGATGAGGTTATCCCCATCGACGTGGCCGTCCGCTAGCAGGACGCCCCGGTGTAGACATCGGCCGTAGAGGACCGAGACCGTGTCCCCGTCCCGGACGACAACGAGGTCGATGTCAGCCACGCGAGCATGGGTGGGGTCGCGGTCGTCGAGGTCACTCCAGGTCGCAACTTGTCTCGGCTCCTCGAACGCTTCTCGTCGCATTTCGTGGGGACTGTTTTTGCCCGGTCATTAACTGTAGCTTACACCGGCGTAATCCGATGCTGTGATCGGGCAGTTCGATCCACTCGCGACATCGCCCGCCAGCGAACGCCGGTCTCAGGACGGTTTGAACAGGTCGGTTGCACGTTTGATTTCTTCCCAGTCCGGCTGCTGTGACGGCGTCTCGCCGCTCCAGGCGTAGCGCACGGTTCCGGACCGGTCGATCAGGAAGACGGAGCGTTGGGCGACCTGCCTGTGGCGCTGGATCTCGTCTGCGAGGACGCCATAGGACGCGGCAACGCTGCCATCATTGTCTGAGAGCAGTGGATATCCGAGCGTCTCCTGGCGCGCGAACTCCCGACTACTGGGGACGCTATCGGTCGAGATACCGTAGACGGTAACGCCCTCGTCGAGATCGAACCATGACAGGCTGTGGAGCGCACAGACGTTCTCCCGGCAGGCCGGATGGAAATTGAACACGTAAAAGTTCAGCAGGACTGGGCGCTCTTCGAGCGCCGCGGAGAGGGAGTACTCGGCGATGTCGCCCTCGTCGTCATCGTCACGAGCGGTTCCCGGTAGAGTGAACCCGGGCGCTGTGTCGCCGACATTGAGCATACGATCACCCGGCGACGCATAGTAATAATATCTCGCTAACGACTGAGTTACCGCCTCACGTGGAATCTCGGTGCAGCGTCAATCGGGCCGTCACACCGGGTCCGAGTCGGTCAGTACTTCGACCAGAGCCGGCCCGTCGTACTCGATCGCGGTTTCGAGGGCATCGTCGAGTTCGTCGTCGGACTCGACTTCGACGCCTAGACCGCCACAGTTCTCGGCGAAGTCGGCGAAACTCGGGTTGACGAGGTCCGTCTGCCAGACGTCCCAGCCGCCGGTGCGCTGTTCCTTGCTGATCTTCCCGAGTTCGTCGTCGTTCAACAGGATGTGCGTGAGGTCCATGTCGTACTTGACGGCGGTGGTGAACTCGCTCATGTACTGGCCGAAGCCGCCGTCACTGGAGACCGACACGACCGGCCGACCGGCCCACGGCGTTTCGGGTTCCTGCGTGGCGGCCCACGCTCCGAGCGCGGCAGGGAATGCAAAACCGATAGAGCCCAGGTATCCCGACATGAGCACCGACTGCTGTTCCGGTTCGAAATACCGTCCGAACGCGTAGGTGTTGTTTCCCACGTCCACTGGAATTATCGCATCGTCCGGGACGAGTCGGGTCATCGCGTCGAACGCAGTGGCGTAGTTGACGCCGTGTTCGGCGGGCTCGTCACGACGGGTGGCTTTCTCCTCGCGCCACATCTCCCAGCGGTCGGCGAGTTCGTCGCGCTGGCTCTCGGCGGCCAGGTCGCCAGCGCCCGGTAGTCGGTCCAGCAGTTCTCCGGCAGTCACGCCCACCTCGCCCCAGACGGGCACATCGACGCTGTGGAACTTGCCCAGGGCCATCTGGTCGAAGTCCACCTGAATGATGTCCTTGTAGGAAGCGATGCCCGTGTGATTCGAGAAACTGGCACCGAAGACCGCGAGTAGGTCTGCTTCGTTCATGAAGTGACTCGCGATAGGGGTCCCGCTGCGCCCGAGCACGCCGGCGGCGAGCGGATGTGAATCCGGTATCTGTCCCTTGGCCTTGAACGTCGTGAGCACTGGACAGTCAAGTCGCTCGGCCAGCTCGACGACCCGATCCATCTCGAAGCGGGCGCCGTGACCGACGACGATGACCGGCCGCTCCGCCCTTTCGAGCAACTCGACGGCTTCCCGTAGTTTCTCTTCTGGGGGCGTGATGTCCCTCGGCGTGCGCCGCCCTTCCGGACTCCCGGGTTCGACGTCCGCTGCCGCCATCGTCTGGACGTCGTCCGGGAAGACGAGATGCGAGACGCCGCGTTCGAGGATCGCTGTCTTGGCGGCTCTCGTGGCGAGTTCGTCCGGTTCGCTGTCCGGGAGAACGGTCGCCTCGAACTCGGCGACGTCGCCGTAGGCGGCTTCGAGGTCTACCTCCTGGAAGTTGCCGGTCCCCAGTACCTGCGATTCGACCTGACCGGTCAGGGCGATGGTCGGCGAGCGATCGACGTTGGCGTCCCACAGGCCGGTGAGCATGTTCGTCGCACCCGGGCCGGCGATGGAGAAACAGGCGGCCGGTCGCCCGGTCAACTTGCCGTACGCCGAGGCTGCGAACGCGCCGGCGCCCTCATGGCGGACGCCATAGTAGGTGAGGTTGCCCCGTTCGGCCTCGGTTCGCAGCGCCTCGGCCACCCCGAGGTTGGAGTGGCCGACGATTCCCCACACCTGGCGGACGCCCCAGTTGACCAGTGTCTCGGCGACGACATCCGAGACAGTGCGGTCGCGCGGCTCCTCGACCGGGAAGCCGACGTAGACGCCGTAATCGCGAACCTCCGTCGGGTACGTGGTCACACAGTCGTCGAACTCGCCGGGCGTCTCCCCGGAATCGGGATAGAAATCCCAGCCGTGCCAGGGGCACCGCAGGAGTCCGTCTTCGATGGACCCCTCGCCGAGCGGGCCGCCCTGGTGGGGACAGGCGTTGTCGAGCGCGTGGTACTCGCCGTCGTAGTGTGTCATCGCGACCGTGGTGTCGTGACAGCTGACCGGTTTCACTCGACCGTCGGGGAGCTCGTCGGGATCCAGCGCTTTGTGCCAGTGAATCTCGGTTCGCGGCCCGTCCTCGGGTGGCTCGGAAGTCATTGCCGTACTTCCTCCCGAGCAACGTCCTAAAATTGTGGTAACGCCCGGGTTAGCCCCTGCATCATCGACACGGGCTGAGGAGCGAGTGAACCGATACGGGTCTCGGCGCAGGCGAAGTCGAACTGTCTACCCGCGATATGCACAGTGGAATCCGGCCACGTGCTGGTAGAAGGTCGGCAGCACTTCGGTCCGAAGGTCCGCGTCGGGTCGCTCGGCGAACTCCGCGGCGGTCAGGGCTCGCGCGTCGTTGATAGCGGCCTCGACGTGTGCCGGGACGACGGTTGCCGCCGCGCTCCCCAGATACGACCAGCGGAACGCCGACTCCAGCGCGTCGTAGAACGACTCCGTCGGTTCGAACGCCGTCCATCCGCCGTCGATCAACAGGTAGTGGGTCTGGTGGACCAGCGCCGAGCCGTCGTCGATCCCGTGGTCGCCGAACGACCCCGTCGTCGTACACTCCGCGTCCTCCTGCCGGGTATCAGTGCGTGACATACTCGAACAGACTCGCGGTAACGTTTAGTAAGTACCTTGGTCGTGTGACGGTGTCGCGTACGCGCCGGATCAAGTCACGAGGGAGTGCGAGCGGGTGGCGCCTGTCGAGAACGGCCGGGCGAGCGTGTGGGTTTTTTAGCTGCGGGAGCCGCTGTGTCGGTATGAAACAGACGCTGTCGCTCCCGGACGGACTCGCGAGCGACGTCACGGGGTTCGCCGCGCGCCACGACATCCCCGAGGCACGCGCCTACGAGCTTCTCGTCTCCGTCGGGCTGGCGACGCTCGACGGGCACGAGGTCGCTGTCACAGTGGACGGCGACCGACTCGTCCTGGACTGTCCCGAGTGTGCGCGGGCCTTCGAGGCTCCCGATGAGTTCGTCGAGCACGGCTGCGACGGCTGATCGTGAGTATTGTGGCGAAGGACCGGTAGGCGACGACGGTGACGGCGCGATTCTACGTGATCAGTCACAGTCGAGTTCGCAGTCGTAGGTGCGACTGTAGACCCAGTGGCCGTCCGCCGTGCCGGGGGAGAGTTTGGCGTACTCCAGCGAGAGTCTCGGGTCGTCGTCGCGGTCGAGGCTCTCGACGAACTGCCAGTCGCCATCGGGGTCGGCGACTGTCGCACGATACTCCCAGACGTGGACGAACTCTTTGGTGACCCGGATCGCGTATGTCTCGGGAATCGCGTCCGCGCGGGGTGGGTCCGTGGCCGGAACGTCGGTACTGGCCATACGCTTCTGATCTCCTGTCGAGTATTTATTCCCCGTTGAGACGCGCGTGAGAGGGTAACGATCCGGTGAGTGCCCTCGATGAGGTTACCCCACCGTACCGGAGTTCCCCCGTGGGTACCGGGCCCGGTGGTCGTGTGCTGTTGGGGAACAGACGCACACACAAGGGAATGATAATACCCTGCCCCACCGAGAGTACGGTGCGACGAAGTGTCGGATACCCCAGCGCCTGTGGCCCAGGGTTCCCTGTCCAGTGTGACGACCTGTTGGGCCCACCCCATCCACGTTTGTCGGAGGTCTTCCCACCCGTCGTCCCGTTCCCGGCAGACATCATCCCCCCACTCCACATCAATTTTCGATCGTGCCGGTTCGGGATGAACTCGACGTAACACGGTACAGGAGAGGTTAGCAAGACCTATTCTACAGTGGCGGTATCTTCGGATACGACCCCCATCGCCGCTGGCACGGAGCCGACTCTTCCCAATGACACCACCACCCCACACTGTCCTGGTCGAAGTGTTCGACCGCTACCGGGAGTCAGGGGAACCAGTGGCGGCGGAGACTATCGCCGAGTCGCTGAACGTCCCCGAAGAGCGACTCTCGAGTGTGTTCGAATCCCTGCGCGAGTTCGAACTGCTCGTTCGGACGGACGGCGGATACCGACCGACCGTCACCGCAGAGGAATTACTCGCACTGGACATCGAACTCGACGATGTCGTCGTGTTGGATCTTGTGGAAGAGTGAGATCCCCTCCAAGTTTGAAGAGGGGTGTCGCCGTACGCATATCCGTGTCTCGCCAGACCGGACAGGGTGATTCGAATCATGAGTAACGAAGACGGATCTGACGGGGTTTCGGGGTCGATCAGCGAACTCAGTCGAACAGGCGAGGGGGGACAGGTCGAACTCGCGGACCGCGAGTACGCGATCTATCGGTGTCAGGACTGCAACAACGTCGTCCTCACGATGCAGGACTGCGACGGGGGGATGACCTGTCACGACGAACCGATGGAACGGGTGACGGAAACGAAACTCGACATCCGCCCGCCCGACATTCGACAGGTGTTGCTCGACGCGTTCGGGCTCCCCAAACCGGGGCTGGACATCTGTCTCTGTGTCATCGGTGAAGGACCACTCTCTCCCGGTGAACTGGCCGACCGGCTCGACTACGACGAGAGCACCGTCCGGAACTATCTCAACGAACTCGTCGAGTTTGGCCTGCTGGAGAAGTCCCAGCTCAATCGCGAGTCGGGCGGGTTCGTCAACGTCTATCACTCGATCGACCTGGACGAGATGCGCGAGGAGACGCTCGTCGGGTTCTACGCCTGGGCGGGCGAAGCGGCCGCGCTCATCGAGGAGGCGAACCTCACAAAAGAGGACTACCAGGACGCCGATTTCGACGCCGGACTGAACGAAGTCTTCTGGGAACGGTTCCAGGAGTCCCGGTCCGGGGACTGAACTCGTACTTATATCTGTCGGTGATTCGAGTCTTCGACACCTGTCCGTGTTAGCTTAAGTAACCTACCTGGTGTCGGTGCTGGTAACGCATGAGTTCAGAATCGACCGCGGCGTCCTGGGACTCGTCGAGTACGGGAACCGACACTCTGCTGTTCACTGCACCCGACGAGGTGTTCGATGCGGTGCAGGATACGCTCGGACGAAAGTGGCACCTCCGTATCGTGTATCAGCTGCTGGACAAGGGTCCGATGGGGTTCAGTGCGCTGAAATCCGAGGTCGTCGGCGTCTCCTCGAAGATGCTCTCGGAGAGCCTGACGCGGCTCGAAGAGGACGCGCTCGTTGACCGGGAGATCGTCAGCGACCAGCCGGTTCGCGTGGAGTACTCGCTCACCGAACGCGGTCGCGCCCTCGAACCGGTCGTCTCGGCGGTCATCGACTGGGGGTCCGAATACGGTCCGGAGCGGGAGAGCGAGTAGATGGCTCACTACGACGTCCTGGTCGTCGGTGGCGGCACCGGCAACAACGTCGCTGCGGCGGCCGCAGACGCCGGACTGGACACGGCGCTCGTCGAGAAGGGCCCGCTCGGTGGGACCTGTCTCAACCGCGGCTGTAACCCGTCGAAGATGCTCATCCAGGCCGCGACGGCCGCCAATCACGTCCGCGACGCCGACCGCTTCTTCCTCGACGCCTCACTCGAGGACATCGACTACGCCGCCATCATCGACGACATGGACGAGACGCTCTCGCCCATCGCCGACGGCATGGCGGAGCGCTATCGCGAGAAAGACCACCTCACGCTGTACAAAGACGAGGCAGTGTTCGTTGACGAGCGGACCGTCGATGTCGGCGGCGAGCGAGTCAGCGGCGAAAAAGTCGTCGTCGCCGCTGGCTCTCGTCCCCTCGTGCCGCCGATCGATGGGCTCGAAGCGGTTGACTACATGACGAGCACCGAGGCGCTCTACCGTCGTGAACAGCCCGACTCGCTCGTGATCCTCGGCGGGGGGTACATCGCCATCGAACTGGGGTACTTCTTCGAGTCGCTGGGGACGGACGTCACAATCGTCGAGATGATGGACACGCTCGTTCCGCGAGAGGATCCCGATGTAGCGGCGGCGTTCACCGACATCGCCCGCGAGCGCCACGAGGTGTACACCGGCCACCGGGCGACCGCAGTGGAATCTAGCGCCGACAGCATCACTGTCCATGCCGAAACCGAAGCCGGTGAGACGGTGGCAGCGACCGGTGACGACTTGCTCGTCGCGCTCGGTCGCCGCCCGAATACGGACACGCTAGACGTCGAAGCGGCGGGGATCGAGACGGACGACAACGGGTTCATCGTGACTGACGACCGCCTGGAGACGTCCGCCGAGAACGTCTGGGCGCAGGGCGACATCGCCGACAACGCGATGTTCAAACACTCCGGCGACTACGAGACGCAGGTCACGATAGACAACGTCGTCCACGGCGAGGACACGAGGGCAGACTTCACGGCGATGCCCCACGCCATCTTCACCGAGCCACAGATGGCCGGCGTCGGGAAGACCGAGGACGAACTCCGCGACGGTGAAACGGAATACGTCGTCGGTCGAGAAGAGCTGCCGGGGACACCGATGGGGCGCGCGAAGAAACTCGACGACGGGTTCGTGAAGGTGCTTGCTGCCCCTGACGGGGAAATCCTCGGCTGTCACATGCTTGGGTACGAGGCCTCGACGATGCTCCACGAGGTCGTCGTGGCGATGCGCTCGGGAACCGGCCACGTCTCGGACATCACGAACACGATCCACGCCCACCCGACACTCAACAAGGTCGTCCAGTACGCGTTCGAAGACGCAGCTATTTGAGGTATGTTAGCGAATTACAATACATGACCGAGAACACTGATATCCACGAGTACGAGGTCGTCGTCGTCGGTGGCGGCCCCGCAGGGATGACGGCGGCACTGTACAGCACGCGACTCGGGCACCAGACGGCCGTCGTCAGCCGTGGTGGTGGCCGAGCCGCGATGATGCAAGAGGTACACAACCTGCTGGGCGTCCGCGAGGAGACCAGCGGCGCCGAGTTCCTCGGTATCGGCCAGGAGCAACTCGACGAGTACGGCTGCGACCAGCACCGGGACATGGTCACGTCGTGTTCCCGCGTCGAGGGCGAGGACGGCAAGCGGTTCCGCCTCTCCGGCAACAGCGCCGATTACGAGGCCGAGATGGTGGTGCTGGCGACGGGCTTCAACGACGTGCGTCCGGACCCTCCGCTGCCCCGCACCGGCCGGGGCCTCCACTACTGCCTGCACTGCGACGCCCACATGTTCGTTGACGAGTCCGTGTACGTGATGGGCCACGCCGAGAGCGCCGCCCACGTCGCGGGCATCATGCTGAACTTCACCGACGAGGTCGATCTGCTCACCCGCGGCGCCGAGCCCGAGTGGAGCGACGATACCGCAGGAATGCTAGAGCGTCACCCCATCGACGTGGTCGAGGAAGACGTGACGGGCGTCCAGAATGGTGAAGACGGGTGGCTGAAAGCCCTGGAATTCGAGGATGGCAGCGTCCGCGAGTACAAGGGTGGGTTCGCGATGTACGGCGCCGAGTACAACAACGGTCTCGCCCGGGAACTCGGCTGTGACATCAACGACGACGGGACCATCGAGGTCGGCGACCACGGCGAGACCTCCGTCGAAGGTGTCTACGCGGTCGGCGACTGCACGCCCGGGCACAACCAGCTGCCTGTCGGCATGGGCCAGGGCGCGAAGGCCGGTATCGATATCCACTTCCAGCTTCGGGATTTCCCCAGGGACCCCGACGAACTCGACGAGTTCGGACCGGTTCGCTCTGAGGAAGTCCCGGGCATCCCAGACGAACTGCTCGAACAGGCGGTTGACTTCCACACCTACGGCGAGTAGGCGTTCGAGTCGGAACCGTGCGATCGCGCGACCGGTTTTTGCGGAACGAGGTTCTACACCCACACATGACGACGACCATCGAGACACCCGAGGCCGAAGAGACGTGTGCGTACTGTGGGTCGAGCATCTTCGACCACGACCCGGTCTGTATGCGGGACTGCACCGACGACTGTGGCTCGCCCACGTACTTCTGTAACTACGCCTGCCTGTCGTCGTACATCGAAGAGGAGGGTCTCACAGTCGGTA
>JGI12479J12853_1000283_pt1 | contig 39450 bp, 31 predicted proteins | sample A23P3SouthBayCA_2_FD_12853 | JGI IMG/M metagenome (IMG submission 12853) | reverse complement strand
CAGGTAGCGATCCCGCCGATAAATCATATTTACCTGAAGATCTTGCATGTTCTGCTCAGCTATTCGGTAAAAATAGCGACCAAGTTGACGACTGGGCGTATCGTTTTCCCCTCCGGTATATAGCAACATCCGATGGTAATCAGTAAGCTTAATACCGGGAGGTAAGCCCTGGGCAAATACGCGTACCTCATCGTCATGCACCGACCCATCTGTACTTTTGATGGTATTACCAATAATATCGTTGGTGATCATGGCCGAAATATTAATATTTCGGCGTTTGGCCATTTCAGCATAGTGTTTCGCTCCAAGCAATCCCTGCTCCTCTCCGGCAAAAGCGACAAATACAATAGTCGCATCGAATTCATACTTCGACATCACGCGAGCCAACTCCATTACTGCTGCCGTGCCCGAAGCATCGTCATTGGCGCCCGGTGCATAGCTGGTATCATCCATAATATCAGACACACGGGAATCGTAATGGCCGCTTACCACATAGGTACGATCTTTACTCTCGAGCTGAGTACCCGGCAGAACCGCCATCACATTCACGATTTCAGTAGGTTCATCAATACGTGGGTTATCCCGCTCTACATATTGGTCATATTTCACCTTCAATCGGTTGTTAGAGGCTTTGCGATATCGTTGAAAGGTGTCATATATCCATTGTCGGGCAGCACCTATGCCAATCGAGTCACTGCTGGTATCTGACGTTGTATGCCGGGTGTGAAAGTTGGCCAACGTTTTAATATTGGCCTCTATGGAATCAACCGAAATATCCTGCTTGATTTGTGATATTTGGGACATCCGTTGTTGTGAAGATTCGGATCGCTCCGATTGACATCCAGCGCTTAACGCTAAAAAGATCCCTAAAAAATAAATGGTATATGATTTTAGTGTGCCCATAAATTTCTAAGCAATTTCCTAAAGAAGTTTTGAGATAGGATAAAAGTCTGAGCAATCAAATGATGTTAAATGTTATTTCAGATTTGCAAAGATTTATTATTTCAACAACATTTCCTGAAACCTTCAATACAACAAATTTCAGATGACATTTATTAAGCAATTAAGCTTTTTCTGTTTTTCACTATTTATACTAGCCAGCTGTTCTTCCCAGGAAACCAATGAGCAGCGGGCACAGGAACTTGCTCAGCAGTTCATAATTGTTGATGGTCATATTGATGTGCCCTATCGCCTGAACCACCATTGGGAGGATATTTCGCAATCAGCTCCCGGTGGAAATTTCGACTATCCCCGTGCCCAAGAAGGCGGACTCGATGCACCGTTTATGTCTATATATGTGCCCGTTAAATATCAAGAAACAGGGGGAGCCAGAGCTGCAGCGGATAGTTTAATTACCATGGTCAAGGGTATTGTTTCCGATCATCCCGATAAATTTGCCATTGCCACAAGCCCGCAAGAGATCAAGACGCAGTTTCAGGAGGGATTGATTTCTCTGCCGATGGGCATTGAAAATGGAGCGCCCATCGAGGAACTGTCCACGGTAAAATACTTTTACGACCAAGGAGTGCGGTATATAACATTAGCTCATGCGAAAGATAACCGACTCAGCGACTCATCATACGACACCACAGCAGATACGCACGACGGCCTGAGCACATTTGGTAAAAATGTAGTTCAGGAGATGAATCGGGTAGGCATTATGGTGGATGTATCTCACATCACCGACAAAGCTTTTTATGATGTGATGGATGCCACTGAAGCCCCAGTTGTAGCTACTCACTCCTCTTGCCGTCACTTCACCCCTGGTTTTGAGCGAAACATGAGTGATAAGCTGATCAAGCGGCTGGCAGAGAACGAAGGCGTCATCATGATTAACTTTGGCTCCACATTCCTCGACAGCACCTCTGCCAACAGTTCTGAGCAGGTACGGCAAGAAATAAGTGCTAAAATTGAGGAGAAAGGCCTCGATCCCTCGAGCGATAAAGCCGAAGAATTTCGGGAAACGTATTTCCAGGAAAACTTTAAGTTTAGTACCGTTGAAAAAGTTGCTGACCATATCGATCACGTCGTTGATCTGGTGGGCGTTGAACATGTAGGGCTGGGATCTGACTATGACGGCGTAGGTCCTACCCTGCCTGAAGGGCTAAAAGATGTATCGGAATATCCCAATTTAATTGCTGAGCTACTGGAACGCGGTTATACGGAGGAAGAAATCCAGAAAATATGTTCCGGTAATATTTTCCGCGTTTGGAATGAAGTCATTGAGGTGGCAAATAATATGCAATCGACGACTTCCAATTAATAACAATTCTTAAGCTTAGCCCTGGTATCCTGTGGATGCCGGGGCTTTTCATTGTCAACTTTCTTACTGTGATGAATTCTATTACCGAACCAACGCTATTGCTTAATGAAGATATTTGCAAAGCCAACATACGGCGGATGGCCCAGAAGGCCCGTAAAAACGGGCTTGCCTTTAAGCCGCATATGAAAACCCATCAATCCGCAGCTGTCGGGGACTGGTTGCGAAATAACGGCGTAGAAGCAATCACCGTGTCATCGGTGAAGATGGCCGAATATTTTGCTGCTCACGGATGGCGTGATATTACCATTGCCTTTCCCTGTAATGTATACCAGATTGACCGTATAAATAAACTGACTGAGAAAGCAACGGTGACACTCCTTATCAATAACCTGCATGCCGTTGAAGTGCTCCAAAAAGAACTCGAGAACGCTGTTAAAGCTTACATTGAAATTGATACTGGTTCAGGGCGAACTGGGCTTAGCATACAGCAGCTAGCTAAAATCAAAAAGCTTATCCAAAAGTTACAGAGAGCATCGTCAATAAACTGGATTGGATTTTATTCTCACCCCGGACATTCTTATAGCGCTCGATCAAGCCAAGAAATCCAGACGGTACACGAATCGGTTACAGAACAATGTCGGATCTTAGCTGATAAGCTTAAATCAGAATTTGGAACATTTGATATTTGTATTGGTGATACCCCATGCTGCTCTCAGGGAACCGGCTTTGAAGGCGTAGATGCCATAAGTCCCGGTAACTTCGTGTTTTACGACCTGATGCAAGTACAGATCGGAAGCTGCCAAGTATCCGATATTGCCGTGGCGATGGCATGCCCGGTAGTGGATACTTATCCTGAACGACTAGAATTGGCCATTCACGGCGGTGCCATTCATTTCTCTAAAGAGTCGATGCTCATTGATAACAATGAATCCTTTGGATTGGCCGCCTCTCAAACAGAGAACCACTGGAAGATATTCGATACCAAAACCTATTTGAAGAGTTTATCTCAAGAGCACGGTATCGTAAGCTGTTCAAAAGATACGTTTAACCAATTTCAGGTTGGTGACCTAATTACTATTCTACCCGTTCATTCATGTCTCACAGCCAACCTGATGGGCACCTACCAACTGTCTGACGGTACCATTCTCAACCAGATGAGTTCGAATTATTAAAAATGTACGATGACGGGTCTATCCCCGTGTGTATTGGGCCACCCTGCGCCAAAATGTCTGCCGCTACAAAACAACATGTTCTCAACAACGCAGCGGTAGGTTACCTAGTCAATATGACAAGTAGGTTTAACTGATTAATTGGCTTTATACAGCCAAGCCTCAGAGTTTTGGTTCTGTTGGATTTGTTTAAGTGCAGAACGTGCTTCGCCCAGCTGATTATATCCATGGTAGGAAACGAGCATAATATTTGATCCATTCATATTGATAATAGCTGCATTATACCCGTCGTCACGCAGTTTATTTCTGAAATCAAGGGCGTTTTTTTCAACCTCGAACGATCCTCCAACAAGATAGTAGGTTGCTGATGTACTATTTTGCGCACTATTGGGCATTGCCTTTTGCTGCTGTGTCATTGTAGAATCCGAAGACGTGTCACCGTCAGTTGGCTGCTCTGCAATATTAGCGGAATCACTATTTGCAGTATCTCCACCGAGATTAATTTGTACTTTTTGGGTCTTGACTTCAGGATCAGATATAGCCGGAGCCTCTTCCTGTTTTTCTTTCTGCGCATTCATCTGCTGTTTGTCGGACGTATCCTGCTGGGCGGTCTCTTTCTCTTGTCTTTGCTCAGCCCTATCCTGTTGCCTGTCTTGAGCAGAAGTATCAGGTTCTTCCGCTCTTTCGTTCTGAGGCTCATCCTCTTTAACGTCTTTCTCTTTTAACAACCGATCACTTTGCTTGAGCTCTTCGCGCATTTGTTCTCGTTCATCTTGCAAGACCTCATATTTATTATCAAAATCATCGCCATACCGCTCAGGAATGGTGGGCTCCAGTGAAGCCTCAATTAATATTACAAGCTCTCTCATTTGCACGTCTTTGGAGCTATAACCGAATAGATAACGCAAGCCAAAAAACCATGGTGGCAGATCTTTGAGGATGGGCACTCCTCGCCGCACTTCAGATTTTTCCTGGCTATAAAGACCTGCGATAACGGTCGATTCCCCATCTAACAAGAGTGCCTGTGTTTGAGCTTGCTGCTTATTAATGATGGTACTAACCGGATCGGGTTGTGCCGAGGAACGCTCAGCCTGAATATCCAGATGCACAAATGTTGTATCTTGCTGAGTAATAACCTGCGGAGTAACTGTTAATATCGTACCTACGCTAAAAAATTGCTCAACAACATTACCAGCAATATCTCGCTGTTTGATTGAAAAATCCTGGCCCACCTGAATCCTACCTTCTTGGCCATCCATCACCTTAACCGTAGGAGACGCCAATACTTCTCCAAGGTTATTAGCTTCAAAAGCACTAAACAACGCTTGCACGTCTATTCCGGTGTTACCAATTTCGCCAACATTAATCAGAGCATTAAAGACGTCTTGGGAGACATTTTGAGCTCCCTTGGAGTTGACCTGAACAAAAGGGCCGTCAAATTGAGAGTTCGGGAGGCTCTGTCCTCCGCCCTGACCACCTTGGCCGCCCTGACCACCGCCACCTTGTCCACTGCCGCCTTGGCCGCCACCAAGAATAGCATCCGGCACATTTTCGGATATAGTAGACCAGTCAACTCCAATTTCTTTCAAAGCTCGGCGGTTACCTTCAAAGAAAATGGCGTTAATACGAACTTCATGCGTATTAGTGGTAGCTATCGGTTGCTGACCTTCGCCTCCACCTCCCGACTGGGCGCCCCCACCGCCAGCAGCAGCTTGAGTCATTTGGTCTTGCTGTAGTGACTCCTTGGTTACAATTTCAAAAAACTCTTTTTTCTCAACCAGCTGGAGCTCTTTAACACGGAGTATCAACTTCAAAGCATCCATCCAGTGCATTGCAGGGACAGATATACCAATATTGCCAGAAACCTCGGTTCGGTTGATTACGAGCTTGTCACGGAACTTCTGAGCAAATTGATTAATTACATCTATGGCTCGCGCAAAGGGTGTGGTGCGGTCGAAAGTAACGACCTCTTCAGGATTGGTATACTCTCGATATTCTGCAGGAAGATTATCCCGGTTTTGACTGTACACCCCGGTAGCAAGGATGAATAAAAATGCGAAAATTAACGGTATCGACTTATATCTGTAAGAATCCATACTAATTACTACTTTGATTTTCTTCGTTATTCACCTGCAATGTCACCCGCTCTATAATTCCACCCTTATTGAGTTTAAATAATGCTGTCCCCCGCTTAACATTTATCGAGGTAAGCTCTCCCAAATAAACGTCATCTCCTTTCGACAATCGCTGCATAACACCATTTTGATCGACTAAAAATACTTTATCGGTACTTACCGCTATGAGCGAGCTCTGCTCAACATTTACCAGATTATTCTCATTGGTCTTCACAGACCGAATTAATGGATAAAAGGGATTATAAACCGAGCCCACCAGATTATTAGTAATTGCCAGATCAGGTTTCCCAAGAAGTTTCACCCGGTCGTAAAAACTTTTGAGTGAAAAGTTAAAGTTAACTTTGCCGTAAGATTCCAACTCATTGATAGGGCTGATAGAAACCTTGCTAACCTTATTTAAAGGCTTGCTCAGTTCGATCTGCCGGATAAAGTTAATGAAATTGCGATAATAGCCCTGTCCGGTAATTTTCATCGACATGGTACCGTACTGATCGTGCGTAGTAGAATCTGAAAAGCTAAATGTAAAGTTCGTAAAAGCCGAGCCGGTATTAATATTATTCAGAAAATCGTAAACATTATCCTCGTTACTATTGGCATAAAGCGCCTTATTGTAGTTATTAAAAAAGCGGGTTGCCTCTTCGTATCGCTTTTTTAAAATGGGAAACTGATTGGCCTTTTGCTGTTTCTGGTTGAGTTCCTGGCGTTTTTGTTCAGCCTTTTGGCGAAGTTCCTTTACCCTTGGCTGTTGATAAAAATAGATGTAGCTGACCCCGGCCCCAATAAAAGTGGTGAGGACAACAAGCAAAATTAACGTATTTCGTACACCGTAGGACATATCGATCGTTGCCTAATTATTTTCCTATCAGATTTTGCACCTCTTCAGGTGTCGGAGGCGAATAGATAGAGTCTGATTGTGCAAATTCTTTTACTAAGATGGAGAAACTATACACTTCCTGTTCACGCATCTGTTGGCTGTTAACACTCTGCAGGGTCGCCTCATGAAAAATATTCACAATTTTAGGGATACGATTTCTATACATGGTATATCCCTGCAGGAATGTTCCATCTCCGGTCTGTGAAAATGAAGTTATCCAGCTGCTTCCCACCGACCGTATTCCCTCGTTAAAAATATTCAGTTTCCTAGACCATTCGCGACTTCCCTGCGCAAGGGTATCCAACATGGTCAGTTTAGCCCGCAGAGTTGATAAATTCTCATTTAGTTGTTCCACTTTCTGAATAGTGGGCTCTAGTTTCTGAATCTGCCCATTCATCTGTTCCAGGTCTGAGGAATAGGAATCAATTTTCCGCGCATTCTGATTATAAAAGTAGTTAAAGGTAATGGGCGTCAGAAAGATTAAAAACAGGATCAACATACCGTGCCACTGCAATTTGAATATCTTCTGGCGGTCAACAACATATTTTGGGATAAGAGAAATATCCGGAAACGCATCATCCAAGCTTCCTGATGCCGCCAGTGCCGATCCTATGGCCGTAGTAAATGCCGGCACACTATCTGGATCCACGTGTTCGGTATCCAGTAGTTCTTCTTTAAAAGTAATATTCTCGACCTTAATGTCAGGAAAGTTCTCCTCAAAGAAATCTACAGCTGATTCTCCAACCGTATTATTTGCCAGCAAAATATGATCCAGGTTTGGTACTTCTCCGGTATCAAGCTGGAATAAAATTTTACTGAATATCGTGTTAAGGAATGATTTGTTTTCCGTACCCTCATTAATAATAGGAGATACCAGCCAAACCTCACTGCCCTTCATAAATAGGACACGACTTTTTTCTTTGCCAAACTGGATTATGCACGTCATCTCGTCGGGATCCAGTTCATAATTGGCCTTCACCAATCCCACAAGGGCCATCTCATCCGGCATAACACTTTGGATAGCCAACTTGCCGGAGTACAATTCCCTGGCCTGATTAACCAGTTGCAATGTTATGGATTCATTTTCAACCGAACTCAACAAAAGCGAGCCATCATCACGAATCTCGTAGGAATAGTTATCAGGTGAAGTGGGGGCACCGTAAATTGATTCGAGTTTATCTTCGAGATCCTCAACCAGGTCTTTGTTTTTAACTTCATTAAAATCGGTATCACGAATCACCTGAAAAATGGTATGTCCGGCAGGGATATTTAATCCCAGATAAATTTTGTCGCTGGAGACATCTGAAAAAATATTGTACAACAAAAGCTCATTAGACTGCGTAGTTTCCGACTCGTCGACCATATCCAGGGCCATATCGTCATCCGCAGAATCTTCAAGCTCATCTAGATCCAGCTCTTCTTCGTCCTCGCTGCTTTCTTCATCCTCTTCGAGACCAAAAATTGAATCCGCATCTTCCTCTTCGTCGAAATCGTTGTCAACTTCCCCGCCCCCTTCAATTTCCTGGAATTGAGATTCTCCTTCCAGCTTTTCAACAAGGGAGAACCGATCCAGTTTAACAATCTTAAGGTCATTCCCCTTTACCCGCAGACGTGCCACACGAATAACATCGTCCTGCAAGCTAAGCCCTATATAATCATTGGATCCAAACATGGGGATACGTTATATATTAATTTATAATTGGTTTTCGGTTATCAGCTGTTTTACACGTTTTTTATTGTTGGCATTGTTTATCGCCACTTCTTTTGAGATTTTCCCCTCTTCATATAATCGCTTCAGATCTTGTTCCATGGTGTTCATGCCGCGTTCACTACCCTCCATTAACATCTGGTAGATCTCGTTGACATTGTTATTCCGAATAGCGGCCTTTACAGGGCTTGTTACAACCAACACCTCTTTGGCAAGTACCCGTTTACCATCCAGGCTGGGAACCAGTTTCTGACTGATCACACATGTCAACACATCCGCCAGGCGTGTTCGAACACGATTTTGCTCATTTACGGGCACCTCACCTAGAATACGTTCAATACTCTCCATCGCGGAACTTGTGTGGAGGGTCCCAAACGTCTTGTGACCTGAATCAGTAATTTCAAGCGCTGTCATAATCGTCTCAGGATCCCGCAGCTCCCCAACTACAATAATGTCAGGATCTTGTCGCAGAGCTTGTATTGCTCCATCCTTAAATGACCGAACATCGCGGCCAACCTCACGGTGACGGACAACTGATTTTTTGGGTTGATGAACAAGTTCTACAGGAGAAGCGATAATCACGATATGAGAATCAACTGTGCGGTTGTTAGCATCAATAACCGTGTCCAGCGTCGATGATTTACCAGATCCTGTAATACCTGTAACAAGCGTTAGTCCGTACTTATAATATTTTAAGCTCAATGCTTTTGCTATTTCGGGATGCAGGTTGAGTCCCTTAAATGGCCTGATCACATTATCAATTTTACGCATGTTTAGGGCAAGGTGCTCCAGGTCAAAATACATGTCGGCCCGAAACCGTTTAGCACCAGCTATCGAATCAGAGCCGGAAAGAGAATAGGAAAAGTCCAGATTACGATTTTCAAACAAATGCTCTCGCTGCTTCGGCATAATTAAGTTATGCAGCAGAAAATCTGTTTCGGTAAGCGTAAACTCGGGGGCTTTTTTATCTGGTGATTTGTCTCCGTGGATACGGTACCAAATATTATTGTCACAACCAGGACCCCCAATATCAATATCTGAGGCCTCATTGTCGTACATCTTTTTTAGCAATGCTTCTATTGCATCACGAAGTTTTGCTCGCACCTCTTCGGTCTGATCGTCCACAAGCTTTCCAATTTCGCGATGACGCTGTAATCCCTTCGAGCTGTCTTTCAACTGCTCGGCAAGAGGTGCAATTATATCTTTAGCCTGTTCAGCTTTCTTCTGTTGTACCCCTGCTTCCATCTGTAGATTATAACTAGCTTTCGATTATTTGCAAATAACGTGGTGTAAAGAGCTGATTTTACCCCGGTTGTTACGAAACAAAATAATTTAATGAATGGACATCCATTCATTTGCCCTAATACATGGATATTTTGTCATCCATCCTTAAAACATTAAATATTTTTAATACTTCCAAATTTCTTTATCAAAAATCTTACAACTACATCGGAAATTTTACCAAAGTTCGAAAGGAATTGGGGCATTCAACTAAAATCAACCAATCACCAGTTACTATCGTCCAACAGACGCTTTTTCAGTTGTAGTAATTGACCGTTCATGTTGCTTATTTTTTGTTGCTGGATTTCAATAATATTTCGGGTAAAGATATTGAAGAGCTTTTCGGGCTTTTTGCGGAAAAAGTTGAGTGCTTCGTATCGCTCAAATTTCAGGAGTTGTGATTCCCCCTCTGAAACCACTTTTGCCATTCGATTATTTTTGCTGAACAGAAAGGTTTCTCCCAAAAAATTACCTTTTGTAAGCGTTGCAAGCTGAATATTGTCTTTCCAAATAGATACTTTACCCTTGGAAATAAGATAGGCCGAGTTCACATATTCAGCTTCATTAACAATCACATCATCCTGTACAAACCGTTCCTCCTGTCCCAGTTTAAGAAACTCCATAATATCCTCATAATGGAAGTTTCTCAACAACAGTGGTGGCTCTTTTAGGAATTGCCGAATATATTCTGGCGTTGTCTCTTTTTCTGCCTGATTATCAGTTGCCATAACAAATTCTCCGATTATCCTTTTGCTAACCCCATAAAAACGTTTAATGTTAACGATTTTTTAAGTATCACCTAAACGTCTAAGAGTTTTTTAATCTTCAATGGTAATTGCTGCTATTTCCTCAATGGTCGTCATTCCATTTTTGATGCGTTCCCTTCCCGACCCCCGCAGGCTTAACATACCCTGGCTCATCGCATATTCTTTAATCGCACCCTCATTAATATCGTCACCCGACTCCAGGATCATCGTTCGTACCTCTTTGTCAAAATAAAGAGCTTCCATAATAGCAGTACGCCCCTTATAACCATTTGAACACTTATCACAGCCCACTGCTCTATAAAAGGTTGTTTCTTCAATCTCTTTTTCTGTAAACCCAATGCCTTTAGCTGTTTCGGGATGTGGTTCATACTCCTCTTTGCATTCATCACACAGCGTACGCACCAGACGCTGAGCCATAATAAGGTTCACAGCATTTGCAATAAGAAAAGTCTCAACGCCCATCTTATACAATCGTGAGATGGCACTGGGGGCATCATTGGTGTGCAGGGTTGAAAAGGTCAAGTGACCCGTGTTGGCCAGTTTAATAGCGATTTCTGCCGTCTTCAGGTCCCGAATCTCACCGACAAGTACAATATCGGGGTCATGCCGCAAAATCCCCTTCATTGCATTATCAAAGGTCATGTGATCGCTGATTTTCAGCTGACGAGCCCCGTCAATAAGGTACTCTACCGGCTCCTCAACCGTCAGCACATTTACCGTTGGATCAATGACATAATACAACGCTGCGACCAGCGTCGTTGATTTTCCGCTGCCTGTAGGCCCTGTAATGATGACAATGCCTGACGGTTTTTCGATGGCCTTCACAAAATCTTCTTTGGCTTTTTGCTGGAGTCCCAGTACGTCGAGGTCGGTAATAACCTCCCGATCATCCAGAATACGAATGACAATAGACTCAAATTTGCGGTCAAACTGCTCCCCTACCATGGGCATGATAGAAACCCGGTAGCGAATATTATGACTATCGACGGCACGCTGGATAAAGCCGTCTTGGGAGGCGTCCCGTTCAAACCGATCCACATTGCGTGTTTTATCCTTCACTACAGCCGAAATGGCTTCCGGCTTTACATTATTTTGCTGATGCCAAAGCTCCAACTTGCCGTCAATACGAAAACGAATATCAGTTGAGGCTGGACCACTGGGCACAATATGAATGTCACTGACCCCCTTTCGAACGCCCTCGACCAAAAATCCCTCGACCAGCGAATTCAACATGCTTTGGTTGATCTCGGCATCAATCTCCTCCTCATCAATCTCTTCAGACTCTTCCTGGAGGTCGGGCTCCTCGTATTCTATTTCTTCCAGCAGGTCAAGAAACTCGTTCTTCTGCTCGTAAACTTCGGTCAGTATTTGCTCAACAAGCTCATAGCGGCAATAAACGATATCATGCTGCTTAAAATTGAGCTTGGTTATAATGTTGGATAATCTCGGATCCGAAGGATCGGCCGCAGCAATAGTCAAGGTATTTCGCTCCTGCTCAAGCGGCACAGCCTTTTGGTGAACCAGTTCATCCACGATTTCGGTAGGCAGGTCTTCAATATGCGACTTGATGTTTTCAATAACCTCTGCACCAACCGAATTTTTGCCTGTAAAAACCTCCTCAAATGCATAGATGGAAGCAATCTCGCTCATCACTTTATGGCGATCCACACCCAGATCCTGATAAAGAATCTGGCCAATCCGGCGATTGGAAGACTCCGGCTCCTCGCGAAGAATATCAAGTGCCTCATTCAGTTGTTCTTCGGCAATAATATTCCTGTTTACCAGGATATCGCCGATGTGTCTGCGTGTATTTACCTTAGCCATCTATAAAATTCCAAACCAAGATTAAAAGGAATACAGGTTTAAGAAGGACTTAATATAAGTGATAAGATCAGAAATGTATATTTATTCTATTTTATCCGGTTGATCTACATTCCCGGCTGACTGGGTTGTATGAGTGCAGATTCAGCAGAAACAACAGTAATACCGATCAAGGCGATCATAATAAAGATATTTACTCCCAAGCTGATCATATCTACAATCGTATCCATCTTATACGTTGTTTGCGTCTCATAGTACTGGGCCAACTGCTTGGCATTTTGCTTCAAAGCGCCCGACTCGGCACCCAGTTTAAACCGGCTGATAGCGGTATCGGTAAACACTCCGGATGCTTTTAGAGCTTCAATAAGGCCAGCCCCCTCTTTCAGCATCATTTTAATAGAGACCTGCTTGATCTGTTTTTCCATATATTTATTGCGACAGGCTTCTGCAGCAACTTTAATTACTTCAATATTTTGTCCCGATCCGCTGTAGAGCGTATAAAAAACCCTTGAAAAAATCTCAATGCTAGTTTTATGCATCAGATCCCCAATAACAGGTATTTTTATGATATTCTTATCCTTCATCAACTGACCTTTGGCAGTTTGCGTTAAGAAATACCAGGCAGCCGCAGTTGGAATCACAAAAGATAGCGTAAGTAACAACCAGTTGGCCTGCAGCCAATAACTCATTTCCAGAGTAGCCGCGGTCATGGGAGGCAGTTCAATCCCCATCTCTACAAAAGCCTCAGCCGTGGCGGGGAAAATGTAGCCGACATAAAAGAGAACCACTCCAATGGTGGCAAGTACCGTAATAGCCGGCATCAACAACGAGCGACGGAGGTTGCTTTTAAATTCGGCATCCCGCTCCAGAAATTTAGCCGTGCTTTCGAACACCTGCGCCATATTACCACTTTTGGAGGCCACACTGAGCATGTAACAGGCAAACTCTCCAAATACATCCTCATGTTTGCTGTAGACTTCATCGCCCTCTTTTCCTTCCTTGAGATCCTTGCGGATGGTGCTGATGACATCACGCATCCGCTCATTGGTAGTATCCTCATGCAGCAGTCCTAGAATTTCGTCGAAGCTGAGCTGTTGATGCAGCAGATCGGCGCTGAGCCGGATAAAATTGACGATCTCACTTTGGGGTACGCCGAGCTTGAAATCAAACCACTTCTTGTTGATCCGGATCACTTTATAGCCCAGCTTTACCAAGGCCTTTTCTACCTCTTCTTTGGAGTAAGCCTCCTGTTCCCCGGTGACCGGATCCTTGGCCCCTTTTTGGACCTTATAGGTAAACGTCTTCTTTTTGTCTATAGACTTAACTTTAAACCCATTTTTCCGGGCCAGTTTCTCCACGCGATTCTCGGCCTTCTTTTTACTGTCAGCCTCGAACTCGCTTTTAATCATTTTGCCTTTGGGCGAAACTGCCTTAAGTCTGAATTCTGCCATAGTACATCTATATTTTACATCGCAATGGGAATTCTAGTTGGAACTATACATAATGATGATTACAAAAACAATCTGTTACAAATTAATGCACCCCCTACTCATCCGCTCGCTGAATTTGCAAGCCGGTGAATAAACAAAACCTATATCCTTTCCATCCGCCGGGTGACAAGCCCAGCCAACCGGTGGGTTATCTGCCCTCATCCGTTCACTGGTTTCGTGACCGGGTGAATATTAGAACAGTCCTCTTCACCCAGCAGGTGAACAAACCCAGTCACCGACTGGGAATGGATAACTGCTCCCGGCCTTGCTCATTCCTTTTCTTTTTGGGATGATAATCTTCTAAGCCAATTTTGCCCTGCTGCCAGAAGCGTGGGTGCAAAATATTATCATCTACCTTTTTAAGAAAAAGATTTTTAGATTTTTTTCTATCAATTGGATGCTTCATACCCCAGTTCAGCAAAGATGCAAAAAAGAAAATGGTGAGTCCTATTATTGCAAATTGCATCCTGTTAAAAGATTTATTTTTAATATTTCGCTCTTTCTCTAAATAATATATGCCCATCGAATAGCCAACTATTAAAATAAACCAGACTTGACTTAGTTGAGAATTGATTAAACCGCTAAAAAAGCTGTGAATAAAAACTGCAATCAATGACCACAACAAACTTAATTTAATCCACTTCCTTTTAGAGCTACAAGACTTGGAATTTAAATTTCTTTTTATCTGATTTGCAAAACTATATAACCCAACACAAATAACTATTAATAAAACAAATGCAACTATAAGTCCCCACTCATAAGCAAATTGAAGTAACCAATTATGGGGCGAACTCATCCAATTATTTAAGTTAATGGAGGCATAATGCATTGGCCCAAAACCCAATATAGGTTTGGAAGTTATATCGGGAATTATATTTATCCATGCATCAAGTCTTCCACTACTACTTGCTCTTAATACTGTTGGGTTTCTACCTCCAGCCAACCACTTAAAAAAAGTGTAATACCCAATAATAGTTCCTACTGTTAATCCAAGATTATACCGTACAAACTTCCATTTTTCACGTATCAGAAAGGTAATTACTAAAAAACCAATTGCTATGCTAAGTGCAGTTCCTCGGCCACCAGTGGCTAATAGTAAAATTCCCCAACCTATAATAAGTACAGGTATCACATAAGAAATTGTTTTTTTTGTAGTATACCTCCAATGATACCAACCTAACCCTACTAATAAGGGAATAGTCCACGTATGGATGTGATTAAAAAACCGTTTGTCTGCAAAACCAAATAATCCAATTGAAGTTTCAGTTCCGGGCCAGAGAGGAAAACTACCAAACTGATATAAAACGTATGTTATACAAATTCTGAATAGATAAAACGAAACCACCGCCAGTATAATTACAATGACATAATGGCAAACCTTTTCAAAATCCTCATAGGTGATACCGGCCACCACAAAGGTAATTAATCCTATTAGTAAGTAATAACTGACTTCTAAAAGCGCCCACTCTTGGTACTTAGCTATAAAAGAGGATGACACTATTCCAATAGCTAAAACAATGCAGAGGGAATATGTTATCGGCTTGGAAATATTAGTTAATATTATTGAAGCCTTTTTTTGAAGCTTTGGCAACAGAACAATCAATAATCCCAGAAATAGGAAAAGCAACATTTCCCAAAATCTTTTTTCATCAAAAACCCCACGTATTCCTATTGCCGAGTATTGAAAAGCTGGAAATACAAAAAGAAAAGCAACTATTGGTATTAAAAATAGATCAATAATATTTAAACGAAGCTTCATAAACTCTTGCTAAAAATAAAAAGGATCCCAAATTGGGACCCTTTGCAAAATTTAAAATTGAAGATAGTCTTAGAGACTACCAGACTCATTATAGTCTCCCATAGTAGAGTTATCTGGTTTTACGGTTATTTGTACTGTACCGCCAGCTGTATTTGGTGCCCCAGTAATTGTAAATGATTGAGCAGTGCCACTTATAGCACTACCACCATTAACTTGGTATTTCCCATTCTGATTATTACCAGCGAAATCACCAGTAACCTCACCAGGAAAAGATAAATTTCTAATGGTTAAACCATCAAAATCCTGACCACCACCACCAAGTGCTTCCGGTTTCATATAATACTGCTGAGCTGCAGCAGCCATTGAAAGCAGATCTTGGCGAACAGCATCTACGTTAGCACTGTCAGAAGCACTTGAGAATGTGTTAATAGCCACGACGGTAGCGATACCGACGATAATCGTTACGAGTATTACAAGTAAGAGTTGTTGTTGTCCCATGGTTGATACCTATTTGTTAGATGATTGTTTATGAGTTAAACCGTTTTGGAAAAGCTCCGATTACCCCGAAAACTTTTCACTTCTTTGTTCACCCTATAAGAGAGTACGAAAGAGATTTTGTTACAGATTTATTTCAATGCAAGGTTAAGCCTTCAAAAAGAACCTTTCAAGTAAAGTTTTGTAAGGTTTTTCTAAATTCTTAAAGCAAATATTACGCCTCTGTGTTGGAAATGCAAACCAAATATTAAAAAAAATTAATATTTCAGTGTGCGTTCACAGTTTTAACAAGCAATATTCCTATTAAAGTAATCCCTTAGTTCGTTTACTTTAATATTCTGGCTGGACAAATTACCAAGTTCAGGCAGGCAATAATTTTAGCAGAAATGTTAATTTTTTTTAATATTTGTGATCGAGTTGGCTTTTCGGACTCCTATTAATAAGACTTTACACTCATTCGTGTCTATATAAATCATCTATCAAACATAATATTATCTCTAATGAAGAATCGTTTTCTTCTCCTTCTCCCTTTAGTCATAGCTCTTATCCTGCAAGCTTGTGGCACAAAAAATGACGGCGTATTGATCTCCGGACAGGTTGTAGAGTCCGGTTCTGGCAATCCAATTAATAAAGCTGTGGTTGAGATTACGCAACCGGCCGATCTTCAACAAACGGTTACCACCGATTCTACCGGTAACTTTTCATTTAATGTCGATCCCGGAACAAAAACAATAAATGTTGCCCTTGAAGTCTCAAAACAAAATTACGCCAGCAAAAGCACCAGCTTTAAGGTTGCTCCCGAGACGGATGTAGATGGATTGACAATCCGCCTTCAGTCTTCGGACCAAGATGATGATGGTGGTGGCGGTGATGGTGAGGAGGAAGATGACACCGTCGGAGGCGAATCCGGTGGACCTGCTTCCCTGGAGCTGATGAGTATCTCAAGCAGCTCAATTGCAATTCGTGGAACCGGCGGCGACGAGGAGTCTAAGTTTACCTTTGCCGTCAAAGATTCGGCAGGGCGTCCTGTTGACCAAGGCTACGAGGTTGATTTCTCTATCGTACGCGGGCCCGGCGGAGGTGAACGAATTAATCCGTCAACCGGCATTACAAGCTCAGAAGGTATTGTGTCTTCGGCCATTGCCAGCGGCGATTCTGCCGGTGTCGTTAAAATTAAAGCTTTAATTGAACGGCCAAACATCGGTCTCACCATCTCCTCTACCCCTGTCCTTGTAGCTATCGGTAATGGATTCCCGGAATCAGAAAACTTCCGTATTGCTCCTGTAAACACTAATTTTGAGGCTTGGGGAGTTATAGCAAGCAGCGAGAGCAGCGTTGAACCAAATATAGTTGTTGCCAGTTTGGGCGACTACCGTAACAACCCTGTTCTGACCGGTACTGCAGTTGACTTTACCACATCGGGCGGTATCATCACAGCCTCTGCTGTAACCGATGATGAAGGCATTGCGTTAGTAGAGCTTCGTCCCGATGGCAGCAAACCAACAGGACATTCACGCGGAATTGGCTTTGCAACCGTTACGGCTCGCACTATAGATATCAATGATAATTACATCACGGCCGAAGCGGATGTACTGTTCACGTCTCGAGATCCGAGCATCACGCTGAGCCCGACTCCTGTCGACATCCCATCCGGCGGTGGTCAAAACTTTACCATGACTATTACCGATGTAAACGGTTATCCAGTGGCGGCCGGATCAGAGATTGAAGTCAAAACCAGCGAGGGTACATCCAATACTTTTGGAACACTTACCCTCGGCGACTATACAGATCCGGGATCCGGAAGAACGGAATTTGGATTCACTGTTACAGATTCGGATGATCAGAACCCGACGGAGCAGCAAGCAACGGTAACCGTTACGGTTACGCTCCCCTCTGGCTCATCCAAATCAGTTACATTTTAAGCATTTTCTGACGTAGCAAACTGCTAGGCCCTGTCACTGTTGGCAGGGCTTTTTTATGGTGGATACTATTTTCTATAAACCTCCCACAATCGTTATATTTGCTTCATATTTGCAATATCTCAATAAATTGATCAATGGAAGCACCATACACCCCGGAGTACAACAAGAATCTCGATAAAATTAACTGGGCAAGCGGATTGCCGTTTGTACTTCTGCACATGGCTTGCCTGCTTGTTTTCTGGGTTGGGTTTAGCTGGGTAGCTCTTGCCGCACTGCTAATTAGTTATACCATCCGGATGTTTGGTATAACAGCAGGTTTTCACCGTTATTTTTCGCATCGGACGTTCAAGACCTCACGTCCTTTTCAATTCATGCTGGCCTGGCTGGGCACTGCATCGGCTCAAAAGGGGCCGCTGTGGTGGGCCGCGCATCATCGTCATCATCACAAGCATTCTGATACCGAAAAGGATGTCCACTCTCCGGTTATACGTAGTTTCTGGTGGTCGCATGTGGGCTGGATTCTGAGCGACCGTTTCAAAGCTACCAACTTTGAAATGGTAAAGGATCTGAAGCAGTATCCGGAGCTCAAACTTATGAATAAATTTCACCTGCTCCCTCCCATACAGTTTGCGATTGGTACTTTTGTGTTGGGTACCCTACTAAATCACTACTTTCCATCACTTGGCACCTCGGGATTTCAGATGCTGGTATATGGATTTATCATCAGTACGGTGTTGCTTTATCACGGGACATTTACAGTAAATTCCCTGGCGCACGTCTTTGGTAAACGCCGTTTTGAAACCAATGACGACAGCCGCAACAACTGGTTTATATCACTCATAACATTGGGCGAAGGCTGGCATAACAATCATCATCGGTTTCCGTCCTCAGAACGACAAGGATTTTACTGGTGGGAGTTCGACGTTTCGCACTACCTGCTGAAGGCTCTTTCCTGGCTGCGTATTGTTTGGGATCTGCGAGTGCCGCCCCAGCGTGTATATGCTGATGCAAAGATATTTAAGCGTCCGCCGAAAGTAATCAGGCATCCGGGGGATAGATAATTATGAACTAAGTCAATCCGCCTGTCCTTTTCCTAGAGGGAAAACTTAGGGAGATTGATAAAACCCCAGTGCAAGTTTACTACCTAGTTAAAAGGATAAATTATTATATTTTGCCATGGAAAAGCTACCTGAACTTTTCGAAAATAATCGGCAATGGACAGAACAAATGCAGCAAAAGCATCCCGACTTTTTTGACGACCTTGCCGAAGGCCAAAATCCCGATTATTTGTGGATTGGCTGTGCAGACAGCCGGGTTCCGGCTAGTGAAGTCGTAGGCCTTACTGCCGGTGATATGTTTGTGCACCGCAATGTAGCCAATATTGTCCTCCATACTGATTTAAATTGCCAATCGGTGCTACAGTACGCTGTCCAAGTGTTAAAAGTAAAGCATGTGATTGTCTGTGGCCACTATGGATGTGGAGGCGTCACATCTGCGTATGAGGGGACTGATTTTGGACTCATTGACAACTGGTTGCAACCCATACAGGATGTGATTGAGAAAAATCGCGATAAGATCGAAGGAATCGATAATAGGAAAGACAAGATTAATCGGCTGTGCGAAATCAATGTCAAAGCGCAGGTTAAAAATGTCTGCCGATCTCCTTTTGTACGGAAAGCCTGGGAAAGTGGTCAGAACCTTTCGGTTCACGGCTGGATCTACAGCCTTGAAGATGGCCTGCTGAATGATCTGGATCTCTGCATCAGTTCTAATGACGAAGCGGCCTCAATTTCCGAAGTTTAGTCTTCGGGGAAACGGTCACGTTTTTTATATTTGAGTGCGTTAAATTTAAATTAACTCAGTTAGCACGCTGAGCTACAGATCGAAAAAATAACCCGATGGATATCAAGACACCCGAAAACAAGTTTCACGACATTTCTTACGGAGATAATGACTACAAAGAATTAATTGATCACCTTGGTTCAACCATTGAGCAGGATACCCATCACCTGAGCTTGTTTTTGGGGGTATACGAGCCCAATAAACAAAAGGCACTCAAAGAATTAGAGCGAAAGTTAAATCGAAGCGTACGCGTTATTGATACCTCTGATCTGGCCTCTCGTATTGAGTCGGAGACATATGAAAAGCTCGACAATTTTTTCGAAGAGGTAAATCAATCTGATGATATCCTCTATTTTAAAAATGGAGATAAGCTTTGTGGCGTTTATTCCAGTCACTCACATTCACGGGTAAAATATGCTACTCCGCAAGAGCGCTATTTCCTGGAAAAGGTCAAGGATTTTGAAGGGCTCGTCATCGTTGACATCGAAGAGTTCAGCGATGCTGACAAGACCCTTCGTCGGGCAGCCAAATCCGTCATCTCCTTTACCCTGCCCCAATCCAAACTGAAGCGTTTTATGTGGCACCTTAAACGATACTCTTTCCACGGTTTTGAGCTCAAGACCAAACGTCCCGAAGCCTACGGCGAAACAGGATAGGTCAATAATCCGCAGTGTTGTCACCAACGATATAGCTTACGAAACAGGAAGCAGATATTAATTCAGGATACCGTACTAGCCAACACCTATTATCCTGAAGCCCTGTACCTTACATCTCGATGCCTGTATCCTGAAACAAAATTTCCCTATCTTCGATCTATTATAATGAAATTCAAATTTGAAGTATTAGACCATGGCTATAAACGTAAAATTGGATACCAGCGGCCGTCGCGGAAAAACGGTCACAATGATCAGCAATATTCAGCATAATCCACAGGTGATCGAAAAGCTTGAAAAACAGCTAAAGCAAAAATGTGGTGCCGGCGGAACCAGCTATGCCAAGACCATCGAAATTCAGGGCGATCATGTGGATAAAGTCCGCAACTTCCTGGAAAGCGAAGGCTATGACGTTAAATAACATCATAGTACATTCTGTTTAAATCAGAGTGACCTAATTTTGAAATAGTATTACTTTATGAATCTCAATATATCCGAAGAAGAGTACAACGAGATACTGGAACAGATCAAAAGCGATGACAGCCCGGTGGGCATCGATGCCGGAAAGACACATGTGCTCATCCTGCAAAAACTCATGAACATTGAGAAACGCTTGGAAGCATTAGAAATGACGTTCTTTGAAGAGGAAGAATAATTCTTCTACCCTCTTTCAACTTGCAATAAAAAAAGGCATGGCTTAAAACCATGCCTTTAGAAATTTAAAAACTGTATTCTTACAGGTTGACCTTACTCTCTCGTTTGGGATCTAGGTCATAGAGTGATGAAACGGTTGCCTGCACGGTTTTATACCATTCATTGCCGTATTTGTCGTTAATCTCGTAGAAATCCGAAAAGTCTGGCTTACGAGTCTTCATCTTCCATTCTTGGTTCTTGGATTTATACACCGGATCAACATGCAGTAATTGATGGAAGACCACCATTTCGCGCGTATCTTGGTCGAGCATATCCCACATTTCTCCGGAAATTTCGATCAGATAATTGTGGCCTGAATAGTATTCCACTTCCCGGGAGGCTTTCTTACATTTTGCTGCTTTATATTTCGAAAGATTGGGATAAACCAAGAAAAAACCGATTGAGGCGGGACCAAAGTCCAAATTTTCTCGCTCAATAACAGTTTCGGCAATTTTTTCAACTTCCGGAGATTCCATGAGCTGCTTGTTACTGTGGCTTACAGTATCTCCAGGCTTTAAAAAATCATTGTCTTTCATGAACGTACTACCAATTTAAGTTCAAATTTTTGAGGCAGTAAAGGTATCATTCTAAGGCGATCTTTTCATCCATGAATGCAATATATTTCACATATCAATAATTCGGAAAGCTGCTTGGTTGTTTTAGGTTTTTAGTGTCTAAAACACTGCCGCCATCACTAATACTGCCAAAACTTGGGTTTTGGATCTGCAAAGAATTTGCAGAACTCCTTGACGGTGCAATTCATGTAGAAAGTTCCCCCAATGAAGGGCTACTTTTACAATCCGTATTCCAGTCGTAAAATAACTTACTCATCAAAAAGTATCCGGCGAAGATAGTTAACCTGTCCCAAGTGATAATTTAAGTGCCCGTACAGGTGCACCAGGAATCCTCCAGTAGTGGCCTCAAACGGCAAGTCTTTGGGATAGGCCTCATCAAAGTCATCATTCTCAATAGCATCAAAAACCTGATCCAGCGTCTGTTTCAGCTCTTCTACATGCTGGATTAATTCTTCTTTGGATGTTTTAGTAGCTGTAAATTCCTGATCTCGCTGACGCACGTATCCTGTTTCGCCCAAGCCTTCACCAATAAAGTGGTTGAGGTTGCCAACGAGATGCTGTACAAGTACACCACAACTGTTAGACACACCATCAGGCACGCGCCAAAGCTTCTCCTCCGGTGTCTCTTTAAGATTATCAATGAGGCGATCTAAATCCCGTTGATAGTACGAGCGCATATCCCGTTTCAAAGTAGCCATAGTCAATTTCTATATTTGATGATTACTGATTAAGCTGACAACTGGGGCAGTAATAAATTTTTCGTCCACCGGTAGAATCCTGTTCAATTACTGATCCGCACTTGTGACAACGATTGCCCGTGCGCTTATATACAAAATGGCGATACTCTTTGTACTTGGCATTTTCACGTTTTAGCGCTTCCACAATCTCCGGATCGTTGGTGATGCCACCTGTTTCGTAAGAACGCTGTGATAATTTTACTGTGGCTTTGGCAAGAGCCTCTTTTTCCCCATCAGAATACTCTTTCAGCTTTTGCTGTGGCTGTACCATAGCATAAAACATGATCTCACTGCGTAGATAATTGCCAATGCCACTTATAAATCCTTGATCCAGCAACAACGTTGTCAGTTTCCGATTTTGAAATTCGTCCGACTGGTATTGCCCCATAATGTCGTTATAGGTCGTAACGGGATGCAAAACATCCGGACCGAGCTTCTTAATGTAGGAGTGCTTTGGAACATCTTCAGAGCTTAACATCTCAACATCCGAAGCAGAATACAAATAAGCCGAATGGTTATCGTTGTGGATAGCCACCCTGAGCGACCGGTTGGTATCGGGTTGTTGACCATTATCACGCACCATCCATTTACCATAGAGCTGATTGTGACTATACATCACATGCTCATCATCAAAAAATGTCAAGAGGGCCTTGCCCCTGGCCTCAACATTCTTCACGGTTTTGCCTTTTAGCTTTGTTTCATATTTCTTTAGTTCGTCAAACGCGAAATGGAAATCCGTAATGGTTTGATCTTTAAGAGCATCGCGCAGGCTATCTGCCGTGCTCCAAATTTCGGGACCTTCTGGCATAAAATTGGTTATCTTTAATGTGAATTTTCACTCACTTTACAAGTATAAATTCGTAATCGTTCGCTGATGGTTCGTCAAATGATGGCTGTAGCTGCAGGCTACTTTTCTATTGCAGCACTAAACAGCCTTATCCACATTATTGTATCGGTATATTTCAAAACCGGTCTTTCCCTCACGGGGATATCGCACCTGCCCTCCATCCCCTGGATTGTAGGAGTCACTGCTTTGCAGTTTCTATTTGGTCTCTTTGCCGGCTTGCTGACAACAACCATTGCCCAATCGAAGCAGCACATCGCCATACTCGGGTTTGTGCTGCTCATGGCAATTATCGCTTTTATTGACTATACAACGCTAAGCGAGCAAGAGCCCTTGTGGTATCTGATTACTTCGCCAGCTCTCAAGATTATCGGCATTTTTGCCGGATACCGCCTCATCCAATCCCAACAAGAAAACATTGAGCATAGTGAAAATTAGGCAGAGCCTTGTATTTACATTAATTATTGCAACCATGCAGTTTGCATGCACTAACAGCGGCCAAGATATCAAATCTTTTGATAATCCTGCATCCCAATCAGCCAAATATCCCTACCTGTATGCCTCGGGAGATAGCCTCTACATGAGCTGGATTTCAACTAATGACTCAACAAATGCACTAAACTTTTCACGATATGCTAATGGACAATGGAATTCACCCCAGGCCATTGCACGCGACTCCAGCTGGTTTGTAAACTGGGCCGATTTTCCCTCCATCATCGCTGATAAAAATGGTCCCGTTGCCATGCACTGGCTAAATAAGAAATCCGGCGGCACCTATGCCTACGATGTCAATATTGCCACTTCGGCTCAAGGCAACAAATGGTCCCCTCATATTACTCCACATACCGACCATACGGCTACCGAACACGGTTTTGTCTCAATGATTCCGTGGGATGACAACACAATACTGGCAGTCTGGTTGGATGGCCGTCGCTCAGCCAACCGTACGCCGGATGAGTATTACGACATCTCCAAAGCGATGACGTTGCGCGGCGCCCTGATTTCAACGGCTGGAGAAATCGAGCAAACGTTCTTGATTGATGATTCGGTATGTGACTGCTGCCAGACTTCGCTTGTCAAAACGGATAGCGGTGCAGTTGTCGCTTATCGTAACCGGACGGATGACGAGATTCGTGATATTTATCTCAGTCGTTTTGATGGTACTTCATGGTCAAACCCCACGGTAGTGCATCAGGATGACTGGAAGATCGGGGCATGTCCCGTCAATGGACCCAAACTTGCTGCTAGTGGCTCTTCTGTGTTGGTCGCCTGGCACACCGCCGCTGATGACAAGCCGGCGGCCAAAGCGAGCATCTCAACCGACTATGGCAAAAGCTTTGGCAAGCCCGTAATACTTAACGAACACGAGTCACTAGGACGTGTTGACGCTGCTATCCAAAATGGAAAGGGATATGTCAGTTGGATGGAGAAGAGTCCAAAAAGTAAAGAGTTGGCTAACTTACAACTTGCTTCGTTTGGGATACCGGATACGGCCTTTCAAACCAAAACCATCAGCCAGCTCAATAGTGCACGCAAGACTGGCTTTCCACAAATGGAGGTCGCGGGGGATCAGCTCATCTTTGCATGGACGGCCATAGATTCCACTACTTCAACAGTCAAAACATTTCGAGCTAAGCTGCCCATAACCTATTAACTACAATTAACAGTCAGATGAGGATCTTCTTCTATAGGAATAGTTGCCAACCTCTCCAACCAGATTACTATTCCGACCTAAATATTAGTCTGACGATGAATCATCAGGCTAAGCTGATAAGCAAAGTCCACATAAGTAGACTTTAGTAAAAGGGGCTCGTAGGCTCACAGAAGATTTTCCATAGTCCAGCTTGGGAAAACAGCCATCAAAAATGGAAGAAGGTACAACCTTTACCAACTCTGAAAGGGTTCAGAATCCTTTCAGAGTTATAATGCTTTGAAATGCCCAATTATAAACTTGAGCAAGTGATGTATTGCAATAAATCCCTGTATAAGTACTTAAGCCAATTTATCCACTTCTTCGGGATCGGCCTGGCGCCACTCGGCAAGCTGGTCCAAAATCTGACCTCTAGCCTGTTCGGTCAGCGAGCGGATATCTGACTGTTCCAACCCTTCGGTAGAAATAGGATCCAGTACCTTGAGCTTGATGTGCTTGGCTACGCCGAATTTCCAGCTTTTTTTGGGCAAGGTATTCTGAGTGCCATCAATCACCATCGGCAAAATCGGCTTTTGCTCTCTTATGGCCAGCTCAAATGCACCGCGCGTAAAGGCATTCAGCTTTCCCGTACGCGACCGTGTTCCCTCAGGGAAAAACATAACTGAACAATTATTGTCGAGATAATAGCGTGCCTGTTTAAAGGTTATTTCCTTGCGATTCTTTGCACGTCGATCTACACAAATGTCTCCGGCCAGCTTCATCATCCATCCCACAACAGGTGTATCAAACAGCTCTTTCTTGGCCACCCATTTCATCTCCCAGGGCAAATTCGAAATGAGCGGAATATCCGCCGTGGACAGATGGTTGCAAACCATCACATAGGGCTGCCGGTCGTTTAGGTCGGTGCGGCCAGAAATATTCAGCTTCCAGTTCGGATTAATATTGGAAATTGACTTACCCAACTTTCGAAACAGCTTGCCGGTGTAATAGTGCGCAGGATCGGGATCGAAGAGTCGACAAATTGCTAACACGGGCAGCCATATCATGACGAGCAGGGCTACTCCTGTCCAGATAAAGAAAGATTTTATTGAAGCAGACATTTTAAATACTACTTGCTATTCGCGGTTCTTACTTCACGTAGATCAGCAGGCAGCTTCCAACGCAACAACGGTCGGGAATCTGTTAGCTGGTAGTGACCAGAACTACCATCAAGCTTGTAGAGTGCAATATGATGAAGGGCCGGAAGTAATGGTACCACCAACTGCAATGGGTTGTTTTGAACTCCTCCAATAGTAAGTTGGTCAAAACTAATTTTTTGGAGAATCCTGTCGTTGGCATCCAATAAATGAATTTGATACCGCCCCTGCCGGTAACTCTTTTTAAATGGCTGTTCCAACACTTCATACCCCGATACTTTCAAACTATCGGATTCATTTGTAATAGAAACAACCAATGAGGAAGTATCTGAGTTTGAGCTCGTACACCCGATCAAAACCATCAGACCCAACAAGCTGATTAAACTGTTTTGGTAACGCATGTCATCTTAAAACCCAATTTTGGGAATATAGCTCTTGATGATCCCCCAGATGCCCTTGGCCGGTCTCAGGGAGTTGCGATTGCGGGCCACTGCCTTCTCAATAATTTCAGGCTGAAAGATATCCTCTTCCTTAAAGTCTGTAAGATGATTCGGTAAACTAGTACGTTTTCCTGAACGTCCGGACGTACTCTTCTTCGTTTTATTCGACTCATTTGATGATCGAGACTTTTCAGATTTCGAGGATTTCTTTATTTGCTGTTGCTGCTTTTCTTGATGCTGTTTTTTAGGCTGGCTCTGTTGATTACTCTGGTTTTGCTTTTTCTCCTTTTTTCCCTTTTGATCTTCAGAATTCTTCTCTGACTTTTTTTCTTCAGGCTCATCATCACGCGAAGATCCCTGGTACTCTACATCGTGGACGGGACGCGGTTTTAGCTCACCCTTCTCCTTGTCAGACTCCTGCGATTTTTGGGGTTTCCCATTAGAAGACGGTTGTTGTTTCTTAGAGCGATCAGATTGCTGCTTTTGTTCTTGCTTGTCTTTTTGCTGATCATTTGTTGCTCTTTGAGATTTCTTTTGGCGCGACTGCTTATCATCGGATCCTTCGTCGGGAAGATCCTTTACCGAAAGCTGATCGCCGACGACATCTTTAATAGCATAATAGTATTTCTTGTCTTTATTGCTGACAAAGGTGATAGCCGTACCTTTCTTATCGTACCGGCCGGTTCGCCCGACGCGGTGAATATAATCTTCCGGATTGTTGGGAACATCAAAGTTGACAATCAGCGACACATCATCGATGTCAATGCCGCGCGAAAGCACATCGGTCGCTACCATTACAGGATGCGTCTTGTTTTTAAAGAGCCGCAGGGCTTCATTGCGCTCGTCCTGGTCACGATCGCCATGCATGCTCACAGCATTGATATTACGCTTCTTAAGCATCTGCTCTACTTGGTCGGTTCCCCGCTTGGTAGCACAAAAGACAATTGCCGTTTTGTATTTTTCGGCATCAAACAACTGCTCGAAGAGCTCAAGCTTTTTCTTGGGATGAACGAAATAGATCTGCTGATCTACGCTATCTACCGGTTTGGAGACTTCAAACTCCACCTCCACCGGATCAATCATTACCTGATCCACCACCTTCTGCACTTCTTCAACCATCGTTGCCGAAAACAACATGGTCTGGCGCTCTTTGGGAAGCTGTTTCACAATCTTCATTACATCAGGCAGAAATCCCATATCGAGCATGCGGTCGGCTTCATCAAGCACAAGATACTCGAGTTCGCTAAAATCAATATTCAGTACATTCATCTGGTCGATCAGACGTCCCGGCGTAGCCACGATGATATCAACCCCTGCACGAATAGCCTTTACCTGGGTGCCGTAATCACTGCCGCCCGTAACCGTAGCTGATGTAATGCCGGAATGGTATCCAAGAGCAAAGATCTGCTCTTCAATCTGTTGGGCCAGCTCCCGGGTGGGCGACAAAATAAGAGCCTGGGTGTGATCCTTTTTGTTATTAGTAATTTTTTGCAGCAACGGAATCACAAAAGCGCCCGTCTTCCCGGTCCCCGTTTGGGCGGCGCCTATTACATCTTTTCCTTCTAATATTAAGGGAATACACTCGTCCTGGATGGGCGTTGGTTCTTTGTAACGTAAATCTTTCAACCCCATCATGAGCTCATCGCTCAGATCAAACTTCTTGAAACTCAAAATTCTCTGGCTTTATTAACAATTATTGATATGACTGTCGATATTCAACAGCCTCAAAGATACGATTTTATTCGGAATTCACTTAACGCAGGTAATTATTTTTTTGGTGCTCCTCCCATCCACTACCATTGGCAGATGAAATAATAATATGAATATAGAATACTAAGATGAATCTACCCGTTGTAAGGTGTTTCCAAATCAACGGAGTTATTACAATAAGTGGTTGCAATCAATCAACTTTGTTCATTTTGTTTAGCCCAAAAATTGGATAACTTCGAAGTCTAATTAAGAATTATAAATTAGTTATTCATAATGACTTCAATGAAATTAACCACATTTTCTTTTTGCTTACTTCTGGCAAGTACATTGATATTTTCCGGATGTAACTCTTCTGGCAGTTCCGGTGATGTCTCGCTCGAGACCAAGGTTGACAGCGTGAGCTACAGCCTGGGATACCAAAATGGACAGTTCCTTAAGCAGCGCGGCATGACGGATATTAATCCAGAAAAATTAAAGGCCGGCCTCCAGACAGCACTGGAAGAAGCTGACGCACAACTCTCTGACGCACAAATGCAGCAGGTTGTGCAGAACTTTCAGCAAGAAGCTCAACGCAAAACGCAGCAGAAAAAGATGAAACAGGCCCAGAAAAACCAGAAAAAAGGCGAGGAATTTCTCGCTAAAAACAAAGAAAAAGAGGGCGTAATGGTAGCCGACAACGGGTTACAATATAAAGTGCTCGAAGAAGGTTCCGGAGTTTCACCCGACTCTACCGACAAAGTTCGCGTTAATTACAAAGGCACCTTGATCGACGGTACGGTCTTTGATAGCTCATATGAACGTGGTGAGCCTGTCACATTCCCTCTGAATCGTGTAATTCCCGGCTGGACTCAAGGATTGCAAATGATGAAGGAAGGAGCAAAATACAAGTTCTTTATTCCCGGCGAATTGGCCTACGGACAAAATCCTCCTCCCCGTGGCCCAATAGGACCTAATGAAACACTGATTTTTGAAGTTGAGCTTCTGAAGGTCAATCCGGAAGACACGAGTTCTGGTCAATAAGCTTTACGATGCTGACTATTAAAACCTGACAGGATTCATCTCCTGTCAGGTTTTTTATTAGCCCTACTTCAATCCCGAATCAATCATCTTAAAGAGATCTTTCTTGTCGGCATTAAACCGGCTATTGTAATCGTCCACGCTTCGTCGAATCACCTCTTTGGCCTCCTGACGATCATAAATATCGGTGATCTCAATTTCGCGTTTCTTTTCGCTGAAGGGACGCTCCTTGTAGGTGAGAAAATAGTGCGATAGCCGATCAACAATATGCTGGGGCACTTCGCTGATATCCTTCATATCGCCAAATGAGGCATCGCCTTTCATAACGGCAATAATTTTGTCGTCGGCCTCCTCCCCGTCAATAAGGCGAAAACCACCGACCGGTACCGCATCCAGAATAAGATCACCGTGGGGAATGTTGCGTTCGGTTATCACGCAAATATCCAGCGGATCATCATCGCCAATAATGTTATCTCTCCCCGTTTTAGTGCTGCAATAGTTACCAACTTTTTTTGCACAGAGCGTCTGGGGAATAAATCCATACGGATAGGGACAGATATTTGAATAACGCTGTGGGCGATCTACTTTGAGATATCCACTGTCCTTGTCGAGTTCGTACTTCATCGTGTCACCGGGTACAATCTCAATAAATACTTTTACCACATCCGGCTTGTGGTCTCCGATTTCGATGCCGTGCCAGGGATGCGGCTTGGAAAATAACTTGGTAAGTTTCAAAAAACGGTGAATCAGATCCTTATCCATAACTACTTGATAACTTGGTATTTGTTCGAAGCTAAAAGTACGAATTTTTGTTCAGAATCCATTTGTCACACAAATAAAAAATGGAGCTGGCAACAGTGCCATTATACTCCTGCCTTCCTACTAAAATACACTAATACGATGCTTTTTTGATCAGGACCAGTAGTTCGATATACGCTTTAACTTGCATTAGTAAAGATCGATTTTACATTACAATAGAATGCATTTCAAAATAATTGCCTTCACAGAGCCATTATTGTTTTATTTTCTTTTAAGATACTAACCCGTTACAGGATACGAGCTTATACCAATAGTTATTCAACTACTAGAAGGATAAATCAGGGGACGAAAATGAATCTGCTGAGAAAGATGTGCAAAAAAATAGGCAGGACCAGAATCAACCAGTCCTGCCTTGTACGTTGGCTTTTCGGGGTACAAATCAATGGTTACAATAGGTAACCAGGGATCAGTATGTTCAATTATATATACTAGTACTCACTTATATTGTTCCGATATAATTGAACTTTTTTAACGGAGGGTACAAACTGATCTAAAACGTTCTGATGCTGGCAGTCCCTTTCAAAAAGCCCAGAGGCGGTCTCGGAGCCCCGACGAGCGCTGCAGCTTCTTTTGGATGGTCTGTCGCAACACTGATTCATGGCCCAGAATATCAATTTTTGTTCGAGCGCGGGTGATAGCCGTGTAGATCAGTTCGCGGCTAAGCACCTGCGATACCGAATCGGGAAGAATCAGTAGTACCTCTTTGAATTCTGATCCCTGGCTTTTATGCACCGTAAGGGCAAAAGCCGTGTTGTGATCGGGGAGCCGTCCGGGCGAAATCGTGCGGACCTGCCCTTCGTGCTGGAAGTGAATTTTTAGCTGTCCCTCGTCGCGCAGGCAGATACCGGTATCCCCGTTATGCAGGCCCAGCGTGTAATCATTAACATTAATGATTACCGGTTTGCCGGGATACCACTGTTCGTATTTGGGGATGAGTCCCGCCCGTTGTAAGACCTGTTCGACATATCGATTCAAAAATTCGATACCCCAGGGTCCTCTGCGGTGGGCGGATAAGATCTGAAAGCGGTTCAGTAGTTCGAGCGCTTCTTCCGGCGAATCACTTTGGAGTACATCCTTAAAAAATCCTACCATCTTATTATGGATAATCTGCTCCAGCTGCGAAGTGTCGGCAATGGTCGTAAGCGAAGCGTCTTTGTAAGTACTTGATTGCAGGACCTCAAGAGATTGATCCGTCCGTCCCCTGTTGACGCTCTCGGCCAGCTGCGCAATACCGCTGTCGGACTCAAACCGGTAGCTTTTGGTAAGCAAGGTGATATGATCAGTGAGCGGCTGCACATTGTCCGTAATATTTGATTGGGGAATTACCAAAGACAGCTCAGCAAGCCAATCGGCCGTTTCAGGGGAAAATTGGTTTTCTTCCAGGCTGCAAATGTCACCCAATACTGAACCCGCCTCAACCGATGCCAACTGATCCTTATCCCCTAACAAAATAAGCCTTGTCTTTTCAAGCAGCGCATTCGCTAGCTTACTCATCAGCGCCTGGTCCACCATCGAGGCCTCATCAACAATCACCAAATCATACGGCACGGGATTATCCGCATCATATTTGAAGGATGACGAATACCTGCGCGCGCCCAGCAGTGAGTGCAGTGTCGTGGTCTCATCGGGAATGGCTTCACGAATTTCGTCCGAGACCTTAAGATCTTGTTTTGCCGACGTAATTGACTCCTTGAGCCGGGCGGCGGCCTTGCCCGTGGGAGCTGCCAGGGCTATGCTGAGGTCCTGCCCCTGCCCAGCTGTCTGCTCCAGCAACAACGCCAACACGCGCACCACCGTGGAAGTCTTACCGGTACCCGGTCCGCCGGAGATAATCGAGAGATTATGCCTGACCGAGGTCGCAGCTACTACCTTTTGCCAATCTACTTCGCCGGGATTGCTATTGGGAAACAACCGATCCAACCCTTCATGGAGCAAATGATTATCGATATCGGTAACCTGGCGCTCACTTCGGCGTATTAGCTGTTCGGCCAGCGTATTTTCGTAGTGCCAGAGTTTATGCAGGTAGAGCCGACCACCCTTATCTAGAATCAAAGGCTTGAAATCACCGGGACGTCCTACCTGTTGGCTTGCAGACAATGCCTGCATCCAGAAATCCAACCCGGGCGCTTCGATACCGGAGACTCCATCCGACTCATCAAATAACGTCTGTGATGCATATTTTTCCAGCAGCAGGCACACGTCACCCTGACGATATAGGTAGCTCACCAAGCACGCCGCCAGCAGTACTTCATCCGGGAGATCAGGATCCTGCTCATTTAGAAAACGGCAAAGCTCCAGGTCAATATCCTGCAATACACCCTGTGAACGCAATGACTTTAGTTGATTCATCTGCTTACTCATGGTTTCCTCCCGTCAAGATGTACTCGTCTAACTGTTGGATAGTCGAAAAGTCCGGCCGGTCAAAAAAGATGCCTTCCCGGCCCTCTTCATTCATTCCCCTGAGAAACAGGTAGAAAGCACCTCCGAAATGTTCTTCATAGGCATAGCCGGACTGCCGCTTCTTCAGGAAGCGGTGCAGCGCAATCGTATAAATATGATACTGCAGATCATAGGAAGCTTCTTGCATCTCCTCAAAAAGAAGTTCATTGCGATAATCCCCTACGGTATCTCCCAGGTAATTGGTCTTGTAATCCAGCAGGTAAAACTTGCCGTCGAAGCGGAATGTGAGGTCAATAAATCCTTTAAGAAATCCGGAAGCCGCCTGTCCGGGCTGTGCTCCGTCATCCTCGTAATCATCCCTGATGATCGACAGCAGTTGGGACGAGCTGATATCCGCGGTCTGGTAATAAAACTCGAGTTCCGGCACCAGATCATTCTGACCAAGCGCTTGCAGTTTTAAGTTTTCAATGTTGGGATGAATGGACGCTCCCAGCACGGTGTCCAGCATCTGCTTCACTACGTCCTCCCATCCCTTGTCAATGCCGTACCGGCTAAGCTGTTCTGTAATAAGATCTTCGTCACTGTGGGGATCCCGGAAATCAATCTCTTCAAAGATTTGGTGGATACATGTCCCCGGCTGCGGCCCCTTGGGAAAAGTGAAAATATTCCACTCCTGCTGGTCCTGAGTCTCGGGCTCCAGCAACTGCTCGTCTCCCAAAAACTGGTCGTAGTCCGGCATATCGGGATCCTCTTCCATATAACTGGTGAGCGAGGAAAAACTGGACACCTGGTAGCTGAGCTTCAACGGCGTCGAGCGCTTAAAGTGCCGTCGGCTCACCGTTGGGGTATCTTCTTTATCAAACAAATCTGATTGCTTACTGCCGGATGGAGACTGAGACTCTTGTATCGTAAATAACTTGGAATGATTGTCGCAAAGTGCTTCAATCTTTTTCTCAAACGGCTGACGGCCGATGGCGTTGTAGCTGTCAGTTATGGTCTGCTGCATCTCATCAAATACCTTTTCGGGCTCTAACAATAGGTATCCCAGGGGCGAAAACTCTGATTTCTTGGCGTAAGTCCACGTTAGGTAGCAACACTGCTCGGCTCGTGTCATCGCGACATATGCCAAACGCAGGCTTTCCGCCAGCTCTTCGCGTGCCGTCAGTTGCCGCTTCCGGTCGCGATCGGGATCTGATTTTCCATTAATGTCAAGGTAAGTCCGGTCCAGATTATCGGGATCGTGATACACCAGCGGCTGACCGTTATCACTGAGCTCGGGGCCGTGCCACAAGTAGGGACAAAAAACAATAGGATATTCAAGTCCCTTGCTTCGGTGCATGGTCACAATTTTGACCAGCTCCTCGTCGCTCTCCAGTCGCAGCTGCTCTTCATCCTGCTGACCGTCATCCTCCTTGCGTTTGCGCGTCAACCATTTCAACAACCCGCGCGCACCTTCGTGATGCTGCTGAGCCTCTTCCTGCAGTAGTTCGCCCAAGTGTAGCAAGTTGGTCAGCCGGCGCTCTCCATCCTGGTATTTCATCAGGTGCCCAGCAATTGACGCCTGCTGCAGCACCGACCTAAACATGGCTGCAAATCCTTTATCCTGCCACCGTTGGTGCCACTGGTCAAACTGATCCAGAACCTGCATCCAGCGGGCTTCATCTTCTTCTATTTCCAACAGCTGGTGCGCTTGGTAACCCGTCAGCGGAAGGGACAGCGCAGTTTTAATCAGGGTCTCATTGGCTGGCTCGGCAATCGCCTTCAAAAAGGTCTGCAGCTGACGCGCCTCTTCACTCTTAAACACGCTCTCCTGGCTGTACTGCACGCTTTTAATGTCGTGTTCGCGCAGAGCTTCGCTCATCTGATGCGCTTGTCGGTGCGTCCGAACCAGCACTGCAATATCCTTGGCCTTCACGGCATCAGATCCAATCGTGATAGCCCCTTGCTTGCCACCTTCAATCAAGCGATTAATTTCCCGGGCTGTATCTTTGGACGCTTTCTCGGCCGCATTGCCCTTATAAAGTTGTTCATATTCCCCGGAGGAGAGCCGCCTAAACCGGATGGGCACTTGCGGTTTTCCCTTTTCCTCCAGCCAGTCATAAGCTGATTTTTCTTTGCCCGACTTTACCGGCTCAAACGAAATGTCGTCCAGAATAAACGGCTTGGAATGCGATCCAAACAGTCTGTTGATGCTGGCAATCATCTCAGGTGTCGAGCGGAAATTATAATCCAGGCCATGAGTCTGCTCTTCGGGGGCATCGCGCTTGGCCTTCAGGTACGAAAATACATCCGCCCCGCGAAAGCTATAAATCGATTGCTTGGGATCTCCGATCATGAATAGTCCCGACTGCTCGGTATCGGGCTGATAAATACGGCGGAAAATATCGTACTGACTCGGATCGGTATCCTGGAACTCATCCACCAGTGCCAGCGGATATTTCTCGCGCAGCTTGTCGGCCAGCTTTTGGCCCTGATCTCCATTTTGCAGCGACTCCTGCAGGCGCAGCAGAAGATCATCGTACGACAGCACCTGCAGATCCTCTTTCTTCTGTCGCAGCTCGCGACGAAGATACGAAAGCAACTGCTTCTTAAAGCTGATCTCAAATCCCTGTAGCGGTTCAACCGCCCGCTGATATTCATCGGCCAGCTTAAAGAAAGGATGCTGCGGGGGCTCGGTACTGCCCTTGTTTAGGCTCTCGCGCAGCGTAGAATCAGTAAATTTCTCAAAATACTTAAACAAATCTATAGGTGGTGTGTCCGAAGCCAAAAAACGATCCATCTGATCCATCCATCCGCCCAGCGAGCTCGTGCGATACTTGTTGCCATTAAGCCGGTCGGCCTGCAAGAGCGTCTGAATTTGCTCCTGTTCCCCGGTCCAGCACTCCTGCAACTGTTCAAACAGATCAACCACGCGTTCCATCTCATCTCGCAAATCCTCTATGGAAGGTGGGTTTTTAGGATGGACCTCCAGATACGGCTGCCCCAAATGAGCACCAAACTCACCTGCCAGAGATTCGGGATCACAGTTGTTATCCAGCAGGTACTGCAACAAGGGACGCTTGAGTTTGTCATCGCTGGCCTCAGCCACCCAGTTGCGCCAGTAGTCATCCACCGCTTCGAGCACGAGCTCCGCATCATCGCCGATCAGTTCGGCGTCATACATCGCCCCGCTCTCAAAGGCCTGCTCCTGCAGCGCCTGGTAGCAAAAGCCGTGAATGGTATAAATGGCAGCCTCATCAAACGTACGGCTGGCCTTATCCAGTCGCTCCACCGCGTGTTCACGATCATCCACATAATCCAGCAGATCCACCAAAAACTGGTCGTTGTCATCAGCCACTTCATTCTCTCGGAGCACCGCAATGGCCTCCCGGATGCGCTCCAGCAGACGATCTTTAAGCTCTTTGGTAGCCGCCTCAGTGTAGGTCACCACCAGGATATTACCCACCGTAATATCAAGCTCAATAAGGGCGCGGATATACAGCGAGGTGATATTATAGGTCTTGCCGGTGCCAGCACTGGCCTCCACCAGGTGAATGCCTGAGAAGGAAACATCGAAAGGTTGCATGGTACTCATATCAGTCCTCCTCTTGGTTTAGCACTTCAAAAAACGGAGCCCAGAATCGTGTGGCCGTCCGCTGAAATTTCTCATGTTTCAGCGGATTACGCGACCCCATTAATAGCTTATTATAAGGATCTCCCACTTCGCCGGGATAGTCTCCGTAACTTGGATCCCACTCATAGGAGGCTTTCTTGAGTCCCTTCTCGGGATCTTTGTCTTTATGAAAAACCTGGTGTCCATAGGCAAAAGAGGATTTGGGAAAGAAATAGATGCACCGCTGCAGTCCCTGCCAATAGATATCCAGCAGCTCCGCCAGGATGGATTCGGAATTCTCCACCGGCCATAGCTGATACACTGCAAAGGGTGTGTCCTTGTCGCGGGTAAACAGGTAGCTGTAGCCCGGGTGCCCGGACGGCCTCACCTGTTGGAAAAGCAGGTGCCTGATCCACAAATCAATCATATCTTTACCTCGCATTTTGCCAAAACGATAACGCATCAGCGCCTGTTCGTAGATGTCGGACAAATTGCCCACAATGCGGTAGTCGCCAATATCCAGATCCACTTCACAATCGTCCAGTTTTTGCTGATCAAAAGCCTCGATGATCTCAGCCCCAAAATCACGGACTTCTTTCGCCTTCTGCTGGTAAGCCTGTCGGCCACTCCATCCTTCGGGCAGCATATCCCGCGACTCCAAGATGCGGCGGTACGACTCCAGCGGCTGATCATTCATATAGCGATTCAGCAGCTCCTGCCCTACTTGATAACCATCAAGGCCGTTCAGCTCAAAGGGCTCCCGATCTTCGGTCAGCACATCATCCTCGTTGAGATATATGCCCAACCGATTGCGCAGAAGATACTTGGCAGGATGCTGGAAAAAGGAAATCAGGTTTTGCACCGACAGCTTCTTCCACTCCTCTTCAGGCTCCGGCAAGGCCTGATTCAGAAACAGCGACGAAGCCGTTTGACCCTCCTGCAGCTGACGACTGATCTGCTGTTGGGTCTGGGAATAGGAAAAGAGCGATGAATTTGCAAAATATTTGGGACTAAAGGCCTGCAGGCGGTGCTCTTGAACAATCTCATCCGATTGAAGACCATAATGCTCCTGCAGGTAATCCAGGAACTCCTTGAGCACCACCGAAGGTGGAAACTCGGTATCCTGCCGATTGCTCTGTCCCGTGTAGCTAAAATAAATATGGCTGCGTGCCGACAACAGATTCTCCAAAAACAGGAAGCGATCTTCCTCGGCCTGCACCGGATCACCGGGCTGCGGTTCCAGGTTCATCAGGTCAAACTCAATGGGGATTTTGGACCGCGGAAAAGCCCCGTCATTCATCCCGATCATGCCGATAAACTGAAATGGGATACTGCGCATCGGCATCAGCGAGCTGAAGGTAACGCCCTGCCCAATTCGTCCGCCTCCAGTAGTCTGCTCTTCGAGCTGATCTTGCAGCCAGCTGCGTACAATCCGGAACGGCAACCTTTGATCAACATCGGCCATCTCAGTCATCTCATCAAACTGCTCCAGGGTATCTCTGATTTGGGACAGGTCTCGGAAATAGTCTCGGTTATCCGGCAGAAAGGTGTCGGGAATTTCGGCCAGCAGTTGCATCCATTCTTCGGGCGTCTTGTCATCGCGCATCGCCCGACTGAGATCAAACAATGCCTTTAAAAAGTGCGAGAACTTGCCGGCCAGAGCTGCATCCTCAGAGGTCTCAACCTCATCATAGGGAAAGATACCGCGGTGCAGCCGGTCGTCCTCTGGTTTCATGGTATAGCCCAGCAGTATCCGATCAACACCCGCCTTCCAGGTAAAACTGTCACTTTCCGGCACTTCCAGGTTACGCTTGAAGGGCGCGTCGATACCCCACCGGATGCGATTATCCCGAATCCACTGCTCCAGGCGGTTCAGGTTATCATCGCTAAAGCCGAAGGCCTCCTGAATGGGATTGGTGTCCAGCAAATCCAAAACCTCGGTCACCTTAAAGCGACTTTCACAGAGCTCCAGGATGTTTAAAAACGACTGGATGGCAGGATTGGCGCCCTGGATGCCGCGGTCGGCAATGCTGAACGGGATGGCGGGCTGCCCCTCGTCGGGCGTCTCAAAAACAGCCTCAATCATCGGGGCGTAGGTCTCGATATCGGGCGTCATAATTAAAATGTCATCGGGGCTCATTTCCGGATTCTCGTCCAACACGGCTAGTAGCTGATCGTACAGCACTTCCACCTCCCGCATAGCGCTATGACACGAGTGCACCTGTATGGAGGCATCCACCGCCGGCACGTTCAGATTGCGTCCGGTGGGCACGTTATCCTGTCTAATATCCTTCTGTACACCCCGAAAAGCCGACTTTTGGTCTGACTCATCATCAATTACAGCCACCCGTCTCCTTTTTTCTTCCAACTCCGGATCTTGCTTCACACACTGTGCCAATTGTCCCATAACCTCACCCCCCTGAGTGCCCAGCGACTGCAACAACGGGTTGTTAAAGTCGCTGCTCTGCTTCAACTGGGGATCGACCGTGAGCTGGTAAAAATGAACATCCGCCAATTTCGAAAACTTAACCATCGTCTCCACAAAGACCGGCGACATATCCGACACTCCGAAAATGAAGATACGCTCCGGCAGCTCCGTGGTGTTCAGCGTGCCCTGTTCAATAAAGTTCAGTAACTTTTGCTGCAACCGAGCGCGGTGCAGCCAATCTTCGGGATGATCGAAATGCTGCTCCCACTGCTCGATCAGCCTATTCCAGAGCGCTGCCTGCCACCGCTCCGCCTCACTGTTGTGGCGAAATGTGCCTTCCTCCCAGCCGAGCACCAGCTTTGGACGATAAACGAGATATTGATCAAAGACGTCGGCAATCTTGGAGCTCAGCTTCCAGGTGCGTACCGCCCGCTGGGTGGGATCGTCATCGTGCACATAGTGACGCAGCTCGTCAAATTCAGCTAATACCTGCTCGTCACTCAGCAGTTTCATCAGGCTCCAGGTCATCGGCCCACGATCAGAAGGCAAGGTTTGGGGAATATCGTTGTCGATCTGGCGGATGAGACTCCATATGCGCTCCGAGGGAAACTCAAATTTAAGGTTGGCAGCAATGCTCTGCCGCTCGGCTATGTAGAGTGACAGCCACTGACCAATACCGTGATTTTGTACCACAAAAATTTCCGGCTCAAGTATGTTTTGAGCCGACGAGTCGTCCAGCTCCCCGAGCAGCCGTTCGGCCAGATCTTCCAGTTGTGTGCCGTGATAAAATTTGAGCATTATCCCTCGCTTGATCCGGTATCTAACCTCGTGAAATCTCCCGTTATTTCGGGACGCCACAACGTGTGGATTCCACAGGGCTTGTAGTGATTCAGAGTGCTAGCAAAAACCGAAAAAAGCCGGCAAAAGTAAACTGGAAAGAAGAGGGGCTTTCAAAGTTTGGTATCAGATATCCAGAGATCGATATGATCATATTATGTCAACATGTTATGGTAAATGACCAGCATATAATATTATTGAATAGTAAATATTTTGAACTTTGGTCATTTATTTGAGACAATCACTTATTACTCGATAACATTTTATATGAGACCTTACTTTGAGATAATTAAAGGTTAGGTGTTTAATAAATCATTAGTTCATGAGACAAATCGCTACTTCAATTTTATTAGTTTCAATCCTTTTTCTGTTCAGTTGCACGCCATCAAAAA
>JGI12479J12853_1000050_pt1 | contig 167691 bp, 153 predicted proteins | sample A23P3SouthBayCA_2_FD_12853 | JGI IMG/M metagenome (IMG submission 12853) | reverse complement strand
GCTGCCGTAGCCAAAATGCAAAGCAGCGAAAACCAGCCGATCCATGGCTTGCGGCGTCCAAGCTGGTCGGCAATGGCTCCTACGAATGGTGCACAAATAGCAATTACCAAACCGGCAGCCCCAATGGTATTGCCCCATAGCGTACTGCCCAATGTTTCATTTTCGGCCACTGACTGCAAAAAGTAGGTCGCAAATACAAAAGTCTGAATAACAGCAAAAAAAGCACTATTGGCCCAGTCGTACATGGCCCATGAAAACAGGGAAAGTATCGATTCTTTTTTCTGTTGATTCATCCGCGAAATATTTTTTACAATTTCACCACAAGTATTGATGGAATAGTTGGGAAATGCAATTTGTTATTGTACACTCAAGTAGCACTCAAATAAAACTGTTCCACGATGAAACAAAAACGGCAAGACCTCATTTATATCTACGACACTGATCGGCAAAAAATCATCATGATTGATGGAGAAACCGGTGAACAGGTCAAAGAAGAAGATGACAAGGTGACCTCTTTTCTGAAGTATTTACACGAAGAGGATGACCCTATACTACTGCGAAAGTTTTCAGTTTGGTGCGCAAACCAGATCAACGACAACCTAAAGCCTATTCAAAAAAAGATCCTGGATCTTGCTGATAAAGCTATCCAGGAAGAGGCCGACCGGACTTCCCTGCAAGAACTTTACGAGGAAACAGAAGGAACTGCCGTAGCCACCGATACTGTAGGATTACGGCAGGGCGACCAGAGTGCTCCGGCTTATCTGGCTGCTCGTGAGTGCATCAACCCCGATCCCCTGGAAGGTGCTATCCAGGCCGCACGATTCCATCGGCTCTGGGCTGAAATGAAGGAAGAAGAAAAGGACGATGCCAGTGATGTAGCACTCAAAGAGATCAAAGCGGAAACCACGAAATCTTCCATCCAAAAAGTAGAACAACAGCAAATTGACTATCTGCTGGATCTGATGAATAAGTAGTTGTTAGTTGGTTGAAAAGCGGAACGTAAACTCGGTGCCATCATTACTTTCGGTAATCTCGGTATCAGCATTGAGCTGCGAAGCAAAAGTATCAATGAGCATCGTTCCCAGCGACTCGCTGTTCAACATTGAAAAATCATCCGGTAGACCGGGTCCATCATCTGCTACGGAAACCTCAACCTCTCCGTTTTCCCGCTCCAGCTTTACTTCGAGCATCCCATCCCGATTTTCCGAAAATGCATGTTTAAAGGCATTCACTACCAGTTCGTTAATTAACAACCCACAGGGAATTACTTTGTCAACATCGAGCCTCACCTTATCCATATTGAACTTCAGATCCACGGCTTCGGTGTACTCCGAAAAAGTGCCATGAATAGCTTCCACCAATTCTTTGATATAGACGTCAAGCTCAATATCGTCCGTTGAATCATGCTGGTATAACTTTTCGTGAATGAGAGCCACTGACTGAATCCGGGACTGACTGTTCTGGAGAACATTTTTTGCTTCTTCATCTTCGGTGCTATCCAACTGTAGGCCAATAAGTCCCGAGACAATTGACAAACTATTTTTTACTCGGTGATGAATTTCGTTGAGTAGCGTTTCTTTTACCTGTAGCGATTCTTGCAGCTCTTTGGTCTGCTTGTCAACCTGCCGGCGCAGGCTCACAATCCATCCTCCAATGACGATAAAAAGGACAACCAAGAATCCACCACCGACAAACCAGTAATACCGGGGCAAAGTCGCATAACTCATATCGTCTGGGGAGCGTAAAAATACCTTGTAGGTTCTTCTATCGGGATATTCTGGGTTGTATTCCGTCACCACTCCTTTGACGGATATTTTATCGCCAATACTTAACACTTCAAAATCAAAATCGTTGTTCAAGTGATGGAAATTGGAAACGTACACCATGATGGATGCACTCGTCGAGTCGGAGGGTGAAATGCGTAGGTACCTGCCATTAAAGGTACTTCCCTTTTCAATAATTTTTCCGTCTCCTTCCACCAGCATACCCAGGTAGCGCCGGGGATTATAAATAGCATTTTCCAACGGTTTTGCTGCTGGAACTTTGGAAACGCCCTTAACCACTTTGTAAGTGTCTACATGCACTTCGGCCAGCCCGTTGTAGCGCTGAATATATCCCCTGGCCACTACACTATCACCCCGTGAAAATGGGGTATCAACCTCCTCTCCAAAAATGGACATGCCAGCCGAGTCATTTTGGACAAAGGTCTGCAGGTAGTGTTCGTGTAATATGCCAGTGGCAGTGTTGGCAATACCGGTAACCGTTACTCTTTCGCCAATATGATCAAGAGTGTCATCAGCGTTGGCATCTGCCCGTATTTTGGGAAATGACCAGAGGCTGTCTTCCTGGAACTGTGCGTTGGCGGATTCAGGAAGCAAAAAACAGAGCGCAGCCGTACCCAAAACAAATACAGCAACTATCGATCGCGAAGAATAGAATATTTTTTTATACATAGACCCTTTAGTATCAGGAATATTTATTACCGGCCGGGCAAATATTATATAAAAAAGTCAATTCATTAACAGCTTTGTTTATTACTTAGTTATATTTTTTTAAACATGAACCTTTTGAGCCGCCTAACGTGTTACCTTCAGTAATTCGAATCAATTTTTCTTTGCTGTGGATCAAACTAAACGATGCTTAGTTACCGGTGTTACCGGCTATATAGGAGGACGTCTCGTCCCCGAATTACTTGACCAGGGATATGATATACGTGTACTTTCACGTGATGCCAGCCGCTTGCAGGGGCGCCGCTGGATTGACAAGGTTGAGGTAGTAGAAGCCGATGTACTAAAGCCAGAAACCCTGCCTGCTGCCCTCGAAGATATCGATGTGGCCTATTATCTCATCCACAGTATGACCGGCAACGGGGATTCCGACTTCCACGATCGCGATATGCAGGCGGCCCGCAATTTTGGGGATGCCGCCAAAGCTCAGAACGTCAACCGAATCATTTACCTGGGTGGACTCGGTAATCCCGAAGATAAGCTCTCGCAGCATCTGTCATCGCGACAAAAAACAGGCGAAACGCTTCGTGCATCGGGCGTGCCCGTTACCGAGTTCCGTGCAGCCGTTGTGGTGGGATCCGGTAGCAAATCTTTTGAGATGGTACGCTATCTCACCGAGCGCGTACCCATGATGATCTGTCCCACATGGGTATATAGCAACGTGCAGCCCATCGCCATCCGGAACGTGCTGCAATACCTGGTGTTAGCCGTGGAGAAGCCCGAAACCAAAAACGAAATTATTGAGATAGGGGGCAGCAGTGTCATTACCTATGCCGATATGATGCGCATTTATGCCCAGATCAACGGGCTAAAACGCATCCTGATTCCTGTGCCCGTACTTTCTCCGGCCCTTTCCTCACATTGGGTGCATTGGATGACTCCCATCCCCGCCTCGCTGGCACGTCCGCTCATCGAAGGACTCAAAAATGACGTGGTTGTACAGAGCGACAAGGCTCAAAAACTATTTCCCGAAATTGACCCCTTTTCCTACAAAAAAGCAGTGGAACTTGCCATGGCGCGTATCGATACCGAGGAGGTCGAAACCACCTGGAACGACTCGCTGATCAGCAGCAAAGGTGACGAGCGACCCGTAGTGTTAGAAACCAAGCAGGGACTGAATATCGAACGGCGGATCCGCAAAGTAAACGCTTCACAGCACGACGTCTTCCAAACCTTCACCAGTCTTGGAGGTGACAAGGGATGGCTCACCTTTGAATGGGCGTGGAAGCTCCGCGGCATCATGGACCGCCTGGTCGGGGGCGTCGGTTTTCGTCGTGGGCGACGCCACCCCCAAAACCTGCGCGTAGGCGATGCTCTGGATTTTTGGCGCGTGGAAGCGATCAAGCCGGATGAGCTGTTACGGCTTCGCGCAGAGATGAAAGTGCCGGGACGCGCATGGCTTGAGTTCCAGGCTATTCAAACCGGTGATCAAACCAAACTGGTGCAAACGGCTTATTTTGCACCCAAGGGACTGGGCGGGCTGTTCTACTGGTACGGCCTATACCCTTTTCACTCGCTGATATTTTCCAGCATGATTGATCATATTGCCGAAGATGCTGAATTGAGTAAATAATCACGTATCATTATGATGAAATGTGAACCTATTTCTATGGCCTATGTTTGATACCATTCGGTCGCTGCTGGGCTTTGAAAGCAAGCCGTACAATACTAATAAGCGAGAAACCCTCGATACGGGCCAAATTGTGCAGTCGATCCGCGAACAAGAACAACAGGATCAGGGCATCGGCCGAAAAATTCTCAGCCTTGATTATCAACAGTTTGAATTATTGGTCGACCGGGAGTTTACGGGCCGGTATCGAATCTCAGCATTCAAAGGTCAACATAAAATCTATGGCTTTACGGTCAGTGAAAAAGAAATCAGCGATCAACAATTTAAAACCGTCTGGAATGATGTTTTAAAATTTTTGGATCATCCATCTCCCAACAAACTACCGGAAAGTGAACAGCTTAGCGCCCATTTTTTTGGCCACCCGGAATAGAAAGCCGAAACCTATTTAGCCTTCTAAACGTTTACCGATTTTATAAACCAATTACATGCTCTACTACAAAACATATCGCAAGGATGAAGATGCCGAGTGGGTAGTGTTTGTCCACGGTGCTGGCGGCAGCTCCTCGATCTGGTTTAAACAGCTCAAAGCGTACAAAAAGGAGTTCAACGTGCTGATGGTGGATCTGCGCGGCCATGGCAAGTCGAAGGGAATGCTCCAGAAATATTACGAAGACGAATACTCTTTTAAACTGGCCAGCCAGGATATCATCGATGTGCTCGACGACGCCGGCATCGAGAAGGCGCACTTTGTAGGCGTTTCACTGGGCACCATTATCATCCGCACTATTGGCGAAATGCAGCCCAGTCGCGTGCAGTCGATGGTAATGTGTGGAGCAATCATGCGGCTCAACATCCGCTCGCGTTTCCTGGTGGGGCTGGGACATCTCTTCAAAAAAGTGGTGCCGTTCATGTGGCTCTACAAGCTCTTTGCGTGGATCATCCTGCCCCGCAAGCGCCACTCCGAGTCACGAAACCTGTTTATCCGGGAAGCCAAAAAGCTCTATAAAAAAGAATTTATGAAGTGGTTCAATCTCACGCACCAGGTGAATCCCCTGCTCCGGTACTTCCGCGAAAAAGAACTGCGGATCCCCACCCTGTATGTAATGGGAAGCGAAGATCACCTTTTTCTGCCGCCCGTCAAACAGATCGTCAAAGATCACAAGCGATCGGTCCTCGAAGTCGTTGAGCAGTGCGGACACGTAGTGAACGTGGAACAGCCCGACACCTTCAACCGAGTCTCTCTAAATTTCCTAAAAACCGGCGGGCAACCAAATTTGTGACATTGAAAGTTTGCTCGTTCATGCTATTTTGAAGGTAATTCAATAATTAATTACTCGCTTATGTCTGCTAAACCATTTTTCATAGCCCTCATTGGTCTACTCTTATGTACATCGCCAGTGACAGCCCAGGATGCTTCTGTTGACAAAATCATTACAGATCTCTATCAATCGATCTCTTTTGATCAGGATAAAAAACCCGATTACGAGAAATTTAAATCGCTGTTTACCGATGGTGCGCAATTAATTAGCGTCAGAGATACATCATCATACCGACTGACGCCCTCCAGCTATGAAAAAATGATGAACGAACAGCGGTCAAGTGGCAAGCTGTTATCGTTTGTGGAAGAAGAACTACACCGCAAGACCGATCACTTCGGAAATATCATACAGGTGTTCAGCACTTATATGACGCATCTAAAAACGCCCAATGCCACTGATTCGGCTCGTGGTATCAACAGTATCCAACTGATAAAGAAAAACGGTAAATGGAAGGTCGCTTCCATTGTCTGGTACCGTGAAAGCGAGGATCATCCAATTCCTGAGAAATATTTACCGAGCAATTAAAGCAAGTAATCCAGCACGGCATTCCAGTCCGGGTACGGCTCTTGCCCGAAATGAATGTGTTCACCCGCAAATTGTCCGGCGCCATTGGCTTTGCGGTCATCAATAAGGTAATCGCCTCGGTTTAGATGCTTGTTGTGACTCAGAATAAGTCGCTTGTAACCGGCTTCGGGCAGATGGCGCTGTACCCAACGCACTTTGTCGAGCCATGCCGATGGGTTGCGCCACGGTGCCGTTGACAGGATATAGGTATCATACTCCTCGTTGAGTTTTTGAAAAGCCTCGATAGCTCCGTCGATGGGGGGCAGATCGGCAAAAAAGCCGGGCACCTCATCCAGATCGCCTTCGTATTTTTTGCGCATTTCCTCCGACAGCTGATCGATGCCCCACGGGAAATCAACCAGTACATTGTCCATATCCACGTACACTATTTTCATGGTATCCGTCCTTCTGTTTAAGTGTTATTTCGCCCAACGAAAGAAATCCTGCTATCAAAATAAAGATTTCTCTGTACGTTCTCGCTCCATCGAAATGACAAATTAGTTATTAAGCTCAACCGCTGTGAGAAACCTCCACGCTTTTCACAAATTCCTACAAAAGATCTTGAAATGAGGATTTCTTCCTGCGTTACACTGCGCTCGAGATGACTATTAGCTTTTAATATAAACCCAACTGTCATCTCGACCATTGGGAGAGATCTTTGTTTCCCAAAACTAAGGCTCCAAAATCACCTTGCCAATATTGCGTCGCTCTTCAATATAGCGGTGGGCGTCGGCAATCTCATCAAAAGCAAAGGTCTTATCCACATGGGGATTCACCCAGCCGTCTTCCACACCCTGCAGCAACTCGTTTACCCAGGTATTTGCCTTTTCGAGCTCGTGCCACAGATGACCCAGATTAACGCCAAAGACCCCGCGATTCTTATTTAACAGCGGCAACGGATGATAAAACGGCATCTGCACTACCGTTTTCAACATATTCCACATCCCCTTGATGCCGCCAGAGCTACCCTCGCTGGCCGAAGATATCCCAAACATGCCAAGCCGTCCAGTGGCCCGCAGCGCCTTGTAGCTGCGTTTCCACTCTTTGCCGCCCAGCGGATCGGTGATCAGTTCTACGCCATTACCCTCGGTTAACGCCATCAGCTCTTCGTACCAATCCTTATTACGGTAGTCAATAGCATAGTCCAGGCCACGGTCGCGCAGAAATTCATGTTTGCGCTGACTGGCCGTACCATAGGTCGTAGCCCCGATATGCTGAGCAATATCCAAAGCGGCAATACCCACACCACCGCCTACATTATGGATAAGGATAGATTCGTATGACTGCAGCGATCCCATCACCTGGATTAGAATATGTGCAGTAATATAGTTGACCGGGATAGCGGCCGCTTGGACAAAAGAAAGTGAATCCGGTTTTTCAAACACCTGTGACGGCTGAACGGCTACCTGCTCGGCCTGACCTTTAAAGCGAGTTGTAGCCAACACTTCTTTGCCCACCCAGTTTTCCTTGATGTTATCGCCGACCTCCCTGGCCGTGCCCGACACTTCGTACCCCATCACGCAAGGCTTCGACGGCCCGTCGGGATACTGTCCCTTACGGGCCAGTAGATCCGCAAAATTGATACCCGACGCCTCAACATCGATCACCAGTTCGGTGGACTTGGGGACCAAGTCCGGGACTTCCTGCACTTCCAAAACGTCATAGCTGCCATTCGCAGTGTTTACAATTTGTCTCATATTGATATCAAAGTTTGTTTAAAATACTATTATGCTATCGATACCAAACAAAGATTTCTCATTACGCTATCGCTCCTTTCGAAATGACAAATTAACTCTAAATTCAACTATCATATCGACCAGGGGGAGAGATCTTTATTTAGACTTAAGTCGCATGCAACAGATCCCGAAACAAGGCCCACTTCACTCTACGTTGCTGAAGGCCTACTACGGCAAAGCATTTAGCTGCGAAGGCCGTGCTATGAAGCCGTAAAGATACCGAAGTAAAAGCGGCTATATAGGCTGAATTCAGGATGCCACTATATCCTTAACACCAATCTCTGACTACCACAAAGATATTTGTTTAGAGAATAAGTACCTAACATACCTCCATTCTCAACAGGTCATTATACCAAATATTTATTGGCTACATAGAAAAAATGTAACGATATCGCTCATGATTCCCGTCCACAGTTTTGTATCTTTGGCTCGCTTCAAGAATGACATAATTTTCAACAATTACAGATGGCCGCCTCTTCACCTTACGAGCAAAATTCGACCCTGAAAAATTTCCTGTTGATTGCAGGCATTGTGCTAATCGCCCTTAACCTGCGACCCGCACTGGCCGGTGTGGGTCCGCTGGTTGGCACCATCCGCGATTCAACCGGGCTGTCGAATACCATGCTGGGGCTGTTGACTACCCTGCCGCTGATTGCCTTTGGCGTGCTATCGACACTTACCCCGCTAGTTGCACGCAAGCTCGGCATCGAAGGCACGCTGGCCCTGGCCATGGGATTACTTTCCGGTGGTATCCTGCTGCGGGTGATCCCAGGTAACTTACCGCTGTTTGGCGGCACCCTGCTGCTGGGCATTGCCATTGCATTTGGCAATGTACTGCTGCCCAGCCTGGTGAAGCGCGACTTTCCCAATCACACCGGCATTATGACAAGCGTCTATTCCAGCATGCTGGGCGTTGGAGCCACGCTGGCGGCCGGCATTAGTGTGCCGCTGGCACACGACCTCGGCTGGGGATGGCGTTGGTCGCTGGGCTCGTGGGCGGCGCTTTCACTGCTGGCACTGATCGTTTGGCTGCCCCAGCTCAAAAACCTGACGCTACCCAAACACAACCGCAGTTTTACGCAGTCACTGAAGGATCTCGGCGGCTCCAAAATTGCGTGGCAGGTAGCGCTGTTTATGGGACTGCAGTCGCTAGCCTTCTATGTGATCCTGGCCTGGCTGCCCGAAATCCTGCAAGACCGCGGGCTCAGTGCCCAGAAGGCCGGCTGGATGCTTTCCCTCTCGCAAGGCATGGGCGTTGTAGGTACCATCCTGATTCCCACCTGGGCCGAGAAGCTCGACGACCAGCGCGGGCTCGTATGGATGCTTATGATCTGCGAATCCATCAGCCTGGTGGGACTGATGCTGCCCAATGCCTTTCTGGTAGGACTCTGGGCCTCGCTGATCGGGCTGGCACTGGGCGGCAGCTTTGGCCTGGCATTACTTTTCATCGTCCTGCGCACCGTTGATTCTGAGACGGCCACCGAACTTTCCGGGATGGCACAATCCATCGGTTACCTGCTGGCTGCGGTGGGACCTACCCTCTTTGGCGCCCTCCACGACCTGACCCACGCCTGGTTTATTCCGCTGCTGTTTCTGCTGGCCATCGTGGGCGTGAAACTAATCTTTGGTCTCGGCGCCGGACGCCCCAAAGCCGTAGAATAAGCCGGGCCGATTGCTATTCGAACCAACCTTATCACGCAATATTATATCCCAAGAAACTACCCTTACGTGAGATATAACATTATATTTTGCAGTTTATGCGTTTATTTATCAAACTAAATGCTCGCGTGATAACATGTTATACAAAAGCGTAATTGAGATAATTCTAGATTAGACTGCGCACTCAAATCATATTTCAATCGTTGCATAGTACTTATATTGTAATTACATTATAAGTGTAATTTTATTAACCCATAGTGCTATGAAAACGAAGCTTGTTCGTATCGGAAATTCCCAGGGAATTCGTATTCCCAAACCTGTTATTGAAGAAATTGGGCTTTCAGAGGAAATCGAAATGATTCTTAAAGATAATCAAATCATCCTGCGTTCTGCCGACCAGACTCGCAAAGGCTGGGATAGTGCTTTTGAGAGAATGGCGGAAGAACAAGATGATCAACTGATTGACAAAGAAGAAGTGGAAGCCCCAAGCAAGTGGGATGAAACTGAGTGGACATGGTAAAACGAGAACCAATTGAACGTTTTGATGTCTATTTAATATCTCTTGATCCTACGAAAGGTTCAGAAATTAAGAAAACCCGTCCCTGCTTGATCATTTCTCCTGATGAAATGAATCGCCATATTAGAACGGTCATTATTGCTCCCATGACATCAACAATCAAAAACTATCCATCAAGAGTTACTACCACGTTTCAAAAGAAACGGGGGCAGATTGTATTAGATCAAATTCGGACAGTAGACAAACAACGATTAATCAAAAAGTTGGGAACAATTAGTTCTTCAGCCCAAGATAAAACGTTAAACGTACTTCAAGAAATGTTCTCTCCATAGTGCGCATACCTAACCCGCACAGGCCTCGCTATTGCCTTGCCGCCCTTCCATTTATTAGTTAATCTTTCGTTTTAAAACTTATTCGATATCCTGGCACCTGCCGGTTATGCGCAAGGTCCTTAGATAGTTAATAAACTATGAATTTCATCTTAGTTAAATGCATATAAATAATTCCAAGATCTATCTGTCAACACTATTAGTTCTTGGATTGTTTATATACCCATCGAAATCTATAGATGCTCAAAACCTTCCCTCATATCCTTCGCATAGATTTGTCGCATATGATATTCCAGATGTCCCCAAAGCTGTTAAAAATATTAAAGTTACAGTTCAAGAATTAAACAGAAACGATTCTTTAGAAGTAGAAGACATTAAAACGTTTAATTTTAGGAAGAATGGAAGCATAAAAAGTGTAGAATTTATTAATTCATCCAACGAATTATACAGTGTGCACTACTATGACAAATTTGAGCGAATTAAATTACAAATCAGTGTGAGAGATGATCCATATGTATTTAACAAATATAATTATAATGACTCACTTTTAGTCACAAAGCGATTCCGCCAAAACTCAAATGGCAAAATTTTGAGAAAGAATCTTATCGAATATAGTTCTTATCCATTTCGTCCAATAAAATTCAAGACTTTTAAAAATGACAGTACACTGGCTGATTCCACAATACTTACCTATACAGAATATGGTGACTTAAAAACAAGAGTATTTTATAATACCCCGAATGGATATGGAATAACAGTCGGTAAAAGTATTACAGGCGATAAAGATGAGTTTACTGCTTGGCCAAACGATACGGTTGCGTACCTTAAATATAAATATGATCAGGAAGGCAATATTTTAGAAAGAAGAAAATTTGATTCCGGTGATCTGGAAGAAAAAATTGTATATACTAGAAAAACGGACACTCTGGTTACAACCACTTATCACTATTCATCCTTTGATGGAAAAATTACCAGTAAGAAAATAGAAAAAGAGTTCGGTGACTTTAAAGAAGTGACGTCTCTAGGAAGCTACACAGATTACAAATATCTTTACTCCAAAGGACAACTAAAATCTGAACTTGCTTTTGAAAACCAAAGAGATACGACATACTATAATCGAAAATATACTTACAAAACTAAAAAAGATGACCGTGGACAAATGGTCGAGTTGAGACAGTTTGAGGATGGAAAACTAATCCAGCTTGTGACTCGAAAAATAGAATACTGGAATTAGCTAACTAACCAGCGCTTTAACACGGACACACCTCGCCTGGTCTTTGCCGCCCTTGGTTTTAAAACTCATCTTTCGTTAGTTGCTAATTCAACATCAATGCGCGTGCAGCTTATGCGCAATGTCTTAGGTTGCGCCAATTCAATTAAGAGTTTCATGGAGATTGAGTTATTCGAAAAACAGGGAAGCTTATACTATGTTTAAAATGCTCGAATTCTCAAAGCTAAACAGCGAATAAGAAAAGCTATAAGCATAAATCACCAAACGTATGCCGATACGTTTATCAAGAGGGGCGTATCACTTAATATAATGATGCGAACCTCTTTTAATTTTGCCCTCTCCTCCATCCCCAGGTCAGTTATTAAATCAACATATCCTCTTTTTCGTCAGCGGATTCTCTGCCGGTCTTATTACTATCACTTCCGCAAGATATTAGAAATCCTATTAGAATGAACACCATCGATGTTTGTAGAAACACCTCATAATACCATGATTTCATAATTATAGATCTTACTGCATAATACATTGTAAAAAAGTCGAAATGGTGAAAACAGTATTTAGACTCAACAAGAGGTCTAATGGTCCTCATTTCCCTGAAATATATGAGTCATAAATAATAAAATAGGCCCTGTCTTCAAACAGGACCTATTTTATAAGTTATCAGAATAGTTTATTATTCCTAGAATTGAATATTATCTAACTTTAACCTTACCGGCATTGTCAAAGTTATAATATTCTGAAAGCTCCTTATAATTGGTAACATCCACGTGATCAGGAGTTATTGAACCAGTATTTGCGGCTTTTGTTGATGTATGATCGTTTGTATTATTTGCTACGATTTGTACAACTTCGATCTTTTCATATTCATTACCTGTTCCATCTTCAAGTGAAATACTAATCTTCATTTCAGACGTAGAAAGCTTCCACCAATGCACTTGACTATAGGTATCCCCCAAATCAGTCGTCCCTGGAACCTGATCATAGTATATGCCTACACCTGTTTCGTCTACTAAATACACATTCCATTCACTTTTTCGCATTTCTGTGCTATCAACTTCACTTAACGTTAATGTTGTCTCGGAAGTGGAGCTAAAATCATGGCCGGAAAATATATGCCGGGTTACATTGGCATTCCCGTCATCACCTTGCGGACCCTGTGGGCCTTCTGGGCCAGCTGGACCTTCGGGACCCGCCGGACCTTGCGGACCTTCACAGGCAACTAATATTGACATACAGATCATTAAAAGTAGCGTTATTATTGATGATAACCGATGCATAAATGTATTTGGTTTTATTGACATTAATGAAATCGACAATAATGAAAGTTACATAGTATTATGCGTTATTGCATACGAACTGAGGCTAAATCCAAAAGAAAAGGATTAGACAAATAATTGGACTCAGCATTCTAAAGATTAAGACTCAGGCTACCTCGTGCTAGAATATTACGCAAAACACTTACACTACTAAGGGGATATCTATATACATTTAGATAACGGTAAAACAATAAAATAACTGCTGCTTATGAACAGGCTTCAATTGCTGCAAATAAACAGCTAGGAGAAGTAAAAAATCAATTCAAAGATGTATTTGAAATTTTTAAAACTACTAAATCTAATAAGACATTGGATTCTGGCAAAATCGAAAGTTTAGCCAAAAGATTATCTGTATTTATTATGGAAATATAATAGTACAGATAAACATAGGTTAGGCTGCAAAGACTTTAGCTTTGGCTTTTTTTAACTTAGATTGAGTAATTACCAAGCAATCAATAGAGGCCGTTATGAATTTATTAACATCATCAAGAGTTATCTACTTACCTATCCTTTTGCTTTTCTGCTTACCTTTTAGTGGTTTGGCTCAACTTAATAGCAAAGTAGATTAAAACCCACGCATTGGCACTACGGCAAACGAAATAATTAGAGTCGCTCCCGATAACATGCCGATTTTTAATCCCAAAAGTGATGCTGCCATTATTATTAAATATCCGCCAGAAAATCTTAGCTATAACATGCCAAACGCATTCAAGGAAGATACCTTAAGGGACTCGTTCGATCTTAATTGTCTATTGGAATTGAAGGAAAAAGAGTAAGTAGCGTCTTATTTTACCTCCCTAATAATTTGTTGCTAGTTGCTTTTTTGCAAGCCTATCCAGCGCATTAACTCGGACAGGCCTCGCCCTCTCTTGCCCGTTTTGATTATTTAGCTTCAAATAGTAAACTGAAAAATGAATAAACGTTGGTCCGTGCCCCTTATGCGCAAGTTCGTTAGGTGTACAATTTCAAAAGCCAGCGCCATAAGTCTTTTTAAATTTTCAAGACTATTTATCACTGATGAGTATTAAAAGAATTGAAGCAATTCTGGCAATATTTATTTTTGCAACAACTCTCAATGCCAAAGCTATTCAATCCGACAGCACGACCGTTCGCTTTGAAATTCTGGTCCCCGATGAGACGCCCAAAGAAGCAACCATCTTTTGGGCTGGTTCGCTAAACAACTGGGATCCGGGAGATCAGGGAGGAACCTTTGGACGTAAAGAGTATGCCAAGCCAGCCCGTTTCGGCTCAGACCATTGGTCAATTGCTATAACTGCTCCAACGGGAACCGAAGTAAACTACAAGTATACGCGCGGCTCTATTTTTAGTGTGGAAGAAGCAGCGGACTACACCTATCGACAAACCCGTACCGTAACTTTTGACCAAGAGAAGACCATTCATAACACGGTACGTACCTGGCACGACATTCCTCCGAATGCATTAGCGGACCAGTGGCCTAAAGTAGACCTAGAAAAAACGAAGCTAACAATTGTCGACGGTGGTACAATATTAAAGGGCATGTCCGCGATGCTTTATGGTCGACGAAAAAACAAATCCTTATTTGACTTTGATCTATCGATAAACCGTATTAAACATATCGAGGTCTCATTGACCGATACCGTTGCTTACTACCAACGAATCTCTCCATATACTGAGCAATTCCAACTGGTAGTAGCAGGTAAACAGGCCAGCCGTGGTCCTTGGCATATTTATGTGGATCAAAACAATAATCAAGTTATTGAATCTAGTGAGAATGCTTTTTCACTTGGTAATACCACCTCTCGGTCTTGGAGTGACATTATTACCTACAGTGTTGCCCAAAACGGTTCCTCAACAACCGATTCCACTCAGTTTTCAGTACGTCATGCTACTGACATACCGAAGCAGTACCATTCCAGCAGAGAACCTAATGCTCCGAATTTGGTTTATGAGATACCTTTCCAGCTTAGAAAAGGTCAGATTGGCAACCATGAGTTTTATCTACAAGCATACCACCAATACTCTTTCAAAGATTACCATAAAGTTCTGATTGACCGGAATGGGAACGATACCTTAGAGGTTGGGTCCGGTTCTAATGAAACCTATGGCGTTGATGCTTCTAAAATGAACCGCAATGATAAATATTATCTGCATCCTACCTTCAAGTTAGGGGATTCGTTTTGGACCGTTGCCAATGTTGATTCCGACGGAGATTGGATACGCCTACGTCCGGCCAATCAGACACAAGAAAAACAACGAATTGCAGAGGGAACGGCTTCTCCTTCATGGAGGGCAAAAACGTTAAATGGTCAATCGATTGGTTCAGAACAGCTAAAAGCAAAATATGTACTACTTGATTTTTGGGGAAGCTGGTGTGGCCCTTGTATTGAACAGATTCCGAAGTTGAAGAAGGCCTATAGTAAATTTAAGGATACCAACTTTGAGATTATCGGATTTGCTTATGACAATCGTTCAACCTTGAGAGAAACGGTTAAGAACTACGATATAACCTGGCCGCAAATTGTGGACTTGAAAGGCCGCTACAATTCAAAATTCAATGTTTACGGTTACCCAACATATTATCTTATAAATCCAAATGGCAAAATTGTAGCAACTGATGAGGAATTGGAAAACCAGAGCATAGTTCAGGTATTAGAAAAGTATCTTCATTAGCAGCAAATTTGTACAACTAACTCGCACTTTAACACAGACAAGCCTCGCCATCTCCTTGCCTCCCCTTTCAGCTATTGGTTAATCCTTCGTTTTGAACTAATTCTACTTTCCGGCGTCTGCCGGCTATGCTTCATTTCGTTATACCAAAGTGAAGCCAGCCAAAAATAAATGCCGATTCTCAATGATAGGAAATTCATCAAAGCTCCCTTTTTGGGTGAATATTTATCCCACAGCAAAATGATCAAGCGAACAGATAATTATACCTTATTCTTTTTTCCCTCGAGGAGCTCTTTGAATTCATCCTCATCCAGAATTAGAATATCATTCTCTCTAGCGTCATCCACTTTTGAGCCTGAACCGGCCCCTTTTACTACGTAATCAGTTTCCTGACTTACACTGGAAGTAGCCCTGCCGCCCAGTCGTTCGACCAACTCCTTAACTTCATCTCGGCTCCATTTATCAAGCTGACCTGTGAATACAAATTTGAGCCCTCCCAATGGTTGGTCACCAGATTTGGCATGCGGATTTTTAAGCTTAAATCCCGCGTCCATGAGTTTATCTATGATCTCCAGGTTTCGTTCTTCATTAAAGAAAACAGATACTGCCCTCGCTACTTCGGGGCCAATCTCGTTGATATCGGTAAGTGCTGATTCATCCGCTTTTTTGAGATCCTCAAGAGTTTCAAAGTTCTCTGCCAGTAAGCGCGCCATATGGCTTCCCACATGCGGAATTCCCAGGGCATATAGAAATCGATCCAGCGTTTGCTCTTTACTTTCCTTAATTTTATCTATCAGGTTTTGAGCTGATTTTTCGCCAAATTTCTCCAGGCTCATGAGCTCTTCTTTGGTCAGGTCATATAGGTCTGGGGCTTCTTCTATCAGTCCATTGTTCATCAGCTTCACGATCCGTTTTTTGCCCAATCCTTCAATATCCATTGCTTCCTTCGTTACAAAATGTTGAATGCGCTCCCGCTTCTGCGCCTCGCAATCGATATTGGGACAATGGGTTTGTTTTTTGTCCTCGCTCATCACCACTTCGGCCCCGCAAACCGGACATTCATCCGGCATGGTAAATTTCTCTTCAGAACCGTCTCTTTCATCGCTAATAGGCTTTATCACTTGCGGAATCACATCTCCGGCTCGTTCGACAATTACCGTATCCCCGATGCGGGTATCCTTCTCCTCTATCTCATTCTGATTATGCAGAGACGCCCGGGTAACTTCCACGCCCCCGATGTCAACCGGCTTAAGATGTGCCACAGGCGTAAGTTTGCCCGTACGCCCAACTTGTACTTTAATATCCCTGATCACCGTTCGTTCCCTTTTGGGCGGAAACTTCCAGGCAATAGCCCAGCGCGGACTGTTGGACCGATTTCCCAACCTTTTCCGACTTTTTAAATCATCTACCTTGCAGACCATCCCGTCAATTTCATAATCAAGGTCTTCTCGTACCTCCTTAGAATGTTGATATTGCTCAATAACCTCATCGATATCTTTGCATTGAACGCTGAGATCTTTATTAACTCTCAATCCCCATTTGGGCAGCGTTTGCAGTACCTCCCAATGTGATTCAAAGCCATGCTCTTCTGCTGATGCCATTCGGTAGATATAGATATGAAGGGGCCGGTTGGCCGTTACCTTGGGATCAAGCTGACGCAATGAACCGGCAGCCGCATTTCGAGGATTGGCAAAAGTCTTTTCATTCTCTTCGGCACGTCGCCTGTTCATCTCGGAGAATTTCTCCTTGGGAATATACGCTTCTCCCCGAACCACCAAGGTCTCCGGCAAATCACGGTCTGCCTCATCGAGGAGCTTCAGCGGCACTTCATTGATGGTTTTCACATTGTCGGTGATGTCTTCCCCGGTCTGCCCGTCACCCCGTGTACTTGCTTGCTTTAAGGTTCCTTTCTCGTAGATAAGTTCCACCGCCAAGCCGTCATATTTCGGCTCACAGACATATTTGGGAGCATCCGTATCCAATTCATTCCGACAGGTTTCTTCGAAACTTTTAACCTCTTTTTCTTCATTCACCGACTTAAGACTCAGCATCTGTTCGGGATGATCGACAAGACCGAATTCTTCCTTTGGCTCTCCACCTACCTGCCGTGTCGGGGAATCCTCGGTTTGGAGATCTGGATATTCCTCTTCAAGTTCCTCCAGCGTATCCATCAGCTTGTCGTATTCCGAGTCTGATATAACAGGATCATCCTCAACATAGTATCGATAATCGTGGTAACGGATGGCTTTGCGCAAGGTCTCAATGGCATCCTCGGCATCACCCTTGGAGGATATCTCATCGATGTCCATATCGGGTTTCAGCTTAATATCACTTTTGGTTTCAGCCATTATTCAGTCCATTGCACAATGTTGAGGTTGAAATTTTAGTTACGCCCCAGCATCTTCAACAGTCCATCTGCACTGAGCGTATTGATCACATCATCTGCTTCAAGCCATCCACGCCGGGCCTGATATACACCGTATTTCAAATTATGAAGCTCCCCGACACTGTGCGCATCTGTAGAGATCGACATTTTTACACCCTTTCCCTTCGCCATCATACAGTGCCGATCATCCAGGTCGAGGCGATGCGGGTTGGCATTGATCTCTAAAACAATATCCTTTTCTGCTGCTTTATCGATGATCTTCTCCATATCGAGAGCCATGGGCTCGCGTTCTTGTATAAGACGTCCGGATGGATGACCCAAAATATCAATATTGGGATTATCCATAGCCTTCAGGATACGTTCCGTTTGTTCATCCTCCGGCAGGTCCGTGTGATAATGAACGGAGCAGATACAGATATCGAGTTTCTCAAGAATATCATCGGGCAGATCCAACGACCCATCTTTCAGAATATCCACTTCGGCTCCTTTAAGGATTCGAATGTCATCAATTTCCTCATCTGCCTTTTCGATCTCATCCAGTTCATCCGCTAACTCATCCGCTTCCAGCCCGCCGGCTACGCTGACGCGTTTTGAGTGATCCGTTATGGCGATGTAATTGTGTCCATATTCTTTGGCCGCCTCTGCCATTTCCCTGATCGACGCATCACCATCTGTATGGGTGGTGTGCATGTGAATATCTCCTTTCAGGTCATCGAGTGTAATAAGATTGGGAAGAGTTCCTTTTTCGGACGCCTCAATTTCTCCGCGGTCTTCGCGCATTTCCGGCGGAATCCACTGCAGATCGAGTGCCTCATACATCTCTTCCTCCGTTTCACCGGCAATGGATTCATCTTCATCTTCCGGGAAAACACCGTACTCATTTACTTTAAGATCCATATCAAGCGCTCGATCCCGCAAATGGATGCCATGCTCCTTCGAGCCGGTAAAATAAAGCAAGGCCGCTCCATAACTTTCATCCTTAATCACCGCAACATCAACCCGAATATCCGATCTGAGATGGACCGACGTTCTTGATTCTCCCCTCTTGATAACATCCTGCACATCTTCAAAATTGGTGAAGTAGTCCATTATGGCATCTACATCAGAGCCGGTTATAAGAATATCGAGATCACCTATGGTTTCTTTGCGCCGCCTGTAGCTACCGCCAATCTCTATTTTTTGGGCAGCATCGCATTCAATGAAATAATCGAGTAATGGCTCGGCATATTCTTCTGCGCGAGCTAACAAGGTTCTTGTCTCCTGATCTCTCTTTCTTTGCAGTTCTTGACTGATTTTATTTTCCACCTTTTTCCCCATGCCCTCCAGCTCCCGTACTTCTTTGTTTTCAACGGCCTTTTTAAGTTCATCAAGCGTCTCAATTCCCAATTCCTCATGGAGTTCTTTCGTACGCTCAGGACCGATGCCTTCAAGATTTAACAACTTACTCAGTTCCTCAGGTACTCGTTCTTTAATCTCTTCCAGCTGCTGCAGCGATCCGGTGTTCACAATTTCTTTGATTTTATCGGCAATGCTTTCACCTACATCGGATATTTTTGCCAGATCCTCACCATCCTTAACTTTTTCGGCAAGATTATCGGTAATGTTTTCTACGGAATTCGCAGCCTGTCGGTATGATCGTACACGGAATTCATCAGCTCCCTCAATTTCAAGCAGGTCGGCCGTTTTTCTGAGGATTTCGGAAATGTCATTATTGTGAATAGGCATATAATCAATATCTCTATAAATTGTAATCTATAAAACAAAAAAAGGCCTGTTTTCATTTAATACTACGAATGGCGGAACCTCGAGTAGAGTTATGAAAATGAAAGAAGCTTTAATTCAATAATCCTGCCATGCCTGAGTTGCCGGAAGTTTTACACTTTAAACATTACGTGGAATCGACCTCTTTAAATCAGTCGATTGGTAAAGCGGAAATTCTAAACGACAAGGTCATATCTAATACTACTGCCAAAGATTTCTCGAAATTTCTCAAAGGCCAGACGTTCAAATCGGCTTCAAATTATGGTAAATATTTGTTCCTACATTCTACCGGCGATCGTGATTTGGTAATGCATTTCGGAATGACGGGTCAACCCGTATATTTTAAAAACGAGCATAAACAACAGGATTATGCCCGTGCTATCTTTCATTTTGAGAACGGCTTCAAATTGGCATTCAACTGTGCGCGAATGTTGGGTAAACTTGAATTAATCGAAGACAAAGAAGCCTTCATACAGAACAAAGAACTGGGCCCCGATATTTCTTCGGATGAATTCGATGAAGAGACCTTTCTTGAACTTATGGATAGCCGAAGAGGAATGATTAAATCCTCACTGATGGATCAGAATCTGATGGCCGGCATTGGAAACGAATGTTCAGATGAAATCCTGTTTCAAGCTCGTATGCATCCCAAAAAGAAAGTCAATGAATTAAATGAAGACGAGCTTCGGAACCTCTATGACAAGATAGATATGGTGGTAAAAACCAAACTGGACTGTCTGGATCACGACAAGGAACTGCCCGATTCATTTATCCTTAAAGATCGCAGTGAAGGAGCCGACTGCCCTAATTGTGACGGTACTATTGCAAAGATCACCGTTGGGGGACGATCGGGGTATTTTTGTCCGCATTGTCAGCGTAAATAAATGAAGTTTGTCCGTAAAAGTTGCCGGACTCTGTCGGCAAATATTAATAATAACAGATTACAAATCCCCGAGCATTAACTGAACAGGTACACTACAAACTGGAGCCGTTCTGATTCTTTTTATTTCCGAAGCAGATAACACATTCGGGTGTTTGAGGAAGTGCCGGAAAACATCCCAATCATATCAAGCTGTACCTGTAGTATTATTACTTAATACTTTACAAAAGGACGTTGTACGGACTGAGAAAATTAATACTTGATCAATACTGTAAAGTCACTAGGGCTGTTGAACGTAGTGTAAACTAAACTCTATTCACTCAATGGCTCGGAATTCGCATTGTGAACGTTGAGCCACTATTTAACTTGCTCTCGACAATAATCTCTCCCTCCTGCAATTGCACCAAATGCTGACATAATTTGAGACCGATCCCACTTCCTTTTTCATCTTTTGTACCGTATGTGCTTGGATGTTCTGAACTAAAAAGCTTTTCCTGTGCTTCTTCAGTCATTCCGGCTCCTTCATCTTGCACAGCTATTTCCCAATAATTGTTACTATCTGAACAACTTATTTGTATTTCATCACCAGCAGAAGAAAATTTAATCGCATTACTTAGAAAATTACGGACAACCGTTTTAACCATTTGTTCATCCGTTTCCACAAGGTACTCCTCTTCTTTACAATCAAGGGTGATATTAATATCCTTTTCATTAGCGGTAGGCTCTAACAATTCCTTTATGTCGTTCACCGTACTTTGGAGGGAAACCTCTTCGATCGCCAAGTCAAAACCTTCAGTTTGAAGTTTTGCCCAACGAGATAAATCTTCAATCATTCCCCCCATTTGTATAGCAGACTGATTGATATAGGTGAGATATTGCTTTATTTCTGGATCTATGTCGGCATTCTCAAGATCTGATGAAACAATATCAGAAAACCCAATAATACTAGACAACGGTGTTTTTAAATCATGGCCGAGGACCGAGTAAATTTTATTAGTGGCATCATTTAACTTTTCAAGAGCCTGATTACGCTCTCGAAGGGTATCTTCCATCTCTTTCCTTTTTGTAAGATCTTTAAAAACACCATAAACTTTATAAACATTGCCCTTTTCATCCTGTTCTACGTTACCAATGGCTCTTACCCACTTCCGATTACCTTTGGCAGTAATAATAGGTAGTTCCATGTCATACTCTAGCCCCTCATCAATAGCTTTTGCTACGGCATCTTGAATCTGATGCCGGGAATCAGGTGAATAGTACTCTATTGCTTCTTCTATATTCACCTCTTTATTTACGGGCAATTCATGGATTCGATATACCTCATCGGTCCAGTATAGCTGATCATTATCAACATCATATTCCCAGCCTCCTACCTCAGCTAATTTATTCGTTTCTTGTAGTAAGAGTTCCAACTTTTTTCGGTCCGTAATATCTCGTGACCCAGTACGAAGTTTTACAACCTCTCCTTCTTGGTTTGTTATCGGTTCTGTTGAAGTTTCAAACCAGATGTATGTCCCATCCTTTCGTTTAATTCGATATTGTATACTGGTGATTTTTTTATTTGATTTAGCCGGGTCATGAGACATTTCTTCAATTTTCTTCAAATCATCCGGATGAAAAAGAGTGTACGGACTTACCCCAATCAATTCTTCCGGCGTATATCCAAGGATATCAGTCACTGAAGGAGACACATATTCATAAGTCCCGTCTGCTTTATGCAGGCAAACCAAATCTGCTGAGTGTTCGGAAATAAGCCGAAACTTCTCTCGACTTTTACGAAGCTTGGTTTCCGTTTTCTTTCGCTCTAACATAGCACTCAACCACTCAGCCAATAACCGAAGTATATCTTTATCAGCCTTGGTAAAGGGCTCCGTTCTTGGATTGGTGGATGAAAAATTCAATGTGCCAAAGCGGTCACCGTTGGCAGATAACGGTATTCCAATATAAGATTCCAGCTCAAACTGCTCATAACACGGATGACCTTGATAAGCAGATTCTATCATGTGTTCGATATCGACAACGTCATCAGCTTTATACGTTATATCGCAGTAGGTATTTGCAAGATCAAATTGCATACCTTTTTCCAGGTCACTGTCTTGGGGATACAAATATTCAATCGTATACGTATTATCGGATATGCTACTAATAATCCCTGATTCCAGGTTTAAAATCCGGGTCATCTTTTTTAACGATTCTTCAATTGCTCCCTCAATACTTTCATGATTACCGGTCGTTATTTCAACAAGTAGTTGAAGCCGTTCCGAAAGCTTTTGGAGCTCTTGTTCTCTTTTTTTCTGAATAGTAAGGTCCCTTGTAATCCCCAAATAACCAATAGTATTCCCTTCATCATCTTTTACAACACTACCGACCGTTTCTGCAGGAAATATCGATCCATCTTTGCGCTTATAGTCTATTTCATATATAACGGAATTAATATCGGAGGTGGGATTGTATTTGGTTCTTCCCGTTTGTTTGAAATCCTCTTCTGAAGCATATAGCATTTTTGTTTTTTGGCCTACTACCTCCTGCTCACTAAAACCGAAAATAGTTTCGAAAGTGCTATTTACTGAACGAATGTTTCGCTCTTTATCAGCAATAATTACGGCATCCGGAATAGAATCGAAAACAGATCGCAAAAAATTGAAATCAATATCACTCATTTAACATTCAGCTTTCAGAGTATATTAATATGCGTTAAAACAACAATTGGCCAACCTAAACTTAAATAAGGACTTATTAAAAATAGATATTAAAATTATTACGGCTATTGGTTGAGGAAATTATAGCAAGTATAAAATTATAATATTACTTGTTCATTTTAATATTTTTTCGTCTTTCTATATTTGTATAAAAACGGTGCTATAATCCACACCTCAACTGGAGCCATTAAACCAAATATAAAAGCCCCACACATAGAGATCCTAAATGTGAGGCTTCCCTCTCTCTTAAAATAAATTACGTGCGCACATTACATTTAAATAGTTGTGTATCCAAATTCTTTATTTCAAGACTCAATATTTAAGGAAATCCCCTACAAGGCCAACGAGATAATATATTTGAGTACACAACCAAGCTGATTGAAAATAAAAAAGCCCCCACAAGTATCAGTTGTGAGGGCCTGACTATTCATCAAGAGAGACACCCATGGGTAATGGGTGTCCCCAAATATCGATTATTATGTTAACGATAACAAGCAGGGCTATAAATTTAGGCTTTTTAACCTAAAAGATGGGTTACTAGTTTTTACGGATATATCCATAGTAAAAATAGGTTTATCCCGTTATTGTTTCAGATGTCTTCCATATTTAAATTTTTATATATCATCTCAGCTATCCTTAACATGTGTAGACAATTATGAAGAATATCGACAATAGATTTCAAGAATATTATAAAACCGACAAATACAAAGGTTTCTGTAAGCTAAGAGAGCACGAGTTTAAACTTTCCGGACAAATCAAGATGACCTTTACTAATGGGGAAAAGGAAATGTTTGCTACAGGCCCCTTCAGGGAAGCTACATTGGAAAGAATCTTTGACAAAATCGACAAATATATCTGTAATGAATCGCCAAAGATATCTTAATACTTTCACACCAAAAATAATTATACCGCCTCTTGTTTATGTACAGGTTTTGTAGTAACTTTGAAATAAAAAGTACTTTGTATGAAAGACCAACAAGATTACGTTCAGGATATAGCTGAGATACGCTCGATGATGGAGCGTTCTTCCAAATTTTTGTCGCTCTCCGGCTGGGCAGGCATCATGGCCGGTATTTACGCTTTAGCCGGAGCTTATATCGCTAATAATTTTTTAGGATATCAGCCTGGCCAGCTGGTCCAATCAGAAAGTTTTGCGCCCGACTTGTGGAACGTCGTTCTTTTAGCGTTGGTGGTATTGATCCTCGCAGTGGGAACGGCCATTTACCTTTCTTATAAAAAGGCCAGCAGACGGGGCGAAAAAGCATGGAATGCTACTTCAAGACGGATGATTGCCAATATGGCGGTCCCGTTAGTGGTAGGTGGCATCTTGATACTGGTACTACTTGCCAAGGGGTTTGTGGGGTTGATGGCACCGTTGACGCTACTGTTTTACGGACTCGCTTTATATACCGCCAGTAGATTTACCTATGATGATATTAAGTTTTTGGGGCTGATTCAGGTGGGCCTGGGGCTGGCAGGGTCCTATTTTATAGCATACGGCCTGCTGTTCTGGACTATTGGATTCGGCGTAGTCCATATCGTCTACGGTACTTACATGCATTTCAGCTACGAACGGTGATTAACAGTGAAAATATCAATCGATGATTTACATAAGGCGTTCGAAAGCCGCGTGAGGCTCGGCATTATGTCGGCACTGGCTGTCAATGACAGCCTTGACTTCACCTCACTGAAAGAATTTCTGGATGTGACAGACGGCAACCTGGCGACTCACATCAAGAAACTGGAGGAAGAAGATTTTGTGGAAGTGGAAAAGTCATTTATAGACAACAAACCCAATACGAAATACTATATGACGAAAAAGGGTAAAAGAGCTTTTAACGAGCATCTCAGCGTTTTGGAAACCATCATTAATTCAAATAAATAACTAATCTAAATTTCCATGAAACCAGACATAAACAAAAATATAAAGGCGCAAAAACTATTATCGGTTCTTATCACAGCAATCGGTATCGTACTGCTAGTATTTATGATAACAGTTGAAAGCGAACCGGGTGCTATCCCATTACTGCTGATTACATTTGGTACCGGATGGTACTTCGTCACAAGATATAGAATTCAGTCGCGGCACACGTAGCAGTACCAACTGAACCTGCAATTTTTTTTACACATGCACTTTGTAATTAAAAGTACTTTAAATAACAAATAGAGGGGAACACAAGAGGTAATTCATATGGATACGGATATCAAATTATTTAAAGCCGCTAAAGGGCCTGCGATTGTAACAGCATTACTTTTATTAGTGCCTTTATCGTTTAAATTCTTTACCGCTGAAATGGCCTGGACACCGAGTGATTTTATTTTCGCAGGAGCCCTTATTTTCAGCACCGGTTTTGCGTATAAACTGATAACCCGCATACTGGAACCCCGAAGAGGAAATAGCATCATTTACCGGGTTGCAGTCGGCTTTGCACTATTTACCGGACTCTTCCTCATCTGGGTAAACCTTGCCGTCGGCATCATCGGATCTGAAGACAACGCCATAAACGGGTTGTATTTCTGTGTTATTTTTATCGGAATCATCGGTGCTTTTATAGCACGCTTTAAACCGAAAGGAATGTCGCTCACGATGTACGGAATGGCGATTACACAGGCGATAATAGCCATAATTGCACTTTTTAACGGTATGGCTGGGGCGACGGGCAGTTCCGCGTACGAAATACTGGCAGTAAATGGATTCTTCATCACACTTTTTGTTGTATCTGCGATAGTATTTCAATATGCCGCGCAAAAGCAAAAACCCGATAACGCAGAAGAAGCATAACGGAATGGATGCTGAAACATTTGCCTAACACATAAATAGAGATATTTCGATGACATTACTCAATCACTTTCGCGAAAAAACAAAAACACACAAGGAGGCCATAATCGCCTTTACGCTTGCGGTGACAGTGGCCGTGTTCATCAAATTGCCAGCACTCTTTGGGATCACACTAGACCAGAATGAAGAGTTTTATGTCCGTAATATGAGTTTCTTCGTTTTGCCCTTCCTGACCGGCTTTTTTGCCTGGAAACGACGGCTTGATACCCGTACCCTCTTCTGGCTGATATGCTCATTTGTTGGGGCGGGAATATTCGCCAATGTCTATCCATTCCATCAGGGCGGCGACACCGAGGCACTTCTGGCATTGCATCTGCCCATAGCACTTTGGTTAATAGTGGGCATTGCATTTTCGGGCGGCCGATGGAACCAAGTTAGTACGCGCATGGAGTTCATTCGATTCTCTGGCGAACTCTTTATTTACTACGTTTTGATAGCCCTTGGCGGTGCTGTTTTTTCTGGATTTATGGCCCTGATCTTCGGGACTATCGAGATCGATATAGAACCGTTATTTGAATCATGGCTTTTGCCATGTGGAGCGACCGGTGCAGTTATCATCGCCTCTTGGTTGGTGGAAACGAGGAATAGCATGACTCAGAATTTGGCTCCTGTATTGGCGCACCTCTTCATCCCCCTATTTACCGTAGTTCTGATCACTTTTCTGGGCACGCTGCTCTGGACCGGACGTGTTGTCGAGATAGACCGCAACGTGCTCATTGCGTTTGATATGCTCTTGCTGATGGTATTGGGACTTCTGCTCTATTCGATCTCTGCCCGAAATCCTCAGACGCCTCCCGGCGTATTCGATGTGATACAAGTTGTATTGGTGATTAGTGCACTGTTGGCAGATGCCGTGGCGCTATGGGCCATCTTAGAGCGCATCACTGAATTCGGTTTCACCCCGAATCGTGTTGCTGGACTCGGTATAAATGTGATACTTCTGGTCAATTTGGCGTGGTCCGCCGTACTCTTTACTCGTTTCCTGCGTGGACGCATTACATTCCCGGTTCTAGAACGATGGCAGACGAATTACCTGTCGGTTTATACCGTTTGGGCGGCAGTCATCGTAATCATATTCCCGCCCTTGTTTGGATTCATATAATTCATTAATTAATTGCCGGCATATCGGCTCATTATTAATAACCACCAAAAACAAATAGAGAAAATATCTCATGAATACTGATAAATCATTAATAAAACCATCGTTAGTTTAGCAATTGCAACAGGGCTTTTATTGCTCATTCCTTTGGTTGCAATGCAGTTTTCTGGCGAAGTCGACTGGACATTGGCTGATTGGCTATAGCTGGAACCCTTTTGTTGGTACCGGCCTTACTTATAAGCTCATCACAAGAAAGTCGGACAAAATTGATTACCAACTGGCCATTGGTTTTGCACTTGCCACGGGACTGTTTCTCATCTGGGTAACCCGTGCCGTCGGCATCATCGGCTCAGAAGATAATCCTGCCAACCTGCAATATTTTGGCGTAATTGCTGTTGGACTGATCGGTGCCTTTATTGCCCGGTTTCAGCCAAATGGAATGGCCATAACGATGTTCGCAATGGGCCTTGCTCAAGCATTGGTAGCAACGATTACCCTGGCCGGAAGCTATTTTCAAACCCCTCCCAGCACAGTCTTCCAAATTATAGCCATCAATGTTTTCTTTATGACACTGTTTATCGTATCAACGTTGGTGTTCCGTTATGCCGTTAGGGTAACTGGAAACTTGGATACTAATAACAAATAAGTCGGTATAGACGAGACTTGTTTTTTAATTCGGCGTTCCATATTTAACAAATCAACATTCAGTCGCTTACTAGCACCAGTTAATATATCCTTCATCAAATATATTATGAGAAAAGTCATCTTCACCTGCCTACTGTTCCTGATATCAATCTCATCAAGTTTTGCCCAAAAGACACCATTTGACCAACAAGAAAACCTGCTGAAATTAGGACTACTGGGACCAAACATTGAATATGAAACTCAAATTGCCCCTGAAACCACACTAAGGGCAGAAGCAGGTCTCTCTTTTTCTTTTGGATACGGAGGAAATGCTATTGGCTGGCTTTTTGAATACGGATTCTATGCCAAAGCGAGTCCCCGGTGGTATTACAATCTGGAAAATCGCCTTCAGGATGGAAAAAGCGTTAAGAAGTTTTCTGGAAATCACCTCTCATTTGTTTCAATGGCCTTTATGAATAACCTCACACAAAACGAACCAAATCAATATATTTTCGGTCCGGCCTGGGGACTTCAGCGTAATATAGGCAGTAACTGGTATCTGAACTTGGAAATTGGTCCGGGTATATCCATCAGCAAGGAGGAAACTCAGTTTGTACCTATCATCGGACTGGATATTGGTATCCAGCTGTAAGACAAATATTTACAGGTAAAAATTTATCTATCGGGCTGAAATGCCTGTACTACCAAATATTACCTATTTTGCTAGGGTTTAAGATCTTTGTTGGATAGCTTGATTTATTTTATTGATACCAACCAAGGAAGGAATGCTACATGTATATGCATTGAATGTTCGGAATGTATAGCCGTTTCAGAAGAAGCTTGTCAAAAAAGAGTCTCAAATTTATTGCATTCACGGGGAAACCGAATGCGGTGCTAGAAGTGTTAAAGCCTGCCTCGAGAAAGCAGCCAAATAATAGCAAAAATAAAGCGATATCATCTTACCCCTAATGACGGGCCATGCATTGCTACATCAATTCCCACTTTGCTTGATGCTCGTTTTATGGTTACCCTTCTATAGATCATTACAAAATTCACCAAAACTTGTAGAAAACAGATAAAATTAGCCCGACTGGATCCACTGCCGAGACACTGCTATCAAAAAACTCACAAGCTATGGCGTTTGTAATTGCAACGGCTATTCTTCTATTCGTAGTAACATTTGTGGGATACAATGCTTTTGCCAGTCAAAAGTGGCACCAGAAAAACGCAGGCCAAGAGTATAAAAAAGAAGCCGAGCACTACTACTGGTATTTTGTATACTACAATCCGGACGACCCACGTCTGTTCAAACCGCGCGGCGGTGGATACACCCTTAATTTTGCCCGACCAACGGCAGTTATTTCAACAGCTGTACTCCTCGGAGGATACCTTTTGGCTCTCTATGTGATGTACAATTAAGGTAATCAGAAGTTGCAATAACCCTTCCGCCCAAATCCTTACCTACTTTACTTCCGGGGGATTGGATACATTACCAGCCATCCAATTTGTCAGCTTCTTTAACGTTTTCCTATAGGGACTGGCCTTCATTTTAGATTGCAGTTGTTTGTGGCTATGCGGGTTTCCATCCAGTCTTTTACTTGTTGTGTATTGAGAGGCTTTTTGACGTGTGCATATGTCTCATTTGCTAGCCTAAACACTAATACACAAAGCAATATAGCGTGCCATCAGAATAATTAGCTCATTACATTTTGGGTTATCTTGTTAGGTTCCAAAAATTAAATACAACTTAGTAGTTTGGGTATTTGAAGCACATGCAGATATGTACTCAAGCTATCAGCTTATGAATTAGTCTCTGCTCCGTCCTCAAAAATTTGCTCGATAGGCTGGTCAAACAGCCGCGATATCTTGAAAGCCAACGGTAAGCTGGGATCGTATTTCCCCGTCTCAATCGCATTCACGGTTTGCCGGGATACTTCCAATTTTTCAGCAAGATCCGCCTGCGTCCAGTCGCATTCAGCCCGTAGCACTTTCAGTCGGTTTTTCATCGGTACCTCCGCAGGTTTACAAAAATTGATGTTAAATAGACGAGGCCAACTAAAATAACCAGATGAGCTATCTCAGCGTCAAAAGGAATAATGTTGGTGGTATCGAGAAGCGAATAACTAAGTCCTGCCACGATGGCTACGCCCAACGACAAGCCCATCGCTTCAAGTTGAATCTTCTTCATCAGTTCATCCAGTACATTCAAGTGCTGGATATTTACCAAGATCATCCCGATGCCAGCCAGCAGATTTAGGATAATAGCTCCGATTGTAAGCAGCTGGTCGTAATCCCATAACAGTCTTGGTCCAAAGTTAGCCACTGCCATTGTCACAACATAGGCTCCCGACCAATATGCCAGACGATAAATAATCCGGTTCTTGCGCGTTGGCCAATCCTTCGTTTTCGCATTATTATTGTTCATCTGTGTACCTCATTATCTAAAGTTGTAAAGGTTACTTTACTTAATATACGTCTACCCGTTCTAAGTGTCAAGTTTAGTTGACAAAATATTTAGTTTCCTTTACAATCAACCCTTTGAAATTTTCAGAAATAAAAAAGCGGATACTCATCGCTGAGTACCCGCTTTATCCAATGAGATACAGATCCTGAAACAAGACCTACTTCGACGAAATAGCCACGGCAACGTAGGCTGAATTCAGGATGATAAAAGCATAAAATTAGGCCACTTTTACGTGCACCTTTTTGCCTTTCACCTTGTTTTGATTCATACCGCCAATAATCTGCTTGACATATTTGCCCGGTACATCTACAAAAGAATGTTTGGGGTAAATATCAATATTGCCAATAACATTGCCGGGTACGCTGGTTTCACCTGAAATTGCTCCCACGATATCACCGGGATATACATTGTTTTTCTTGCCGACATTAAAATACATTTTAATCATCGCCGTATCATCGTAATTGGCCGGCTGTTGGGCCTGTTCTTCTGATTCGGTTCCAGCCGTTTGCATCTTCAGAAGAGCCGCAGCAATCTCGATGGTAGTAAATCGATCATCACCTAACCCTTCGATTTGCTCGATATACGTTCGCAGACTTCCTTTTTCAAGTACTTCCACAACCTCTTCCATCATTCCATCCATACGCGAGAGACGCACGTCGGCCGTAGAAGGCATATCCAGCGGATTTAGTTGTGTTTTAATCTGCTTTTCGATGGCGCGAAGTTGTTTTCGTTTGCTCTTGGTCGTAAAGGTAATAGCCATGCCCGAGCGTCCTGCACGACCCGTTCGGCCGATACGGTGCACATAATATTCCGGATCTTGCGGGATGTCGTAGTTAAACACCGCTTCGATATCATCAATATCGAGTCCACGGGCCGCTACATCTGTACCTACCAAAATATCAATAGCTCCCGAGCGAAATTTAGCCATTACGCGATCACGCTGATTTTGATTGAGATCTCCGTTGATAAAATCAGAGGAATAGCCGCGGGACTGCAGCTCTCGAGTTACCTTCTCGGTCTTTCGCTTGGTATTGCAAAACACCAGTGCCAGCGAAAAGCCGTTGATATCCATAAATCGGCAGATGGCCTCGGTTCGGACTGAGTCGCGCACTTCTACCATATACTGCTCAATATTGGGCGCGGTCATCTTCTTGCGCTCAATAGCAATAGTCTGGGGATTGTTCATGTAGCGCTTCATAATTTTTTGAATCCCTTTCGACATCGTCGCCGAAAACATAATAGTCTGGACCGGGTTATCCGCGTAGGAAAGAATTTGCTCCATATCCTGGCGAAATCCCATGTTTAACATCTCATCGGCTTCGTCAAAGACAACACGCTGCAGGTGATCCAGCTTCATCGTCCCGCGTCGCAGGTGGTCGATTGTTCGTCCCGGCGTACCCACAACAATATGCGCGCCGCGTTTTAGCGCTTTGATTTGACGCGAAATAGACTGTCCGCCATAGACGGGAATTACTTGCAGTCCATCCAGATATTTACCGATCTTGATGAGTTCGCCTGTTACTTGTATCGCAAGTTCCCGCGTGGGACACATGATGATGGTCTGTACTTCGGAGATGCTTACATCGGTTTGCTGGACAACAGGAATTCCGAAAGCAGCCGTCTTGCCGGTGCCGGTTTGCGCTTGTCCCACCACATCTTTCTGTTTTAAGAGGGTAGGGATACACTGCTCCTGCACCGATGTGGGATGTTCAAAACCCATATCCTGCAATCCCTGAAGTATAGGTTCACTTATTGATAAATCACTAAAATTCGAATTGGTCATAAAAGTCTATAAAATGAAAAATAAGGTGTACCTGACGCCACATATACTTTTAGTACCAGCATAGCTATGCTGCCATCCTAAAACCATATACAATCTTGAGGCGCCGACAGACCTTGGAAGGGATGTAAGAACCTGTTTAACCAATAGGTGGGATAGAATATAACACCAGAATGCGCCAAAGATACGCATAAATAATCAGACCACATACTTTAAATGTCACTAAAATTTGTAACGATCGGCCGATGTACATCTCTTGGATAATTAGAAGAGATCTATTAAAATAGCTTTTAGAGCTTTTCCTTAAAATGTCGGGTATAAAAACCTATTCCTTATGGGACAACAACAATTACTACTGGTAATCCTTGTCACTATTATTGTGGGAGTGGCAACGGTTGTGGCTATTGATACCTTCCAGAGCTCCCGAGTGGATTCAAACAGAGCAGCACTCCGTCAAGATATCCTGATGATTCTCAACGATGCCCAAATCTACTACGAAAAACCCGAGATGATGGGAGGTGGCGGACAGTCGTTCAATACTATCTCCCAAGATCAAATCTTATCAGTGGAAACATCCAACGAAAATGGAAGCTATACTATCTCGGGATCGGGCAATACGGTGACAGTTATCGGAACCAGCCAATCAACAGATGTTAAACTTACCGCTGAGGCCACCATCAGCACAGATGGGATGGACATCAACTGGACTGAATCAACGAAATAGCCTATTCCTCTCCTACGGTTGATGCCTGCATGGCCGGAGCTTCTTGAGATTGAACTTCGGCCTGGCTCTCCTTTTCCACGCGCGCCTGCTCGGCAGGACTGGCAAAAAGTATAAACAGGTACTCTCTCCAGCCGTCAGCCTTTTTCAGATCTTTCCAAATGGCAATAAATTCATGAAACACCAAATAAATAGGATTGTAGGAGTCTGGGGGTGTGGTAATGCCGTAATTTGGCGTATTGAGTTCCGGCTGAAACGTACCGAACATGCGATCCCAGATGATAAGTGTGGAACCATAATTCTTGTCCAAGTAATGATCGTCTTTGGCGTGATGCACACGGTGGTGCGATGGAGTGGTGAAAATAAACTCAATGGGACGCGGCAGCTTGTCAATCAGCTCAGTATGAATCCAAAATTGATAGAGTACGGCAATCTGATGACAAATAAAAAAGGCTACCGGATGAAATCCTGCCAGTGCTACCGGAAGGAAGAAAACCACTTTAAATCCCTGTACCCATGAAAGACGAAAAGAGACCGAAAAATTATATTCCTCAGAAGAGTGATGCGGTACATGAGTAGCCCACCAGATCCGCTGTTCATGTGCAATACGATGCGCCCAGTACCGGCAAAAATCAAGTAACACAAAACAAAGCAAGTACGACCACCAAGTGTGAGGAATGCGCCACGGTACCATATTGTAGAAGAAAAGCACCAAGGCAAAAATGCTAATCTTGGTCGCTGAACTCACAATGATATTACCAACACCAATAGCAGTAGAGGCCCAAAAATCTTTGGTATCGTACAGATCCCATTTTCTCCAAGCACTTAACCCCCACTCGATGAATACAAGAGAAAACATGACTGGTGCCGCATAGATGATAATAGGAGGAAGACCCATTGCCATGAGTTCCTCAATCGTAATAAGTTCAGGCATAATGGGATTTTTGACCTAAAGTTTTTATGCGATTAACATATCGTATCTGTCTGTTAATTAAAAAATTTTATTTCTGGAATGCCAATAGTTTAAAACGGGTTTTGCCACTTCTGATTAATCAATAAAGACTCTATGAAAATCTATCTACAACTGCTATCAATCATCTTTTTCCTGCCTCTTTTTGCTTCAGCTCAGCCGGATAACCCGGAGGCACGTAAAATTTTTGAGGAGGTGGACAAACGTCGTTCCTCGGTCGCCAGCGAAGTAGCTAAAATGCAAATGATTATCTATAACAGTAACGGCAACCGCCGAAAGCGCTCGTTAAAATCTTTCAGCTATAACGAAGGAGACATCAGTAAGAGCCTGCTCATCTTCAAAGAACCGGCCAATGTACGCGGAACGGCTTTCTTGAATATCAGTGAAGGCAGCGACGAACTACAAAAGCTTTACCTGCCAGCTCTCAAGCGTATTCAAACGATCTCGGCCTCTCAGAAAAACGACCGTTTTGTTGGCAGTGATTTTACCTATGAAGATCTCGGGGACCAAAATCCCGATGACTACAGCTTTGAACTAAAAGCTAAAACGGACACGGCATATGTGCTTCAGGCTACCAAAAAGGGCAACAGCCAATACGACCATTTCCGGTTTTATATTCATCCGCAAAAGTATACGCTCGGCCAGGTAGAATATTTTAATGAGGAAGAAGAGATGATCAAAAAATTGGTGGCCGAAAATTTTGAACAACTCAACGAACAACTCTGGCAACCCCGCAAAATGACAATGTACGACCTCAAAAATAACCGGCGCACCGAATTAATCTGGAATGATCGTACCACTGGCAGCGATATCCCACAATGGCGGTTTACCGAACGCGGCCTTAGACGGGGGCTGTAATTCAAAGTAGTACGTTAGATAGCGTTCAATTTTTGATAGCTTAAATTTAAGGTATAACAGAATATTCAACACATTCTGAAAAATTGAATGAGGCTATTATGAAAGAACCCTATCCAACGAGTTCACCGATTCACTGGAGTCAATTATCCTACTACTTACTGGCCTTACTACTTTTTATTTCAACGGGATGTGAGAGTGTTACGACAAGCACTACATCAGAACCTGAGATTTATTCTACAACCTATATCCGTGGGCGGTGGAAGCTACACCTTTTATTTTCAATAGCCCTGCCTACTTCTTACTAAGTTTTTCAGCCGGTGGCTTCACCGTTAGCACTGGTTTGTCAAGAGACTGCGCTACCTTCTCGGTGGTAGATCCAAGGAAAAAGTGGGCAAGTCCGCTGTGCCCGTGGGTAGCCATCACTACCACATCGGCGTTTTCTGCAGCATATTCTTCAATACCCAAATGCGCCGACACGCCTTTTTCGACCACTGTATAAAAATTGACGCGGTGGTTAGAAGCTCCATCGGTAATTACAAACTGATCTTCGAAATCAACTTCGCCACGCGCAATTTGCACATCCTCCATTCCCTCATTGATCAGATAATCCTCGAGGTGATCAATCAGAGTCTCATACAAATTCGTTTCGTCACTCTTATTGGGATTCCGGCCCTCATACTCGAGAGGACTTCCATAGAGTTCCTGCACGTGATAGAAGGTGATGTCTGCCGTATAAATATTCGCAATCGAAAGCGCCAACGGCAACGCAGCAAACGAGATCATCGAGCCGTCGGTGGGCACCAATACTCGCTTAAGGCCTTCTGATGTCAGCTTGTCGTCTACTGTAAACACCGGCACGCGGGACTGTCGGATCACCTTCTCGGTAGTGGATCCGCGCAGCAGATTTGACTTGTGCCGGCCTTTGGAGGGCATGACAACCAAATCATATTCTTTTTCGGATGCCAATTCAGCAATAGCCTCAAAAGGTTTGCGGTCAACCCGTGATATGGCCTCCCCTTTGAACTCCTCCTTCAAATACTTACTCATCAGATCTTGCAGCTTCGCCTTGGCTTCTTTTTGAGCCGTAGGATAGATATCATCATCAATCATATCCAGAGGGGCTTCCATTAAGGAAATACTCTCGCTGAAATATTTAATGGTAGGGACAATATGAACGAAGTCAATCGTTGCTCCAAAACGCTTCGCAATTTCCTGAGCGTGGTTGAAAGCAAGCTCAGCATTATCCGAAAAGTCAGTAGGTACTAATATTTTTTTAATCTGCTTCATGACAAATGGGTTCAATTATTTTGAAGAATAATCTCTGTCCAAACATTAGGCTTCCGACCGCAAATAATCAAGCCCAATTACCATAATTAGACCAATAAAACCTCCTAAAATACCCTCCCAAAAATGGTTCGTTCCTGACTTCTCTATAGAAACATATGGGATAAAGGGATTACTTGTAATAAGCTTCTTTTTGATAGTGATAATCTCGACCTGCTTAGCACCCGAATCGGTGGTTATGATATCACCGAGGCGCACGAACTCCGGACGGTTCTCATCAGGCGGATTATTTCGCAGTTCTACAGCCTGCTCACTTGAATAGGCAACTACTTTCTGACTGGTTACGATCTCTTTATAGGTGCGATCCTGGTAAGGCCAAATCACATAAAGCGATCCAATTAAAAAACCAATGAGCACGGCCAGCGTTTGGGTCTCGTAGCGATGTAAGAGCCACGACAATAATCGCGAAAACAGTGCCAACCCCACTGCGGCACCGATAACAAACGGTAACAGCGTGAACAGTGCAGCCCCCGTATCCGCCGAACCAAGCTTGCCGATTTGCGATAAAATAAAGTCATATTTGCGCAAGATAAGCAAGAAATAGGAACCGGAGACACCGGGCAATATCATTGCGCAGATAGCGATAGACCCACTTAGAAAAACAAACAACGGTGATTCGGGCGTATCTGTCGGCACCAATGTAACCACCCAAAAACCAATACCAGCACCCAATACAATCATGCCCACATGTATCCAGTTAAAGTCATCAATGGCTTTGGTCAGCACGAAGATGGATCCTACGATGAGTCCAAAAAAGAGGCCAAAGATAAGTTCGGGATCGCTAAACATGTAAACCTGCAGCGGCACAACTTTGGTAAAAAACAACACTGCGCAAAAAATGCCAGACAGCAACATTACCATAAACTGCCAGTGCACATCACGAAGTGCCTTCTTGAACTTAAACGTCAAAAATCGCTTAAAGAATTGAACATCAAAGCTTTTAATAGCGTCAATAAGCTGTTTATAGATGCCCACAATCAGGGCCATCGTACCACCGCTAACTCCTGGCACAATATCGGCCGATCCCATTAAAAAACCCTTAAGCAACAGAAAGGGATATTCGCTCCAGCTCGTCTTGTCTTTTTCTAAATTTTGTTGGTCGGTCTCCGCCAAAATGAATTGAAAATAAAAAATTAAAAATTAAAAATCTTTGCAGCGTGAATATACAATCCAATTTTTCATTAATCGATTTTTCATTTTTAATCAGCTTACTTTTGCCAGCCTTTTTTACCAATGAGGGGAACAAACTTGAAATCACTGTAATGCTCTTCCTCGAATTCGTCTTCCCGAATCTTAATAATCCGGACCATCTCCTGTCGCTTGTCATCACCCACGGGCACTACAAGCCGTCCGTTTAGCGCTAGCTGATCCACCAGATCCTCGGGCACCACCGGCGCACCGGCCGTCACCACAATGGCGTCGTAAGGCGCATAGGCCGACCATCCCATGGTACCGTCGCCGAGCTTAGCCCGCACCGAATAACCCAGCTCACGCAAGATTGATCGCGATTTCTTATACAATTCATCGTGACGTTCAACAGTGTACACCTCTGCACCGAGCTCACACAGAATGGCCGCCTGGTATCCTGAGCCCGTGCCAATTTCGAGCACCTTTTCACCGGGTTTTACCTCCAGCAACTCCGTCTGACGCGCCACTGTATAGGGCTGCGAAATGGTCTGCTCTTTGCCGATAGGCAAGGCGGTATCCTTATAGGCGCGATCCTGCAGGGCCGTATCCACAAATACATGTCGCGGCACCACATTGAACGCCTCCAAGACTCGTTTATCTTTGATACCCTTATCGGCAAGCGTATCTACAAGACGCTGGCGGCGTCGCTTAAACTTCGGATTATTTGCTCCTGAACCCCAGTTTAACATAGTGATTTGCGATGTTTACCATCCAATTTCAGATTAGATTTATAACATAAGGAACTTGTAGCAATAAATTCGATATTTAATCTACTACGTTTTTCGGACAATCAGTATCTTACATGACTTTTTCAATTGAGATCCAAGCCAAAAATTATGAAAACTTTCGTTAAGATAGTCGCTGCAATTCTTATTTTCTTTATTCTTATCGCCGTTGGACTAAACCTGTATTTCACCGATGAGCGCCTCAAAAGTACCGTAATGCCTTACGTCAACGAAGCGGTAGGACGCCAAGTGAATGTGGAATCAATGTCGCTGACTTTTTTCAGCACCTTCCCTCAGCCAGGACTCAGTATCGAACGGATGACCATTCCCGGAGAAACTGAATCCGATACACTGGCCTCGCTTGATGCCCTGGTCGCCTCCGTTAAACTGTTTTCGCTGATGGGCGATCAGATTGAAGTTTCAGAGATTAGCCTGCGCAACCCACGCTTTACGTATGTGGTCAATCCCGATGGCAGCACTAATATCGATTTTTTGATGGCAACAGAAGAAGCTGAAGAAGACACCTCGGCCGGATATACGGTTAACATCCCCTATTTTAATATTAGCGACGGTAATTTCGGATATCGCGATCTCGGCTCCCAAACCAGTGTTCAGTTTGATGATTTGAATGCCGATATCTCGCTAACTTACGCCGACCTCATCAAAAGCACGATTAATGCCAACCTCGGGAGACTTTCAGCTTCGATGGGTGATACCGTGTATCTGAACAATCTTCCGCTGAGCCTACAGCAGCAATCGACCATTGACATGCAAAACGAGACCGTCAGCCTGGACCAAGGCACCTTCTCCATCCGCGGGCTAGCGCTGAACCTGACGGGGTCTATTTCGAACTGGAGTAACACCCTGACCGGTGACCTGTCGTTTACTTCTTCGTCAGATAACTTTGGCGAACTGCTGCGACTGGTACCGGAAGAGTACCGCGAATCCATCGAAGGACTAGAAACACGTGGCGCCCTGGCCATCGACGGTACGCTCAAGGGTCCGCTGGGCGGCGAGGAACTTCCCTCTTTTAATGCTTCCATCAAGGTCACGGACGGATATGTCAAAAACCCTGATCTGCCACAGCCGATCCAGAATATTCAACTCTCGGCCAACGCATCCAATGACCTATTGTCGGTAGATAACTTGACGGCACAAGCCGGTGAAAATAATCTCAAAGCCAGCGGAAGCCTGGCCAATCCCATGAAAGAAAACGGCAACTTTACCGTGGATATGGATGGCGATGTAAACCTGGCGACCATCAGCCAATTTTATGATATCAGCCAGTTTGATATCGAGCAGATGAGCGGCCAGCTCACTGTCGAAGGCCAGGCACAAGGCAACCGTAGTAATCCCGAGCAAGCAACCTTTGATGCGGTGATCAAGCTATCTGATGGGAGCCTGAAATATGCCGAGGTGTCCAAGCCAATCGAAAATATTTCGGTGGATGCCAATGCTAATCAGGAAACCATCACCATCAATAATATGACGCTGCAGGCCGCGGCCAACTCCTTTTCAATGCAGGGTAAAATCAATCAGCCACTGAAAAAGGAGCAGCGAACCATTGACCTGCAGACCAAGCTGGATTTTGACCTGGCATCAATCAAGGAATTTTATCCCATTGACGACGATACGCTGAGCATGCGCGGCAAACTAACGGCCAAGGCCACGCTCAAAGGCAAGGCTGATCAGATCGAACGGGCAGTGCAGTCAGGACAAATTTCGCTTCGAAATGGCTATATTAGCCACAAGTCCCTCGGCAAGCCGATCGAGGATCTTACGCTGAAATCCTCGCTTAAGGGCCCTACCCTATCGATTTCAAAGGGCAGCTTCAAAACCGGCGACAACAACCTGACAGCATCGGGTGCTATTACCGATTACCTGAGCGACAACCGCTCAATGGATCTTAAAATCACCGGTAACGCTGCTCTTGAACAAATTCAAAGTTATTATGATCTGGCTCCAACTATCACCAAGCTTACCGGTCAGGCGGATCTGAACCTACGTGCCAAAGGACCTGTCGCTGATCCGGCCAATATGAGTTTCGATGGCCAGCTTAGAGTGAAAGCCGTCAACATGGAGGGCGATGCCATGGTACAGCCGGTATCAAATCTGAACGGGGAGCTCACGCTGTCGCCCAAGTCGGCCGATCTGAAATCACTAAATTTTAAGATGGGCTCTTCGGATATTGCTCTGAATGGTTCTCTGCAAGATTACATGGCGTACCTGAAAGCCGAAGAAGATCGCAAGGCCACACCGCATTTGAAGGGAACCTACAGGGGCAAACTGCTGGATCTTGATGAACTCATCAACTGGGATGATACGACTTCGGCACCAATTCCCATTCACCTGCCAGACCTGACCAGCTCGGTTGACGCTGAAATTGACAAAATGATTGTGACCGGCGTCACGATGACTAATCTAAAAGCCCAAGCCGGTACTTCGCCCAAGCAGATTAAGCTCGAAAAAGCATCCGTGGAAATGTTCGATGGAAAAGCTACCGGGTCATTTACCTGGGATGTCCCTCAACCCGACCACACGATGATCTCGTTCAAGGGATCACTCGACAGCCTGCAGGCTAAGGCGTTTTTCAGCGAGTATCCTATCCTGGGCGAAAAGAGCAAGTTCCACGAGTATATTTCGGGCGCCTTCAGTGCCAACGTAGATTATTATTCAGAGCTGAATGTTTACCTTGACCCGCTGATCGAGACTTCGAAGATGAACGGCGACTTCGGGATGACCAAGTCGCGACTGCAAGGCCATCCGCTGCAGGATAAACTGGCGACGTTGCTTAGCACCAAGGAATTCAGAAACGTTGCACTAGACGAATGGAAGAGTACGTACAAACTCGATAACAGCGTATTCACCATCAAAGATCTGAGGCTGACCAGCGGTGATATCGGGATGGAACTCAACGGCACGCAACATCTGGTAAAAGAGACGATCGATTACCAGATGAAGCTCTTTTTACCGGGACGCTTCAAAAAAGCCATCGCCTCGGTGATTACCAAGCAAGCCACCGATGCGCTAACTCAGGAAAACGGTACCATTATGGTTCCCTTACGCGTGACGGGCACCCACGAGAATCCCAAAGTATCGCCGGATAAAGAAGTCATCCAGCCTATTATCAAAGATTACCTAAAGAATAAGGCTGGCAATGTGCTTAAGAAATTATTTGATGGGTAACCTATCACGGACATCTTGCCCGCTAGTGGTGTTCTTTACAAGATGTAGATCATCATAAAGGCAAACTACATTAGTTATATAATATCCTATACGAGACTGGATGGAGGCCACCTCAACGGTGGCCTCCATCTTAAGTTTAATCAAACAGACTTAAAACCAATTCCCACTATTATCTTATGTTTCCAGAAATATTGAGTGACGAGAACGGTGCCCACCCTACTGCGAAACAAGAACATCTTATGATTTGTTATTCGCCTACCTAAAACTGCTAACAAAAAGATACCATTTATTTGAAATGCAGATTGTCAACTATTCAGTGTAAACTTTATCTTTGCGCTCTGTCAGTTATTTTATCGTGATCTAGTTAATGAGTCATCCAAAGCAATAGATGGATAAATTACATATTTACAACACGCTTAGCCGCGAGAAAGAAGAATTTAAACCTATCAAAGAGGGCTTCGTCGGCATTTATGTTTGTGGCCCTACCGTTTATGGAGATCCCCATCTGGGACATGCCAAAAGTTATGTTTCTTTTGATGTAGTGATCCGTTATTTGCGTTACCTGGGATATAAGGTCCGGTACGTGCAAAATATTACGGATGTCGGCCACCTGACGGATGATGCCGATCAAGGCGAAGACAAGCTGGAGAAACAGGCCGCCATCGAAAAGTTGGAGCCGATGGAAATCGCGGAAAAGTATACCTACAACTACTTCCGTGACATGGATAAGCTGGGCGTGCAGCGTCCCGATATTTCACCGCGGGCTACCGGACATATCATCGAGCAGATTCAGATGGTAGAAAAACTGATGGAGAACGGACACGCCTATGAGACCGACGGCAATGTCTATTTTGATGTCTCCTCGGATGAAGACTACGGAAAGCTCAGCGGACGTGATATCGAAGACCAAGAAAGCGGCACGCGTATCGAAACGGCCAGTGACAAACGAGATCCCAAGGATTTTGCCCTCTGGAAAAAGGCCGACGACGGACACATTATGAAGTGGCCTTCTCCCTGGGGCATGGGATATCCCGGCTGGCATGTAGAGTGTTCAGCGATGTCTACGAAGTACCTGGGCGAACATTTCGACATTCACGGCGGCGGCATGGACAACCAGTTTCCGCATCACGAGTGCGAAATTGCCCAGAGCGAAGGTGCTTTCAACAAGCCATTTGCCAACTACTGGATGCACAACAATATGGTGACGCTTGAAGGCCAGAAAATGGGGAAATCGCTCGGTAACGCCATCTCACTGAATGAGTTTTTCCGCGGTGACCACGAGCTGCTGTCCCGCGCCTGGGATCCACAGATCATCCGGTTCTTTTTGCTGCAGAGTCATTACCGCAGTACTACCGATTTTTCTGAAGAAGCATTATCCAGTGCCGAAAATGGACTTCGTACCCTGCAAGACATCCTCCGGCTGATTGAAGAAACCGAAGAGGGAACCGGCGACGCTTACGACCTAGAGGCATTGAAGAAGTCGGTAGAAAGCAAACTCAATGACGACTTCAATACGGCGCAGGCCATCGCAGTATTATTTGATGAGCTGAAAAAGATCCGCAAGCAGATCAACAGCGGAGAAGCACCGGAGAATCTCGGGGATGTCAGAACATTTCTGCACAACTTTGTGGATGACGTGCTCGGACTTTGGCCGGAAGCAGAAGCCGCCCAATCCGAAGACGATAAGACCGAAAAGCTTATCGAACTGCTGATCGATATCCGCAACAAGGCTCGTCATAACAAGAACTTTGAACTTGCTGATGCCATACGCGATCAGCTGGAAGAGCTCGATATCAAGCTGATGGACAGCCCCGAGGGCACTGAATTTAAAATTGGATAACAAGTAATGAGCTATAAATACCAGCTGCTTAACTTAATACTCATTTGATAATTTGAGTATGAGGTGAGGAGAATTGATCTCAACTCCTTTTGCTAAATAGGACTGTTCCCCGTAACACCATGAAGTTTTCTCAGCAAAACTATTTACAACTAGTTTTGCTTAAATTATAAAATTGAGACCTATTAGAAGTAAACTAACCCTTGCCGTCCATTAAAAGGAGCGGGTAATTAACAGTCAGGGATTTTAACATTCTCCCCTTACAAAGGGGAGACGTAAGAGGGGTTATTCTTCACTTTATTCTATATTTAGAGTTAAAATTTATCCGACAAACCCTTTAAAGGCATTAACTTTTAGATTTTGAAATAGATTCAAACCAACCACCCCTGCCCCCTCCTTTGGAAGGAGGGGATTTTTTGGTGCCATGACTTCTATCTGAGCGAATAAATAACTTACATCATGAGTTATAATGACAATGAGAAAATATTTAATCCTAAAAGCACTAAGAAGCAACGGAAGTATCTGCGTAACAATATGACTAAAGCCGAAGTCATTCTTTGGTCAAGGTTGAAAGGACGGAAATTGCAGGAATATAAATTCCGAAGGCAGCATGGTATCGGTGATTACATTGTCGACTTTTACTGCCCTGAATTAAATCTCGCGGTAGAAGTAGATGGAGAAACACATTATACATCACAAGGCAAACAACACGATGCCAAAAGAGAATCTTATTTAGATGAAATTGGGATTATCATTTTACGATTTACCAATCGCCAGATAAAACAGAATTTAGATGGTGTAATTGATCAGATAGCTTCTTTTATTACGAACGAACTAGTACAGGATTAGAATACGGTTTACAAACCACCTTTCGCTCTTTTGAAAGGAGGGAAATTTAATCAACCTTGCTCAATCAAATTACGTAGCTTAATTCGGTAAAATTTTACAGATTAATTTCAATGTAGTAGAATGATAAGTAACCAGAAACTCATCACTCAATACTAAAAAATGCAAAACACCGATCATCTAGTCTGGAATATTGACCCGGCCGCCTTTGATCTCGGCACCATTCATTTACCCTTCCCCGTTGCTATCTGGGGCGTTGTTGCAGCTTTTGTCTTTATTTACTTTGGTTATCAGCGACTGGTACCCGACGATCTTCCTGCCAACAAAGAGCCCGACATCTCACAGTGGAAATTCTGGGGCATGATTATCGGCTCTTTTGTGCTGGGCCAACTCATCTTCTTGGTACTACCCTCCCCCACTATCAGCGAAATTGGTCCTATTCGCCCCCGTTGGTATGGAATTTTATTCGCCAGCTCCTTTTTAATTGGCTTTTGGCTTACGCGACGAATGTTCATCCACGCCAACCGAGATCCACTGGAGGTCGATCAACTACTGACTTATGTGCTTATTGCTACCGTTGTAGGAGCAAGACTGGGGCATGTTATCTTTTATGATCTGATGTTTTATCTGCGGCACCCGGCTGAAATTCTGGCCATCTGGCACGGTGGTCTTGCAAGTCATGGTGCGGCGATCGGCATCATCATTGCCATGTATCTGTTTGTGAAGAAAAAAAACGACATGAGTTTTTTATGGCTGGCCGACCGCGTGGTCGTAGTGGTGGCCATCGCTGGAGCCTTTATCCGCACTGGTAATTTTATGAACTCCGAAATAGTAGGCCAACCCACTGAAATGGCCTGGGGTATTATTTTTGCCCGTCTTGATATGGTTCCGCGACACCCCACCATGCTTTACGAAGCACTGCTCTGCATCTTGGTATTCGGCATCCTGTGGGAAGTCTATTACTCCTATGACAAGAATCCACCGGAAGGATCACTTTTCAGCCTGTTTCTCACTATTTTATTCAGCGGCCGTTTCTTGCTGGAGTTCACGAAGATCGATCAGGCCGAATTTGCCAGCGACTGGATGATTAATATGGGACAATGGCTAAGTGTGCCGTTGGTTGCTATCGGCATCTGGCTGATGATCAAAAAAGTGAACTGGAACCAAACTTCCATGGCGAAACAAAAGAACTAACCGAAATTCATTAAACTTAGAGATTATGCAATCACTTGATCCCCAAGTAGAAGAAAAAATTAACAGCTGGCTGCATGGTAATTACGATGAAGAAACGAAGGCTGAAATCCGCGAGAAACTTGACAACGAAAAATATGAAGAGCTGACCGAAGCCTTCTACAAGGATCTGGAATTCGGTACTGGTGGCTTGCGCGGTATTATGGGGATCGGTCCCAATCGGGTCAATAAATACTCTTTTGGTATGGCCACGCAGGGATTCAGCAATTTTCTGAAAAAGAACTATCCTGATGAACAAGTGAAGGTGGCCATAGCCCACGACTGCCGCAATAATTCCGAGGAACTAGCGCAGGTGGTTGCCGATGTTTTTTCGTCCAACGGCATTCATGTATATCTCTTTGACGGATTGCGACCTACGCCCGAGCTCTCATTTGCTATCCGCGAGCTGGATTGCCACGGCGGCGTTATGTTGACGGCCTCTCACAATCCCAAAGAATACAACGGCTACAAAGCCTACGATGAACATGGCTGCCAGCTCGTTTCTCCACAAGATCAAATGGTACTCGAGGAAGTACAAAATATCGACAGTATTGACGAGGTGAAGTTCGAGGGCATTGACGAAAATATCGAATCTATCGGCAAAGAAATTGATGAGAAATACCTCGACGCACTATTCGAGCTTTCCATCTCCCGCGAAGAAATCCAGCGACAGAAAGATTTGAGTATCGTCTTTTCGCCTATTCACGGAACATCGGGTGTGCTGGCGCCACCGGCGCTCAAGCGATACGGCTTCAATAATGTGACGTACGTAGAAGAGCAAATGAGCTTCGATGGCGACTTCCCAACGGTCGAATATCCCAATCCCGAGGAGAAGGAAGCCTTGAGCATGGCACTGGACAAAGCCAAAGAAATTGACGCCGAGCTGGTGATGGCCACCGATCCCGATGCCGATCGTGTGGGTATTGCCGTCAAGGACAATCACGACAAGTGGGTGCTGCTCAACGGTAACCAAACCGGCACGCTCATCATTAACTACATGCTCAACGCCTGGGATAAAGCCGATAAGCTGTCCGGCAAGGAGTATATCGTCAAAACGATTGTCACCTCGTATCTGATCGACCGTATTGCTGATCATTACGATGTGGATTGCTACAATATGCTTACGGGCTTCAAGTACATTGGCGAACTGATGACTGAGCTTGAAGGCCAACAACAATTTATTGCCGGAGGTGAGGAAAGCTACGGCTACCTCATTGGGGATCACGTGCGCGATAAAGACGCGATTGTGTCATCGGTCATTATTGCTGAGATGGCTGCCTATTACAAAGATAAAGGTAGCAGCCTGTACGAAGCGCTGCAAAACATTTATCTGCAGCATGGCTATTTTCGGGAACGGCTGGTATCGGTTTACAAACGGGGCCGCGAAGGGGCTGAGCAAATCAAACAGATGCTAAAGAACTACCGCGAAAATCCACCCGAAAAACTTGGTGGATCTAAGGTTATCACCATCAAGGATTACAAGACCCAGCAGGCAAAAAATATTAAAAGCGGTGATACTACGGCCATTGATCTACCAGAATCAAACGTCTTGCAATTTATCACAGAAGATGGATCTATCATCTCCGTGCGTCCATCGGGTACCGAGCCCAAGATCAAGTTTTACTGCAGTGTGAATACCGACCTGGGCAATCGCGCTAATTATGATAAAAAGACAAAGCAGCTGGAATCCAAGATGGACCAAATCATCGAAGAGCTTACAAGCTAATTTAGCATTTTGGACCAGAACTTAAATCATTGGTCTAAAATTGTTGACTAAGCTACTCGAAGTGAGCTTCCAGATCATGAATTTAGCCTGGGGATTTATCCTCAGGCTTTTTTTATGTCATCTTACAAGTGACAACGTTAAAGCTCAGGAAACAATACTCTAATTTTTAGTGCAACGACAACTTACACACTAAAGCTCTCCTGAAGCTATGGAATGGGTTAAGACAAACCACTATTTAATTCATTTCTAAATTTCATTTTTGCCTAGTGATTAAAACGTGCCGCTCTTATCTTCTGTTCGGAGCTTCTTCTGCTTCCTGGCCTGCTAAACTAGCAACTTCCTTAAAAAACTATTCTAACTCATTGTTAATGTTTCATCAGATAATTTTAATTGATGTTTGATTTCCTTTTTTCGCCTGAGGCAGATGTTTTCTACTACGCGATGATCACTGCATTAGCCACCGGACTCGGTGCTCTGCCCTTCTTTTTGATCAAAGACCTGACACGTAGCTGGCTGGGCATTTCCAACGCCATCGCCTCCGGATTGATGCTCGCTGCCAGCTTTGGACTCATCTACGAGGGCCTCAACTACGATCTTTTGTTTACCTTTTACGGCATCCTGATAGGCTTGGCATTCATCATTTTCAGCCAAAAAATTATCGACCGGTATGATGATAATTTTGCCATTAAGAAGATTAACAAGGTAGATAGCTCCAAGATGCTACTGATCGTTGGTATCATGACGCTGCACTCATTTACCGAAGGCGTCAGCGTGGGAGTCTCATTCAGTGATAGCCTTGACCTCGGGATCTTTATTACCACTGCTATTGCAGTACACAATATCCCCGAAGGTCTTGCTATTAGCCTGGTGCTTATTCCCCGTGGTACTTCTCCAGCCAAAGCCGCCTGGTGGAGCGTCTTTTCGAGTCTGCCTCAACCACTAATGGCCGTGCCGGCTTTCCTGTTTGTGGAAATATTCCGCCAGTACCTGCCCATGGGACTCGGTTTTGCCGGCGGGGCCATGATCTGGATGGTTTTTGCCGAACTGATTCCCGATGCCATGGAAGATACTGAAACTTCAACCGTGGCTACTACTGTTACGATTTCGATAGCGCTGATGATCATTTTTCAGCAGCTTATCCAGTAGAAAAGAATTGTGCTCTTATCCCATGATCGTGCTATACAATAGCCACACGTTCAACACGCTGATCACGGATACAATAACGCCCAGCACACCGGTTGTAAATCGATGATTGACAAATGAACCCATTACCTGTTCGTCACGGGTAAATATTAATAATGGGATAAGTACAAACGGTAACTCAAAACTCAGGGCCACCTGCGAAGAAACCAGCACATTCGTAGCTTCAAATCCAGCAATTACAATAGCCAGGCTAGGCATCAAAGTAACTGACCGACGCCACCACACGTTAATTTTCAGATTTAGAAAACCATCCATCACCGTTTGTCCGGCCATGGTGGCTACCAGCGAGGAAGAAAGTCCTGCCGCAATAAGTGCAATGCCAAAGGCTAGACTCGAATACTCTCCAAACACGCGATCCAACGTTATATACGCTTCATTAAGCGTGCTGATGCCAGTGCCCTGAAGCGCAGCAGCGGCTACAATCAGCATGGCGGCATTCACGAACATGGCAGCAAACAGTGCCGTAGTGGTATCAAAGGACTCCAGATGAAAATGTCGGCGATGCGACTCTTCGTTATCTCCTTCTGAGTTAATGCTTAGCTTACGACGATCTTGCACCAATATAGAGTGCAAATACACGCTGTGAGGCATCACCGTGGCTCCCAAAATACCAATAGCAACGTACAACGCGCCGGGGCCCGGCAACGAGGGAATCATGCCAGTGACAATGATATCAGCTGTAGGCTCAGCCAGCACCATTTCGAACACAAAAGCCAGCGCTACGACGGCGACCAAGCTCATAATGATAAATTCCACCACACGAAATCCCCTCTGGTAAACTGACTTGATGCCCAACAAGGCGAACGAGCTAACGCCCGCCAGCACAGCCCCAGCCCAAAGCGGCAAATGAAAGATCAGGCTAAAACCAATCGCTGCACCAATAATCTCGGCCATGTCCGTGGCAATCATGGCAAGCTCAGCAGCAATCCACAACACAATAACGGAGGGTTTTGACAAGCGTTCTCGGCACAGCGCTGCCACACCTTTTCCGGTAGCAATACCCAGCTTGGCGGCAATTAGCTGAATCACAATAGCCAACAGGCTGGCCAAAACGATAACCCACAGCAGCGCCGGACCAAACCGAGCACCGCCCGAGATGTTTGTTGCCCAATTGCCCGGATCCATGTAAGCAACGCTGATCAAAAAACCCGGCCCCAGATAAAATAAGAGCTTACGAAGTGAGGTATCTTTTATCGTCTTTTTTACAGATTCGACCATCTAAAGCATATCTATGTTGGCATACGACAGTAAATTTAGACAATTATTTGATTGAAATAAATTAATTATTAGTCCAAGCTAAAATATAGATTAAAAGTGGACTTCAGCATAAATTGTACTTGCTCTCCCCTGCAATATTTGATTACTTCCACATTTGTGTAACACATTTCAACAGATTATTTACCCATCATGAAAAAATATGTGCGCTTTTCGATTAAATTTTTAGCTCTGAGTCTCCTCCTCTGTGGCTTTATATTGCAACAGCAGAGCCTGGCTCAGGAAAAAAGTCGCTACTCAAGTGTTAAAGAAGCCCTTTCCAAAAGTGGACAATTAAGCGGATCAAATGGTCCACGCAATGTCACCTGGATTGACAATGGCAACCGCTACTCGTACATGCAGTACAACTCCGATACAGAGAGTATGGAGATTCGGGCCTATGACCCTGCAACTGCAGAAGATGAACTCATTTTCAATAATAAGAATCATAACTTCCCGAACACCGATTCCACCTTTGAGTACTCTTCGTTTCAGTGGTCAAAAGATTCAAAATATCTGGTATTCCGATCGAACTTTCGGCCGGTTTATCGCCAGTCGGGTATCTCAGACTATTATCTTTATTCCATTGAAAATGAAACCATGAAACTACTTGCCGAGGATGCCCGAACCGCGGAACTCTCTCCGGATGGAAGTAAAATCGGCTATGAGCGCGATGGCGATCTTTTTGTCTATGACCTCGAAACGGGCAAAGAAAAACAGCTTACCGACAGCGCAGAAAAATATTTTTATAACGGTCGCTTTGGCTGGGTTTACGAAGAAGAGTTTGGGCTGGGCCAAGCATGGTCATGGTCGCCCGATGGGAAGCATATAGCCTTCTGGCAAACCGATGAGCGCCACGTCAATATTTTTCAGATGACCGACTATGCCGGTCAACATCCCAAATACGAAAAGATTCCCTACCCCAAGGTGGGCGACGAAAATCCGACGGTACGTATTGGTGTTGTCAATGTGGAAAACGGAGAACAGCAGTGGATGGATTCTCCCGAGGACGGCTACATCCCACGGATTTACTGGACATCCAGCAATGATAAGCTGGCGATAGTACATCTGAACCGTGCCCAAAATCACCTGCGGTTGTTTTTTAATGATATCAACAGCGGTGATAATCGTTTGGTGATGGAAGAAAAGTCCGATGCCTGGATTGATGTGTTTGATTTTTTCGCCGGCATCAACCATTACTTTTTCTTTCCCAAAGACAGCGAAGAATTTTTCTGGATTTCTGACCGTGACGGCTATAATCATATCTACCGGTATGGCTATGACGGTGAACTCAAAAACCAAGTGACCGACGGCAACTGGGAAGTCACCTACGTACACACCGTGGACTACCGCAATAACCGTATTTACTATACATCCACTGACCAATCACCGCTCGAGCGTCACCTGTACTCCATCAATTTCAACGGCCGCAACAAGAAAAAGCTTACCCAGGCTGAAGGTACTCACAACATCAGCATGGGACCCAATGGTAAATATTACCTCAACCGGTATTCCAACACCACAACGCCTACACAGGTCGAATTGTGGAGCGTCATGGACGGACAGATAAAAGTGCTCGAGGATAACGTTTCCGTCAAGGAATTCACCGAATCGCATGTCTACTCTCCAAAAGAACTGTTTTCCTTCACAACTTCCGACGGACAACAACTGGATGGATCGGTGATCAAGCCCGTTGATTTTGATCCCTCAAAAAAATATCCGCTGGTACTTAATATTTATGGTGGTCCCGGTGCGCAGGGCGTGTACAACTCCTGGGCTTCCGGCGGATGGGTGCAATACCTTGCTCAGGAAGGCTACGTTGTTGTGAATGTGAATAATCGCGGCAGCGGCGGTTACGGAGCTAAATTTGAAGATATCGTCTACAAACAGCTAGGCAAGTGGGAGGCCAACGACTTCGCGGAAACGGCCAAGCATATGGCACAAAAAAGCTGGGTTGACAGCACACGCATGGCCATCCGCGGTCACAGCTACGGGGGATACATGACTACCTACACCCTATTCACGCATCCCAATGTGTTTGATGTGGGCATAGCAACGGCCCCGGTTACCGATTGGCGATACTACGATAGTATCTATGCCGAACGTTACATGGGACTGCTCGAAAACAATAAAGAAGGTTACAAACAAAGCGCTTCCCTAACCCACGCCAAGAATCTGAAAGGACACCTGTTGGTATCGCATGCTACGATGGATGAAAACGTGCACGTCCAAAATACGATGCAACTCATGACTGAACTTACCGGCAACGGCATCGAGGCTGACTTGCAAATTTACCCTCCCGGTGCTCACGGCGTGGCGTTCAACACGGCCAGCTATTACCTACTTTACAAATCGTATGTCGATTACCTGAATCGATATTTTAAGTAAGTCTCAAAATATATCTTCGTTTTATCGGCCGGATCAGATAATATGATCCGGCCTTTTTATTTGGCAAAATCGTAATTTCTATTCCAAAAAATTTACATCAGATTACAACTTCTCACTTGAACTTAATCAGTACTTAAACTGATATAAATTATTGGCTCTGCAGCTTGCAAGGTTTACCCTGACCTGTCAGTATTTTAAATCTTTTTGCAGCAATTCACTAGAAGTTACTTACTGAAAATCTTATGCTAATGTGATACAAACCATGTTTTTTATAATAACTCATACCCATTTAGAATGAAGTTGGCTCGCTTCTTTTTTTTCTGCTTTTTTGCGCTATTCCTTCCCCTTTCAGTACTAAGCCAAAACCAGGCCGCCAAAAGTGAGGCCGTTTCCGTATTTCTGGACTGCAATCGTTGTGATGAACGATTTATCAAGCAACAAATAACCTATATTAACTATGTCAGGGATAAAGAGGATTCTGATGTTCACATATTGATCACACGCCAGCGGACTGGCAGCGGAGGCACTGAGTTCACCATCAAAATGTTAGGCAAAGCACGATTCGAGGGAATCAACAATACGCTCAAGTATTTTTCAGCGGCCTCAAATACCGACGATGAAGAACGACGGGGTTTAGTAAAAAAGCTTAAAGTGGGCCTTTTCCCTTATGTATCAAAAACGGAAATTGTTCAGGATATTGAAATCAGCTACAATGGAGAAAAAAAGGACCAATCTGAGTCACAGGAAGACCAATGGGATAGCTGGATCTTTGAAGTAAGTGGCGATACCTACTTTAACGGTGAAGAGTCCAGGAGTAATTTATTTGTTTCATTTGGAGCTTCAGCCGATCGTGTAACACCAGATTGGAAAATAAACATAGACTATGACTACGACTTTAACCGTCGTACCTTTACTGAACTTGATTCAGTAGGAAATGAGAGTACAACTGAATTTATCACACGTGGACAGCGATTTGACGGGAAAATAGTAAAAAGTCTCAGTGATCACTGGTCAGTTGGTATCTTTGGAGAAGCGTTTACCTCTAGCCGTAACAACATCGATTTTTCAGCGTCCGGAAGCCCCGCTGTTGAATACAATATTTTTCCATATGAAGAATATTCAACCCACGAAATAAGCTTCATGTATATCGTTAAAACGGGCTATTTCGATTATGATGAGATAACGATTTTCAATGAACGATCGGAGATCTTGGTAAGACAGCAACTTCGCTCGAGACTGGAATTTACCCAACCCTGGGGCGAAATTGAGGGACGTATAAATGCTTCTACATATATGCATGACTTCAGCAAAAACCGGGTTGACGTTAACCTGGAATTTGATTTCCGGATATTTCGGGGACTATCGCTGAACTTATCAGGTCGCTATTCCCTCATCAATGACCAACTTTCCATTCCCAAAGGAAACATCAGTGATGCAGAACAGCTCCTTGATCTACGTCAACAATCCACTTCATATTCCTACCGCGGTTCGGTGGGCATTGAATACTCATTTGGCTCAATTTATAATAATGTAGTCAATCCTCGGTTCTAAAAGTTTAACATTTCTCTTAGTTATAATAGAGAAGGCCGAGTCATGTGACTCGGCCTTTGTTATTTTTGAATTGAAGTACCTACAAATACTAGGCTTCTTGGGATTGATGCCCATCACCGAGCATTGTGTTTAATTTTTCTCCTCCGCGTATGCCAAAGTCGAGTGTTCGAATGGGGAACGGAATCATAATATCGTTCTCATCAAAGGCTTGGGTAATCGCAATGATGGCATCGCTGCGCGCCGACCAAAAATCAGGATTACTGCGAAAACTCACCCAGAAACGGATCTTGAAGTTGATCGAACTCCCGCCAAATTCATCATAATAAAATTCAATACCCTTACTGTCATCGTAGTTATCCAGGCTTTTGATAGCTTCAATCGCCACCTCTTTGGCCTTCTCCAGATCATCACCATAGGAGACACCACACGAGAGATCAATACGACGCTCACCACTACTGGTAAAATTCTGTAACGGATTTTCAAAAACTCTCTTGTTGGGGATGTAAACAATTTGTCCCTGTGGAGTGCGCAAAATTGTGTTTCGCAGGTTCATCTTTTCGACCGTGCCATAGAAGTCGTTGGTCTCAATAATATCCCCAATACCAAACGGGTGACGAATAGATAAAATAATACCAGAAATAAAATTCGAGGCGATATCCTGAAATGCAAAACCTAATGCCAAACCAATGATACCGGCACCGGCAAGCAGCGAAGTTACAGCGCCATCGAGTTTGAGAATGCTGAGGGAAATGAAGACCCCGATACCGATGACTAACACGCTAACGATCGTCTCCAGCAGATGAATGATCGTTTTATTCTTGGTAACCTTGTGCAGCAGCTTGTTTACTGCCTTTCGCACCAGTTTTCCAATCACGTAGAAAACGATTAACACTAACAGGGCCACCGCAAGGTTGGGCAGCATCTGGATAAACGTGTCAATCCAGGTCTCTAGCTTACCAGTAATTAAATTGTACGCATCTTGTACTTCCATCATACCTTTTGATTTAATTACTACTTTTACAATTAAGTACTATTAATACAATAATTTACTCTGGCGTTCAATCTCTATTAGTAACATAAGGCCTTGCCGCTACAAATCTCCGTGACTTTTGGGAATGACTATAAATTGCTGCATGTTCATAATTCCTAACCGAATTTGAAATAAAAGTATTTATCAATTATGCCTAAAAGAAAAGCTAAAGCTACCTGGGAAGGAGATCTAAAAAATGGAAAAGGCAACATGTCGTTTGGCAGCGGGGCCTTTGAAGGAGCCTATTCGTTTAAATCCCGATTTGAGGAAGGAACCGGTACAAATCCCGAAGAGCTGATTGGGGCTGCCCATGCCGGATGCTTTTCCATGGCTCTGTCTGCAGATCTGGCCGAAGGTGGATACGACCCTGAATCGGTGACCACGAATGCTGATGTCAGCCTCGAGATAGTCGACGGCGACCCCGCCATCACCACTATTGTACTCAATGTAAAGGCTACTATTCCTGATATAGATGAAGATACCTTTATGGAATTCGCCCAAGGCGCAAAGAAAAACTGCCCGGTTTCCAAGGCACTTAGTGGTGTCAATATTGAACTCAACGCTGAGCTGAACAGCTAACTCTTAGTTTTGACAATTATTTCAAGGGATGTCCTTATGGGCATCCCTTTTTTGGGTAAAAGATGTTCTGTTAGATGCATCTCAGCACAAGACATTTCTAAGATCCAAACGTCAACATCAATTATCCCGTTAATATTTCCAATAGCTCTCATTTAACTATTGGCCCGGGAAACACCGCATAGCCATTTGCCTAGGATGAAAAGTAGATCGATAAAAGCGCTGGTCAAGTGTAAAATTTTTACCTGAGTAACTACTGGCTGCAGCCAAATTATGTAACACTGCACAGTGAAAAATCCCGAGTGGTAGCTGATCGAAGCGCATTTATCCAGATGAAATTCCCTACAAAATTGTAATCTTTTCCCCCGCTTGAGATCCGCGGTATTTTTTTTAGTCTTTAAAACAATTTAAGAGAGAACAATGGGAAAAAGGCTATGATTTCTAAAACACGACCCTCAAAGAAGGGCAACAAATTACATTTCTCAGTTTGGGATGACGCCCAAAAAAACGGCCACGCACTTTTCGTAGGTAATCTTTTTGATACTCTTCAATACCTCAATGGCTGCGATATCCAGACCCTAAAAGTATCGGTATTCGACCTTAGACGCATGAAATCAATTGTTCAGGTTTCGGCCGAAGAGTGGATGGAGTGGTACGAGCGTACAGCCGGTAAGCTGAAACGTTTGTGAGATTTCTTAAGATATCAGCTACCTGTCGTAATATTTCCTAACAATTTAGGGCATAACACGGGTGCATTATGGACCGCCAATTTTTATGCTTTGCAGGCTAACAACCCTGCCACAGGATTTGTATCTTTGGGGTTATGACTACACAAACCGATGTTGACGAAAAAGTAAATCTTAAAAGCCTGACCAAAGGCGAGCTGGAGAATTTTACCGAGGAGCTGGAACTACAATCCTTCCGCAGCGACCAACTGTTTCAATGGCTCTATCAAAAAGGCGTGCACAGTTTTGATGAGATGACTAATCTCTCGAAGGATCTGCGGGCCCGTCTAAAAGAAATTGCCACCGTACCAACTATCGAACACGTCCGCCAGCAGGAATCGGAGGATGGCACTATCAAGTTCCTGTTTAAGCTTCAGGGCGAAGAAGACCACAAAGTGGAATCGGTGCTCATTCCTGAATTTTATCCAGATGGAGCCGCCGACCGACTCACAGTTTGCGTGTCTTCCCAAGTTGGCTGCGTATTTGGATGCTCGTTTTGTGCTACTGGTGCAATGGGTTTTTTCCGCAGTCTTACGCACGGCGAAATCGTTGACCAGGTGCAATATATCGATGCGCTTTGCGAGGAAAAATTTGGCAAAGGCATCACCAACGTTGTATACATGGGCATGGGCGAACCGCTGCATAATTATGATGCCGTCGTTAATTCGGCAAATATCATTACAGATGAACTGAGTATTGGACTTTCGCCCAAGCGGATTACCGTTTCAACGGTTGGGCTCACCAAGCAGATCAAGAAGCTGGCTGATGAGCGTCAGCCGTTTAACCTGGCGATTTCATTGCACGCGGCCAACGACGAAAAACGCGATGAGATCATGCCGATCAACAACGCGATGAACCTCGAGCAGCTCGAAGAGGCTGTCAAGTATTATTACCAAAAGCTGCATCGGCCTATCACCTACGAATACCTCTTGTTTGATGAGTTTAACGACACTCCTGAGGATGCTCGTCAGCTTGCCGATATTGTGCAGTGGGTACCCAGCAAGGTAAATATCATCATGTACAACAACGTGGCGGGCGTAGCACTCAAAAAAGCTCGTGAACAACGACTGGATGCTTTCATGCAAGAGCTGGTGAAACGTGACATTACCGCTACCGTCCGACGAAGTCGCGGCGAGGATATTGACGCCGGATGTGGTCAGCTGGCCATCAAAGACGGACAAGAGAAAGGAAAAACTATTCGCAAGAATTAGTACATCCGCTTTTGAAAGCTGATCAAATTCATCAGATGACAAGTTCAGTCATCTGATGAAGGTTTTTTATCAATCCCCAATGATATTAAAGAGACGGCTAAACCGCGGCAACCAGCGCTCCTTATCCCAGGAAAAGTAGATAATGCCTGCTTCACCCACAATGTGCGATTGTGGAACAAAGCCCCAAAAACGGCTGTCTTCACTGTTATCGCGGTTATCCCCCATCATAAAATAGTAATCCTGATTGATAGTATATTTGTTAGTCTCTTCCCCATTGATAATAAATTGACTGCCATTCCGCTTAACATTATTCCCTTCATAGCGGGTAATAATATTTTCATAGATATGATAGTTTTCGGGCGTCAATCTTACTGTCTGCCCCTCAAACGGCACGACAATCGGCGGCATATGGTGGTGATTCATAAAACCGGAAGAGAAGCTGAAATCACGACGACGGTACTCATTGAAATCATTGGGCAGCACAAAGGTCTCTACGCTGTTAACCTCGGGCCAGTTACGCATCGTCGCAGCCTCTTCTTTAGTCATATTTACCTGGTAACTGCTATTACCCTGTGACCCCAGCAGCGTTGCCCCAATAGAATTTACCTTGGCCGAACTAAGCCGTACACGTTCGCGTACTGTAACAGAATAGGTTTGCTGGATGCCGGCAAAATGCTGGGCTTTATCACCATTTACAAACAGCTGCGTATCATCAATTGAAAGCGTATCACTCGGCATACCCACCGCCCGTTTGATATAGTTGGTTTTAGCCGCAATGGGAGTAAGGTCAATGGGATAGTTGAATACTACAATATCGTTGCGCTCAATTTCATCAAAGCCCGGCAAGCGAGTCCACGGCATTACCACACCCGGCAGATAAATATTGGTAAACGGCACCGCCAAAATCATCGGCGTGCGGGGACCATAATTGATCTTCGAGACAATCAGAAAATCACCGGTAAGAAGGCTTTCTTCCATCGATGGAGTGGGAATGCGGTAGGCTTCAAACAAAAAGGTGCGTATAATCAGGGCCGCAATAGCTGCAAACAGCAGGGCATCCATCCATTCGCGCAGCCAGCTTTTGGCCTGCTCGTTTTGTTTCCCCTTGTCCCGTTTACGCCGTTTGCGTCGTTCTTCGCGCTCTTCTTTCGAAAGTTGATCTGCCAATGTTCGTACTCCTGTAAATTATTAATTTGAAAAATCGATACTCATACCCGCCGGCGATGAAATTTCCTTGGTTGTGTAGCTCCCATTATTGTAAGCCACGTTAAACCACTGCTCACGTTCGGGTGAATAAAAGTAATCCTGGTAATTGGCCAACTCCTCGATCGCCATCAATTTTCGGGCAAACGTCCGTTTAACCTGGGGCATTAAATCAATATACCGACTGGCGCCTACAAACGTTAAGCCGCTGCCAAAAGGACCATCCCAATCGAGCACCATCATCGGGATACTGTCATTAACGGTAAACCAGTATTCAAATTGAATGGCTTTGCCCGGACGAAAATCCTGTTTATTGATCAAGTCCTTGATAGTCTGTGTAGGATCCCCATATACAGCCTGCAGGCGTGCTCGGATTTCGTTGGTCTGTCGGTCATCCAGATCCGTTTCGTTATATAGACCGCGCCCTGTCCACTTGATATCGTTAAACCGTTCCATAAACCAAGCCCGGCGATCCTTCGTAATTTTTGTGATTTCGGGCTCCTCAAACTGGGCAAAAGCTGAGGATGAAATAAGCAGAAAAAGTACAAGGAACAGGGTTGAGATCCAGTACCTAACTCTAATTTGTTTCGACAAAGAAAAGCTGTTATTCATTAAATTAATCATTACAAACAATTAGCCGTTGAAAACCTTATTAATCGTCATCCATCGAGAGTATGGCAAGAAACGCTTCTTGGGGAACTTCTACCGTACCCACTTGTTTCATTCGTTTTTTTCCTTCCTTCTGACGCTCCAGCAACTTCCGCTTCCTGGAAACATCGCCACCGTAACATTTTGCAGTCACATCTTTGCGCATAGCCGGTATCGTTTCTCGTGCAATAACGTTGTTGCCGATCGCGGCCTGAATAGGAACCTCGAATTGGTGACGTGAAATCAAATCTTTAAGCTTTTTGCAGAGTTTGCGCCCAAGCTCGTAGGCCTTGTCGCGATGGACGATACTTGATAACGCATCCACCGGCTCTTTATTAAGCAAAATATCCAGTCGAACCAGATCGCCTTCGCGATACTCCATAAATTCGTAATCCAGCGATGCGTAACCGCGCGTACCACTCTTTAGACGGTCATAAAAATCAAAGACCACTTCGGCCATCGGCAGCTCATATTTAATCTCCACCCGTTGGCCCTGCATGTGAATTTGGTTGATGTACTTGCCCCGCTTTTCTTGGCAGAGCTCCATCACCGGACCAATATATTCAGAGGGGGTCAAGATACTAGCCTTGATATACGGTTCATACACCGCGTCAATGGTATTTGGATCCGGCATATCGTTGGGATTGTCAACGATTTTCTTCTTCTGTTCCCCTTTTTCAGTCATAAGTACCTCATATTCCACGTTGGGAACGGTGGTCACGATATCGATATCAAACTCGCGATCCAGGCGCTCCTGCACAATTTCCATGTGGAGCATACCCAAAAATCCAGCCCGAAATCCAAAGCCGAGTGCCTCGGAGGTCTCCGGCTGATACGTCAGCGAAGCGTCGTTAAGCTGTAGTTTCTCCAAAGCTGATCGCAAGTTCTCAAAATCATCCGACTGCGTAGGGAACAGCCCACTGAAAACCATCGGCTTGGGTTCCTGATATCCCGGAATGGGTTGGTCGGCTGGATTATCGATACGCGTCACCGTATCACCCACGCGGGCATCCTGCAAGGATTTTACGCTACCCACAATGTAGCCTACATCCCCGGCCTCCAGCTTCTCTGTTTTCTCTTTTTCAAGCTTCAGATATCCGATTTCTTCGGCCTCGTACTCCTTGTCAGTAGCCATAAACCGGATGCCATCGCCCTTGTTCAAGGTTCCCTGCATTACGCGAACATACACAATCGAACCGCGATAACTATTGAAAACCGAATCAAATATAAGTGCTTTTAGCGGTTTCTCGGTTTCACGTCCAGGAGCAGGGATCTCCTCTACAATAGCCTCGAGCAGATCATCCACCCCTTCGCCGGTCTTACCGGATACTTTTAAAATTTCGTCGTGATCGCAGCCGATCAGATCCACAATTTGCTGGCCTACGCCCTCGATATCGGCGCCCGGCAGATCGATCTTATTGAGCACCGGAATAATTTCCAAGTCCTGCTCAATAGCCTGGTAAAGCGTTGATATCGTCTGTGCCTCAATACCTTGAGCAGCATCTACAACCAGCAGCACCCCTTCGCAGGCTTTCAGTGCTCGTGACACCTCGTAGGAAAAGTCGACGTGACCCGGCGTATCGATCAGGTTAAAGATCACATTTTCGCCACTGGGGCGCTCATAATCCATGCGGATGGCGTGGCTTTTAATCGTGATACCGCGCTCCCGTTCCAAATCCATATCGTCAAGAATCTGTTCCTGCATTTCGCGCTCGGTGATTGCTCCGGTACGTTCCAGCAGGCGATCCGCGAGCGTGGATTTGCCGTGATCGATGTGGGCAATGATGCTAAAGTTGCGAATTTGGGTCATAAAGATGTGCTCACAGCACTATTTTTGCCAGCTAAAAAGAACGCTTAAGATACAAAATTGCCGATGGCATTGCATAATATAATAATGTCTTCAACAGCAAAAATTCTATAAAGAAACCCAACACCTGTTACAGTATCGGGTTAAATGATGAAGACTTGTAATTTTTACTCAGGCCTATCCACCGGATCTTCATCTTCAGCTACCGGACTCATCAACTCGACATGGAAACGAAATTCCTCTTTTTCAATCGTCATGGTCTCGTACATCTCATGGATCAGCTCAAACACCTCTTCAGTTTTGCCGCGCACGCTGGTAGACATATAGTTCACGTCCACTTCTACATCATGTTGGGCTACCAGCTCCAGCAGATAATCAATACTTTCGCGGGGATCAGATTTTTTGAGGGGGATATATGTAAACTGAGCGGTTGTAATCATAATTTTGACCTATCAATTAGCAATTATTTTGGGTTTGGGGCTAAGAATAATCGTTTAGGTGTAATAGTTCAATGAATAAGTCATTTTATTTCGATTAAACGTCAGTCGATATTCTCGGAACATTTAGGTTCAGCAGCTGTACATACCCCCCTGTAACACAACATCATCTACAGATCATTTACTATGCTACAAAAGAAACTTCTTCAAAACCCTGTTTTGCAGCTTACCCTGTTTACCCTCATGCTAATTGTTTTAGTGGCTGCCATTTCTGCCTGAATGCGAACAGTTCAACTTTTATAGAGATACGATTCTTAAAAACTCCCAATTAAGCACTAAAAGCAGAAATAAGCGCTGAAACATTCTATTTGAGTTCCTGTTAGTACCAACAGAAATCAAATTTCAAATAAATCATGTTTAATATGAAGCAATTATCGCTACTATTAACATTTTCGCTTATAACGTTGATTGGATTTACTGGCTGTGACAGTTCTGGATCTGACGCCGGTACAGGCACAATGTCGGTCACTATGACCGATGCTCCGGCGCCCTATGATTCAGTGCATGTCACCATTAACAAGGTCACGGTCAAAAAAGAAGACGCAAACAACGACTCCGATTCCGAAAGTGACGATGGAGATAACACTGAAGAAGATGGATGGGAGACCATCTCGGATGAGCAGATGAGAGTTAATCTGCTGGAGCTGACGAATGGTGATAAAATTGCCCTTGGCTCCAAAGAGCTGGAAGCAGGTAATTATGAGCAAATTCGCCTGATCCTCGGTGATAATAATACCGTTACTGTTGATGGCGAAACGCATAACCTGCAAACACCAAGCGCTCAGCAGTCCGGCTTAAAACTAAATCTGAACGCCGAAGTGGAAGAAAATACCGACTATTCACTATTAATCGACTTTGATGCTGCTCGCTCAATTGTTGAGCAAGGTAATGGTGGATATCTTCTGAAACCGGTTCTGCGAGCTGTCCACTTGGAAGAAACGGGATCTATTATCGGTAACGTGCAACCTTCTGATTTCAATACCAACGTACTTGCCGTTATGGATGGCGATACAGTTACCTCGACCATCACGGCTGACAATGGAGACTTCGAAATTGTCGGGCTCGAAGAAGACACCTACGAAGTGTATTTCGATCCCACTAGTGATAATTATGCCGATTCTTCCCAGACCGGCATTGATGTTACCGCTGGAGAAGAAACGGATCTCGGTACTATCGAACTTGAATCAAACAGTACTCTCTAACCCTCAAGGGTGAATGAACAGTCAAAGGCTCTTGCCGATAGGCAAGGGCCTTTTTTATTGCCGTTGCCAGCTCGAACATATCCTGTAACCTCTTAATAAAACTTAATCTAAAATGCCTGTTAGCGCATATAAACCCTGAAACACTAAACCCTTGATAAGGCTTTGAATGTCCCAAAGTAAAATCGAATAAAAAAAGTAATACATGAGAAGAGCTACAATTCTACTGACAACACTCATCATTTCATTAACGCTAAGTTTCGCAGCTTGCGATGTCACTAACAGTTCCGATGACAACAACAGCGGCACGCCCGACCCGGTATCTCCCAGCGAGGCTAAAGAAGGCGAATGGACACTGGTAAAATCTACTACGGATAACACTATCCACGATGTTGCTGTTACATCCGAAGGTGCCTACGCTGTGGCCGAAGGAGGTATTCTGCTTGAGCGTACGCAAACCGAATGGACCAAAGTGGTCGATGGTGGTGTCTCAGGCAACGGTAACGATCTTTTGGGACTAGCCGTCACCGACAATGGTAATCGCCTGTGGCTGGTAGGATCCAGCGGAGCTGTAGGTGAATACGACATCCAAACCGGCAATCTCAATGATTATTCACAGCCGATGGATGCTTCTAATAATTTCAATGACGTATCCGCTACCAATGAAGCAGATTCGGCCAATATTTATATTGCCGGCGATTCTGGCAAGATCTACTATAACTTTGATGCCGGCGAAGAAGGAAAATGGCACAGCGTTACACCGGGCAACGGTTCAGCCATCAACGCCATTGGATTTGACGGCAAGAGACTTGGCCATATCGTTGATGCCAATCAATCGGTGCAAAACACGCAGGACGGCAGCACCTGGAACAAAATGGGTATTGCCGACGCTGATGTTGACTTTCAAGGTATCGACAGCGACGGAACCGAAAATGTTTGGGTATCCGGCGGAAACGGTATGATCTTCCACTGGAACGGGTCAGAATGGAGCTCCAAAAGCATCAGCGAATCAACGTTGGTGAGCATTGAAGTAGCATCTGATGATCAAAGTGGATATTCTGCCGGAGCAAATGCTGATATCGTCCGTTTTGATGGTTCCTCATGGACATCTGAAGAAACCCCAATCAGCGAAAACCTAAACGCCATAGTACTTGAAACATCTTCCACTCCTGCCATTGCCGTTGGCGCTGGTGGAACCATCCTTGAGAAATAGTTCTCATTCAACAGACGAAAGGCTCCTGCCAATCCGGTGGGGGCCTTTTGTTTTTGGGAATGGTAATTCAACAACTGGAGTTGAACAACCTAACTGAGTTAAATTTTTGTAAAGGGTAAAAATCGCTATGGATGATTCCATGAAATCCTGTATCTTTGGTCTGATGCAAAAAGGCAATCTACATATCCATTCCCACCTCCATCACGGCGGTTCCCACCGTCGATAGCATCACTACATGCAGCTAAGGCTGCCACGTCACTTCCTCATCCATCATTTTATTCCTAAATATTTATAACTATTTGCTATGCAACGCACTGCTGATTCTGAAACTTCACTACGTATTGCCATTCAAAAGTCTGGTCGCCTGACCGACAAAACCATTGACCTACTAAAAGGCATTGGCCTCCGATTTGATGACTACAAACGAAATCTGCTGGTTAAATGCCGTAACTTTGATGTAGAACTCCTGCTTATCCGCGACGACGACATTCCTGAATATGTACAGGATGGCGTCTGCGATTTGGGATTTGTAGGCGCTAATGAAACACAAGAAAAGGGAGCAGACGTTACCGTACTTCGTGGGTTGGATTACGGGATTTGCCGCCTTTCACTTGCAGCTCGTAAAAACGGGGATATCCAATCAGTCGAAGATTTTGAGGGCAAGTCAATAGCAACCAGTTACCCCAATATAACGCGGAACTATTTTAACGACCGGAACATAAACGCAGATATTGTAACTATTTCTGGCGCTGTTGAAATTGCACCACGACTGGAAGTGGCCGATGCGATTTGTGATTTGGTCTCTACTGGTAACACGCTCAAGGCCAATGGACTCGAAGAGCTGGAAACGATCCTGGAATCCGAAACGCAACTTATCCGCACCAATAAAAAACTATCTCCGGGCAAGAAAAAGCTAATTGATAAATTTTTGCAGCGGATGGACGGCCATCAGCAAGCCGAACGCAGTCGTTACATTATGATGAATGCACCCGAAGAGGCCGTACCTGAGATCAAAGAAATTATCCCCTCACTTAAAAGTCCCACCGTAATGCCCTTGGCTGACAATGGAATGGTGGCTGTGCATACGGTAATCCCTATTGATGAGTTTTGGATTGTCATGGAGCGACTTAAAGAAGCCGGCGCAACCGGTATCGTCATTCTTCCCATCGAAAGCATGATACTGTAATGGAATCATACAATTATAACGCTCTTTCTGAGGAGGATCTCGACCAGCTTTGCCAGCGCCCGAAGATGGACTTTAAATCTATCTTTGGCGAAGTACAACCAATTATTGATCGGATTGAAAAAGAGGGAGACTCTGGCATACTGCAGTTTACTGAAAAATTTGACGGTGTCCGTCCGGATCCGCAAGTGATTCACCCAGCAGAGCTTGACGTTGAGCTGGATGAAGAAACAATGCAGGCCATCGACACCGCCTTCAAGAACATCTACCGCTTCCACAAGGCGCAGCTCCCGATGCCGCTGGAAGTTGAAACCATGCCCGGCGTGCAGTGCAAACGGGTAGCTCGTCCTATCGAACGGGTGGGACTCTATATACCGGGCGGTACAGCCATTCTACCCTCTACCCTGATGATGCTTGGCATTCCTGCCGCCCTGGCGGGATGCAAAACCATTGTGGTTGCTACTCCGCCTCAGCAAGACGGCTCAATCGCTGATGAAATCCTATATATCGCTAAGAAAATTGGAGCCACCCATCTCCTTAAAGCGGGGGGCGCGCAGGCGGTAGCTGGCATGGCACTTGGCACCGGATCAGTACCGAAAGTGGACAAAATTTTTGGGCCCGGCAACCAGTACGTAACCGCTGCTAAGATGGTATTACAAAACAGTGAGGCCCAAATTGCGATCGATATGCCGGCCGGTCCATCGGAGGTATTGGTGATTGCGGATGACTCTGCCAATCCCGAGTATGTAGCGGCCGATCTGTTATCCCAGGCCGAGCACGGTACCGACAGCCAGGTTGTATTAGTGGCCACCGAAGAGTTTAACTTCTCAGCATGCCAGAACGCCATCACCCAACAACTGGATGATCTGCCAAGAAAAGAAATGGCTGAAAAGGCTATCGACCAGAGTTTTTCGCTGATCGTCGATAATTTAGAAGATGCATTCAAATTTTCGAATCGCTATGCGCCGGAGCACCTAATTGTACAATGTGATGATGCCGAACAGTGGCAAGAACACATTATGAATGCGGGATCAGTTTTCTTTGGTCACTGGACACCTGAAAGTGCCGGCGATTATGCCTCGGGAACGAATCATACGTTGCCAACCTATGGCTATGCGCGCATGTTTAGCGGCGTGTCGGTGGACTCTTTTATCAAACAGATTACCATGCAGACGCTGTCAGAAAACGGGCTGCGAAATCTGGGTCCAACAATCGAGAAACTGGCCGAACTTGAAGGACTCGACGCCCACAAAAACGCCGTATCCATTCGAATCAAAGATCTAACCAACCAAACAGAGTCATGAGTACCACTTTCGATCTTGATCAACTTGTTCGTCCCAATATCAGAGCGTTGAAACCCTATCACAGTGCCCGCGCCGACTTTTCGGAGGGCCTGCTGCTCGACGCTAATGAAAACAGCCTAGGTTCTCCCTTCACCGAGGATGACGAACTGCATCGTTACCCGGATCCGTCCCAGCAGAAATTGCGTGATCTCATCGCTCAATGGCGTGGTGTTCGGCAGGAAAATGTGTTTGTGGGCGTAGGCAGTGATGAAGGTATTGATCTGCTATACCGCATCTTTTGTCAGCCGGGCCAAGACCGTATTTTAACCACACCGCCCACATACGGGATGTACAGCGTTTCGGCCAATATCCACGATATTAATATTGCCGAAGTGTTGCTCGAGGAAGAGACGTTTCAACCCCGCGTGGATGCTACCCTTGATGCTGTAGCTCCAAACACCAAGATTCTGCTGCTTTGCTCCCCGAATAATCCCACCGGAAATTTGTTTGATGCCGAACGCATGACGGAACTGATCGAACAATTCCCAGGCATTGTAGTTGTGGATGAAGCGTATGTAGATTTCAGTAGTGAGGAAAGCTGGGCACAAAAAGTGGCTAAATATCCCAATTTGGTAGTCCTGCAAACCATGTCGAAATCGTTTGGCTTAGCTGGCATCCGGCTGGGGATGACCTTTGCCAACGAAGAGATCATCAACTATATGATGAAGGTCAAGGCACCGTATAACGTGAACAAACTAACGGCCCAGCGAGCAATTGAGGCATTCAAAAAACTGGATACCATCCAGTTTAATATTGAAGCCATCCGTAAGGAACGAAAGCAGTTGCGGGATAAGTTGAATGACCTGAAAGCAGTAGAGAAAGTGTATCCCAGCGACGCAAACTTCTTGCTGACCAAAATATCAGAAGCAAAAAAAGTATATCAGAAGTTGGCTGACAGAGGTATCATCGTGCGCTATCGCGGGGACGAACCGCTTTGCGACGGCTGCCTGCGTATCACGGTAGGTACGCCCGACGAAAACGAACGTTTAATCTCAGTACTAAAAGAGGTAACAGCATGAAAATTTGGATCTCGACAGACGCGCTTAAAGGTCATGATGAGACACTCCTGTGGAGCGGAGCTCTGTATGGACTCAAACGATTGCAAAGTTTGGGACACGAGATCATTTTTGATGCAGAAAAATTGTCAGAGCGCCAGCAACACTTGTTGGAAAATGATGAGATCGAATCGGCAGAATTTTCCAAAGAGGATGCCCATCTCCTGGTTACGGTAGAAGAATCATTTTTAAAGGCATATGATGCTGACAACATCGAAATTGAACGAGCCTCGAACTGGAGCGAACTCAGCGACTTAATTTGCTTCCCCACGCGTGAAGCCCAACTAAGTCGTGAGACGGCTGAAACTGATATTTCAGTAAAGCTAAACCTCGACGGTTCGGGCGAAGCCGACATTTCAACCGGACTTGGGTTCTTCGACCATATGCTGGAGCAGATTGCCCGGCACGGACTTATCGATCTGGAAATAACTTGTAAGGGCGACCTGGAGGTTGATGAACATCACACCATCGAAGATGTAGCCATAACGCTTGGTGAAACGCTCAAAAAAGCAGTGGGTAAAAAGCTTGGAATTGAACGCTACAGCTTTACGTTGCCCATGGATGAAACACTGGCTAAGGTGGCCATCGATTTATCCGGGCGGCCGTACCTCTCCTTCGAAGGAACTTTCAAACGCGATATGGTTGGCGATTTTCCGACTGAGATGGTTGAACACTTTTTCTACTCGCTAGCCATACATTCAAGTTCTACCATTCATATATCATTTGAAGGCGATAACGACCATCACAAAATTGAAGCCTGTTTTAAAGGGTTTGCACGATGCCTGCGTGCCGCCGTCAGCCGAAGTGAACGAAACTACAATATATTACCCAGCACCAAGGAGTCACTTTAAATGATCGCAATTATCAATTACGATGCCGGCAACTTAGCGTCTGTTTCCAACGCGCTGAAACGGCTTGATGAACCCCATATCATCACAAATGAAATAGAGGAGCTAGATCAGGCTGAAGGTATTATTTTTCCCGGCGTTGGACACGCTGAGCCAGCTATGAAATCGCTTCAAGCAAACAAGTTGGATACGTGGCTGCAAAAAACAACTAAGCCTGTTCTTGGCATCTGCCTGGGAATGCAGCTTTTATTTGAATCTTCTGAAGAAGGCGATTCCAAAGGACTGGGTATCATCCCGGGGCGACTCAAAAAGTTCAATTCCACCAAAGCTAAAGTTCCACACATGGGCTGGAATACCTTTAAGGATGTCCATCCCCACCCACTTGTAGATTGCTTTAATACAGAGCAGTATTTCTATTTTGTACACAGTTACTACGCGACGAAATGCGAACATACGATTGCCAGCTGCGATTACATTGAAGAGTTCTCGGCCGCGGTCTGCAAGGATAACTTCATGGGCGTTCAATTCCATCCCGAAAAATCCGGGCAAGCTGGATCCCTGCTTCTGCAGAATTACCTGCAGTACGTTCAAGGTTCTAATCTGCATTAATATCTGTTGACAAGTTATTTCCCTTCGGACTTTAGTAGTATTCCCCGCTAACTACACAGATGTCGCAAATTCAATTTATACCTTATAAAACTTGAGTTTATAAATTTTGATATGTAATTTTTGACTGAACGTTCAGTCAAAAGAAACCATGACTCCTCGGACGCCCAATCAAAACAAAGAAATACGGCAGGAAACACGCCAACAGATTAAGGATGCTGCCTTTGAGCTCTTTGCTGAAAAGGGCTTTTCCAGCACCAGTGTCCGTGCTATTGCCCAACAAGCCAACAAATCGAAGGGACTCATCTACCACTACTTTGATGGTAAGAATGATATTCTCCAAGCTATTTTTGATGACTTGGCTACCCTGAGTAATCAGGCGATGGATTTTCCGGACGAGTTGTCTTCAGCAGAACGTCTGGAGTATCTGTTGGATATGATTTTTGGGTACATCCAAGAATCGACCGAAGTCGTCCGGCTGATGATGGCCCTGGCGCTACAGCCCAAAGCAATTGCCACCCTCAAATCATCTATTGAACAATACAATGCTCATCACATTGAGATGATGCGTCCCCTTTTCGAAGATTTAGGCTGCGAAAATCCCGAAGCCGAAGCCTACTATCTGGTGGCCAAACTCGATGGTATCACCCTGGGCCTCATAACCCTTGGAGACGATTATCCTTTTGAATCCATGAAACAAAAAGTGCTTGAAGATTATGTTCTCGACCAAAAATAAGATTATAATATCGCTTCTTTTTCTTCTCGGTATTTCGTTTCCATTGCAGGCGCAAGACGCCACTGACATCGTCCGCAAAGCTAATGAAAAGATGCAGGGCGAAAGCTCGAAAGTGGAGATGACGATGCAGATTATTCGTCCCAGTTGGGAGCGAAGTGTCTCGATGAAGGCCTGGAGTAAGGGCCAGGACTACAGTCTGATTCTTATCACCGCTCCCGCTCGAGATAAAGGTTCTGCCTACCTAAAACGCGACAATGAGATATGGAACTGGCAGCCAAACATAAACCGAACGATCAAGATGCCACCATCGATGATGAGTCAGTCCTGGATGGGGTCGGATTTTTCCAATAATGACTTGGTTCGGGAAGCGTCAATAGTAGTCGATTACAACCATACGCTGCTGGGTGATAGTACCCTCAGCGGACGTGAGAGCTACAAAATTGAGATGATTCCAAAACCGGAAGCTCCAGTCGTCTGGGGCAAGGTTATTACCTTTATTTCGAAAGATGAGTATCTACAGCTACGCGCCGAGTTCTATGATGAAGACGGAGAGCTCGTGCGACTCATGCAGGGATCAGAAATCAAGGAAATGGATGGACGCATCGTGCCAACCCGCATGGATATGATACCTATGAATAAAGAAGGGCACAAAACAGTAATTACGTACGAGAAAATGGAATTTAATATCGATATCTCTCAGCGATTCTTTAGCATCCAAAACATGAAAAACGTAGACTAACTAATTAGAAATGAAGAATTAGGAATTTTCCCGATTGGAGACTGTCCGCAGTAAATTTTCTTCATTCTAAATTCCCAATTTTTAATTGGAAGCAATGCTGACACTAAAACTGGCTTGGCGAAATATCTGGCGTAACAAGCGCCGAACGCTCATCACAATGACATCTATCGTTGTGGCAGTGCTACTCTCGGCTGTAATGCGATCGATGCAAGAGGGACAGTACGACGACATGATTAAGTCAACCGTCGGTACCTTCTCGGGGTATATTCAGGTGCACGCTGACGGGTACTGGGATAACCAAACGCTGGAAAACAGTTTTGCGGCTACCGACTCACTGCTCCAAACGATGAGAAACCCTAACAATGTTACCGCTGTGGTTCCGCGAATCGAATCGTTCGCGCTCGGTGCCGGTAAGCAACAAAGCCGTCCCGTAATGATTATGGGCATTGATGTTGAAGCTGAGCAAAATCTCAGCAATCCTCAACAGCGACTTCAAAAAGGAACCTATTTCCAAAGTAATGATGAGGATGCCGTACTCGTGGGCCGCGATGTATTGCAGCGCCTTAATATGCAAGTTGGCGACAGCCTAGTGTTATTGGGACAGGGCTTTCGCGGGATGAGCGCTACTGGCCTTTATCCCGTAAAAGGAACTGTTTCGTTTCCCAACCCTGAAATGAACAAAAGTCTTGTGATGCTGCCATTGCGGACTGCTCAGCATTTTTTAGCGGCCGATGGCCGACTCACCTCTGTAGCCTTGAAGGTTGATGACCCCGGAACAATCAATCCGATCATCCAGCATCTAAAGACCAAACTCCCTGATAACTACGAAGTAATGGGCTGGCGCGAAATGATGCCCTCGCTGGTACAAAGCATCGAGGCAGATCGCGGCAGTGGCTATATCATCCTGGGGGTACTTTACATGGTCGTGGGCTTTGGAATTCTGGGTACGGTGCTGATGATGATTACCGAGCGTACCTACGAATTTGGCATCATGCTGTCGGTCGGTACACCGCGCGGAAAAATAGCACGTATCCTCAGTATAGAGATCCTGTTTATTGCCCTGCTGGGCAGTGCAATTGGTATACTGATTAGTCTGCCCGTTGCCTGGTATTTCCACCTCAATCCCATTCACCTTACCGGGGATATGGCCGCCGTAACCGAAAGTTATGGCCTACAACCGATCATTCCCTTTTCAGTGGATCCTTCTATTTTTCTCTCGCAGGCGGTCATCATTTTGGGAATCACCTTACTGTTCAGCCTGATTCCCGTTTTTAATGCCAGCAAACTTAATCCTGTAGAAGCAATGAGGTCCTGATTATGTTTCTCAAGGTAATTCAACTCGGCTGGAAAAACGTTTGGCGCAATCCCATGCGCAGCGCGGTCGTGATCATCGCTGTGTTGCTGGGTACCTGGGCTGGTATTTTCTTGTCTGGCTTCTTTGCCGGTATGGCACAGGGCTACCTCAATAATCAATTTAAACTTACCGTGGGACATATCGAGATCGTCCATCCTCAATTTGAGGATCTCTATAGCCCCGAATATTACATCCCCAATTCTGATGACGTGATCCGTGAGCTTAGTCAACTTTCCTATGTCCAAAATATCTCAACGGAGAGTGTTACCACTGGACTGGCGCAAAGTGCCCACAGCAATTACGGAGTTACGATGCACGGCATCCACGCCGACAGCAACAATGCAATAGCTGATTACATCAAAGAAGGCACCATGCCGGGGCAATCTGATAAACGGAACCCGGTACTGATCGGACAAAAACTGGCCGAACGCCTGGATATTGAAATAGGCTCTCGGATGGTACTCAGCTTTCAGGACAAGAATGGTGAAATAACGGGCGGAGCATTCCGTGTGGCCGGTATCTTTGATTCATTCAGCGATCCCTACGATGAGGGGAATGTGTTTATTGGTCTGGAGAATATGAACGAACTACTGGGACTCACCAATCAGGTTCACAACATCCAATTGGAACTGGCCGATTTTAGCCAAGCTTCACAGTACGCCAGTCAGCTACAAAACGAATATCCCAACCTACAGATCCAGACCTGGGGCGAAATTGCGCCCGAGCTGCAGTACATGTACGATATGACCGACCTGATGATGTATATCGTAATGGTCATTATCATCATCGCGCTCATATTCAGCATCATCAACACAATGCTTATGGCCGTGCTGGAGCGAACACGGGAGTTAGGCATGCTCCGGGCGGTGGGGATGAACAAGCCCCGCGTATTTTCCATGATCCTCTCAGAAACACTGTTTCTCACCATGGTGGGCGCACCCGTCGGGATGCTGCTCAGCTGGATCACCATTTCATACTTTGGTAATGTAGGGATCGACCTGAGTGCGTTTTCCGCAGGCTTAAGTGCTTATGGATTTGGCACGGTGATCTATCCTTCGCTGCCCAATATTTACTATCTAAACATCACCCTGATGATTGCCGCGGCAGCACTCTTATCAGCACTATATCCGGCCTGGAAAAGCCTGCAACTAAATCCCGTTGAAGCAATCAGAAAGTTTAACTGATATAGAATAAAAGTAAGTAAAAATAACAACGAATTTACTTTTTAGAATAATGATCTTACTAGCAGTCAGCCTTCAGTTTTCAGCAGTTAGAAGCACTGAAAGCTGATGACTGATAGCTGAATGCTTAAATCACAATAATTATGGCTGTAATAGAAACCACCGGACTCACAAAAGTTTATAATGCTGATCAGGTGCCCGTACATGCCTTACGCGGCGTAAATCTGACGATCGAAAAAGGAGAATTTACCGCTGTCGTGGGGCCATCAGGGTCGGGAAAAACCACATTGCTCAATATTATCAGCGGGCTTGATGAGCCGACCGAAGGGCGAACTATTGTGCAGGGAACTGATCTTAGCACGCTATCCGACCGCCAGCTTATCGATTTTCGCCTCCACCATATTGGCTTTGTCTTTCAAGCTTATAATCTAATTCCCGTGCTAACGGCCATCGAAAACGTTGCCTTTGTGATGCAGATGCAGGGACGTCCCCAGAAAGAGTGTAATGAGACAAGCCGAGCACTGCTGGAAGAGGTTGGACTGGCAGACAAAATTAACAAACGTCCCTCTGAACTTTCCGGTGGGCAGCAGCAGCGCGTAGCTGTGGCACGAGCCCTGTCATCCAAACCAGATTTTGTACTTGCTGATGAACCCACGGCTAACCTCGACTCGGTCTCCTCAGGTGAACTACTGGATATGATGTTAGAACTCAATGACAAAGAAGATATGACCTTTGTGTTTTCGACCCATGATCAGCGGGTCATTGATCGAGCACGACGAGTTGTTACACTTGTTGATGGTAAAATTGACAAAGACGAACTCCGAGAATAAATATGCTAAGTTACTATTCAGAGCTACACCAAGAAGAGAACACATTGCTCAGAGAAATTCTTCATAATTCTTTTTGCAATAGTTTAACGTACATTGGACTGATAACTGCCCTGATAATTATCGTTAGCCACCCCCTTAGGGCTCAGGATAGCGAATTCGATGTTGAGCTGAGTGGCTATGTAAAAGAGCTCGGGCAGCTATCGATAAATAACGATTTCACCACACTGCGGTACGACAACATCCTGCACCACCGCATCGAAAGTGACTGGACGCTATCCGATCACTTCAACTTTCGCGCCGATCTGCGAACGCGCCTCCTCAATGGATACACTGTAAATAACACCCCAGGACTTGAACAACAATACGAACAGGATGCCAATTACTTTGATCTTTCGTGGGTCTGGTTTAACACCGACCACTCATTGATGCACTCCAATATCGACCGGCTGCACCTGAGCTACATAAATGGTCCGTGGGAAGTACATGCCGGCCGGCAACGTGTCAACTGGGGACGCACCTTCGTCTGGAATCCCAATGATCTGTTTAACAATTATGCTTTTCTCAACTTCGACTACGAAGAACGTCCCGGCGTGGATGCCCTGACGGCACAGTACAACTGGAGCTACGCTTCGAATGCAGAGGCTGGAATCAGGATAGCCGACAGCTGGGAAGAGTCGGTTTTGGCGGGAATGGTCCGCACCACCTGGGGCAGCTACGACATCCAGTTTACCGGCGGGCACTATCTGGATAATCTCACACTTGGCGCAGGCTGGGCCGGGTATCTCGGGGATGCCGGTTTCAAGGGCGAACTTTCATACTTTCACCCTGAGGACGATTTCTTTGAACAAACCGGTCATTTTACAGCTACCGCCGGATTCGATTACATGCTGTCCAGCGGCCTATACCTGCAGAGCGAGTTGCTGTACAATGGAGGTTATAATAGGCGTGGAAACCCGCTCAATACACTCGTACAACCTCCCAGTGCCGACAATCTCTTCATTGCCAAATCGGCCTTCTACCTGAACGGCTCGTATCAGTTTCATCCGCTGGTAAGCGGTAACCTCGGATTCATGGGCAGCTTCGACCGATCTATTTTCATCGCCATCCCGCAAGTAACCATTTCGGTCACCGAGGACATAGATTTGTTAGTTCTGTCGCAGCTTCTGAAAGGCTCGGCATTCAATGATGCTATCGAAACGCCCAATCTGTTCTACTTTCGACTGAAATTTTCGTACTAGCGACACCAATATGCAGCTAGTCACATGATTGTTTATTTCAAATCTTCAAATGCTTAAATAGATTAATAATTATCCTTGAAGAAACTATAGTTTTCAATGACCCGCTTCTTATCAGCAGTACTTTTGTGTCTGTGTTTTACATTCCATGCACATTCCCAATCCAATTGGCAAAAACATGAAAGCCCCATTTCGGCCGACTTGCACAATATATTCTTTGTCAGTGATTCAGTGGGATGGGTAACAAGTCATAAAACCGGAGCTATCTTGCACACCCGTGATGGTGGCCAACACTGGTTTGTACAAGCGCAGATGGATTCCATTTATTTCGAAGATATTTTCTTTTTAGATCGTCAAACCGGATGGGTAACAGCAGAACATGGACTTATTTTCAAAACCCATAATGGCGGACAAACCTGGACAAAAGAACAAATTGCCGATACAACAAGCTGGATCTACTCCATCCATTTCACCGACAATCGCAATGGCATAGCCGTTGGACTGCGCGAACAAAGACCTGCTACACTATTTCTAAAAACTAAAGATGGCGGCAAGAGCTGGCAAAATATTCGAGAAAAAGTACCTGCTTCTTTCTATGAACCTATTTCTTTTCTTGATGATCAGAAAGGCTATGTAGCAGGATTAAATAAAATTGTATATACCGAGAATGCTGGAGCAAGTTGGGAAAAACTATACGATGATACTACTTCAAACTCCACGTGCCGCGAAGCCATTCGCGGACTAACGATGGTAACTTCAAATATAGGATGGGCCGTGGGACATTGTGGTTTGGTATTACAAACCGATGACGGAAAAAATTGGAAAAAACAGAAAAAATTTACCGAGAATCGTTTGCGTAGTGTCCGCTTCATCAATCAGTCAGAGGGGTATGTTGTTGGCGATAGCAACAAACAACCCGGTGTTCTCTTCCGTACCCGTGACGGTGGGAAGACATGGCAAACTGCAATGAAAAAAGCTCCCGATTTGCACCGCATTACCCTCACCGACAATAGAATTTGGCTGGTCGGTGATGAAGGAACCATCCTATCAAAACCAAAGTGAGGCAATCAGTAGACGGTAAGCTGGTATGCTCTAGTCACAATTATTGCTGCGGCTTTACAAGCTCATAAGTAAACTCATCAGTAAAAGTTCGTCCAAACATATCAGTCACACGAATCTGAATAGTCTGTTTCCCGAGCGGCAAATGTGTAGGTAAGAACATCGTCCACAAATGTGTTGATTCCGATGGATTGATCGGACGTTTACCCTCAAGGACTTTCTCTGCCATATCCCACTTGGCCATCACTGTTGTCAAATGTGGATCTGCTTGCTCAACACGCCTCATAGATCGCCAATCGTCAAGTCCATTATAACGATATTCAACTTCGGTTAACTTGCTGCCTAAGAAATAGTTTACGTACAGCTGAGCACTGATACCTGAGGCTTTCGCCACCACCTCAGGTCCCCACATACTCATCTTATAATCAGCAGATTTATTCGCGGGTTTATAATCGATAGTAAAAGAATTGCCATCCACATTCAACGTTGCGTAACCATTGGGCGTACCATCGCGCATGGTGGCTGGCGGAATACCACGATTATCCGGAACGCCCGTCCACCATGACCCTGATGTAGTACCTGCATTATAGTGAATATGTGGTTTCAAACGATCCCAATCCTGGCTCTCATCAAAAAACCGAAACTGCTGCTCGTGCGTATGAGCTGATATCGAAAGCGTGTGGGGATACTTATCAAGTATATTAAACAGCCTTTTGCGATCCTCCTCGGGAAATGAACCAAAAATGGGAATATGAAATGCCACCACGATCAACTTATCTCTAGAAACGTGCTTCAAATCATTTTTAAGGAACGCAATTTGCTTATCGGTAAAACCTCCTCGATACCCACTACCGCCATCTTTTCGGGGATAAATAATATCATCCAGGATAATAAAATGGGCGTTTCCTTTATTGAACGAGTAGGTTGCAGGCCCAAAGGTAGCTTCAAACGTCTCATCAGCCGTACTGTCACTCTCAGCTTCCATGTTCATATCGTTGTTGCCGTAAACATGGAACCAAGGTATTCCAATTTTTGCAACCGATTTACTGTAGTTACTAAACCAATCCAGCCGCTCATCCACCATATCACCAAGTGTAATACCAAATGCATACTCGGTGGCATTGTGTAACTCCGAGACAATATCACGATCAAAGTAACCAAGCTCTTTCTTTTGCTCCGGCTGTGGATCACCAAAAATTAAGGCTTTAAATCTCTTTCCAAATGTCGTCTTCAAAAGGGGGAAATTTATTGCTTCAGGTAGCTTGCCGGTAGGCTCAACGCCTTGATATTTGAGATCTGGCGACCCCTTAGGTTTGTGTAAATAATAAAACTTCGGATGATTTTGCTCGTCAGTAGGAACTTGATATCCCGCCGGTTTAATAACAAATACCTTGCCCTCGTTTTTATTGATCTTAATAGAGTATTTCCCCAACTCATCAGTAGTAACAACCTGTCGGCCATTAGAGACCGGCACATCGGGAATCCCCTCTTCCCCGGCATCTAGTACTCCATTATTATTCTGATCCAGAAATACCGTACCACTAGCTGTCTCCTGAGCCTGCAACGAAAAAAATCCCACACACAAAATACAAACCGTAATCCCCAGAAATCTTTGTAACCACATAGTTAACTATTAATTGTTAAAAAGTAACAGCTAAACATATTTAAAGCCGTGAAACGACTTTAAATAGAAATTTATGAATCAGAAACGTACCTTCGATATGCATATTAACATGCTTAAAAGACAGGTACTACCAACTCTCGTTGGTACAGACCGTGAGATACAATTCCAGAATCTATTAATTTCATCTTATATGCGCGTTATCCCTGCTATTGATTTGCTGAACGGTCAAGTTGTACGCCTGCACAAAGGCGACTATGACCAAGCCACCATCTATAATGATAATCCCATAGAAGAAGCCCGTAAATTCAAAGAGGCTGGTTTTAGCCACATCCATGTAGTTGATTTGAATGGAGCCAAGGAGGGAAAGTTCGTGAACCTGAAGCATATCAAGCAGATTATCCAAGAACTCGATCTGTCGGTACAGACCGGGGGCGGCATCCGCAGTTATGAAGATGCTTCCAAGCTGCTGGATCAGGGTATTTCAAACATCATCTGTAGCTCCATGGCCGTAAAAAACCAAGAGGAATGGTTGCAGGTACTCGACAACTATGGCGTTCGCGCTATACTCGGGATGGACCTTAAAGATGGCAAAGTGGCTTACGGCGGCTGGCTGGAAACTCTGGATCAAACGCTTGAGGATTTTCTTGAGCCTATGATCGCGCGCGGTCTCTCGACCGTCCTATGCACTGATATTTCCAAAGACGGCACGCTCGAAGGGCCAAATCTACAGTTATATCGAAATTTATCTGAGCAGTTTGCAAACCTCAATTTTATTGCCTCGGGCGGGGTCTCCAGTGCCAGCGATTTGGAAACACTATCCCATCAAAATATGTACGGCGTTGTGGTAGGACGTGCCTATTACGAAGACAGAATTTCACTTAAGGAGATGCTTCAGTACCACATCCCCTGACCTCTTATCGCCCAAAGTCGTCCTGCACGCGCACGATGTCGTCCTCATCGGATGGATTATCGGGATCGGTGTGCTGCCATATTTCCGCTAAAATGCCCCAGTCATCAAGTCCCACTAACCGGTGACGTTCGCCCTGCTTTAGCTTGACCGTTTCACCGATATTAAACGTTTCTACTGGCCCTTGTTCATCAGTGTCGCTCGTCATTATGCCTACGGGTCCTTCGAGCACTTTCCAGATTTCGGCACGGCGATGGTGATACTGCCAGGAAAGGCGTTTTTCAGGCTGTACCAACAAGACTTTGGGACTCAATTTTCCCGAAATGCTCAGATCATCCACCGAGGAATCAAAGAATTTCTTGGCGAATTCCGGAGCTTGCTCCTCATCAATCACAAAATAACCGCCCCATGGACGTTCCTGATCTTCATCTATAATTGTGAATCCCCATTGTTTGATTTGTTGCTCAGTCTGCTGGAAAAGCTGTTTCTTGGCTGTATCAATACTCATGTAACGATCCCTTTAAAAATTTCCGATGTGTTTTAAAGGCATAAGTTACAAATTATCGTGGACTCACATAACTACCACAGAATATTATTTTGGACGTCGCCCTTGCAAATATAGCTGCCCGCCATCACTGATAAATCCTTCATCTCCTGTATCATAAAATCCTCGTTGGGTGGCCGTAGGGGACTTAAGCCAAATAGGTTGTGGATTATCCGGCGTGCCTTCACATCGTATCTCAAACTCTTTCGGTGGGTCCCCATAACAACGTGACGCTCCTTCTGGAATTGACGCCGCTGTTGAAAGCCGTTGGCAACTAATCAGTCCACCAGCCTCGGTCTGTCCGTACCCTTGATAAAGTGTATCCGCATGATTTGAAAGCGACTTGTAATCCTCATCCCGGATAGGAGTCCCACCAAAGACAATATTGGGCACAAACCAATCCTCATACCCAAACAGTGATCGCAAAACGGCCGGCACAGTGAGCAAATAATCAGGCTGAATATTCTTTATTGCTTTGACCCATTGCTTGTCCTCTCCCCTTTTGGTGGGGATAAATGTGTAGTCCAGGTTCAAATTCTCAGCCATCAACGTCCAGCTGAGCCCCGCTACATGCCAAGGCTTCGCCATCATCAGCAAGCGATCGCCTTCTGAAATTTCGAATTCTCGGGCTGTAATTTGAGCATTTTTTATCAGGCGGTTATAACTATTCCAAATACATTTGGGAGGTCCGGTAGTAGCGCTGGTTAAAAGGCCGATCTGCCGAGAGGATTCTGCCTCTTTAGGTAATGGTGTGACTTGGCAGACTGACGGATCATCCTGTGATAAAAGCAAATGTTTGTCAGACCGAATAATTTCACTAACCCAGGGTCTGATATCACCATTAAAACGCAATATTCGATAGTTCATAGACCGCAGCAAATAAAAAAGGCCGCGGATAGACCCGCAGCCTTTTGGACAATATTATTTGTTGTTAATCTTCTCGTATGCAGTCAATCTTAACTTCTTTCTGACATGGATCAACTGCTGTTGCACCACATTTCGGACATTCTGATTTTTTAGCCATGGTACTAGTGCTTTGGAAGTTAACCTTCATTCAACTATACAAATGCTGGAAGTAATATGATTCCGTATTCGAAAATTTAAAACCAATCTAAGTTAATGTATCGCCGAATGTATTAAATCAGTTGTGCCTACAGAAAAATTAATAGCAGGATTACTAATCCCTTACCTTTAGATTTTCTATATTTGCCTGTTTACTAAGATCAATGGGAAATTAAGTTATGCTATGATTGCAAAGCGCATCATCCCGTGTTTAGACATCAAAGACGGACGAACAGTAAAGGGCGTTAATTTCGAGGGACTCCGGGATGCCGGAGATCCCGTGGAACTGGCGCGCCGCTACAGCGAAGAAGGTGCCGATGAACTTGTTTTCCTGGACATTACCGCTACCAAAGAAAAACGAAAAACATTAATCGATCTGGTCGAAAAGATTGCCCTGAAAATCGATATCCCTTTCACTGTAGGCGGCGGAATCGGCAGCACCGATGAGATTGCAGATCTGCTGCATGCCGGGGCTGATAAAGTCTCGCTGAACAGCGCTATCGTTCGAAACCCCGATCTTATTAACAAGGCAGCCCAACAATTTGGATCGCAGTGTATCGTGGCCGCCGTGGATGCCAAACGAACCGGCGGCCAGTGGACAGTCTTTATTTCAGGAGGCTCCCAAAAAACTGGTAAAGATGTCCTACAGTGGATTAAAGAGGTGGAAAAACGGGGGGCAGGTGAAATTTTATTGACCAGTATGGATCAGGACGGTACGAAGGAAGGCTTCGATATTGAACTGCTGCAAAAAGTAAATGAATTTCTGACGATCCCCGTTATTGCCAGCGGCGGTGCCGGCACCAAGCAACATTGCATTGATGCTATCAAAAAAGGAGGAGCTGATGCGGTGTTGGCTGCCAGCATCTTTCACTTTGGTGAGATAGCAATCAGCGAGCTAAAAGAGGAATTGGAAAAAGCAGAAATAAACGTCCGAAAAACAATGTAATATTGCGTATTTCGCAGTGCGTAATCCTGATATCAACTGAGACTACGCAATCCGAAATACGCAGTACCAATATGATACAAGCACACAATTATGATTGACATTGATACGCTCGATTTTGAAAAAGGCGACGGACTTATCCCCGCCATAATTCAGGATGCTGACAACTTTCAGGTTCTGATGCTCGGCTATATGAACAGAGAAGCCCTGGAAACAACGCTGGAAGAAGAGCGCGTTACCTTTTACAGCCGCAGCAAGGAACGCCTTTGGACCAAGGGCGAAACATCCGGCAATTACCTGGATCTAGTGGATATGCAAGAAGATTGTGATAATGACACGTTGCTAATCTTAGCTAATCCAAATGGACCTACCTGTCATACGGGAGAAAAATCCTGTTTCCATAAGAAAACATTTAAGCCGAAAAATAAGCTCGATTTTCTGAATGAGCTTGAAGAACTGATCATTAGCCGCAAAAAAGAACGTCCCAAGGATTCCTACACTACCTATCTGTTTAATAAAGGATTGGATAAAATTACCCAAAAGGTGGGTGAAGAAGCGGTGGAAACCGTCATTGAATCTAAAAATAAAAACAAGAAAAAGTTCATCGGTGAAGTTGCCGATCTTATTTTTCACCTGATGGTACTTCTCGTCGAAAAAGGCGTGTCTCTGAAAAAAATTATCAAGCGACTGAGAAAGCGTCATCAAAAGGGGAATCACAAGCATTTGAAATAATTACAGTTGCCAGGAATTAGGCATTACCTTTCCAAATACAAAATAAATTACTCCTTCTGCACTCAAATCTATGTAAAAAGGCCTCACATCTGACTATTGGGAGGATACGTGGGCAGAGAAAACATTCTGCCCTTTTACTATTGCCTTCTCACTTTTCATTTCCGAACGGCCATCTTATACAGCCAGATGCAGAAAAATACGGCTGCAAGCCCGCCCAGCCAATCAGCATAAGGCGCAAACGACGCTGGTACCAAGCGCAGCGCATCCGTACTTTCTTGAATCGCAAACGGAATAGCCAGCACAATGCCAATGAGTGCTTCTCCAGTAATCAAACCCGATGAAAAGAGCAGCCCTTTTTGTTCGGCTTTAGTCTTGGCTTCTTCAACATCGCCACCCTCCTCTCGAGCGCGTTTGGCCACCGCACGTCCGGCATACCAGGCAATCATCCCACCAATAAAAATGGGTACCGTCAGCTCCAGCGGCAAGTAAATACCCACGGCCACAGCCAGTACAGGCGTGCGAAATTCAAAATTTTTTGCTTCTAATACCTTATCCAATATGATGATAGCTACTGCAATAACAGCACCAATCCAGATCATATTCCATTCTAAATTACGGGCAAACACCCCCTCGGCCACCGACTGCATCAGCGTGGCCTGTGGTGCGCTCAGCATCTCTTCGGTACTCATGCCCTCGCGTGGCAATACTCCGCCCAACCCATAGGCATTAAAGAGCAGGCTCAGTATGGGTGCAATCACCAGTGCCGCTGATACAACACCTACAATTTGCATAATCTGCTGCTTATAGGGCGTAGCACCTACAAGCTGGCCCGCTTTTAGATCCTGCATGTTATCGCCCGCAATCGCTGCGGCACAGGCCACCATCGCCCCTACCACAATAGCGGCCGCCGCAGCGGCTTTAGCCTGTCCCGTATCCACGGCAAACTCCAGCTGCGTGCCCAACATCGCTAACAAAATCAAAGAAGTGGCTAATATCGTTGCTATGGTTACTCCCGAAATGGGATTATTCGACGATCCGACAAGTCCTGCCATATAGCCGGCCACGGATGAAAACAGGAAACCGGCCACCAACGAGAATAGTACTCCAACGCCCATAGTGGACCAGTATAGCCCGCTACTAACGGGTAGATGAGTGGTGTCAATAACCTGTGTAAATACGACAAATATGGGGATAGCCAGTCCAATAACACCCCAAAGCACATAATTGATAGGCATATCCCGCTCAGTTCGGGGTACATCTATCGATTTCCCGGATCGGGCTTTCTTGACAGCTTCCCAGGATGACATGATACCATCTTTGAGTGGTTTGGCCAGCGAGATCAGCGCCCAGACACCGCCCACAACCATTGCGCCGACACCCATATAGCGAATCTTCTGACTCCATATTTCAAGCGCGGCATCGTAGCCACTCATATCTCCAATGACCTCGGATACATCTGCGGGATTGGCAAATGCCATGTAGAGTGGAATCCCAAACAGCCACGAAATAAGTCCACCGGCAAAAACAAGTATAGCAATGTTTAATCCCACAATATAGCCGACACCGAGCAGTGCCACCGATAGCTCCGTGCCCATACCAAAAATAGATCCTCCAACCGTAGCTGAACCACTGACCGACCCCGAAAACAGTTTCAGCCCGGTTTGTCCGAGCTTATACAGGGCTCCTGCCAGCGCTGCCCAGGCAATTTGGATGATCCCTTTTCCGCCTTCGGTGCCCGCCTTGAGCACTTCGCCCGTGGCGACCCCTTCTGGAAACTTCAACCCCTTTTCAATAATCAACGCGCGCCGTAGCGGGATGGTAAACAGTACCCCCAGCACGCCCCCGAACATGGCGATGGCCATGGTATCAAGGAAGGGGAAATCAGCCCAGTAGCGGAGTAAGATCAGTGCCGGCAGCGTAAAGATGACGCCTGCGGCCAACGATTCTCCCGCCGAAGCCGCCGTCTGCACAATATTATTTTCCAGGATATTAGACTCTTTGAAAAGCCGCAATATTGCCATCGAAATTACAGCGGCTGGGATGGAGGCAGAGACGGTCATCCCTACTTTTAAGCCCAAGTAGGCATTGGCACCGGCCAGGATGGCGGAAAGCAAAATTCCCAAAATGACCGCCTTGAACGTTATTTGTGGATAGTTGTCTTCAGCTCGAACATAAGGTACAAAGTCTTTTGTCTGGTCACTCACCGTTGGTATCCCTTTGATTTAGATTGATGTGTCCAAATTAACAGAACTTATATAGAAAACAAGTCGTGAATTCTCCCTCCACAATTCTTTGTGAACCATTGGTGTTTTCGTACTTTTGAGCCCGAAATAAGTACAATGCAAAATACTGGTTTATGAAAATTACGATCGACCATCTCAATGACATGCACATGGAAGCCCAAAACGAGGAAGGGGGATTGATCCGCATGGACGGCTCCACAGAAATTGGTGGACTTGAAGGCGGCTTTAGCCCTATGCAACTTCTGCTGGCCGGCGTTGGTGGATGCAGCGCCATCGACATCATCGGCATACTCAAAAAGCAGCGCCAAGATCTCCAGGATCTCAAAGTGGAAGTTGACGGCGATCGCCAATCCAAAGAGGAGTATTCCGAATTCACGAATATCCATATCAAATACACCTTTACGGGCGATCTTGATCCCTCAAAGGTAGAACGCGCTATCAACCTTTCGCTGGACAAGTATTGCTCTGTATCCAAGACACTGGAAAAAACATCCGACATCACCCATAGTTACGAAATCCATAACAATTAACACCGTGAGCAACCAAAAGCCCGAGACCCAAGCTATACGTAATCAGACCAACCGCACCGAGCAACGCGAGCACTCGACGCCGCTGTTTATGACGTCGAGCTTTGTCTTCGACTCGGCCGAACATGCCCGTGCCCTGTTCGCCGACGAGCAGGAAGGCAATGTGTACAGCCGGTACTCCAATCCCAATACCGATGAGTTTGCGTCCAAAATGTGTGAGCTCGAAGGAGCCGAGGCAGGTATTGCTACCGCATCCGGAATGTCGGCGATTTTTTCAAGCCTGGCAGGTCTGTTGGAGCAAGGTGACCATTTGCTGGCATGTCGTTCCCTGTTTGGTTCATCCCACCAAATCCTGAACGGAATTCTGCCCAAGTGGGGCATTGACTTTTCCTATGGAGATATCGACCAGCCCGAAAAGTGGGAGTCGCTTATTAATGACAATACGCGCGTGCTGTTTGTGGAGACGCCCTCCAATCCCGGTCTCGACTTGATCGATTTGGAATGGGCCGGTAAGCTGGCAGATGCTCATAATCTTATCCTGATTGTCGATAACTGCTTTGCCACGCCCTACCTGCAAAATCCCATGGAATACGGGGCCGACCTAGTGCTACATTCAGCCACCAAGTTTATCGACGGGCAGGGACGCGGTATTGGCGGCGTAATCGTTGGCAAGCAGCGCTATATCGAAGAAATTAGCTTTTTTACACGTCATTCCGGTCCGGCGATGTCGCCCTTTAACGCCTGGATGTTCTCCAAGAGCCTTGAAACACTGCCGGCACGGATGGATCGCCACTGCAAAAATGCCCTTGAACTGGCTGAATTCCTCGAGGATCACCCTGCTGTCGACTGGGTTAAGTATCCGCACCTGGAAAGTCACCCTCAGTATGAATTGGCTAAAAAGCAGATGAAACAGGGCGGCGGTGTGGTATCTTTTCAGATCAACGGCGGGAATAAGGCCGCAATGCAATTCCTGGACAACCTGAATACCCTTTCGTTGTCGGCCAATCTGGGTGATTCGCGCTCCATTGCCACACATCCCGCTTCGACTACGCATTCGAGCCTGACCGAGGAAGAGCGCAACGCCGTAAATATCACTCAGGGCATGATGCGCATTGCTGTAGGACTGGAAGCCGCTGAAGATATCATCGCAGATGTCGACCAAGCGCTGGGATAATCGAACAAACTTGCTGTGAGAAGTATCCACGCTTCTCACAGCAATTAGGAGTCAATCATCTTTACTGATCTGTCACGCAGCCCTCGGATGCTGACGAAACCAGCTGTGCGTACTTATAGAGAGATCCACTAGTCACGGATAGCGGCGGTGCCTCCCAGTTTTTTCGACGCTTTTCCAGCTCTTCGTCTGACAGGTGTACATCAATTTCATGCGTATCGGCATCGATGGTGATGGTATCGCCGTCCTCAATCAGGGCGATCGTACCGCCCACCTGGGCCTCGGGCGTCACATGACCAATAACAAAGCCGTGACTGCCGCCTGAAAAACGGCCGTCGGTGATCAGAGCTACATCTTTGCCAAGTCCAGCACCCATGATGGCCGCTGTGATGGAAAGCATCTCCCGCATTCCGGGTCCGCCTTTAGGTCCTTCGTATCGAATAACAACTACATCACCTTTCTGCACTTCGCCACTTTCGATGCCTTTCAGGCTTTCCTCCTCGGAATCATACACGCGTGCCGTACCCGTAAAGCGTGTCCCCTCTTTACCGGTGATTTTGGCCACCGCCCCTTCCGAGGCCAAGTTTCCATATAAAATTTGCAGGTGCCCGGTTTCTTTAATGGGATTATCGACCGGTGCAATAATGTTTTGCTCTTCAAACAGCCCGGGTACGTCGGCCACATTTTCCTCAAGCGTGTTCCCGGTAACGGTCAGGCAATCGCCGTGCAAGAAGCCTTCTTTAAGCAACATCTTCTGCACCGCCGGCACGCCACCCACGTTATATAAATCCTCCATTACATATTTTCCACTGGGTTTCAGATCTGCCAGGTAGGGCGTTCGATTGCTTATCTCCTGGAACTCATCAATGGTAAACGGCACTTCGGCCGCCCGGGCAATTGCCAGCAGGTGCATTACAGCATTCGTAGAACCGCCCAGTGCTACAGTAATTGTCACCGCATTTTCGAGGGCTTTTCGCGTGATGATGTCTCTGGGTTTGATATCTTCTTCCAGCAGACGCAAAATCGCTTTTCCCGCACGTTGACACTCTTCAACTTTCTTGTCATGCGTCGCCGGGATCGATGAACTGAACGGCAAACTCATCCCCATGGTCTCGATGGCCGAAGCCATGGTATTGGCCGTGTACATCCCGCCACAGGCGCCCGCACCGGGACACGCATGACGAAGCACTTCATTCATTTCGCCTTTGCTAATCTCATCCGACAAATATTGGCCATAAGATTCAAACGCCGAAACCACATCCAGGTCCTGCCCATTGAGCTTCCCCGGACGTATCGTACCACCGTAAACCATAATCGAGGGGCGATTGAACCGGGCCATGGCCATTACGGAGCCGGGCATATTTTTGTCACATCCCACGATCGAGATATTAGCGTCGTACCACTGGGCGCGGGTGACCGTTTCTATGGAATCGGCAATGACCTCCCGCGACTGTAACGAATACTTCATGCCCTGCGTACCCATCGAAATCCCATCACTGACACCAATGCTGTGAAACACAAAGCCAACCAGCCCTGAATTCCACACGCTCTCACGAACGTGCACAGCCAGATCATTGAGATGCATATTGCAGGGGTTGCCTTCCCAGCCAGTACTTGCTACACCTACCTGGGCTTTCTCCATATCTTCGTCTGTTAGTCCCGCCCCGTAGAGCATTGCTCTTGACCCTACCTGCGATTCCTGTTGTGTTAACCTGGAACTGTATTTATTGAGTTTGCCGGACATAAAAGGTGTTTTCTAAAATTATCGAGTATAAATTCTTTTCGTCCCGTCTCTTTTAAAAACGAAATCTACTGGCCTTAAAACCTAACAGAATCCTCAAAATATACAAGGAAAATTTACCGTCATTTGTGACTCGTAATTTATATTTGACATAGGAACGCCCTTTATCTATAATGAGAATTCTAATTGAAAGAAATAGCTGGATTTGATCACGCAAGCATCACAACATATCAATTCTTCTTTGGTGGCGGAGCTTTTCTCCGACCTCTCAGAGATCGATGGTATGTCTATATTGCTTGCAATTTCTCTTATCTCTCTTTTCATCACCTCCGCTATTTCTATCTCTCCTGTGGTAGATATAATTAGCCTTAACATTATTGCGGCTGTACTAAGCCTCCTAATTATTCTACCTATTCTAATTTCTGGCATTATTAACCTAATCCTAATTATTAGCTAACCATAACAGCCAGAGGTTAGAGCCCAAGTTTAGATTCACATTTCGACTTCCTCCTGACCTCTGGCGGGAAAACTATATCTGCTACGTCATGAAAAACGCAAAAGCCCACAAATTCGACGACGAGAAAAACCAACAACCAGCGCCGACAACTAAAAAACTCACTGGCGCCGGAATTCTCATCAATACGCTGCAAGATCTCGACGTGGATACTATCTTCGGCTATCCGGGAGGAGCGGTATTGCCACTGTATGATGAGCTTTACGACAAGCACGATATTAACCACGTGCTGATTAAACATGAGCAGGCAGGCACGCATGCTGCGGATGGATATGCCCGCGCAACCGGCAAGCCTGGTGTGGTTGTGGTGACCTCAGGTCCCGGTGGAACGAACACGGTGACTGGCATTGCTACTGCCGCAATGGACTCTATTCCACTGGTTGTTTTTACGGGACAGGTTCCAACTGATATGATTGGCAATGATGCATTCCAGGAAGCGGACATTGTGGGTATTACGCGTCCCATTACCAAGCACAACTACCTTGTCAAGGATGTAGAAGAGTTGGAGCAGGTCACGCGCGAAGCTTTTCACGTAGCCACCAGTGGACGCCCAGGCCCCGTGCTGGTCGACCTTCCCAAGGATATGTTGAAAAGTGAGGGACATTACAGCGGGCTCCACAAGGTTTCGATTCCCAGCTACAACCCTACGAAAGAAGGCCATTCCACCCAGATCAAAAAGGCGTCGAAGATGCTTAGTGAGGCCGAAAAACCATTGATTTATGCCGGTGGCGGCGTTGTATTGGGAGAGGCTTGGGACGAGCTTACCGCCATGGCCGAGCGACATAACATTCCTGTTACCACTACCCTGATGGGACTCGGAGGTTTCCCCGAAAGCAAACCACAATCGCTGGGAATGTTGGGAATGCACGGCACTTATTATGCCAACATGGCTACCACCGAATGCGACGTGCTGCTGGCTGTAGGTGCCCGTTTTGATGACCGGGTAACCGGCAATCTTGAAGGATTTTCGCCACACTCAAAGAAAATTCACATCGATATTGATCCGACGAATATCGGCAAAAATGTAGAAGTGGAGATCCCAATCGTTGGGGATGTAAAACAGGTGCTGCCGGAAATCGACAAGCAGGTTGAAACGCCTGAGACAAATGACTGGTGGCAGACTATTGAGAACTGGAAAGAAGAACATCCGCTGAAAGTGCCGAAATCTGAAGACACCATTAAACCGCAACATATGGTGGAAGCGATATCTGAGGTCACGAATGGAGAAGCTATTGTAGTCACTGATGTCGGCCAGCACCAAATGTGGGCCGCCCAGCACTACACCTTTAATCATCCGCGATCGTTTCTGTCATCCGGCGGACTTGGCACCATGGGATACGGATTTCCTGCGGCCATGGGTGCCGCTTTCGGCTGCCCCGATCGACCAGTAGTGTGCATTACCGGCGACGGTGGTTTTCAGATGACAGCTTATGAACTGGCTACAGCAGTCGAGTACGAAGTACCGCTGAAGATCGCCATTATGAACAACGAGTGCCTGGGCATGGTTAGACAGTGGCAGGAGCTGTTTTATGATGAACGATACAGCCATTCTATCCTCAAAAAAAGTAATCCGGATTTTGTGAAGCTGGCCGAAAGCTATGGTGCAGCCGCTTTCCGTGCGACCAATGGTAAAGAGATGAATGAGGTCCTCAACAGGGCCATGGCAATCAACGACCGGCCAGTCGTTATGGATTTCCGTGTTGAAGCCATGGAAAACTGCTATCCGATGGTTCCCGCTGGAGCTGCACTGAATGAAATGGTATTGGAGGACGAATAATGAGTACACAGAATGGCACGCAGACAAAATCAGACAAGCATACCCTTTCAGTTGTCGTAAAGTACAACCTTAATGCACTGTCCCGTATCATCGGGATTTTCAGCAGCAAAGGGTTCGAGATCGATAGCATTAGCTTCGGCTCCGGCAAAGAATCTGGACAGGCGCGCATCACCATTACCACACATGGCGATGAGCAGATCATCGAGCAAATCACCAAACAGCTACACAAAATTATCGATGTGGTGACGGTTACCGATCTCACCTACGATAGTTTTGTAGAGCGCGAGCTGGCGCTGGTTAAGGTAAAAGCCGACAGCGCCGCCCGGTCGGAGATCATGCAGATCACCCAGGTGTTTCGGGCTAAAGTAATCGATATCAGTCCCGACCGGCTGGCTATCGAGATTACCGGTAATGCGGACAAGATCAATGCTTTTATCGGCATGGTTCGTCCCTTTGGCATCATCGAATTGGCCCGGACCGGAAGCGTAGCCCTCAAACGAGAATTCGAAGGTGATGTATAATGAAATCTTTTACTACAGAGGAACGCAGATAAATCGCAGAGTTACCCAGAGTTTGTTGTGTTCTTCGATAAAACCAAATTAAACACCTAAAAACGCTATTAAATCAATCCAACATGGAAGCTAAAACCTATTACAACAACGACGCAGATCTGAAATTTCTAAACGATAAAACAGTAGCCATTCTCGGTTACGGCAGCCAGGGCCATGCTCACGCACTGAATCTGAAAGACAGTGGCGTGAATGTAGTCGTGGGGTTACGGGACGGCAGTTCTTCACGAGCCGAGGCCGAAAATGAGGGACTTGAAGTACTCTCTCCGGCCACTGCTGCTAAACGGGGTGATATTGTAATGGTGTTGATCCCAGACCAGTACCAGGCCGATGTCTACGAAAATGCGATCGAGCCAAACCTGGAGGAAGGAAACATGTTGGCCTTTGCCCACGGATTCAATATCCATTTTGATCAAATTCAGCCACCAAGCAATGTGGACGTGTTCATGATTGCCCCCAAAAGTCCGGGTCACCTTGTTCGACGTGTGTATAAAAAGGGATCCGGGGTGCCATGCCTGGTCGCAGTAGATCAGGAATACACCGGCACTGCCAAAAACACCGCCCTGGCCTACGCTAAAGCAATTGGTGGCACGCGTGCGGGAGTGATCGAAACCACGTTTAAAGAGGAAACTGAAACCGACCTTTTTGGAGAACAAGCCATCCTGTGCGGCGGGGTTTCTGAGATGGTCAAACAGGGATTTGAAGTACTTACCGAGGCTGGATATCAACCTGAAATTGCTTACTTCGAATGCCTCCACGAACTCAAGCTAATTGTGGACCTTATGTACGAAGGCGGCATTGAGCGGATGTACTACTCCGTCAGCGATACAGCCGAATACGGTGGGCTGACACGCGGTGCTGAAGTCATCGACGAAGTTAACAAGGAACGTATGAAAGACGTGCTTAAACGCGTGCAAAACGGTTCTTTTGCCGATGAATGGATCAAAGAGAACAATGAGGGCATTCCAAACCTCAAGAAGTTGCGTAGTGAACTGGGCGACCACCAGATCGAAAAAGTAGGCAAACAGCTGCGCTCCATGATGGAAGGAATCTTGGAAGAAGAGGAAGAAGTAGAAGAGGCTGCAGAATAATGGATCAGAATATCCACATATTTGATACTACCCTTCGCGACGGGACGCAGGGCGAAAAGGTCGCCTTTTCCGCCCAGGATAAACTGCGGATTGCTCAGCGACTCGACCGCTTTGGTATCGACTATATCGAGGGCGGCTGGCCAGGCTCCAACCCCAAGGATATGCAGTTTTTTGAGCTGGCCCGTGACCACAACTTCAACCATGCGAAGGTCGTGGCATTCGGAAGTACCTGTCGCGCCGAAACCGATCCATTTGATGACAGCAACATCCAAATGCTGATCGAAGCGGGTACCCCGGCGGTATCACTCTTTGGGAAAAGCTGGCTTCTTCACGTAGAAGAAGCGCTGCAAACGACGGCCGAAGAAAATCTTCAAATGATTTATAAGTCAGTTACTCATCTTAAGGAGCATGACAAGGAAGTCATTTATGATGCCGAACATTTTTTCGATGGTTATAAAGACAATCCCAGTTACGCGATAGAGACCATCAAGACCGCTGAAACGGCCGGTGCCGACACAATTGTGCTCTGCGATACCAATGGCGGCAGCCTGCCCTCAGAAATCTCGAAAATCGTGCACGAAATTAACAAGCATATCCATATCACGCTTGGCATTCATGCTCATAACGACTGTGAGCTTAGCGTAGCCAATTCGCTTGCGGCCGTCAACGCCGGATGCAGCCACGTACAGGGCACCGTCAACGGCTACGGCGAACGCTGTGGCAATGCAAATCTCTGTTCAGTGATACCTAACTTGCAGTTAAAGCAGCAGTATAATTGCATACCGCAAGAAAAGTTGAAGTCCCTCTCTTCTCTTTCGCACTTCGTAAGTGAAGTTGCCAACCTCAAGCCGGATGATCGCCAGGCTTTTGTAGGGCAAAGCGCTTTTGCCCACAAAGGCGGCATCCACGTAAGCGCCGTGATGAAGAATGCCGATACCTACGAACACATTGATCCCGAAGAGGTCGGCAATCGTCGTCGCGTGCTGGTCTCCGATCTCTCAGGAAAGAGTAACATACGGTATAAATCTAAACAATTGGGTATTGAGCTGGATGAAGAAAGTGAGGAAATACCAGCAATTGTTGATAAGCTCAAACACCTTGAAAATGACGGCTACCAGTTTGAGACCGCAGAAGCGTCGTTTGAGCTCTTGGTCCAAAAGATGAAAAATCAGTGGCAGGATTTCTTCACGCTGGAAGGATTCCGCATCATCGTAGAAAAAAATGTCTCCGGAGATTCGCGAACGGAGGCAACCATCCGTCTGACTGTTAATGGACAGATGGAACACTGTGCAGCGGAAGGAAGCGGCCCGGTTCATGCGCTTGATAAAGCTCTTCGCAAGGCCGTTCACCGCTTTTATCCCGATATCGCCAAGATGCACCTTCAGGATTACAAAGTGCGTGTTTTGAATCAGAAAGAAGGGACCGACGCACAGGTCCGAGTGCTTATCGATTCAGCAAAAGAAGAAGAATCCTGGACCACAGTGGGCGTCTCCCGCAACATCATCGACGCCAGCTGGGAAGCACTTTCAGACAGTTTCAACTACTATTTAGCCAATCAACATCAAAATATTCACAACAAAAAAGCTATCTAATACCATGCTATACCTACTCATATCTCCGCTTCTAGGCAGTCTTTTGACTGCAATCAAACTCAACAATGAACTGTACGACCACCGAAAAATCATTGTACAAACATTGACAAAAAATCCACCAGGTCACAATCATGGATAACCACATTCAAATTTTTGACACCACGCTCCGCGATGGAGAACAATCTCCCGGATTCAGCATGAATCAGGATGAAAAGCTGCGACTGGCACTCCAGCTTGAACGCTTGCAGGTTGATGTCATCGAAGCCGGCTTCCCGATTGCCTCGGACGGCGACTTTAACACGGTACGTGCCATCAGCAAGAACATCCAAAACAGTACGGTGGCGGCCCTGTGCCGTACCAGACAAAAAGATATCGACCGGGCCGCAGCCTCCCTGAGACCAGCTGCGAACCCACGCATTCACACCTTTATTGCCACCTCTGACATTCATATGGAGCACAAGCTGAAAAAGAATCGCGACGAAGTACTCCAATCAGCGGTGCAAGCTGTTGAACACGCCACACAATTCTGCGACGAAGTAGAATTTTCCGCAGAAGACGCTTCCCGAAGCGATCCCCGATTTTTATATCAGATATTTGAAGCCGTCATTAACGCGGGGGCTCAAATTATTAACGTCCCCGATACGGTAGGCTACGCCATGCCCTGGGAGTTTGGCCAACTTATCAAAAATATCCGCGAAAATGTCCCCAATATAGATCGTGCAACGCTGAGCGTCCATTGCCATGACGACTTAGGCGTTGGGGTAGCCAACTCATTAATGGCCATTCGCAACGGAGCCGAACAAGTAGAATGCACCATCAACGGTATTGGCGAACGGGCCGGTAATGCCTCTCTTGAAGAAATCGTGATGTCTATTGCAACACGAGACAACAATCGAGAAACCGGCATTGTAACTGAACAGCTAGTGCCTTCGAGTAAATTATTGTCTGAAATTACGGGCCACGATGTGCAGCCCAATAAAGCAATTGTGGGCGATAATGCCTTTGCTCATGAAGCGGGCATCCATCAGCACGGCGTGCTGAACAACCCGATGACCTACGAAATAATGACACCCAAATCGGTTGGGCTGGAAGGCAATAAAATCGTCCTGGGTAAACACTCCGGACGCTTTGCCCTGAACCGAAAACTCGAAAAGATGGGCTACAACCTTGGCAAAGACGAATTGAATCAGATTTATATAAAATTTACCAAGGTGGCCGATGAGCAAAAACGGGTAAAAGAAAATGAGCTACTCAACCTCATCAGCCAAACATTACCACAGAAAAATTTGTCGGGAGACAGTGCCATGACGGGCTGATTTCTCCTTCGAACTCACATTATTAAATCATAAATCAATTAAACATACAGAACTATGGGAATGACTCTCACAGAAAAAATTATTGCAAACCACAGCGACAAATCCACCGTCGAGCCGGGCGAAAGCGTCTGGATTGATGTGGATGTGCTGATGACTCACGACGTCTGTGGGCCGCCCTCGATCTCTATTTTCAGGGATCAGTTTGGCGAAGATGCTCGTGTCTGGGATAAAGAAAAACTCGTTATCATCCCTGATCACTACATTTTCACTGAGGATAAATACGCCAATCGCAATGTGGATATCCTGCGCGCTTTTGCCGCTGACCAGGATCTGCCCTATTTCTACGACGTTGGCTCAGAGGACTACAAAGGGGTCTGTCATATCGCTCTGCCCGAAGAGGGGTTCACGCGTCCCGGCGAAGTACTATTCGGCACCGACTCCCATACCTGCACCGCTGGCGCCTTTGGGCAATTTGCTACGGGTATCGGCAACACCGACGCCGCCTTCATTATGGGTACCGGCCAGCTCTGGGTAAAAGTGCCCGAAACCATGCGCTTTCATTTTAACGGTACTTCCATGCCCCCCTACCTGATGGCGAAGGATATCATCCTGCAAATTATTGGTGACATCGGCGTCGATGGCGCCACCTATCGCACGATGGAATTCGGTGGCCCGGGCATCAGCTGCATGTCAATGGAAGACCGGATGACACTCACTAATATGGTGATCGAAGCCGGAGGCAAAAACGGCGTGGTAGAACCCGATGAAAAAACCGAAGCATACGTTCGAGAGCGCACCGACAAAGATTTTGAACCGGTCTATAGCGATCCCGATGCTAACTACCACAGCGAGTACCATTACAATCTTGAGGACATGGTACCCATGGTGGCTAAGCCACACAGCCCGGATAACAAGGCAACGGTTATAGAACTCGAAGGTACCCAACTGGATCGCGCCTACATCGGCTCTTGTACCGGAGGCAAGCTCTCTGATTTTAAAGCAGCAGCCGAAATTATTGCGGGACACGACCTGAAAGTTGACACCTATATAGTACCGGCCACAACCGAAATTGCTGATGGGCTGGAGACCGAAACTTTTAACGGTGAGCCGCTGATCGATATTTTCAGAAAGGCCGGCTGTAAGATCGGTCAGGCATCCTGCGCGGCTTGCCTTGGCGGTCCGTCGGATACCTTTGGCCGGCTGAATAATGATGAAACATGCATCTCCACGACCAACCGGAATTATCCCGGTCGAATGGGTTCTAAAGAGTCTGAGGTCTATTTAGCTTCGCCCTACACCGTGGCCGCCTCAGCCATCACCGGCAAGATTACCGACCCACGCGTCTTCATTCACGAAACTATCATTTAACTCGAATAGAAGATAAAAACTATTACAATCATCCCCCATTGCCCCCTTCAAAGGGGGACACTTCTCTGGAAATATAATGAGTATCAGCTAAGGGGATTCAAATACACTCTAGCTTCAACTAAATAAATTCTAGCAATTACCAATTATGTCAGAACAGAACCAAACAATTAAAGGAAAGGCATTTGTGCTCGGTAAAAATATCGACACCGACCAGATTATTCCGGCTGAGCATCTAGTCTACAGTCTCGATGATCCCGAAGAGCGCAAATTTTATGGACGGCATGCGCTTTCGGGCGTACCGGATGAACAGTCAGGTCTGCCACAAGGGGGGATCCCGCTGGTCGAAGCGGACGAATTTGAAAGTGAGTTCAATATTATTGTGGGCGGTCCCAATTTCGGCTGCGGATCGTCGCGCGAACACGCTCCGGCCTCACTGGATATTGCCGGTGTTGAAGCTATTATCGCACCTACTTTTGCCCGTATTTTTTACCGTAACTCCGTGGACGGCGGTTTTGTTATTCCCTACGAAAGTCTAGAAAATTTGAGTAAAAAAGTCGAAACGGGTGATAACCTTGAAATAGATCCGGCGAAGCAAACCGTTCGAAACATCAGCCAGGACGAAAGTTATGAAATTCGTCCACTGGGCAGTGTCTCGGATATCGTTAACGCCGGTGGAATCTTTGAATTTGCACGAAAAGAGGGGATGATCGATGTCGCAAGCTAAAGAAATTGTTGTATTACCCGGAGATGGAATTGGTCCTGAAGTCACCAAAGAAGCCGTTAACGTTTTAGAGATCGTTTGCAAACGGCATGGGCACAAGCTGCGGATACGCTCCTTCCCTGTTGGCGGAGCCAGCATCGACCGGTACGGACGTCCGCTTACGAAGGAAACGCTGGAGGCCTGCAAAGACAGCGAAGCTGTATTGTTGGGAGCAGTCGGCGGCGATAAGTGGAATGACCAGCCCAAGGACAAAAGTCCCGAATCGGCGTTGCTGAATCTGCGCAGGGAGCTGGATTTGTATGCTAATCTGCGTCCCATCAAGACGTATAAATCACTGATTCATGCCTCTCCTCTCAAACCGGAAATTATCAAAGGCGTGGATATCATGATCGTCCGCGAGCTCACCGGGGGGATCTATTTTGGACGTCCGCGGCTGGTTGAGCAGACCGAATCCGGCGAACGCGCCGTAGATACAATGGAGTATTCCACATCTGAAATTGAACGCATAACACACACCGCCTTCGAAACGGCCACAGTACGTAACCGAAAAGTAACATCGGTAGACAAAGCCAACGTACTGGACTCATCGCGGCTTTGGCGACGCACGGTCAAAGAATCGGCCAAGCAGTGGCCGGAAATCAAACTGGAACATATGCTGGTTGATAACTGCGCGATGCAACTCGTTCGCGATCCCGGACAGTTCGACGTTATTCTTACCGGCAATTTGTTTGGGGATATTCTGAGTGATGAGTCTTCGATGATTACCGGCTCGCTCGGCATGCTGCCATCGGCCAGTATCGGTGAGGAATATGCCATGTACGAACCTGTGCATGGCTCAGCGCCCGACATTGCCGGTCAAGACAAAGCCAATCCATTGGCGGCCATTGCCTCAGTAGCACTCATGTGTCGCTACTCGCTGGATATGCCTGAAGCAGCGCAAGAGATCGAAGAAGCGATCGTAGCCACGCTGCATGATGGCTTCCGTACGGCAGATATTGCTTCTCATTTCACCAAAGAACATGAAGTAAGCACATCTGAGATGGGCAGCGCCATCCTAAAGCACCTCGATTCCGATCTGAAACCCGGAATTTTCTTGTAGAGAATTGTAGGCTTCCCAAGTGTGCCAAACTTGGGAAGTCAAATAAAGCTTACCGCTCGATTGGTACATCAATCAGGTTACCCCATTCAGTCCATGAACCATCGTAGTTCTGAACGTTAGGATACTCGAGCAGCTCATTCAGCACAAACCATGAGTGTGCCGACCGTTCGCCGATGCGGCAATAGGCAACGATATCCTTGTCGGGCGTAATGCCTTCTTCCTCATAAATCTTCTTGAGCTGATCTTTGCTCTTGAATGTACCATCCTCGTTGACCGCTTTTGACCATGGGATGTTCGAGGCTCCAGGAATATGTCCCGGGCGCTGCGACAACTCATTTACTCCCGGAGGTGCAAGTATCTCACCTCGGAACTCTTCAGGTGAGCGCACATCAACTAGGCCAAAGTCCTTGTCTTCCAGACGTTTTTTGACATCGTCCCGAAAAGCACGGTACTCTTTATTCCCACCGGAAATTTTATAGTTGGTCTTATCATAATTTGGACGATCTTTAGTCAACTTGCGATTTTCGGCCGTCCACTTTTTACGTCCGCCATCCAGGATTTTGACTTTCTCATGACCGTAATATTTCAACAGCCAGTAAGCCCAGGCGGCAAACCAGTTATTGTTATCCCCATACAGAATGATGGTGGTGTCATTACTAATCCCGGATTGGCGAAGCAGTTGTTGAAAGTCATCTTTGGAGGCAATTGTCCGCCGAAGCTGATCCTGCAACTGTGTCTTCCAGTTCCATCCTACCGCACCGGGAATGTGCCCCGAGTCGTAAGATTCAGTATCAACGTCCACTTCCACAAAGCGGACTTCTTTGTCGTTGAGATGATTGGCAGCCCAATCAGTTGTTACGAGTGTTTTAGTGCTGGTTAATACATCAGGCATAATGTTAACCTTTTGATTTTGGGTTTGGATTAGAGTAAGAACAAGCCCCAAAACCGGTTGCAGGAGAGTAGGATCACAAATAGCAAAGCCCACCACCTGCAACAGGCAGCGGGCTCAGAATCTTTAACAAGATAAAATCATGTTATAGAATCACATCCACTACCTTCTGCGGTATTCATACAGCAACAATACATACACTGCATAGCCATACACATTGAACAGAAGTTGTAGATGTAATTAAGTCCTTTCATAAAAAAGTTACGTGCTTTAGTCTGATTAACAATAAAACTTGTAGCGGGGTAAGTCAACAGCTGCAAAAAATTTTACAATCCCGGAACTTCTGCTTAGTATCAGACGTTAGGCTATATTCAACAACCAGTGAAAACGCCATCACTTTGAACATAACACAAGACATATTTTGCTCTTCTCTTTCGCACCATTGCTGTGCTATGTCTTGTTGTTGCTGTTGTTGTAGCTAGTTACCGGATCTAGTTTCCTCACTTCTTTACCGGTAACAGCTAGATGTTGAGCACTCAGCTCGCTCTGCTGTATTCCCTTTTCCCAACCAACAACTATTTTTTAGTACATGGACATCACCAACACTCTACAAACCAAAAATTTAACACTTAGCGAAAAAAGCCACCGATTAGATTCCTATATCGGGCAAACTCCACTATATCCGATTAATAATCTGCACCAAAATGAAGAGGTAAAGATATTTGCCAAGCTCGAGTGGCAGCAATTTGGCGAAAGCGTAAAAGCACGACCGGCCTACCGTATCATTCAGGATGCTATTGCCGCTGGCGATCTTACCATGGATAAGCACTTGCTGGATGCCAGTAGCGGCAATACCGGCATCGCCTATGCTCAAATTGGCGCTGCGCTAAGCATCCCGGTCACCCTCTGCCTGCCAGAAAATGCCTCGGAAGAACGCAAGCAGATACTGCGGGCGCTGCATGTTGACCTTCGACTGACCTCACGCAGTGGCGGTACAGATGAGGCCCAGAAAGTAGCTAAGCAGATATACGAAAACCAGCCCGAGAAATATTTTTATGCAGACCAATATGGCAATCCCAGCAACTGGAAAGCACACTTTGATACCACAGGTCCCGAAATTCTGGACCAGACGGATTACCAAATTACCCACTTTATTACCGGTTTGGGCACCACTGGCACTTTTACGGGCACCGGCAAAATCCTAAAAGAATACAACCGAGATATCCAGCTAATCGGCCTGCAACCGAATATCGCCATGCACGGCCTTGAGGGATGGAAGCATTTAGAAACGGCCCATCAACCTGCTATTTATGATGATTCAGTTGCGGATGAAATCCGAGCAGTGAGCACCGAACGGGCGTATGAGTTAGTCAAACTAACAGCTCGAGAAGAAGGCTTGCTGATCAGTCCTTCCTCGGCAGCCAACTTGGTAGGAGCTCTGCAGCTGGCTAATGAAATTGATGAGGGTACTATTGTGACCATCTTCCCGGATGATGGGAGTAAGTACAGCGAAATCTACAATCAACTTTTTTAGGATCTGTTATGAAGCTTGAAGTTAGTACCGATGCGCTACAAAAAATGCACTGGCATGCAGAGACCGATTATCCCAACGAGTGTTGCGGCTTCTTTTTGGGACTGGAAGGTGATGTGCGCCAAGTCAGGGTAATACGCGAAGTGGAAAATGCCAAAGAGGGCGATCAGCGTCGACGTTTCCAGATCGATCCCAAAGATTACCAGCAGGCCGAAAAGTACGCAATTGAGCACGACCTGGACCTGCTGGGCGTCTATCATTCGCATCCGGATCATCCTGCCGAGCCCTCTGAGCATGATCGCAGCGTGGCCATGCCTTGGTTTTCATACATCATTATATCGGTACAAGACGGCAAAGCCAGTAACACGCGATCTTGGCGACTTAATGATGAACGACAATTTGAAGAAGAACCGTTTGAGACCAAAGAATTTTCATCACAACCAAAAAACTTAGATATCTAGCACTATGGCTAAAATTGTAATACCTACTCCCTTACGGAAGTTTACGAATCAGAATCGCAGTTTTGAGACTGATGAGACCAAACTCTCTGGTGCTATTGAACAGTTTGTAGAAACCTATCCCGAAGTAAAAGAAAACCTGCTGGATGAGGAAGGCAACGTTCGCTCATATATTAAAATCTATATCGGCGATGAAGAGGTATCCCCTACCGAAGATGGGTCCCTTGAACTCAACCAAGATACCAAGGTCAGTATCGTGCCTGCCATTGCAGGAGGTGTTTGAGCACGCTGAGGCGCTAAGACGTAGCGTCATTATGCTTAGCGGCTTCACGTGAAAAACAGTAAATTTTCTAAAAGTTTATAATTATGACTAATTGGAAAGACATTGAATTTTCTGGCGATGAACTTGGACACTACAGCCGACACCTCTCCATCCCCGAGTTTGGTATGGAGGGACAAAAAAGGCTGAAAGCTGCCAAAGTTGTGGCTGTAGGAACCGGCGGACTCGGTGCTCCTATGCTGCAGTACCTGGCTGCGGCCGGCGTAGGAACTATTGGTATTGTTGATTTTGACAAGGTGGAAGCCAGCAACCTGCACCGGCAGATTTTATTTGGCGCCTCCGATGTTGGACGTCCCAAGGTTGAAGTGGCTAAAGAAAGGCTACAAGAAATCAATCCGCATATCGATATTCGAGTACATGAGACGCGGCTGACCAGCGACAACGCAATGGAGATTCTGAAAGACTACGATGTCGTAGCTGACGGGACCGATAATTTTCCTACACGTTATCTCATAAATGATGCCTGCGTGATGCTGGACAAGCCTAACGTGCATGGCTCCATTTTTCAATTCGAGGGGCAGCTTTCAGTGTTTAACCATGTTAATCAGGATGGCAATCGAGGGCCCAATTATCGCGACCTGTTTCCTGAGCCGCCACCTCCCGGTCTGGTACCTGACTGCGCCGAAGCTGGAGTGCTGGGTGTACTACCAGGCATCATTGGTTGCCTGCAAGCCAGCGAGGTAATCAAGATTATTACCGGTATCGGCCAGCCGCTTTCGGGCCAGCTGTTTTTGTTTGATGCCCAAGATTTCAGCACGCGCAAGGTGAACGTCAATAAAAATAAGGATAACCCGCTGACGGGAGATAATCCCGAAATTACCGAACTGATCGACTACGAAGCATTTTGTGGAGTTCCATCTGCAACGAATGGTGAAGAAGAAACAGAATCGGATGTGCCAGAAGTAAGCGTGCAGCAATACAAAGGCTGGCTGGAGGATGATGAGGACGTTCAGCTGATCGACGTGCGTGAACCTCACGAAGTAGAAATTGCCGAAATGGGCGGCGAACTTATTCCGCTTGATACTGTGCTTGATAATACCGACAAAATCAGCCGCGATAAGAAAGTGGTAGTACACTGCCGCAGTGGAGCTCGAAGCGCAAAAGCGATTAGGCAGCTACAAGAAAAATATGGCTTTGAAAACCTCTACAACCTGGAAGGAGGCATTTTGGCCTGGTCGGAAAAAATTGACGAGACCATTCCACAATATTAATTCAAATTATTTGCCGGGCGACTTGAGCTCGTCCGGCAAATCAAATATAAACAGCACCCTACTATTCTTCGATCAGTTGTAACGAAGTAGAGTTAACGCAGTACCGTAATCCTGTGGGTTTAGGCCCATCTGGAAATACATGGCCTAGGTGGGCTTCACAAACATTACACAGTACTTCAATGCGGTGCATTCCGTGACTGAGGTCTTCCTCGTACTTAATCACATTATCTTGTACTGGTTCGGTAAAGCTGGGCCATCCAGAACTAGACTCATACTTTTCGGTGGAATCAAAAAGCTCAGTACCGCAGCAAACACAGGCATACAAACCGGGTTGATGTGATTCACAATATTCACCTGTGCCCGGCCGCTCAGTACCGTGTTTGCGGGTAACGTAAAACTGCTCTTCAGTTAACTCTTCTTTCCATTCTTCTTCTGACTTCTCTACTCTGCGCGGAGGGGTTGGATTTTCTTCACCTGCGTATTCCTGTACCTGTTTCCAATCGATCATGATCTTCTCGTTTATTCGTAATCTTAAAAAAAGGTCAGACCAAAAGCCTGACCCTATTTGGAGTCGGGACGACTGGATTTGAACCAGCGACCCCTTCGTCCCGAACGAAGTGCGCTACCGGACTGCGCTACGTCCCGAAAAATAATTTAAAAAAGATGTAGTCCACTTTGAGAGTGGACTACATCTGAATATCAACTTAAGCAATCTTTTTGATCAAGTCAGCGGTACGAGCAGAGTAGCCTGCTTCGTTGTCGTACCAAGCCAAGATTTTAACCAACTTACCATCGGCTTTGGTAAAACCGCTGTCATAGATACAAGAGTGTGGGTTACTGAGAATATCTGTGGAGACGAGCTCCTCTTCAGAATATTCAAGTACACCTTTCATCGCACCATTAGCCGCATTGCGGAATGCTTCGTGAACTTTCTCAACGGTAGCATCTTTCTCAACAACAGCAGTCAGATCTGTCAGTGATCCGTCGGGAACGGGTACACGCACAGCGCTGCCGTCAAGCTTGCCATCGAGGTGTGGAAGTACAAGTCCTACAGCTTGTGCTGCACCAGTAGTTGTTGGTACCAAATTCGCTGCTGCCGTACGTCCACGTCGGGGGTCCTTATGCGGACCATCCAGGATATTTTGGCTACCTGTATATGCGTGCGTGGTTGTCATAAATCCTTTTTCGACGCCAAATGCATCGTCCAGTACCTTTACCATCGGTGCCAGACAGTTGGTAGTACAACTGGCGTTCGAATAGATATTTGCGCTACCATCAATTTCATCATCATTGACGCCCAGAACAATCGTTTTCACATCCTTGTCGCCTTTGGCAGGCGCAGAAATAATAACTTGTTCTGCACCAGCTTCGAGGTGCTTGGAAGCCCCTTCCTTAGTTCGGAACAAGCCGGTAGATTCAACAATAATATCTGCTCCGCGTTCTCCCCACTTCAGGTTTGCAGGATCACGTTCGGAAGATATCCCAATCTCCATACCATCGATGGTAATGCTATCTTCGCTGGCGCTTACTTCGCCCTGATAAGTGCCGTGCACTGAATCGCGTTTAAACAGATAAGCAAGCGTCTCCGCATCCATCAGGTCGTTAATGCCAACAATATTTATGTCGTCTTTGTGATACGCTAATATGGAACGGGTGACCAACCTTCCGATACGCCCGAAACCATTTATTCCAATGTTAATTTTAGCCATAGGTGTCGTCTTTATTTGCCTCTATTTTGAGTTCAATTAGAATATCGTTGTAAGTTTTGGCGACTCAAGTATCGAATCGCTCAAAAATAAGAGATCACAGTACCATTTGTAAAAAAAATCCCGGACGCTCTAGATCTTAATCGTCCTCATCTATTGCTTCTTCATCATCCATCAAATCATCAAAATCCGGCGCGTCCATAACTTCACTGTCCTCCTCATCTTCATCAAAATCGGCATCAGATTCTTTGCTTGCAGTTGCCTTGGCGCCAGCCCTGCGCAACTGATTTGCAATTTCCTTATTGTCGTTGTCGAGTGCCATGGAAAGCGCAGACTCATCATTTTTGTCGCGCAGCTTCACTTTTGCACCATTGGCCAGTAGATACTTCACAATCATGGAGTGACCTTCACGGGCAGCTAGCATCAGTGCCGTTTGTCCCCAACGTTGTTGAACATTGACATTAGCTCCCTTTTCGACCAGCAGTTTTACGGCCTTCAAGTTTCCCTCCCGGGCTGCAGCAATGAGCGACACATCACCTATTTCAGCATTGTGTTCCAACAGCTGTTTCATCACTTCAATATTACCTCGTTCCGCGGCACGGCTAAGTGCTGTTCCTCCCAACGAGGTGGTAATATTGGGGTCAGCTCCCTGCTTCAGCAGAAAGTCAACGACTTCAACATTGTTATGCTCGGCAGCAATAATAAGTGCGGAGACTCCATTCTTGGCCGTCCTATTTAAATCCGCATCATCGTTCACAAGTTTTTTTATCTGCTTCAAATTCCCACTCTTGGCAGCATCCAGCATTGTTGATAGTTCCATTTCAGTAAGTCCTTAATTCAGGGTAAATATATTGCTACTTATATCACAATAATCTGCTTATTTGTCAATACGAATCTGTTACTTGTTATTTTTTCTAATGCAGCATGCCGATACCACTGTAGCCATTCATAAAATCCTTTCCACTCATCCGGCGTTTTCCCTGTAGTTGAACTTCTTTAAGGATTAAAGTTCCCGTTTTACAACCTACAATCAAATCATCGCCAGACATCTCCAATTGTCCCGCCGCCACCTTTTTAGACGGACCAATTTCCGAGCGATAGATATTAAATTTCAGATCATCCAGCTCAGCCCAGGCAGTGGGGAAAGGACTCAAACCTCGGATTTTGTTATGAACTTGTTCGACCGGTTGATCAAAATCAATCTTGCAGTCATCAGTAAACAACTTCGGTGCGGGCGTTGCTTTTGTGTCATCCTGTGGTTGAAGCTCGTACGTTCCCTGACCAATTTCATCTATTGATTCAACAAGCAACTCGCTTCCCAATTTCTTGAGGCGCTTATAGACATCGCCAGTTGTTTCGTTGGGGCCTATGGAAGTTTCGCTCTGCCGGATGATATTCCCGGTATCGACTTGTTCATCCAGAAAAAACACCGTACAACCTGTTTTCTCTTCCCCGTTGATAATGGCCCAGTGGATGGGAGCTGCTCCTCGGTATTTAGGCAACAGCGAAGCGTGTAAATTGATCGCTCCCTCGGCGGGCAATTCTAAAATATTGGGAGGTAAAATCCGGAAAGCAACGACCACAAACAGATCGGCGTCCAGTGCCTTCAGCTTTTCATAAAAGTCGGGATCATCGAGTTCTTTAACCTCAATTACTGGCAAGTCCAGCTCAAGGGCTTTCTTTTTTACCGCCGTGGGAGAAGTATCTCCGCCTCGTCCACGTCGCTTGTCTACATTACTGACCACCGATACAATATCGTGATCAGATTGATATAATTTCTCCAGGCTCGGGATGGCGAAATCCGGAGACCCCATAAAAACAATGCGCATAACCTTTTATTTTTGCTCAGCTTTCTTAGGTACGACCGGATAGGCGATGTCTGCCCGACCCTCAGCAATCTCATTTAATTTAGAGCCCAGCAGTTTGCGCTTAAACATGGACAGATGATCCAAAAACAAAATGCCATCAAGGTGGTCGGTCTCATGCTGAATGACACGCGCCCACCAGCCGTCAATTTCAAGTTCCTGCTCGTTAAAATCCCGATCCAGGTAGGAGACTACAATTTTTTCGGGACGCTTCACTGAAGCATTCACCCCGGGAATGCTCAGACATCCCTCATCCATGGCAACCTCATCGCCGCCCTGAAAGGTAATTTCGGGATTTATCATCGCAATGGGACCCATTTGCGGTCCTTCTCCTTGTTCCGACATCGCATCGGCATCAGCCACAAAAATTCGTCTTAGCTCTCCAATTTGCGGTGCAGCCAACCCAACCCCATCCGAGTTATACATAGTATCGAACATGTCATCGATGAGCTTCTGAATCTCCTCAGAGTTTTTATTGACGGGCTCCGCTTCCTTGCGAAGCACTTCGTCATCATACGTAACGATCGGTAATACGGACATTGTTGGCTTCTGCGAGTTCAATATATTTCTGTAAAATGATAGCAGCCGCTGCTTGGTTAATACGGTCAGATTCGCGCCGCTTCATCTTGGGAACGCCAGCCTCTACCATAGCACGTACAGCTTCTTTAGTAGTATAGCGTTCGTCGATTTTCTGAATTTCAATATCGGGAAATTTAGAGCTGAGCTCGGTAAGAAATTTTTCTACCATTTTTATGGCTCGTCCCTCTTGGCCACTCGGGGTAAGCGGCCATCCTACGACAAACATCTCAACATTTTCCTCTTCAACGAGTTCTTCCAGTTTGTCAAAAACGGCTTCGTAATGGTAGGTACCAATGGGATTGGCTACGGTTTTAAGTAAGTCGGTACGAGCTAAGCCAATCCATTTTGTTCCGACATCGATACCGACCAGTCTTCCGTATTCTGCCACTGCTAATCTTCCATTTCTTCTAATTCCTCTTCTTCAAGAGGTTGTTTCAAAAATTGTTTTAAAAGCTTACTCGGTTTAAAATGAGTCTTGCGATGCGGAGGTACATAAATCTCTTCGTTCGTCTTGGGATTTCGAGCCTTCGGCTTCGCTTTGGTTTTCTTGACTTCAAAAACACCAAAATCGCGCAATTCGATCCGACAAGTCGGATCCGCGTCCATCATTGTCTCGCGAAGGGCAACAAGTACTGCATCAACCCATGGCTCGGTTTGAACCATTGGCTCATCCAGCTCTTCCGCGACGCGACGTACAATGTCTCTTTTTGTGTATGTAATCATAGTCTGATCGTGATATTTATTAAACCTTTACTTTTTCTCTGACCCTGGTTGAGAGAATGATATAAATAGTACCAATTTTTCTGTGATTGATGATATTACTTTTCTACCAGATTTAAAAATATTTAAGGGCGTAAATTTTAGAGAAACAACAACTTACTCGTAACGATATACGCTCTTCACGCCGTCTACTTTCTGAAGTTTTGCAATAATGCGATCCAAGTGATCAATGTCTTCCACATAAACGGTGAGGATACCTTCGAACATTCCACTGTCGCTGTTCACATTGATACTTTTCATGTTGGTTTCCAGCGATTTTGACAAGACATCAGTAATATCATTAATCATGCCCACACGATCTTCGCCAATCACTTTAACAGCTCCCAGAAACTGGGAATCAATATTTTTGGCCCACGACACATCCACGATCCGCTCGCCGTCGGTCTGTATAAGATGATGGATGTTTTTACAATTTGAGCGATGAATCTTCACATCACCTGTGCGACTTATAAAGCCCATTACGTCATCACCCGGAATGGGATTACAGCAGTTTGCATAATTATACTTCACATTCGTGACCTCACCGTTGATGATCAGCGCCTTCTCATCACTAACCGAACGCGCCGCATTGATATATGTTTCCTGAATTTCTTCTTCGGTGGCCGGAGCTGTCTTCTCTTCCTCTTCTTGATCCTCTTCGATACGACCTTTGCTGGTATATTGCTTAACAGCCTTAAACAACTTATTTACATCAAATGTACCTTTACCAATATCGTAAAACAGGTCTTGGGTAGAATCAAAATTTAGCTTTTGGGCAACTTTGGTGAGATCCTGATCAGAAATCTCAACATTACCCCGCTTGGCGCGTTTCTCCCAGATTTCACGCCCCTCGTCGGCCGTCTGCCGCTCTTTCTGTTTGATAAACTGACGGATCCGTGACTTCGCCTTGTGGGTCACCACATCGTTGATCCAATCCGGATTGAGGTTAATTTTATTTCCCGTGATGATCTCAACCTGGTCACCAATATCCAGTTTTTGACGTAGCGGCGCCATTTTGCCATTAATTTTGGCAGCAATGGCTCGTTCGCCAATTTCGCTGTGGATATCAAACGCAAAGTCGATGGGAGTAGCTCCCTGCGGCAAAGTACGCAGCTCACCATCCGGGGTAAACACATAAATCTCATCCTGGTAGAGATTAAGCTGAAAATCCTTTACAAATTCCGTAGCCGCATCAGGACGAGGGTTGTCGAGTATATCACGCACCCAGTGGACAAACTTGTCTAGTGTCTCCGAACCACTCCCTTTGCCCTCTTTGTACTTCCAGTGCGCAGCTACTCCTTTTTCGGCGATATCATCCATATGTCGCGTGCGGATCTGCACCTCTACCTTGCGTCCCTTTTTGGTAATCACCGTAGTATGCAAGGATTGATAACCGTTAGCCTTGGGCACCGAGATAAAATCACGGAATCGCTTCGGAATGGGCGTATACCAGTCAGTAATAATAGAATAGACACGCCAGCAATCTTCTTTGGTATGCGGCTCTTCCAGGATGATGCGGATGGCAAACAGATCGTAAATCTCCTCAAAGGGCTTTTGTTGCCGCTGCATCTTGCGGAAAATTGAATAGATATGTTTGGGACGCCCTTTCATCTCAAACGTAAAGCCCTGTTCATCCAACTCGTCCTGAATGGGATCCATAAACTCCTCAATAAAAGCTTCACGGGCCTCTTTCTTCTCGCGCAACTTCCGCGCAATAAACTTGTACGAGTTGGGATCAATAACCTTAAAACAGAGGTCTTCCAACTCACTTTTGATATTAAACAAGCCAAACCGGTGTGCCAAAGGGGCGTACAACTCCATGGTTTCAGTGGCCTTTTCCATCTGCTTTTCGCGCGGCAAGTGCTGTATAGTACGCATATTATGCAAGCGGTCGGCAAATTTGATCAGTACCACGCGGATGTCCTCAGCCATGGAGAGGAGCATCTTCATAAAGGTTTCGGCCTGTTTGGTGTTGCGGCTCTTGAAAACCCCAGTAATCTTGGTTACACCATCAATTAAATGAGAAACCGTATCGCCAAACTTTTCTTCGATATCTTCAAGAGTGACTCCGGTATCCTCTACGGTATCGTGCAGCAGCGATGCCACTACCGACACATCATCGATATTGATCTCAGAAGCCACAATTTTAGCTACAGACACCGGATGATAATAAAAAGGTTCCCCGGAAGCGCGATCGACATCTTTGTGAGAAAGATAGCAGAGCTTGAAAGCTCGTGCTATCATCTGCTCATCCACCTCTTCAAGGCTGTCTCGGCATACCTTTAGCAGCTGATCCAGATCCTCTTGCTGAGGTGGATCCAGGGTATAATCATCTAAATCGATATTATATTTCGTCTTGGTGTCTGCCATGATTAAAAAATTGCGATCAAGAACCGTAACGGTCGGTATTCATCTAGATAAAACAATGCCAAAGCCGTCTACATTCAAATAAAGGAACTGTTTGGTGATTAACAATCACCAAAATGCTTACACATACAATTCAAAAATAAAAAAGCGGACGCTTGATAACGTCCGCTTAAGGTCAAAAGATATTTAATCAGAAAGAAATAGAAACCCCGAAGATCATACGTCCATTACTGTTTTTTATATCCTTCAACTCATCCTCATAGTTTGATACATCCTCCAAGCGATATTCTACAAATGGTTGGATGGGCAGGGCACTAAGTCTGGCTCCTACAAAGCCATTCCAATAAATGGCACTGTCGTTGGACTCAGAATTAAATGCCGAATTCTGTGGCAAATCATCTCGGTTTACATCCAGCGTGGATGCCCCCAAGCCAAGTCCAACATATGGACTAATGGGACCTACCGTTACACCACCGACGGCTGCCAGTCCATAATCGTAGTTGGTAATATCCTGCGAATAGGAATAGGTGGTATTGCCGTCCTGATAATCGATGCTATTTTCATCGTTGAAGTAACTGAAATGGGCTCGGATTCCCAGATTTACCAGAGGTAACCCTTGTAGAATACTACGCTCAATGCGCGCGCCAAAACCGTTTTTGGGTTGCTCTTGCCGAATTTCATAAGATGCACCCAAGCTCCACTGAGCTGACGCAACTTGAGGTGTTGCACTAAGTAACAATGCAAATGTAGCAAAAGCGAATACTATTTTTTTTACCTTCATAATATCTCCACGATTATTTTTTTTAGAATATATTTAAAACTATTTGGATACCAGGGAAAATAAGATCGCAACAACTTATCTATCTGAAGTAATAATATCCATTCCATCTATGGAAATGCCAAATCCTAATCTAATGTTCCATCATGATATTCAGATATGGGAATAGCTTTATTAATGATAAAGACGTATTGTGATGCGGCAAATTTTTAAAATTTATTTCCTCACCTTAACTAAAATTGAGATCTGGTGTTTTCATCGAGAAGTTCGAGTATATTTTCAGAACAAGGTCGGTCGATCTGTGCCACTGTAATGGTAATCACTTCATTCAGTTCAGTCTTAAACTAATACAGAAGCTGACTATCACTAAGCTGATTGATGACATTGAACATGTCATGTTCAGCACCACTTTTTTCTCCTATGGTAGGTATCCACAAATCTTCCCTATAGTTGCCAGTCTAACCCTATTTCAACAGGGTCATCTTTTGCACCTTTGATACCCCACCTGCTTTCAAGTGAATAAAATACATGCCGCTGGATAAATTACTACCATCAAAAGACACGGTATAGGCACCGGGCGTCTGGCGTTTGTTGACAAGCGTCCGCACTTTTTGCCCAAGCACATTATATACTTCCAGCGTAACCTCTGTTTGAACGGCTACCTCGTAACGAATCTTCGTAGATGGATTAAAGGGATTGGGATAATTGGGCAATAACTCATGTTCAGTAATTGCGGATGCGCCGCCTCTTTGCAGTAGCAGCTTCTGGTGTGGTCGCTGAATTGTTGCTTTGCGACCAGCAGGCAACTGATAATGAACAGTATCTTGCCCGGTAACACCCGACAACACATATCCAGACTGGGCATTTTGCGATACCGACACCTGAACCGGATATATACTGGAAGTTAATTTTAACTCAGTACGTTTTTGCTCTGCCAATCGGAGGTCATTTGTGGTTCGCACATCAAGAGCCGGAGTTGGTGCCTGGGGTGGCATCCGGTACTGATCACGCATTGCGTTGTCGATCGGTTTTGAAGTAGCAAAAAACTTCTGGACAGTCGGTCCATGACGAAACTGCAGCTCGTCCACCGAAGGGTCCTCACTGGCTAGCAGCTCTCGGCCGGAAGAACTAGATGCACCTATTGTAAGCTGAATATCTCCCGCCTGGTCAGCATGAATCCAATAGCCCCGGGTTGGAGTAATCTCTGTTGCCGATTGGTAGGAGCCATTTTGATACTTAAAAATATCGGTAGCACTTCGCACCCCGTTGGGATCACTGATATCAGAGGTACTAACGGTATCACCGATCCCGCCTATCAGATTCCATCCCTCTTCCAGAGAAATTATAGCATCGGTTTGGGCCCCTCCACTAAATGTGATATTGGAACCTGCATCACTTTTAACCCAATAACCTTCTTGGGGATTAAAACTGTTAGATGATTCATAGACCGACGAATAGCCATAAATTGTGATGTTACCTCCGCTCTGCATACCACTGGTTGCTGCCATTGGCGACCCTACCAATTGCCACTGGTTATCGATAGTTGAACTTGCCAAGTGACCAACTACCAGTGTAGAAGTATCGCTCTCGTTACCTTCGGTATCAAAGGCCGAAACCCGATAATAACTAAAGTCGTTATTTACCTGCTGATCAGTATAAGAGGGATCCGAGGAGGCACTAACCGAGTCATACTTCACCAGGTTATTGCTGTCCGATCCCCGATAAATGTAATACTTCGAAATATCCGATTCAGAATTGGCCGCCCAGCTCAAATCAACGTCTGAGCTACTTACATCCAGTGCAAGTCCGGTAGGCGCAGCGGGGACCTGCCCATCTCCTATTTGACGTACATCAGCTTGCCCAACAAATATTCCACGTCCATGGGTAGCTACGGCAATCCTGCCATCCGAGGGACGAGAGACAATATATTCGGCCACCGAGTAACCGATACTTCCTGCCGAACCTCCATCTGATTCACGTGTCCACGTTGTGGAACTCCCGGACAGCGAAGTCGTTGAATACACACCGGTACTGGTACCTACCAAATACGTGGTGCCAGACGAGGTAGGCAAAATCGTAGCATTGCGAATTGAAGGACCCGGATTCTGTGAAGTGCCCTCCAAATTACCTTCAATAGACGTCCAGTTACTGCCACCATCAGTAGAGCGATACAACCCCTCAACTCCATAATTCGAAATAACAGCAATAACCTCATCCCCATCCTGCGGATTTACGGCCAAATCATGTACATAACCACCGGAAGGAGCACCGGAAATCGAAATATCAACCACATCCTGAGTATTAGTGGCATCATCGAGGTAAAAAATCTGTGGAGACTGATTGCTATTATAAGCAGCATAATACAACCGATCAGACGGTTGGTTTTGGGAAATCTCTAATGTGCTAATAACATAGTTTGTAGATGAGACCGCCGTGAAGGAATCCCAGTTCTGGGAAGTGCCGCCACTACTGCCGGCAATCTCATTAATAGATGTATTACGCCACATAGTCCGCCCGCCGGGATAAAACATCACACTGTCGCTGGGCGCCAACACATAGGGATGTATAAACAGCTGATTAGAAGCACCGGATGGATACACGACACTATAATCAGTATAAGTGGCCCCATCATATGGTGAGGTAAGGCTACCATCGGATTTGATTCCTATTCGGAGGACTTTACCATTTTGGGATGAGACATATGCATAATCACTGCCCCATGCAGCATAACTTCCATCCCCACTGGAAATATCGGTCAGTGTCGTTTGTTGTCCTCCCTGTGCATCAGCCTCGAAAAACGGAGTCCCGTTATCTTGTGTTCCACCCATAATACGATCATCATCTTGCTGGGTGGGAATGGCTACCGTATAAAATTGACCAGTCACATATCCGTCATCTTGATCCTGCCAGCTTACCGACGAAGCCGTAATATCGGAGGTGATACTTAATCCCCCGTCGTGACCGCTCCAGACCTTATTGGGATCATTTGGATCAAAGGCAATAGTATGCTGGTCAGGGTGATGCGACGAATATTGTGATACATTATTGGCTTTAGCATAGCCTCCAATCCAGTATTCATCTTTCTGAGAATTATCAGTGTTATCATACCCCCCTGTTGGCTTGGTAGCAAATCCATCACGCGACCGGAACAAATTTGTTGCGCCAACCATCACAAAGTTGGGATCATCGGGCTTGACAGCCACCTCCATATTATATCCCCCTTGCAGGTTGACCCCACCCACAGGATCGCCGAAATCGGGTAGATTGGCAGAACGGTCTTCCGCTACCGGATTTTGGGGATCGCTGACATCGATCTTGAAAAAACTAATGCCTTGGTTGGTATCACTGTTTTCTTTCTGAGAAAACACATACACGATGGAAGGATCGGAAGGAGCAAAGGTGATAACGCTTCGGCCATGAGCAGATGGAAAATCAGAAGGCGTAATTTCGGCCCACGTTGAACCATCATCCGTCGAATAAAATACTCCCGGATTCCCACCGGACTGAAAGTTTTTGGTAGAAAAAACGGCCACAATATTGCCCTGCTGATCAATATCAAAATCAGTCCAAACATGCAGGTTGGGACCACCTTTTACTGTTGTAAAACTACTACCATCATCACTAGACCGAAGCAATCCAAAAGCATTGCTGGCCGCAAAAACAGACCCCGTTGTTGGACTCACTTGAATAGCACTCAGATAATCGAACCGCGATGAAAAACTTTTATCCTTATCCTCTGTGGCCGGCAGTAGCGACCATGTTTCTCCATTATCAGTCGACTTATAAATGCCTGTTCCATAATAAAAAGCCGTATTCCCCCGATCCGAGGCTGAATTGCCAATATATTCACCCGATGTATAGTACCAAGTATCCGGATTGGTAGGATCCTGGGCCAGGCCGGTCACACTCATATTCTGGTTGGGATCCGTCTTCATCTGCCAGCTATCGCCCCCATCACTACTCTTCCAGACGCCACCCGAAACACCACCAGCAAGCACTACATTTGAATTACGCTGATCGATTGCTAGTGCACGGGTGCGTCCACCCAGCTCCTGAGGTCCCACCGATTGCCAGGTTATATCAGTATTCATTTGATTGACACTGCTTGATCTTCGCAGGAAGTCTCCTCCACGCGAAGGCAGATCCTTCGAATACTCCAGTTCGCGAGATCGAATATTCGGAGGAATGCGGTTGGTGGCCGGGTCGCGCAACATCCGGAAAAAATACTCCGCGCGCGCCCTTTTCATTTCCATTTCTTTCTCCTCAGCTTCTTCCAGCTTTTTTACTTCCTGCCGTTCAGATGAAATAAGCTGCCATATTCCGGCGACCACAACCAGCATTATGATTCCAGTTGTTATCCAGATATATGCTTTTTTACCCATCTCGATGTTTATTTATTGTGTAAGTTCAACCAGTGACCAGCGCTGCTGGTTCGTCGATCCTTCTACGGCCAACCCCTGTTGCGAAGCAAGAAGCAACTGAACTTCTGCATCTTGCTGAATCTGCTCTCGTAATTCAGGATTGGATTCCAAATAGCCCTTAACATTAAGTTCCAGCTCGGTGCCGGCTGGCAGTGGTGGAGTGGCCGAACCATAGCCCAATACCTTATCCACACGGATCGTGATTGCCGCCGGTTGTCCTCCAGCATGCTCGACAGAAAGGATAGTCGATTTTATCATGGCAGTGCCGGGCGATAAAGCTTCGCCTCTAGGATCCGGTACCGTATCTGTAGTATCTTTTTGATTCGTAATAGATGGTCGATCAGCCGCAGGAATACTATCCATATCAGCAGCAGATAACTTTTGGGGCTGATCCGGTGACGGCTGAGAAAAATACCAATACCCTCCTACGGCGGCAAATATTAGAACAAACAAGACTATTCTTTTTGGCTCCACACTACTCCCCGATTACTTAATATTGTTGATTGGCGTTTAGCTTATTAACCCAATGAAATATCAATAAACAAATAATTCTTTAATCCTGAAATTATTCTGGCAAACACACATTTTCAGCTTGGCTCCCAGCAGATGCAAAAAACGGTAATTCAGATAATATGATCCTTAATTGTATCGGCATAAGTGCGGCTTACCTTCAATTCGGTATTATCCTGTAAAGTAGCCGTAAAGCCGCCATATCCATCTGGACTCAAATCCCGGAGTGCCGATAAAGATATCGCATGCGACCGGTGAACCCGTACAAAATTTTCGGGATCCAGCCGTTCGAGCAGCTTGCCAATTCCCAGCCCACAAAACAACTTCTTATCCCCCAAATAGATTTGGGAGTAATCACCTTCGGCCTCAATCCATAATATATTCTCCACCTCTACAGGCACAATTCGATTGCGACTGCGAACAAAAAGCTGGCTGGGATAATCTTTCTTCTGTTGCACCTGGCGAAGCAACGCCTGTATACGTTCCTGCTGACTGCCATCCGCTGTTGCCATATTTTGAACGCGCCGAAGGGCCTCCAAAAATCGCTCCTTGGTATAGGGTTTAAGCAGGTAATCCACCGCATTGATATCGAAAGCCCGAATCGCATATTCGTCATAAGCAGTAGAAAAAATAATCTTGGGAATATCCTCCAGCTGACTTACCAGCTCAAAGCCGTTCATCTGCGGCATCTGGATATCCAGGAAAAGCAGATCCACGGAATGGTTATTCAGGTAGCTCAGCGCCTCACGTGGATTGCTAAATGACTGCTGGACCTCAACCCAGTCAACGTCCTCGAGATATTCCAGAATCACATCACGTGCCGGCGGTTCGTCATCAATAACAATGGCTGAGAAATTTTTCATGGTGACACCTCATTTAGTGGAATAGTAAACCAAACCTTGGTTCCTCCCTTTTCTTCGGATTCAAACTGCAAGGTAGCTTCCTCACCGTAGCGTTTCTTCAGGTGTTTATTTGTGTTACGGATACCAATGCCATCAGACTCAGCCAACTTCTCGGGATTTGAAATACCCTGACCAGTATCAGTTACCTGTATTTTCATACCCTTTTGATTTCTAGATATATTAATAGTAACCGCTCCGCCATCCTCAGCAGGCGCAACTCCATGCTTAACCGCATTTTCAACAATCGGCTGGATGGTCATTGGCGGAATTTCGACATTTGACAATCTCTCATCTACCTCGATCACGTAACTCAGGCGATCACCATAACGATGCTTTTCAAGCTCCAGGTACTTCTCCACAAATCCAATTTCCTCCTCCAGCGGTACCCGCTCTGTCTCGAAACTATCGAGCGAATACCGCAGCATCTCCGAGAGCATCGCAATCATGTTGCGGGTCTGCTCAACATCCCGCGAAACCATAGCATTAATGCTGTTCAGCGTGTTAAATAAGAAATGTGGATTCAGTTGTGCCTTTAGATTCGCAATCTGCTGCTGGTTTGAGAGCTCCCTCAGCTGGGCCGCCTGTTGTTCGCGCTGCTTGAGCTTCTTTAAAGAATCAATAACATGAATTATCGAAAAAGCTATGGCGTATTCGAGGTAACCTGAAAACATCACCCAAGCGCTATTTTTGAGAAAGCCGCCACCCTGTAGATACTGTAACCCAAACAGCCAATCAAACAGTAACAGGTAACCGTAATACCAGGTCACTACAAAGACAACCCCCGTTACCACATGCACACCAAGCTTGATCCAGCCGCTGAAGGCATGCATTTCACGAACAATAAAGTACCAACTGCCCAAGAGTAAAAGCCCCTTTATCGATGTGCTTAGTGCAGTCCCTATCAATGCTGGCAAAAACGGCACTCCTTCAACATTGGATAGCACCGCTGTATAAAACAGGGTGTATAAGAAAGCAATCAGCAGTGCCAACCCCACCCCTTTTCGGGATAGCGTTGGTTTGCCGGATTGATATTCAATCGTATCTAATGTCGCGTTCATAGCCCTTTAACTTAGGAAAATACAACCGGAATTATCATGGTGACCCCGTGTACTACGGCCGGGGCCAGAAAGCTGCCGCCCTTTTCCCGGATTACCCCAAAACCAAGGCCAGCACAAAATGTCCAGAAACCCCATGACCACTGCATGGGATTTTCGCCCGGGCTTATCACGTGGGCCAATCCAAAAAGTGCCGATGCTATAATAATGCCCCACCCAAATTTCAGATTCAGAAATTCAAACGGTTTGCCGAAAGCCATATTTAACCGCGACTGCATATATCCCCGGAAGAGAAACTCTTCAGCAAATCCGACAAACACAAGAGCAATAAGTATATCGCGGGCAATAGCATTCACTTGGTGCAATACTGCAATCAGAGCTATCCCGCCCAGAAATATCCAGCCGGCAGTTCTGGCGTCCGATTTTGAGAAGGGGCTTTCCTCAACCGTTTGCTCGCCTTTCAACATCCACAACACAATAAGGGTCGCTGCCAGGTAAAAAGGACCGATAATCACAGCACCGCCCCAATCCGTAACCCCGAACCCCAAACTCTGGGCGACTGGGAACCCAAAAGTGGCCAAAAACATGATTAGTAAAGACTTTCCACCTCGTGTGAGCGCTTTTTTGATCGCATTGCCGCTGAAAATGTTCGGGGTATTACGAAGGCCGTGCAGATAAAACATCAATACACCCGTCAATCCCAAATAACAGCATATGCTCAGGATTGCGCGGCCAAAATTTGCCTTCTGCCAAGATTCAAAACCGGGGATCAGTTCAGAAATCCACATTAAACCCACCACCGAGGTATATACTAGGACCACCTCGCTGACGGCCAGTAACTTGTTTTGACATTTAGCTCGTACTTCGCTCCTGACGGTTGTCATATCTACAGATTCCATGTCCATAACTTTACTCGGCCTTTTTTTTGTTTAACTCAGGAAGCAATTTCTTCTGCACCCACGGGTATCCGGGTTTTACCTCCAGCGCTTTTTGGAAAGCCTCCCGCGCCTGATCATACTTTTCGGCCTGCATATATCCCTGACCAAGCCACGCATAGACCTCCGCATTGCCCCATCGGGGAGCGAACGCATTGGGCGGCTGCCAATTTTTGAAAAAATCCGCAGCTTTTTTAAATCCTTCGATAGCGCCCTCAGTACTACCTCCAAACATGGAAGGCTTAAATAATTTACCAATAGCATTAAGCATCACAACACGGGGATTTTGGGGGGCTATGTCCAGGGCTTTTTTTATCGAAGCATCAGACTTGGGACCGTACTTCATGCCCGACAAAAAACCAGAGGCCTTAACTCCGTAACAGCTACCCAGCATCGCATGAGCCTCGGCAAACTGAGAATCCAGCTCAACTGCACTCTCAAACATCTCCACGGCTTGATCAATATATTTTTCTTTTTGGTCCTCACTAACACTGGGAAAAGAAGATTGCAGCCGGTAGTAGCTATACCCGCGATAGTAATAGGCGTACTTTTGAACCTTTGAGTTCCCGCTCTCGGCTAAAGAAGTTAACCGATTATTCAGGGTGATCAACTTACCGGGTTGCAGTGAATCCACCGCCGTTTCAATCGTCTGACGGATATCTGCGAACTGTTTAGCCTGGGCCGATAACTGATAAGGCAAATTTAGCATGCACAAACAAAGAAATATACTTACAAGGTATTTCATAACTATTGAATTTTAGAGTTTCGCATTAATGGTGATGCCGGCATACACAAACCGGCTGTAATCGCTGTATACAGATTTCCGTTGGGAATAATCGTTGTTGTAGGTATAATCCATTACGTTTTTCCGGTTCAACACATTGGATACCGAAGCGTAAAAGGTGACTGACCAATCTTCTCTGGGTATCCAATAATAGCTGAGATTCAGATCCAGCCGGTGAAAGTTCGGCAGCCGCTGCGAGTGGACATGCCCTTCAATAGGGAGATGATAGCCGCGCGATGTGGGCTCCGAATTCACGACCGGTGTAAACGGTTGTCCGGTAGAGAATCGGTAGGTCGCCCCACCGCTTAACATCCCGATGATTCGGGCCTTTGCCACCACGTTCAGATTATGTGTAATATCAAAAGCCGAAGGAGCATACTCGTATTGGTACCCATGGGCTAGTTGGCGTGGATGTAGCCGCTTGGATCGCAGGAAGCTGTAAGAAATCCAGCCGTTGAACGGCGTTTTCAAAAAGTCGGAATACTTGAAGAAGAAATCTACGCCGTAAGCTTCCCCATATCCCTTGTTGGATAAGTTCTGTTGCTCACTTTTGATGATCAAATCGTCATAAGACTTGTGATAGCCTTCCATCCGCAAGTGGTACAGTTCTTTCTTGAATTCATAGCCCACGATATAGTGCCACGCCTGTTGGACATCCAAGCCGGAATTTCCGGTGGTAGTATTATACTGAAACGGCTCGGCGTACTGATGGTAGCGTCCCACGGCCAGCCGAATTCTATGATAGCTATCTACTTGGTATCGCAACGACATTCGAGGATCTAGTGTCCAGTCTTCCGAATTATTTTCATAATCCGTGCGGAGTCCTGTCTGTAACTTTAAGCCGGGTAAAAGCTGATATTCTGCTTCCACGTAGCCGCCCAGCCGTTGTGTAGTAAAATTTTCATCCAGCGGTTGCAAGTTAGCCGAGGGATCCAAAATTTCGTCGTTAGTGGGCACCAAGCCTGTATAACGATTACCGTAGCGCATCCACTCCATACCGGCATACCAGGTAACTCCGTTCATGCCTGAAAACTCCAGATCCGAGCGAACTTTGTAGGTACGATCTTCCTCATCCATATCCAAGGCGCCAAACTGCTGGCTTTTCTGATATCGGTTGACCGATAAACTTGTTTTGAGCAACCAGTTCCCCCACAACTGCTTCCACTGTAAGTTGTGCAGTCTATTTTGCTCCTCACTATGAAAGGTACCCTCAAACGAAGGACGCGGTACCCGCACTCCCACGCGACTTGTATTCACATAATTAAATAGCTTAATAGTTGTTCCTTTGTAGGGTTTGGCGATCAGGCTCAAATTCCCATCTCTGCCCATGGGCGCCTGCTGAAACACCTCAGCCTTCCCGTTCACCTCAAACATAAAATGCGTTAGACTGCGATTGCCCGAAAACCGCACGCCCAGCTTACCGGGGATCACCGGCACCGATCCGCCGGCCGAAAGCGCCGCCAGTCCCACATTGGCATCCAACTGGATAGTTTCGGGCATCCCTTTGGATTCCATGGCCAGCACCGCCGACAGCGCATTGCCATACTTGGCTGAAAACCCGCCGGTAGAAAAGTAGGTGCCCGATACCAGAAATGGTGGTATAGTACCAAATACCCCACCCGTCGGACTCTCGTATTTATACGGATGTACCACCGAAGCTTGGTCCAGAATGAACGACACCTCACTAACATCCCCGCCGCGAACAAATAATCCAGACCCATTATCGATATTGGAAACACCCGGGAAAGTTTTAAGGGCACGAAAAATATCAGCTGCCGCTCCCGGTGTCGTCACAACCTCGGTAGGCGATAAAGTTACTCCCTCCACCTCCCCGGTCGTAAAAGCGCTGGCCGTAACGGTGGCCTCTCCGATAGACACTTTTTCGATTGGAAGATCAAAATTCAGCTCAACGGTTTTCCCTTTTTGAAACGTAACTTCTTTTTCAACGGTTTGATACCCAACCATTGAGGCCGTAATTACGACTGCACCAGTTGTATCGGCCCTGAACTGGAACCGACCCTGCTGATCCGTTGCAGCCCCCATAGTACTTCCCTTGACCATTACATGGGCAAGATGGAGTGGGGTATCTTTTGTGGTCGTTACCTTTCCTTTAATTGCTGAAAATCCCTGAGCAGTAGCAAACTCGATATCAACCCCTAGAACTAAGACTAATAAAACTATGAACGATGTTATAATATGTCGTTGAGCACGAAACATGTTGTTGCTTTCGATCATAATTCGTCCATAGACTAAGCAACAGTATTATATTTTACCTACTAAAATCGATGAGCTGCAGAATTAGTCGATAAGGCTCAAAAATAGGAATGGAGCGTATGAGGGCAGGAATATAATTTTTGTTTAGAAATTGAGATGGACATTCCAATAACTTCATCGTATCTTATAACATAATTTTAATTCCCACCTTTAAAGGATATCCTGAGAATTGGTTCTCAATTCATTAGACGGATAAACTCTAAGGTGAACAAAACAATACTAGTATACATGTCACAACAAGGTAAAGTTAAATGGTTCGACGTTGAAAAAGGATACGGATTTATCGAACCTGAGGACGGAAGCAAGGATGTATTCGTCCACCGCAACAACGTAGAAAATTTAGACTATAATCAAGGCCTCGAAGACGGAGAGAATGTTGAATTCGACGTCGAAGAAACCGACAAAGGTTTGAGTGCTGTTGAAGTACGTAGCCTTGATTACAAGTAGTTTGTAGCCAACATTTTGGTTTAGCAAAAGCCCGCTTGGAAAAGCGGGCTTTTTTGTTGTACATCGAGAATATCGAGAGAACTCAATCCCCCGGAAGGAACATTTTAATCGCTTTTTAGTGCAACCAATATTATTGTGATTTCGTAACATCACGATTATTGTTAGATCACATAGAAATGAGAAGTTCTGTATCCGAACAATGCTCAAATAAATAGACGAATGCATCAATCACCATCCGAAATTCTACAAGACTATTTACAGTTATACCACATAACCCCGCAACAATTTGCCCGTCTATCCGGCATGCCCATAGGCGAAGTACGAGGGCTTGTTGAGGGAAGCCTGGCATTTACAGAACTCCGTGCCAATCACCTTGCCGCTGTTTTTAATACCCCCACTGACATCTGGCTCAGCGGCCGAACCAAGAAGTCGAAACCCACAACGTCGCTGGTATAATTAGACACCCCCTACTTTTTCCGCCGGATCCTTATGTCGCGGTGAACATCTCCTTCGATATCCTCAATGTGATGCAGGTGAAAGACATTAGCTATAAAAAGCGTTGCCAGAGTTCCCATCATAGCAAATAAGAGCACTCCGGTAAACTGCAAATACACCCCAAGCATTCCTATCACAACCGCTCCAAAAGTCCCCCATATAATATTACTTACCAGTGTTATGCCTTCGTGGCCTACCCAATAAGCAACAATCCACCCGGTGGTAGCTCCAAGTACAAGTAGCCAAAAAATTGTAGTAGCACTAATCGTTTCCATAGCATTTGGGATATGATGTTATCAGTACTTTCAATCTATTAACCTTATGCTGATAAACATGTAAGGAAATCCCGCTATTCTGCCTCGTTGGTTATCGTACATCATAAGTCGTTGATATTATCTCACTTAGCGTAGCCTCCTGCAATTACCGCTAGATCCTGAATTATTAATATTTCTGGCAACCGCATATTTTTCTTCCGCAGGATTCTAAATCTCAGTAACTTTATTGTTGCAGTCTACCTATAACCTGCAAACTAATAATCCTAGGAGTATAGAAATGAAAAAGACAATTCTGTTACTAATTATGGCGGTATGGTGGGCAGGAAACACCTATGCCCAGTCACCGTGGTTGAGTGATACTCGTCTTTCTTCGATATCACTCGAATGGGACAAACCCCTGTTCGATGATCGGACAATTGATCGCGATCTCGTTACAGGAGCTACATCTGTTCTGTTTATTACAGGTCGAATTCGAGTAAACGACAATATTCGCTTTGTAGCCGAGTTGCCGATCTCGCATTTCGGTTTTGAAGATACCAACCCCTTAGGCGATGACAATAGTACCAACATCGGTAATATCTATGCCGGCGGTATTTTTGATATAAATATGAACAATCCCAATAGCCATATGTTTATTGAGCTGGGAGCACGGATACCTACCGCTCCCGAATCTATCAGCAAACGTTTTGGTGGCTTTACTGGAATGCTGTCTGAAAACGAACGACTGGAAGCGTTTTCCACCGACAGTTGGGCCATCCCGCTGATTGGCAACTATGTAACTTCGGTAAGCGGTCCGTTTGCAGCCAAATTCCGACTCGGTACAGTCTATGATATACTTGTTGATGATCTGAAAGACTTTGACAACGAGTGGCACCTGATGTACGGATTGACCGGGATGTATCGCCAATCGAACGTAGAAGCCTACCTGGGCTTTGCCGGACGCAATCGGTATGCCGGTAACAATGCTGACTTCTTCGACGATGGGCTTACCCAAGTGCGAGCCGGTATTGCACGACCGTTTCGCAATTTCACACCCGGCATATATATGCGTAAACCATTGGGTGAAAACTACAATCAACTGGTTGATTTTGCCTACGGTTTCAGTATTGAAATCCGTGGCTAATTAACCAACTTTATCCCTGGTATTTAGGGCCGGTGACGACGAGTTGCCGGCCCTTACTTTTGCTACAAACTCTTGCGGTAGGTCCGGCGTCGTTTGTGAAGCCTGTTTTCGTACCTATTCCAGAGAGCCTGGATATCATCGTTGTCTTCAAGCTCGGGATTAGTCTCCACTTTTGTAATGCCGCGCCGGTTAAACATCTCATTCATCTCCTTGAAAATGATGGAGGTTAGCCCCTTGCCCTGGTACTTCGGCTCAATGCCAATCAAGTAAAAAGCCGCCCGATTATGAAAATAACGCGCCTTTAGCAGATGTAACCATCCAAACGGAAACAAGTGACCATTGGCTTTCTGCAGCGCTTTTGAGAACGAAGGCATGGTAATGGCAAATGCTACCAGATTTCCGTCATCGTCAGCCACACAATTAATAAAGTCAGGATGGAGATAGCGAAAAAACTTATCTTTATAATATGAAGCATGTGTTTCCTGAATGGGTACGAAGGTACTGAGATCACTGTAGGTTTTGTTAATCAGATCGAACATCTCATCGGCATGATCAATAATTTCCCGGGTATTTGAAAACCGAACCACCTGAAGGTCGTACTTCTCGAGTATCAGATTCGAAAATCGTTGTACTTTTTCCGAAGGTCCATCCTCCGGAATCTTGATTTCAAACTCAACCCACTCCTTTTCTTTAACCATTCCCAGCTCCTCAAAATGCTTACTATAATATGGCAAACTGTACCAGGTAATCATGGTATTCAACTCATCAAAGCCCTCCACAAGCACTCCCGCCTTATCCATATTGGAAAATCCGAGCGGCCCTTCCATAAACTCCAAATCATTTTCTCGTCCTACTTCTGCCACGCGCTGCAGCAGCGCTTCCGTAACCGCTAGATCATCAACAGCATCGAACCAGCCAAACCGTATTTTGGGCTTTCCCTGCTCGTTCACCTCCAGCCAGTTTATAATAGCAGCCACCCGGCCCACTGGTTTGTCGTCTTTATAAGCCATAAAAAAACGGGCCTCGGCATTCCTTCGAACAGGGTTTTTTTCGGGGTCAAAACTTTCTAATTCCTCCGAAATAATAGGAGGAGCCCAGTACGGGTTATCCTTTAAATTTGAAAACTGGAATTTTACAAACTCCCTGAGCTGAGCAGTCGTTTTCAATTCCTCTATTTCGATCATGAGTCACTTTTTATTACTGGAATGTGGCCAAAAGCCTGTCTGATGATAATCATTTTTTCTGTTCCTATGATAATCAATAGCAATAGAAATGAACAATGATTTTTTGCTGTGCGTTGCTGTAAAAATTACGGGACTATCAGACAAACATCACGATAAGCACTATCGGCATCCCAAAAAATTAGTTCATCGATGCATTACATACGTGGCGCATTATTTAAAGATACAGCAGCACTGTCCTGTCAAGGATTTAATCGATCCTGCAGAAACAGGCCCCGCCTGCATGTAAGGTATTTCCCTATTTTTTCTAGCTCAAAAACTATATAGACTATGCATAACCTTCTAATTTTAAAGGGATAGCAATATGAAAATATTAAAAATCATCGGGATTGTTGTTTTAGTACTGGTAGTGCTTTTCTTTGGGATCGCGATGTTTCTGCCTTCGAAGGTGCATGTTGAGCGCTCGCTGATAATACCGGCCTCCAGTGAGGTGGTTTTCGACCAGGTTAACGATTTACGCAACTGGAAAAACTGGTCGCCCTGGCACCAGATGGATCCGGATATGAAAATCACTTATAAGGGATTTCTACAAGGAGAGGGCGCTTCCTATCAATGGGAAAGCAATAAAGTTGGAAATGGCAAACTCACCATTACTGAAAGCCATCCACACCAATATATTGCCACAGAAATGGATTTTATGGAAGAAGGCAATGCTATGGGATATTACAGGTTTGAACCAACCAATGAAGGCACCCAGGTCACTTGGGTCTTTGAAACCGATATGGGGAGCGATCCCGTTGACAAATATATCGGGCTCATGATGGACAGCATGATTGGTTCGGATTTTGAAAAGGGGTTGAACAATTTGAAAAAACACGTTAAAAAAATGCCGTCAACTATGATGACCGGAGACACACCGGTGGAAACGACCAATTAGTTCCACTGATTGTAGAAATAATATACAATACGTCATACGTTCTATTGAGAGGTATGGCGTTTTAGTATCGTTCCTTTCCCCTACAAAGAGGCACAAGCTTACACTACGGTCTACAACTTTTAACCCTTTCGATCCCTTCTCTTAAAGAACTTATCGTATGGCTGTAATATATCACCAATGATCTATAGCATGGAACCTATTACTTCGGTTAAGGAATTATATCTCAAATTCATCAGTGATATCTATCACGGTGAAGTACTGTTGGTCCCTGAACTGCGTTTCTTCATTGAACAGTCCAAATCTGTAGAGCTTCAAAAAATAATCAAGAAACATCTGTACAATACCCGTTCCCATACCGATCAGCTCGAAGAGCTCCAAAAAAATATACTCACCAATATTCTTCGCGAACACTGCCGAACGATGAAATCCATGATTCTTGAAAGCAAAGAGCTGGTTGATCGCTGTACCGACGCCAATACGTGGGAACGCGCCATTGTGGGATTATTACATCGCATTACAAATTGCCTGTCAACGGCATATCAAATACTGATTGCCATGGCCGATGAACTTGACTTGCCCCACATCACCAAAAAATACTACAACACCACCTGGAAGAGGAACGCATATTGGAGTACCAGACTCTATTCCAGGAATTTAACCTTCAAAAGAAACTATGATGACTAAACAACAAAATAACGATACCTTCGATATTTATGATCTGTTGCTCGAACAGATACGTGATATTTACGATGGAGAACTGCAGCAAATTGATTTTTTTAATGAGCTGTCGGATTCAACGAACTCTTTTGAACTCAACGAGTTTTTGCAGTACCACCTGCGAGAAACCGAGCGACAGACCGGCAGAATTGAGAGTGTATTAGAAGAACTGGCGGAAGTGCTTTCGGGAGAATCCTGCGACGGTATAAAAGGACTCATTAAAGAAACCCGGAAATTGGCTAAACGCTGTTTGAACGACGAAGTTTGCGATGCAGCTATTGTAACGGCTATCCAACATATCAACCATTACGAGATGGCCGGGTATGGAACAGCTATTGCCTATGCAAAGGCACTGGAACGTCACGAAATCGCCGAACAACTTCTGGAAACACTCCGCGAAGAAAAACGAGCTGATATGGGACTTAGTGACCTCGCGGAAAACCAGATTAATTCCCATGCCAAGTGGTCTGCTATAGTGGAAAAAATTGAGCCACGGATCGGGGCAAAGAAATAAACGACTGCAAACCATAAAATGTATTCGGGCTCAGACCTGGATAATTTCCATGATCTTTTCCTTCAGCATATAAGTATCGTATGTACGCTATTATCCTTGGATCACAAAGTGTATTATAGCTCATCAGTATGCAATACGCTCAAATCTGTGCCTCATATCACCTATTCTTGACCAGAAAAGAGACTTTGGCATTTACTCGATAGCGGACAATCTTGTTCTTTTCTACAACGCCCTGCATATTCTCGACATATACGCTCTTGATATCCTGTACTGTTTTAGCAGCCAGCATAACCGCATTTTCAAGCGCCTTTTCCATGGTTTCTCCTTCGGCCATCACTTCTATCACTTTTGCTAATGTCATGATACTCTCTCCTTGGATTTATTAAGTGAAATTATTTTTCAATTTACGCACTCCAGCAGACAGCTAAACAACCAGTTGCCCTGATTATGATGTAGGGTATTCCCAACAAAGTAAAAGAAATACAGTATAGTGATTTGCCTACATCAAGACGGCACTTTTCCCTGAAAGCTTTGTAGCTGTATTTTTTGTACGATACAGGAAGTAGTAAACAGTAATGAGCAAAATCATGAAAAAAGCCAGTAACAAAACGGTCAAAATATTGGTCAATTCGCAATTCCTGTCGCCTTCTGATATCAGTGATCTGGAACAATGGGAAAATGAAGGCGGACAAACAGCCACGAAAAATGATTTCTTGCGTTCTTTTGCTCCTGTTAAACGCGGTGATATCTTTGAAGTTAAGGTCGGCGATTTCCATTACGACAACGGCACGCTCTATTTTGAAGTTGAAATTAAAATCCTGGCCCTGCCTAACGCTAACCAGGAAAAACCGTACATCTCAAGTAACCATTTATCCACAGGATGAAAGGGTATTACAAGCTACTATTCCCCTTTGACTATAAATATGTTATATGTGAGTAGAGAGAATAAGGTTTACTTTTTTTGTTCTTATGGCATCATATGATGTCGAAAAAATTAGGGGTTTGGGTTGAGGGTGTTCTGTTAAGCCGGGACTGAGATTATACCTTTTGAATCTGATCTGCTTCATTGCAGCGAAGGGAATACCAGAACTCCAGTTTTAAAGATCAAAAATGTAAGCAAGGAGCCTGACATTTGAATGGTGTCGGGCTTTTTTAATTGAACGTAATAGCCATGGCTCATTGCTAGTCATACAAAAATGCGTTACCGGCCAAACACCAATATCAGCACCGAGCATCCTATTCTTAAAACTTTCATTAGCCCTTAGGATTATATTCTTGAACTTATGTTTCCCTTGTAGCTATGGCGCTATTTGAAACTCGTTTCAAAAAACCAAAATGTCAGCTTATTACTTTTCAATTCCATTTTGAAAATCAATTGAATCCCTAGATTATAAATACCAAAATTACGTTGTAGAAGTCATTTGTAATACCTTATATTTGGAGTCTCATTAAAAAACAGTGAGTAAGTTGCCGGTAGCAACCTGAACATTAACTACTAAAAGGCAACTGGTTACAGCACTTGCCCGAGTGGCGGAATTGGTAGACGCGTCGGACTTAAAATCCGATTGGTATCTAAATGCCAGTGCCGGTTCGAGTCCGGCCTCGGGTACACAACTCACATAAGTCATTTATAATGGCTTATATTAAAACATAGAATAAAATTGGTGAAAGGAACTTTTAGCAAATGTGTCATTAACTAGCGAATAATATATTATTTATTAGCTATTATAGTATTGGGCCCGTAGCTCAGCGGTTAGAGCAGTCGACTCATAATCGATTGGCCGCAGGTTCAAATCCTGCCGGGCCCACTTTTCTTTTCCTTCCCCTTACCTCCTCCAAGTCACCCTCAATTACATTTAAACGGTATATTTTAGGCCTATTCCCTCCTTTCATACAAAAATACCTTCGTGAAAGCATTTCACTTTCTGCAACAATTTATGTAAATAGTGGGTACAAAAATGGGTACACCAGTTGGTACATATACCCACCTTTGCTTAAAGGCTCCAAAAGGCCTGTTAATTGATTAGAATCGATTGCAGAATTAGTCCTAGAGCCTGTAAAGTGGTAAAATCACAAATATTGCACATTTGAAGAATAGAGGAAAGTATGGCAAGTCTTAAGAAACGGGGAGATGTCTACTACATTCGGTTTTTTGCAAAAATAAATGGCAAACGAAAGCGAAAGGCACTGAGTCTAGATACTACTCAAAAAAGAGAGGCACAAAAACTATTAATTGAATATGAGGAAAAATTCCAGCGGGGCGAAATCGATCCGTTTAACGGATGGAATCCTAAAAAGGAAGCCGAAAAGAAAAGACAAAAGCTACGGGGCAAATATATCGCCTTGCACAAGGCAGCCGATCAGTTTATTGAAGAACGTAGTCAGGCCAATCAGAATACCAAAGACAACTACCGGCGACACTTGGATATGCTAGAAGATCAGCTCGGACAGACTATGCCCGTAACGGAAATTATGGAAAAGGACATACGGGAGTTTTGCTTTCGGGATGATCTCGCTCCGGCCACCCAGGCAAGCTACCTTCGACACTTGAAGGTGTTCTTCAAATGGATGCACGAAAAAGAAATCCTGAAGGAGGATATTACCGCTGATATTAAACCACCGAAAGTCCCGCAGAAGATTGCTCAGAAAACGATTTCAAGAGAAGAGCTCGACAGGGTGTTTGAAGCCTACGACAAATTCTATAAAGAGCAGAAAGAGAAAGGCTACGTGACCAAACCACATCAAATGCGGTTATGGTTTAAGCCAATGATCAACACCATGTATTACTGTGGCATGCGGGCAAGCGAGGCGGTAAATCTTCAATGGAACGAGGTTGACCTTGAGGGAGATCCTGATGATCCGGACGATTACGGCCATATCATGATTATCAACACCGATGAAAATACCACAAAGTCTAAAAAAGAGCGCTCGATTCCTATTAGGGAACCACTGAAGCCGTGGCTGGTGGAATGGCACGAGAAGCAAGGCGAACCCAAGGATGGATACGTTTTTCCAAGCTCGACGGGCTTGAACCGTTTTCACGGGATGACGGCAGGATCATTATCCCGATCTTTTAAAAAGTTCGTACGACTGGCCGAAGATGTACCCAATTCTATAACCTTGCACGGCCTCCGACACTCATGTGCTACCGACCTGTTGCGTAAAGGGGTCCCTATTCATTTGGTCCAAAAAATAATGGGACACTCGTCCATTGATGTCACCCAGATTTATGAGCATCTGGATCAGAAGGACCTTAAAAACGCAGTAAAGGGAATTGATTAAATAGGGAGCATAAAAAATTCGTAAGGATCTTAACGAATGGGGTGAATTAGGGTTATTTCGTCCAAAAGGAAAAACCAAAAGCCGCCGTTATGAACTGATTTAAAATTCGGAAATAATTCGGAATATTTGGGAGGAAATTTACGAGTACCTGGATTAACGACCATTAAATTACAATATGAGGGATTGACTACTTACAGTATGACTAAGCAACAAGGAAACAATCTGATCAAAATACTCTGCAGTTCACTTTGGATCAGTCACTCCATCAACAAGGAACTTTCTGTACCTGATTTGGCTGTTGATTATAAAAAGCTAAGGGGCTCATTTCATCAGGAGATGGATGAGGCATTGAGGGAATTTGATGAGACAAGTATGAAAGAGGTCGAAGAGTCCCCTTTTAAACCGAGGTTGAGCAACATCGATAATAAAATTTCGAAACTATCGGACCAATTCAGGACAAATGCACCAAAACCTATTAAGCGGGAAAGCCCTTCAAAAGGTGAGTCCAAATATGTGGAGATACATGATATCAACGTTGAGGAACACCCGATCATAAAGAAATGGTTTAAAAAGTTTACCTTTATGGGAGGGAATCACTGCTATCAATTTGAATCAGATGATCTGAACACTCCTAAAAGGAAACTCTCAAAAATTGCCAGCTACCAGATCAAGTATGATGCGATGCAGCAAGTTGAAGATGAAGCTTCTTTAAACGGTCAATATCATTTTCAAAAAGAATTTCAAAAAGTCCCGGATGCGTGCAAGTATTTCAGGAAGAAATTGGGCGATCAATATACAAGGGACTTACTCAAAGAAAAGATTAAAAACCGAGCCCTGATATATGAAAATGGAGATATCTTAGAGGATTGGTCAACGATTAATCGCAGAATAAACGCATGGTTACATCATGAAAAGAATAAATATAATTGATGCGTCGACCCTTCTGCCTTTTTATAAAAACCAACGAAAGAGCTAAGCAACAAAATTTCTCAAAGTCTAAATATCTCTTGGTATTTCTCCTCTAACATAACCACTTCCTCTTCGGTCAACGCCTCAAACTCTTTAGTACGAGCACGTTTGGATAGCTGACCATCATTTTGACGTAAGAAGCCGATAAGGTTTTCCATGTCCTTGTCTGGCATATCAAAGTGCTCAGAAATAAAGGTTCTCATCTTGTCATGTCGCTCCAGGTACTGAACTTCTTCCGGTAACGTATCGGTAACCGTTTCTTCTACGCATTCATATAGAAATTCAGCATGTTTGGTAGCATCGAAATAGCGGTAAAGATCGATGGTATTGTTTAAAACTTTGACATTTCCATCTGGTGTTGGCTCCCATTCAATGAAGTCAAGCCGTGGCTTGGAATAAGATTCCAGTACTTCCCTATACTCATCAATTCGGTCAAGGATAACCGCTGAAACAGGAAAAATAAGTCCCTTCGGCGCAAATTCTTTTTTAGCTAAAACATGATGAATTAAATACCGGTGTACACGGCCGTTTCCGTCAGCAAAGGGATGGATAAACACAAAGCCAAAGGCAATGAGGGTAGCCGCTAACACTGGATCGTAATCACTATTAATTAGTGATTCGTTTGTTTTTAGTAAGCCTTCCATGAGTTGGGGAACATCTTGCCACTTTGCAGAAATATGATCTGGGACCGGCTTGCTATTCACTCGGTTATGGACACCTATAAACCCTCCTTCTTTTCGCCAGCCCATATCCACAAATCGACGGTCTTCTATAACAATCTCTTGGAGTCGCAATAGTTCATCCTTAGTAAGGTCTTTCTGGCCGGCCTGACCAATGGCTTTACCCCAACGTTCTGCACGATTTTCCGGAGGTGTTTCGCCCTCTATGGCATAGGAGGCTTTGGAATCTTTGAGCATAAGGAAAGCAGCGGCTCTTGATAACAAATCAGGATGAACCTTACCTATCGTGTCTTTTACCTTTTTTCCTAAGTCTTCAATACTAAAATGTTCGAGCTTTTCTGTTCGGCGTACCAAAGGACAGAAATCCTTATTACCTGGTAGGTTATTCCATACTCTGTGGCGCTTGGATCTTTCTTTAGATCCTGGATATTGTAAATCAGGATCAAGAGAATCTACATAGTTACCTGTTTTGACGTCATCTACATTAAGTTTTTGATCTGTTAACCATTCATAGAAAAACCATATTCTTCTACTGTATTGACCGGTAGGTTGCTCTTTGACAATAGCTTCAATCTCACCTTTGTCAATTTTTTCGAATAATTTATTGAGAACTAAGAGGTCAACACCTTCATATCGCAAAGCAAATGTGAGATGGCCCAATAAGGATTCGTCTGGTGTATGGATATTTCTAAATATCTGCCAGCGTCCCTCACTATATCTTTTATGTTTGGTGCTGATAGCAGAAATATGTTCCGGCAAAGGGACTTCCAGGTCATATCGATATATTAAGGCACTATACCCTGCCAGTTTCATTCCAGACTCAGGAAGAGTATATTTACGAAAAACTGTTATATGATCTGAAAAGTTATTCCCTTCGGCCATCACTTAGAAGTATCTATTAACAATTACTTTTGAGTTAATATCATAAAAATCGATTACTTTTTATAAAAAACAGTTATATATAGGGTGTTTTTATAAAAATCGATTACTTTTTTGCCGGAGTAATCATGAGTAATCTTTTATTTCTGCCCATCTCGATAAGAAAGACCTCTTAGATTAATAAGTCGAGAAAAGATATAAGTTTCGCCGCGTCTATATAATAAGCCGAAATTTTGTGTTTTCTTTCTATTGCTCCGAGAAAAACAGGATTTCCAGTCCTCTTTTCCGGCAAGCGTATAGATGGTTTCATCGATGAAAAGTTATATATGTCGATAAGATCAACATATTTGTGGGTTTTTAAGCATCTCAAAAAATTATTTCTATAGCATTTCTATAGTTCGGGTGCCGATTTCTATAGTTCTACGACCTATATCTATAGCAAACTGCGACATTTCTATACATTCCATATAGAAATAAAATTCTCTAAATCATTGATATACATGCATTTACGGTATATTCAGGTAAAGCAAATCACCAATGAAAACATTTACCGATGAGTGAAGAAAAATTAAACAGAATCGAGAAAAAACTGGACCTTCTTCTTAACTCTAACAAACATCGCATTAACGAAAAGAAATATATAACGGCTCGGGAAGTTGAGGATCTTACCGGGCTCAACTATAGAACCATTCTTAACCGCTCCAACCTGGACGAGGACCATCACCGCTATATCCCATCTATCCAATTCGGGGGCAGCCGCCGAAAATATTTCGAGCGCAAGGTAATCGAACGCATTTTTCACCTGAGCTAGCAAGAGCTTATGCCACGGTTACCTGAAGTTACCTGCTTTACGATGATTCCAAACGTTATCCTTGATAAATATTTGGAATTACTGAGCGAGGGAGAGCTAAAAATATTACTGGTCATCTATCGCCAAACGGTAGGCTTTAAAAAGGTAATAGAAATTGAAGACGTATCGGATCGACCGATGTGGAAGCTTAAGAATACCAACAACAATACGAACCCGACATATACATAAATACTATGGAAAACGCTGTACAAATAACGTTAAGTGACGAACTGCTCGACGCATTAACCCAGTCAATCAAAGAAGCTGTCAAAGAGGAGCTGCCCAAATACCAGGATAGTTTTCAGAAAGACTGGCTCTCGACGGAGGAAGTGATGGAGATGTTAAACGTTTCCAGACGGACTTTACAAAATTATCGAGACGAAGGAGAAATTTCTTATTTCCAGAAGGGACGAAAGATCCTTTATCCGAGAGAAGGAATTGAAGAGTTTTTACGTAAAAATACGACTAAAGCCTATCGATAATAAGTTGTAGAAAAAGAAGGCTGACCAAGTCAGCTTTTTGTTTAACCCTTTCACCTTAATAGCTCAAATTTTCTTTTATATGTCTAATAATTCCGAACATTGCTGCCTTTCCTGTGGCGTAGACATCTCAGATAAACGCATCGATGCGAAGTACTGCAGTGACCGTTGCCGCATGCGATACCGACGCGCCCAGAAAAACAGCAAATTAGTAACCGAACTAATTGATCTTTTCACTCAGATACCGAACCATTCCGTACACAACACAGGTGAAGGGGTCTATCTCCAATCGTATGACGCAATAAACGGAAAAACAGAAAATTGGTGGGATTCGGAGCTAAGAAGTATGTCAAACCAACGGTTAAAAGACCTGATTAAGAAGAAAAGGGTACTGTTGACCGGAGATGTAGTAGGGAAATTCGTTAAACAGTTCTTCCAAAATTCCTGATTTTGCAACCTAATAACGTGTTAAACAAAACCAGTATCTCTAACGATTTTGTTAGACAAACAGATTAATATGGCCTCTATCCCTATTAATAGCTTCTAAAAACAGGGAAATGATATCTTTAAAAATCATACTTTTAATAAAATGTATGACAAAAACCTGATAATTAGGCCGTTTGTTAAACATTTTTCTAATATATCAGGCTTTTAGAGAGGTAAAACAAAAAACCTATAGATTGTCTGATGTTTAACAGCCTAATTAGGTTAAAAGTCTGACTTTCCCCTCCCGAAAATTGAAATTTATAACACTCTTACTTCTAATAACCTGATTATTTATATTTTTTTGTCATAAAAATAATTGTTGATAGAAATGTTTGACCAACCAACATTTGTACAAACTAGATATTTAACGTTTGATTGTTGTGGGAGGGACAAATATCACCACTTTGGCTTAGTAACCAGCAATGTCGTTAGATAAAAAAACTACTCTCTCTTTGGTATTCTCTTCCCTGAAAGCTGAGCGTTTTAACAGTAGAAAAAAATCACTACACCCCATTCCAAAAAGAACAATTTCTCGAATCCTGTAAAATATTAGTCTAACAATAAACCTGATACCATATCTCCCGTAAACAGTTTTCTTCAACTCGAATTTTACAAAACAAGAACACTCGAAGATCATCAAACGACCAAGATTCTTTGCTCCTCTCTCACTTTATAACGTAGTCACTCAGTTACCCAATCACCTAATAACGAAATAAAAAAGGCCCTCACTCTGTTGAGCAAGGGCCTTTAAAATTTTAAGAGTAAATTACCTACTTATTTCGAAGCCAACTTCTCGAGGGTATCCGTTAATTTGCGGACCTTGTCTGATTGCGAAGAGCTGTTTACCTGACCCTCCATCTCATCAGCCAGATCTTTAAGCATATCACTGCGCTTACGGCCGGAAGCATTTTCCGCCTTGGCAAGCTGATTACGTGCAGAGTTGATCTTATCAATTGACAGGCCATTATGACGCTCCAACTGATCCAGGTACGCCTTGGCAAGTACAAACGTAGCCGGCCAGTCGTACTTCGGCTGTCCCTGTGGATTAAGCTGCTCAAAAGTAACCGTGTTAGCCGCAGCAATCTCATTTTCCGTTAAGTAAGGACTGGGTTCCAGCTTGAAAATATCCAGTCCGCGAGCAATCTCGGAGTTTACGATATTGCCGTTATACCAGTATACCGACCAGCTTCCGCCCATCTGCATACGTGTAGAGTCAACGGGACCGCGATCATGGTAGGCAATCTCAACGGGATTGTTGGGATCGGTCCAGTCAAAAACTGAGATACCGCCCTGATACCACGACTGCACCATTACATCACGATCCGGGATCGGGATCAACGAGCCGTTGTGAGCTACGCAGTTCTCCTGCTCGGTCTGTACCGCAGACATCTTATAGTAGCTCTGGAAATCCATCTCGTTGTTTTCATCAATGGTGAATATTGCGTTCGCACCCCATTGCATAGGATCTTTCTCGCGGCACTTGGGCTGTCCCCCGCCGCCCCACTCATCCGTAAACAACACTTTGTCTCCTTCATTGCTGAAGGTTGCCGAGTGCCAATACGCAAAGTTGGAGTCCGCTACCGCATCTACGCGCTTGGGGGCAGCTGGATCTTTGATATCCAGCAGCAGACCATATCCTTCACAAGCACCACCGGCTAATCCGATTTCGGGATAAAGCGTGATATCATGGCACTGATTGGGGCCGCGTTCGGCCATGGGATCATCTCCGCCCCCGCCAAAACGCTCTTCAATAATCTTTGACAAATTTTTACGAAGCTTGGCACTATCAGCCGCTGTCGGCTCGCCACTTCCACCCCGCTGTTTGACCATGCTTTGCAACATTTGCTTGGCATAACGGTCAGGAACAACCCGCTTTTGACCAAAAATTTCAGCAACGTATTTCCCTTGCTCTTCCGCTTCTCGGATTTCTTCTTTATCAGCAGGTGACATTCCGTGCGAAGGAGCCGGATCCAGGTTCTCAAAAATACGGGGAGAGTTCACGATCTTAGCCTCTTTCGGATTATCCAGCGGAACCTTTATTACCTCAATCCTAAAGAGTGCAGAGTTGGGATCTTCATCCGGCATGACATCAGTGCATCCGGGCAGCTCTTCAGAGGGACGCACCGGCGCCGATCCTGATACATACACATATACATTCTCATCATCCCGCGGATCATCCAGTACGGAATGGGTATGCGAACCACGACACGTCTGTACGTTGGATACATACTTTGGATTCTCAACATCAGAAATATCAAAAATTCGGATTCCGCGCAGGCGTTTCTGGCTTACCTCTTTGTCGATACCTTCGGTTCCACAATCCAGGCGGCCGCCCATCCCTTCACCGGAAACAAACAGCAGATCGCCATAGACCGAAACGTCGCTCTGAGAAGCCGGGCAGAGAAAATCTTTCACCAGTGTTGGATTCGCTGGGTCTGAAATATCCCAGACCATGAAACCATTATAATTACCCTGGAAAACATAATTCCCTTTGAACGCCAGATCAGAATTGGTGACGCCGATAAAATCTTTTGGTGGCTTCTTCTGAGCAACCATATTGAGATTCCAGCTGGCTTCACCGGCATCAAACAAGCCCGCCTTCAATCCCTCACGGGGATCCGGGCTTGGAGCCTCTACCTGGGTCATCGGTTTGGGCGTAATACCTTTATTCATAGAAGATGAAGACTCCGTCATCTCTGATGAGGGAGCACAGGCATAACTGCCAAATAGTACAATAGTCAGCAACAGCCAGAGGCTGTATTTACTAAACCCAGCATTGCCAAAGGCAAACAGAGTTCTTTTTGAATCGTTGTTCATATTATTCCTTGATTTGATATGTATTGGTATTATTAAAAAAGCTGTGAGCTAGCGGGTTTCTGTAATCTGATCGAGTATCATTTTCATCCGCTCAATTTCTGTTTTTTGATCTACCTGTATATTTGATGCCAAACGGAACGACTCCTCATCCTGTGCAGCGCCATCCGTTTTAAATAAATTGTCCACCATATAGACTGCACCCGAGTGATGTTCGATCATCTGCTTCAGGAAAAGCTGATCAAAGGCTTTCCCTTTCTTGCTGGCAAGTGTTTCCAACTGCTGCTGGGATAATACGCCGCGCATCTTACGATAGGTAGTCCATTCCTCGTCATCAATTTTAACTGTCAGATTAATGCCATCAATATGATATTGCACTACCGGCTGATTACGATCCCGAAGCCACTGCTGCATACTCGCAATCTCATCTTTTTGTGCATTGATAATACGTGACGCCAGTCTCTGAATCTGGGGACTCGCATTGTTTGGGGGAGCCAGACGTGACATCACCAGCGCCTGGGCATGATGGGCAATCATCCCCGTCATAAACTTAACATCAGCCTCCGTAAATGAAGCCATCCGGGCACTGTCTATTTTCGACCAGTAAAGCTCCTCTAGGTTTTCTTCATTTTCTGATGCTGTAATTTCATCAGTTTGTGATTTTGTTTGATCAGTGCTTTTGCAAGCCAAAAAGCTGACACCTACCAAAAAAAGTACGACCAGTTTGGACGCTAGTGAATTATTCATTGTCCTTCCATCCTGTAATTTGCTATTAATAAAACACCCTGTCATTTAGACTATCTATTATATATCCATTATTGCACAAATTCCATACCTTTTAAAGCATTTTACGAACGGGGGGTATACTCAAAGAGTAGCCGATCAACGCATATCAGTTTAACATTTAATTATTCCACACGATGTGTTATACTCATTTTATGAGTGACTAGTTGGGACAAGAGAGTAAAATTCAAGACTATGGGTACAAATCGGGAAGTTCTTACTAAGACTTTAGCCACACTGAATAAACACCAGGAATACCTCAAAGCAGTTATATTTCTGAGTCAGGAGCCGAACACCAATGGATTTATCGATGATATGAATCCCCAAACGGCAAAAAACTTACTCCAGGAGATGAATGAGTCACCAATCCAGGCATCGATATTAGTCGAGGCCCTGGACATGGTTTTGGAAAATGGCAATAGTCAGGTGTTGAGTGACCTTCCATTTGATCGGGATTTTCTCCGCAAGGCCCGAACGATAACAGCACAAATAAATGATAACCATTTCTTTGAAAATAAGGTGCTTAAAAGGCTGAATTAGAACGGGTAACCCAAACTCTGTCCGGACTGCTTACTTTTCACAGTTATGGTTTAAATCCAGCGTCAGTCTATATTTCTCAGATATTTTAAATCTTCTAAATCCTTATTTCTTGCCGTTTCTTGTTTATTCCTGATTAGATGCCTCAAACTGATAATATAAACCGGGATTTTTTCTCCCTTAAAAAAACAAACTCCTCTACTCGGTTGGTCCAAGCTTCATTAAACGATATTGCCTTGATACTATTAAGCAGGTCAATTCTATTGGGGGGCACGCCAAATTGAATAACATAGCCAGGACTTTGTAACTCTTCAGAGTCACGTAACCCGGGAATGTCATCATCCCAAAAATCCAACAGGGCTTTAAACAATAGACCAGAATTTTGATCGTCAGGAGAATAGAAAAAATCAACATCACCTGTTAACCTAGGATACCCATAATAGATAACCGCCTCCCCTCAGACAATTACATACCTAACCTCATATTTGGACAATAAACGTAAAAATTCTAGCGTATCGGAAGAAAAATAACTTGCATTCATCTATCTTTCTTTTCCCATTTCCTGATATCGGGTTTTTCCCCGTATGCTCGTTTCTTTAGGGCCAGCGCAACTTTTTGACGCTCTTCAGAAGACATGCTTAAGGCTTGTTTAACATCCCATTGAAAAGCCTCATCCTGATCTTTTGCAATATTGACAACACGTTCCATTTCAATGCGAAAGTTATTATATAGATAGTTATCACCTATCTAATATCTGCGAAACTTCACTATATAACAAATAAAAACACTTTGTCCATGTATTTTAACAGGCCTCCAGGAGTTTTAAAAGGATCGAGGTTACTAAATTAATTGAGAGTCGAATGAATCCCAATATATTTAGAACACTTTCAGAATTCCTGCGCCACCCCGGCTTGCTGGTCCCGGTCCAACGCGATTTATCACTGACTTTCCTATTTATTTCTTATCGGCCCTTCCTCGACCTTTCCATGCCTCACCTGCTAAGCCCAACGGACGGGCATATCGAAATCGCTTCAGGGTTGTTATTTCAGAGATTCGGGGCGAACCGGCTGATCCCGAATTTTCGGGATTTACTGACAAAAAATGGACACAACAATCCACCGGTACCCGTAGAACGAGGGACAGCTTACGTAGACAGAGCCCTGCACTAAAGTACCGGTCTAACGAAAAAAACCAGAAACCCTGTAAACAGGGTTGGGCAATAGTGCCTATTCCAGTCATCCATGAACGAGAATTAGAATTTACAGGATTATAGGATGATCAAGACATTGCTTTATCGCTCTGTCACTCAATAACCTAATCAGTAAATAACTAAATATCTCTCATTCCGATCCTTACAGAGTCCCTCTCCCTTTATCCAATGCCAGCTACAAGGGTTCAAAAGCCCGGCCTAACGAATTCTGAGTGAAGAACAAGAGGCGAACAGGAGTATTTCGTACTGGTGATTATCCATTTGATAGATCTTGAGAGTCAATGGACCATTGAAATACTCCCGCCGAAGGTCGAAACGTTATCAGAATTCTCAGCCGGTGACTTTTTTGGATACTTTTTTCGTCACTGAAAAACAGTATCAGGAAAGAACATAAAAAAAGTAAAAAATTGGATCCCCTCCCATATATCGGCATTAAAATACCGGTCTAAAGAGAATTAATCTAAAACCATGTGAATAGAGTTAGACAAAAGTACCTATTCTAATCACCAATGAATAAAAATTAGGATTTACAGGATTGTATAATGACTAAGATTTTCTTTGTCGCTCTTTTACTCAATTCTCCGACAAATTGAAATGATCATCCCCAGCCCTCTTCGAATTTCACCAACAGCTATACATCTGAAATGTTGCCATAAGGGGGACATACTCTTGCCAACTTCACGGGTTTTACTTGTCCTAAGAATTGTGTGGTGTGGACGAAGGATGCGGATGAGCATTTTATACCGGTTATCTATATAGATCTGCTTCAAAAAGGAAAAGGACCATTAAAATGCTCGCATCCACAGTCCAAAGCCGAATTCACAATTCTCAGACTTGACCTTTTACCACCTTTTGGGTCAAGCCAAAAGGTGGTGGCATCATTTTGTTATGGAAAAAAGTATTTAGATAAAACGAATGAATTAAAAAGATTTGATTTCCCTCTTCAGTCCGGCACCCGTAGGACGGGGCACGGCACTAAAGTACCGGTCTAACAAACCTATTCCCAAACCCTGGCAAGCAGGGTTATCTGTAGGAATCTATTTTGGTCATCCATGAAAAAAAATAGGATTTAGAAAGTTGTCAGATGATCAAGACTTTTCTTTGCGGCTTTATCACTAACCTATAATCACTCAATCACCGAATAACCCAATCACCGTTTTCAATCCTGCCACTGTTGATAAAACTTGATAAGATTCGATACCCCATAGACCAACAAGAAGGCAGCAATTAAGTAGGCAATTGATCCCGGATTAGCGATAATCAAAGCCGCAATAATCAGAGTAATGATACCGATAATCGAAAACTGAAACGCAAATAACAGGATAAATCCAAACAACCCTAAGAAGACGGCAAAAGTGACCGGAATAAGTTCCGGAAAAATAAAGATCAGCGCACCGGTTACTGTAGGTACTGCCGCAACTATAGAAGGCATCCGAAACATGGCAAAGAGAATCCCCAACGACAGCAGATATCCGCCGGCAATAAGATACAGGAAGTTCGGATAACTCAGACTTAGGATTCCCGTGAGCAGCGCCAGCAGAGCATTTAATATCTGTCGCTGCCGAGTTTTGTACTGAACGTCAATGCGAAACTGTTGTAACATATCTGATAATATTTTGGCAAAACTTTCTCCTGCTCTATAAATAACCACATTATTGGCAATAATCAGATAATTCAGAAACTTTAATAATTAAATTATCAGATATACCCCTTTCTTATTTTTGGCCTGCAAGATTGTTGGTCGAACCTCCACAGAGGTGATCAATAAAAGCTTGAAATGCAGAAAGTACTAACTACAACTCCTCTTTATCCACCAACTCCAACTGGGTATGGGGAAAATAGATTTCAACTTCACTGCTGTAACTTGCCTCTTTCAGCTGTGGCTGGACAATAAGCTGATACCACTTGATAAAATCCTCGGCCGATATAGGATCCATAGTGCTCCAGCTATCGATATCAACGGCCATAACTTTCAAGCCATCGACATCTCGTTTTGACAGGTAGTCAAGTATCTCAATATAACTGCCTTCAAATAACGGCTCCTTGACGGAGCTCTCACTAATTACTTCAAACCGCAGCATTTTTAGATCACGTTTCTTCGGTGTTTTACGCTCACTCATGATGAATCCTTGATTTGTATTCCCCTTTTATACTTAAAGCTAAAAAAGTGATAACAGCCTGCATATCTCATTAGTTAAAGCAACCTAAAGATAGGTAGTCATGTCACTCCTAATAGTTGGATACTTTGATCACCGAAACCTTACAAAAAAACCTAATTTGTAATCATTTTTTCTAATTATTTATTTCCAAATAACAGGGAGCCGGCACTAAAGTACCGGTCTAACAAGAAAGCCCATTTTCAAACCCTGGCAACCAGGGTTATTAGTAGTAATCTATTTTAATCATGCAGAATGTGAGTCAGGCTTGTCAGGATTAAAAGATGACCGGGATTTTGCTTTGTAGCTTTTTAACTTTGTCTCTCTGTCACTGCCTTAAAACGTTACCTGCCCATACAGCTTAAACAACCCAACAAACTCCCTATCCGTTACTCCCTTTATATTATTATGGTTCGTCACAAGATTAACCCCCATATCCGCATCAAGCCACCAGTTGAAACGCACGTCATTAGAAACCCCAAACAAGTTGCTGCCTATCGGCTGGTAGCGCAATTCTAACGATGGCCGTACCGTCCGCTCCACCGTACCGGCTAGGATAGCAGGAATCTGGCTCCCATCCGGTTCCGTAGAGGTACGCAAATCTCGAAGGTCCTCTGTGCCCTTCCAATACAATGTCACGCCCAGTTCCAGCATTAGCCCTTCTGCCCAACTGGGATAGAAAGTGGCTGAAGCCTTGGTTCGAATGTAGTCGCTGAAATTAGTGGCCAGTCCCCGCTGGGCATAAGTCCACTGATCCTGGTAACGATTGGACCGGTAGGAATTGGCGCCCACCAAATCCACTTCCAGATCTAAGTCAAAACTGTTGGCTACATCAGCTATGGTTATAGAACTATTGACGGTATACGTTGTAGGTATAAGATTATTATTCTCCCGTAAGTCCTCACGGTCTTTATAAACGAGGTCGTCAAGCATAGCTTGAGCATACAGCGTCAAATCTCCTTTTTGGTACCAAACACTGCCACCAAGAAGCAGATTACTGTTATTATTCATGGGAGCATTGTGACTCTCAAAAAACAGAAAGTGCAGTGGCAGCAGGTTACGCATCTGTATGCTTGCAGTGGGACTAAAATAGACTTCCCCCTCAATGAAACTGAGCTTCAAATTAGGCATCGGACTCCAATCCAACCGATGTAGAAACAAGTACCGCCGGTAGGATCCCAACTGATACGACCGACCGTCAAAGGTACTGTCCGGTCTCATGCTATCCATCTCTCCCAATATACTACTAAAAGATAGTTTGGAGTTGCCAAACTTCAGCTGAATTTGATCAAAGGATTGAGGATTGTTGGTCAGGAATGCTCCTCTCCGATCAAAGACACTCCAGTGATTATCAAACCGTCCAACATACAGATCTATGATATCTCCATTATATCCGAAATACGTTTCTTCGCTGCGCATGTATAATCGATAAACGGTATCTAACCCATCGGGATCCACATCATAAAACCAGTCGAAGGTAACACCCGCTTGACCAATCCATTTTTTCCACTCCAGGTAGCTCCGGAACTCTGCCTTTGGCAATATAGGCTTAGCTTCATAGGCGGGATTTATCACGTTCAGCCGCCCGCTGCTGCTCTTACGTGCCCCTCCTTCAATATATCCTCCCACCCGCATGCTGTCTACATTTGTGGGACGCTCTTCAAAACGCTTGGCCAACAAATCTACCCAACGCTGCCCTTTGTCTCCCAGCTCACTTTTATCTATTCGTGATAGTGCAGCCTTGATATCTTTCACGGCATACGGCAGATCGGTGGGATTGAGCTGCAGCATATAACCCCTCTGCTGCAGCCTTTTGATATACTCGTACTGCCAGCTGTGGGTATTCACGAAGCGGTTATCTTGCGCGTGGCTTACTACTGATCCAACAGTAAGGACTAATAGTATAGTCCCAACTGATTTCAAGAGAATCTGTTTAATATATGTCATCCTGATAGACGATATCGTTGTAGTTTCTTGGGCGAAAAGATCACTTTTTTTCCAGTGAATATCATCTATGAATTTGATCTATCCACTACTAAGTTAAAACTTCGTAGAGCAGGCTAACTCCCTCTTTTTTTAGAGGGAAATTTGCTTGCCAACTTCGCGGTTTTAATCAATCCGGCATGATGAATTCTGAGCAAAAGAACCTGAGGCGAACAGGAGTATTTCATACCGGTTTATAACCATTTAATTGATCTTAAGAGTAGAAGGACCATTGAAATACTCCAGCCAAAGATTCTGCGCGTTTTCAGAATTCTCAGCCGGTGAGTTTTTTGGTTCATTTTTTCCTCATTGAAAAAATGAACCTGACTATAGTTCTATTAAAAATTTAGCCCGGCATTAAAATACCGGTCTAATTATGAATAACCAGAAACCCTATAAATAGGGTTCTTAACAGGCCATCATTCCAATTCCCAAAATAAGAATTAGGATTAACAGGATTACAAGATGAGCAGGATTTTCCTTTGTCACTCAATCAAAACTAGCGCAAATTGACAACTTGTGCTAGAGCATCCGGGCAATACTCTGCCCCTTCATACATTCGGTATCCAGCATCCAGGCCTATACTCAAAAGATCAATTTAATTTTTCCAAGACTGATCGTTCAAACCAACGAGGGTAATTTTCTACCTGTAAATATCCTTTTCCATCATTTCTTTTTTCAAATAATACCGAACTTTTTCTTTTCGAATTATCCAATATATAAGCAAGATCAGCGGTTTTAAGGGCTTGTGCCAAAAGATCTAGACTTCTATCATACCGTTCAATAATCTTTTGCTCCGGGACAGGATGACCACCCTTTTTAACACGATTTTTTACTCTGCTTACATTGATAGCAGGATCATCCGTAGCAATAAAGTAAAGATACGTTTTAAATCCTTTTTTTGTGCTACTTGCAAAAAATTAATCTTACCGGGGTGAGACATTACCATTTCAAAGCTAAAGCTGATCTCCTGATCCAGCATCATATACCGTATAAAATCTGATATTAATGCCGCGGTATATGCATTTAACTCATCATCACAGACCAGCATATCTTCCTTAATGTCAACTGAAGGCACCTTGCCAGCTTTTTTAACTCTGGATGATAACTCATCTATTCCATTTACAGATGCGTTCCAATCATCCCGAGTTATATCGGAAAGCTTAAAAGGCTTCAGATCTATAAAGCCCGAACGTTCTAACTTAGCAAGAGTTTGATCAGCATTAACGATGGGCCCTAACGGTAGGTCGGAATGTTGTAAACGGCAGATAAGATCAGACTTGCCAGAACCATTGGGATCGGCAAACATTCGAACTCTTGAAGTCGCCATTAATCAAGGTCTATTACACGAGGAGTGTTCGTCGCTCTACGCTTATCCAATTTTTTAAGTCTATGCTCTCTTCCAGAAGGGTCCAACTTTATCAGGTATCCGTCTTTTTCGTATAATGTTTCCAATCCTAATGCTTTATTTTTCCGACGCGCATCTCGAGAAATATACCGTAGAGCTGTATTGAGATCTTTTTTTGTTATTTCTTTTCGTCGACTCATAGGCATCCACATATCATATCATATTGACAATTATCACTGTCTAAATATCCTGTATAGTTCAATATATAACAAATATTTGTTACTTCTCTGATCTGACATCTGTGGCTCGATCTCTCGATTTGAAGGCATTCCCCCCTGCGTAGGCTTACCCAAAAGTTGATGGGAACCAATATCCGATATCCTTTGTACGTTTCGAAATTCACTAAACAGACCCTCCCTTAAGTGGAGGATAACCATGAACATTTCACGGTTTATCCGTATCCGAAACTCAGTCAATAAAATCACTTAATCTCCTAGTAACCTTTGTCTCTCAGTCGCTTTGACACTTTACAACTCTGTCACTCAATCACCTAGTCACGAACACTTATCCCGGCTCTTAAGTACCGGTCTATTAAAAAACACAAAAAAAACCATAAATAGGGTTTAGCAATAGCACCTATTTTAACCATCCAAAATGTGAATTAGGATGCCAGGATTGGAGGATGAGCAGGATTTTGTTTTGTTCCTCTGTCATTCAACTCCCTGATAAATTGAAAGATCATCCCCCAGTCCCCTTCGAATTTCGCCAACAGCTATACATCCGGAATGTTGCCATAAGGGGGAATACTCCTGCCCACTTCACGGTTTTATTACCGGTCCTAAGAATTGTGTGGTGTGGACGAAGGATGCGGATGAGCATTTTATACCGGTTATCTATATAGATCTGCTTCAAAAAAGAAAAGGACCATTAAAATGCTCGCATCCACAGTCCTAAGCCGAATTCACAATTCTCAGACTTGACCTTTTACCACCTTTTGGGTCAAGCCAAAAGGTGGTGGCATCACTTTCGTCACTGAAAAATAGTATCAGGAAAAGAGCATGAAAGAAATAAAAAATTGGATGCCCTCCTTAGCCCAGCACTAAAGTACCGGACTAACAAAGAAATCCATTCCCAAACCCTGACAAGCATGGTTTTCTGTGTTGATCTATCACAATCATCCAAAATAGGAATTAGGATTCACAGGATTACAAGATGAGTAGAATTATGCTTTGTCGCTTTGCAACTTTGTTACTCAGTAACCCAGTCTCTTAATAACCCAATCACCTAATAACGATCCTAAACCGCCAGCTCCTCTACCTTTTCCTTCTTGTCAGGATCCTCTTCAGAAAAAGAGCTGCCATTCGAAAAGCCATCCCCATTTTTAACCACCGTCTTAGGCGGGGTACCAAACTTCATTTCCAACACCTGAATCTCCCGCTTCGAAGGCGTATCCACGCCCAATTTGTCAAGAGCCTTACGTTTAAGACGTACCGTGGGAAAAAGAATGACCGATGATCCTAACACGGTGGCAAATAACAGATTGACCTCCAGGCCGGACAAGAGCAGTGTTATTCCAATGATCGTTAGATTGAACCCAAAGATCAGAAAACAGCTAGTACGATGAGAAAACCCCAGATCAATAAGCTGATGGTGCACATGTAGGCGATCCGCTGAAAAGGGCGACTTTTGCTCGCGTACAGCCCTGATCAGGAACACGCGCAGCGTATCATACAGGGGGACAATCAATACCGAAAGCACCAGCACCGGCACCGCGTTCTTGAAAGGTACCCCTGCTTCAGCGATTCCGGCATTCACGAACGAAACAGCAAAAAATGCCAGTAGGTACCCCACAACCTGGGATCCCGTATCCCCCATAAAGATCGAGGCCGGCTGAAAGTTATACCGCATAAAGGCGGCCAAGGCTCCAACCAATGTTAAGGCCAATACCGCATGCGACATCATCCCGGCCTCCCAGAACCACCAGGCAAAAAAGGAAGAAGCAATGATACCGATTCCCCCAGCCAGGCCATCAATACCATCAATAAGGTTATAGGCATTAATCACAACCACCATAGTAAAGAAGGTAAGACCAATACCTGCCCAACTAGGGATTTCATGAACCCCAAACATCCCTCCCATATCAGTGATAACCATGTTGCCACCAGCCATAACCGCAACAATAGCAGTTATCTGTAGCAGTAATTTCTTGTTGGGGGCTATAACGAGCAAATCATCCTTGATCCCCGAAAACAGCAAAATAATCAGCCCGGATGACACGTACGGCAACCAAGGCTGGAAGGCATATCCACTCAGTAAGAAACTGATGGTAACCGCCGCAAAAATACCTATCCCACCCAAATTGGGAATAGCACTGACGTGTAGCTTACGATCGTTGGTAGAATCATCAAACAGATGTTTTAAATGTGATACATCAATGATAACCGGTATCACCAGATATGCCACGACAAACGCCCCGACAGCCGCCAGTAAAGACAGCAAACTTGCAAATGCAATTTCCGTCTCCATATTTGACCCTGATTACTGAAACTAGCCCGTTCACTCCTGATTTTATTGTAGGTGAATAGACTACAAAAAAACACTCAGAAGATAAATCTCATAAACATTCATTAACTATTTCTAATGTTTATGAGAAAGGTCGTACTGAAATGTTGTTAAGAAGTTTCAACAAGCATTATTTCCTTGCTATCTATTCCATTCACTCTTGAATTAGAGGCGCATTCCACTGGGACAATTACCTAATAGCTTAATCACTCAGTCACTGCCTTTAAGCTTGCCAAATATGAATATCAGACTTCCGCTCAATGCCATTCATCTCATGACGACTATCCACAATACAATCCGACCACTTGGCCAGCTCTTTATAATCAACATCTGAGTGATTGGTAGCAATAATAACAGCATCATGTGCAGCCACTTCTTCTTCATCCCAATCAATACGCTCTTTGCCCGTCCACCCCGGATACTCGCGCGTAGGTTTAATTTCGGGAATATGCGGATCATAAAAAGACACCTCCGCCCCGTACTCCTTAAGCAGATCCATAATCTTAAAAGACGGCGATTCCCGCTGATCATCCACATCCGGTTTGTAGGCTAGCCCGATCACCAGCACTTTGCTCCCGTTCATCGGTTTCTGGTGGGCATTCAATGCCTTCAAAGTTTGATCTACTACATACTGTGGCATTGAAGTATTGATCTCTCCGGCCAGCTCAATAAAGCGCGTATTTTCTTCGTACTCCCGGGCCTTCCATGTCAGGTAAAAGGGATCAATAGGAATACAGTGACCGCCCAAGCCAGGACCGGGTACAAACTTCATAAAGCCGAAAGGTTTGGTATCGGCAGCATCCAGCACCTCGTGGACGTTAATATCCATCTCCGAAAAAACCACTTTGAGCTCATTGACCAGCGCAATATTCACGGCCCGAAACACATTCTCCGTAATCTTAACCGCCTCGGCTGTTTTGGTATCGGAAACCGGCACGGTCTGTACAATAGCCGTATCATACATCGCGCAAGCGAGATCGATACCTTCTTCGGTATGTCCGCCCACTACTTTGGGGATACTGCCGGTATCAAAATTGACGTTGCCGGGATCTTCGCGCTCGGGACTGTAAGCTACGTAGAAATCCTCACCGGCCGTTAAATTGGACTTGGACTCCAGGATCGGAATAATAAGTTCTTCAGTCGTACCCGGATAGGTCGTCGATTCCAAAATCACCATCTGACCTTCCCGCAGGTTTTCTCCAATGGTCATGGCCGTCTTTTCCACGTACTGCATATCCGGCTCTCGGTGGTGATCCAGCGGCGTTGGCACGCACATCAGGATGGCATCGGCCTCGCTCAGTCGACTAAAGTCTGCAGTGGCATCGCAGCGGTCGCTCTCCGCCAGTCGCTGCATCATCTCTTCGCCGAGATGTTTGATATAGGGTCGTCCTTCGTGCAGACAATCGATCTTCTCCTGATCGATATCGTAACCAATCACCGGCATGCCTGCATCGTGGAAGGTCCACATCAAGGGCAATCCCACATAGCCGAGCCCCACTATACCGATGGTGTACTCTTTGTCTTCTATTTTCTGAAGTAAATCCTCTGCTACTAACTCTTGAGACATGTTCTCCTTTTTCTATAACCCAATTATTTTGAAGGAGGAATATAGGGTATTCAAGTTTTTAAGTAAAAAGTTTAAAGTGATAATGAATTATCCGATTGCTTTGCTAAACGTAACTATGTCATCTCGACCGGCAGGTAGAAATCTTTGTTTTGTCGGTAAGATTAAATACAGATTTCTCATTGCGTTTCACTCCAATCGAAATGACAAGCAAGCCCGGCACTAAAGTACCGGTCTAATAATAAAAGCTTACGGTAAACCCAACTAAAGCAGGGTTTGCAATTTCACGGTTTTAAGAAGGACATAAGAATTCTGAGCGAAGTCCGGAGGGAGAACAGGATAATTTTATACCGGTGTCAGTTTCAAAAGTAGTTACTAATGTGAAGGACCATTAAAATTATCCCTCCCGCAGGATGTAGCGTATTCAGAATTCTAAGTCTTGATCTTTTACCACCTTTTGTATCAAGACAAAAGGTGGACCAAAATACAGTACTTGCAATACACCCATCGGAAGGCAACACCAACGATGATCAGATGGAGTACTCCTTAATCGCCTTCACAATCCTCTTCGCTGTATTCCCATCCCAATAAAGCGGCTTCGGCAGATCCTTATTTTCGGCAACTCCATTTTGCAGATGCTTTTTAATATGATCCAAAATCACCTCTGGATCCGTTCCGACCAATGTATTGGTACCCTCAGTAATGGTAATGGGACGTTCGGTATTTTCACGAGCCGTCAAGCAGGGAACGCCCAGCGCCGTTGTTTCCTCCTGAATGCCGCCCGAATCGGTCAGAACCAGCCTAGCATTATTCATCAGGCAAACATTATCTAGGTACCCCACCGGCTCGAGCAGGTGCAAGTCATTAATGGACTGCAATCGCTCCCAAAGTCCAAATTTTTCAGCATTATTTTTGGAACGCGGATGTACCGGCCAGACCATCGGCAGGTTTTGGGCAGTTTCTTCCAGGATTTGGACAAAGTTGCTAAGGGTATTCTCCTGGTCTACATTCGAAGGCCTGTGAAGCGTGACTAAGGCATATCCCTTTTCTTTAATGCCCAGATCCCCAAGAATGGTGGACTCATCCGACCGCTTGCGCATGTTAAAGAGCGTATCAATCATGATATTGCCCACAAAGCGAATTTTCTCATTGACAATGCCCTCTTTCTTCAGATTCATGTTGCCGTCAATAGAGGGCGTAAGCAGCAGATCGGCAATACTGTCGGTCAGTACCCTGTTAATCTCTTCGGGCATGTTCCGGTCGTAACTGCGCAAGCCTGCCTCCACATGGGCGACCTTAATGCCCATCTTATTCGCCACAATGGTACAAGCCATAGTAGGATTCACATCTCCGACGACCACTACCCAGTCGGGCTGTTCTTTTTGCAACACTTTCTCTAATTCGGTCATCACTTTGGCCGTCTGCTCGGCGTGGGTACCACTGCCGACCCCAAGGTGAAAGTCTGGGGCGGGAATGCCCAGCTCATCAAAAAAGATCTTGGACATCTCATAGTCATAATGCTGACCGGTATGCAGCAGTTGGGCATCGATCTCTTGATGATTTTGATACTCTTCCAACAGTGGAGCGACCTTCATAAAGTTAGGGCGTGCACTTGCAACGTTGATGATTTTCATTTTCTATATTAATCTTAATATAATTCTAATTAAATATTTCTTCTAACACAGAGGCCGCTGAGGAGGTACAGAGTACAGATTTTATATGCTTACCCTACCAGTAGCATGCATTGCAAACTCATAATTCAACATTCACAATTTCTAATTCTCAGTACTCTCTGTGTACTACTTTGTCCAATCTTCAATTTTTAGCTTCTTCAGTCGCTCAAAATGATCAGTATTATTGGTCACCATCACTAAATCAAAAGCAATTGCAGTTGCGCCAATCAGAAGATCAAAGTCATCTATGATATTCTCGTCTTTACGAAGACGAGCTTTTTCTTTTGCATAGATATCAAGTGCAGGAAAGACAGGCAGAATCTGAACACCACTTAAAAATTCATTAAGAACCGTCTGGTTTTTCTTTTTTGCCTTGCTATTGGCAACACCGAATTTTAGTTCCGCAACGGTAATTTCCGATATAAAACAATTACGAGGACCTACTTCTTCAAACATGGCATCTAAATTATAGAGTCCCTTCATAAAATAAATGCAAATATTCGTATCAAGAAGAAATTGCTTCACAATTCTTCCCGATCCCTATTGAAGGTTCTCGACTCCCTGATGACATTTATCATTTCATCTGCACTTTCTTCCCCTTTCCACTGCCCAAACGAACTATAGATCCGGTTTTGGTCTTCGTCCATCTCTGTTTTAACGGATTCGGTAAGTTTAGAAATCAAATCCAGTTTATTGGCCATACTCATATTCTTTAATAGTGCGGCATAGCCTTTAACAAGTCTAATATTGGTCTCTGCGGTATTCATAGCCTTACGGTTAGCTTATCAATTACCTAATAAAATACAAATTTAATGCTTTATTCTTATTGGTTGTTCTATTTTTTAACACAGAGTACTCAAAGACGGCACAAAACACACAGCATAATATTTTTCTCTGTGGGCTCCGTGTAAAACTCCATGCTCTTCTTGTTTAATCTTTCTTTCAACACAGAGCTCGCAGAGGAGACGCAGAGTACACAGTTTATATGTTTACCCAACCGGTAGCATGCATTACAAATTCATAATCCAACATTCACAATTCCTAATTCCCTGTGCCCTCAGTGTTCTATTATACGTCCTCAATCAACTAATTCTTTCAAAGCATCCAGCATCTTTCGGGCCAGTTTTTCTCGATCATAAGCTTTGGCCAGCTTCGCCGCATTCTGGGCTTTTTCTTCATAAACGCTATCCTTCTTATTAAAAGCTTCAAGCTTCTCAATGAAATCACTTTTATTTTCCGGCTCAAAACAAAGCCCCGCTTCATATTCCTCTATAATCTCTTTCGCCTGACCCTCAACCCCCAGCAAAATTGGCGTATCCATGGCCGCTGCTTCAAAAATCTTGGAAGGTATAACTGTTTTAAAGGTATCTGACTTCTTTAAAGGCACCAACGAAACATCCACCGATGCCAAATAGTCCGGCACTTCCTCTTTTGGAACCGGATCCACAAAAGTGACGTTTTCCATATTTTGTTCCCTTGCCTGCTTAACCAGCTTTTCTTTCTCGGCCCCGTCCCCGATAAACATAAAGTGGTACTTTTCATCGCTCACTTCCTCTGCACAATCCAAAATAAAGTCCAGATTATGAGCCATGCCATGCGTACCGATATAACCGACCAGAAATTTATCCTCCAGCCCTAGATCTTCTTGAATACCATTCCCGTCCATGTCGCTATTAAACAGGTCCAGATTGGATCCGTTGGGTATCACCACCTGCTTCTCAGACGGTATGCCTCTATTTATTAAGTTCTCCTTAAAGGCATCAGTAACAGGAACCACCAGATCGGCACTCCAGTAAAGAAACAGCTCAATTTTCTCGAGCATATCATAGAGTAAGCCTTCCCTCATGGCCCCAACGCTTTTTATAGATTCCGGCCACAGATCGCGCAGCTCAAATACCCACGGCTTGCGTTTGAGCTTGGACAAGGCCCAGCCCGACCATGTGGTAAAAAACTGGGGCGAAGTCGCCACAATAACATCCGTCTTTTTAAAAAGACCAGCAAAGAAAGAGGTAACAGCGAAGCTGAAATAATCGAGGGTCCGTTTTATAAACCCTTTATTTGATGTGATATAACTCCACACCCGAATAACCTTAATACCGTCCATTTCCTCTTTCTGATGTAGCTTGTTTTCATACCCCTCATACACTTCCCCCTGGGGAAAATTAGGCGCACAGGTAATTACGGTCACTTTGTGGCCCTCCTCTGCCCAAATCTTGGCATGCTCATAGGTACGAGTAGCCGGGGCATTCACTTCCGGAGGAAAATTGTCTGTAATGAATAATATGTTCATAGTAGATCTTTTAACACAGAGCACTCAGAGAATACACAAAGGTCACAGGTGATATTAAACTTCCTGCTCGGCCATACTTTTGCAAGCCGTGCAAATTCCTAATTCTACATTTTTAACTCCTAATTCCCAGTGCCCTCTTCGTTCAAACAGATTTTAGTACTTAAATTATCGATAAATGATACTTGAATTTTAGTCGCTTTAATATATTGATTATATCCATCGGGGCAATCGTAGCTCGCTTTTTTTACATTTAGGTTATCTCTATTTTGTAAACTCCTTTGCATGGAGCTTTTCCAATAGTTACTACTATCTGCCTACAATCTACTTCAACACCGAAATTAGGGTACCAGCTAGTATCTTGTACTTCAAATTTTGAATTGGTAGAAAAATGCAGTTCGGCACCATTTACTGAAAGGGAGAGTTTATCACCCAGATCTTTTACTTGAACATCTGGATGAAGCAAAAAACGGGCTGTTGATTCCTGTTGTGAACCCGCTTTTATAACATCTTGAATAAACAATGCTTTTCCATCAAATTTTAGTTCTCGTTGATGTACTGGATTTCCTTTTAAACGGATAAACCCATCGTGCCATGCAGTAATTCCGAACGTACCGCCACTATAATTAAAATCTAAGACTTCCACATTTGCCCTCCGAGCAACGCGAAAAGAGTGCCAGAATTCACATTGATCTTCATTTGCTACAGTAACAGTATTATGTGATTTCGTACTTCGACTTACTTGCCTTTTTTTTCCTAAATTATACTCAAAAACCCCTTTATCAATGAAGATACGCTGACTGCCAATACTCCATTCAAAAGAAAAAATATCCCCATGCCCATGAGCCGGCAAGAAATCCGGCGCTATTTTTCCTGCATCAAACAAGAGATAACTTTCATCCTTTCTTAAACCATAGTATCCTGCTTCTTCCCGTTTTATTTGACTATTTGCCTCATAAGAAAAATTTATCTGCTCTTCTAAAGCCTCACTTAACTCTTCCGGAGAATAGGCCATATCCAATCCCCCATCATTGAACAGGCTTATTCTACCATCCGGATGCGTTACATCAACCAATGCATCTCCCATCTTATGCAAAATAGTTTCTAACGCTTCCTTGAGTTCACTTTCGGGCAATACTACATAACATTCCAGCAGATCGGCTAAAACCTGGCAGTGATAAGCAGGAGAACGTTCATAATGGAGACCATCATCCAGTATTTGTTCATCTATTTCCTCTGCAAGTAAATCTGTCCCCAGTAATTCCCATCTTTTTACATTTTTATCATCTTCAAAAAAAGATGCTCCCCACAGCAAAGCCTTGATATTTTTTAACAGATGATTGCCTTTGATATCCTTCTCGAGATTATTCTCTAGGAAAAGCAACTGTTTGTAAATGGATTTAGTGATCCTCTTGGCAAACTCATTACCCAATTGCTCCTTTCGCTCTGCGAACTGCTGCATCCATACCACCACACGAATTGACAAAGCAAAGGAATTCCAGCTATCCAACCAATACCCTTTTTTGTAGGGAGGATTTTGCGTAATCCAATCATTTATTAACCACTTGAACCACTGATCATCAGTTTCCTCCAGAAACTCCATGTAATGGAGATTGAGCTTCCATAAGCGCGTACCATATTCCAGTTCTTTGTCATGCCAGTTTATTGGGAGCTGGTAAGAGCGACTTTCGTTCAAAAAAGTAAGCGTAAACTTTTTTGAACCTCTATCTACTTCTTCAAACTGACCTTCGCGAGCTTCAAAAATAGGCCGAAATAGATTGCTGGATATATTCGGGGTGACCTCTTTTTTCTCAAATTTACTATTGAAATATTGGGGGACTCTTTCAATAACCTTTCGTTTTACCAACAATCTCAAACGAGCAACAAGCTGTGAAGGCTTGGTATAGCGAACTGAATAAAAAAGCTTTCTTAAATCCACAATTATGTTCGTTGTATAATCTGTAGCTTTTTATGAAGTAGTGCTTTCATAGCAGAAGATAATATATAACACTGTCGGTGATTTGAATTGTTTGGCCTAAGCTCATAATCCTCAAGATTATTTTTCGAAGCGACTTCTACTAATCCTTCAATCCCCTTGACCTTTGCTTTGGCACGAATAGAATTCACTGTATCATCAGCATCGATTGAAAATGGCTTGGTGGTTATTATATCCCCTGTATCAATTCCCTGGTCTATTAAATGTATCGTAACCTCTTGTTCCTCTCCCAACAAAATAGACCACTCGGCCGCATTCATCCCCCTCACCTCCGGCAAAGGGCCTTGATGAGCGTTCAATATTCGTCCATGCATCACATTGATTACGTTATCTCTAATTATTCCACCTCCACTATAAATAAACCACTGGGGGGTAGCTTCCTTTAAATATTGAACTACATTTCGATCATTAATCGAACTTACAGAATGATAAGCAGCCCCATGATCTGAAGCCCAATTTTTTATCGATTTATAAGCTATCTTTTTTTCCTCTCGAAATTCTTTAATATAGTCTTTACTCTCCTTGCTTATTGAACTAAATCCGAGTAGTCGAGGAATGGCTTTCCAGAAAAATGATATGCCTCTCTTCTTTATATACCTACTCAGCCGAGACCATGAGTACGGACTAACAACAATAAAACCATTGACAGGAACATTTCTCCGGTGCAATTGCTTCGCAATAGCAATGGCAATTTTCGATTTATCAAAACCAGCCGTTATGACAACTCCGCGGTGCTCCATTCCTCCTGTTTTTTTCCGGAAAGTTCTAAAAAAAGCATCAACGCATCGGCGTGAAACTTAGCCGCCCAGTTGGGGTACCTTGCCATCATATATCGCCCCCATAAAGGCTTTGATCCGGCTACTGCTCCGTTAAGGCCTTTGACTGGGGTATTCCTAAATTGCGTACCATTCACATACTCAATAAGCTTAGAAGCAGCATTCAGCAACTGTAAGTCCCCGTTGTACTCGTGCCACCGCATTAGGCAAATTGCTAATTGGACATTGCCCGTCAGGCAGGAGTAATATTCTGTCGGCCCCCATTCCTGATCATACGCACCAGCCAAACGACCGTTATTTAATTCAGCCAACTTATACACCTTTTCCAACGCCGATTCCACCTTTGCTCCATACCGACTCCAGTCATCCAGTAAAAAAGAAGCTTCTAGAAATCCTCTTATAGTATAAGCGATCGTATGCGTAAAGGCCGGTTGGCTCTTTTCAAACCCCCATCCCCTGAACGTACCATTTGAATTTTGTCGTTCAATCAAGCTATCCAAAACTTGCACTGCCTTATCTTTGACGAAACCTTTTTCAGTTACATTCGCAACCAATAGCATTGGCCATGCTACACGAGTGTAATACGTGGGATTAAAATCGGTATAGTGTCCTATTTCCCAAAGGCCGCTTTCGTCTACATGATCTGCCAACCATCGTGCCCCTTTCACTGCTGATTTCTTCCAACGATCATCACCTGTTTCTTTATACATTCGTATGATCCCGAATAAAATCTGCCCGGTGTTAAAAACACTTGGACTTTTTTCTTGAGGCGGATAAAGCCCTCCATTCCAATAGCCTTCATCTGATTGTATAGATAACAACCATTCACCAAAGTCGTTAGCTGTTTCCTTGGCCGGTCTGTAGTTTTCTCTATGGCTGAAGTCTAAAAGGGTTGGAATAATATAACCGGTTGTCTCAGGATATGGTTTGCCCCAACCTGTTATCGGATTAAAATGTGCACTGGAACCTTCGTTTTTTTGTTTAGATCTGATTAGCCAACGAATGGTTCGTTCTAAATGCTGCTTATATTTATCGTGCAAAATTTATTATATAAAGTTTATTTATTACTCGCTGTTATATTCAAAAACGAGCTATGGTATTTAACAGTTGTTAATAAATTGAAAATCCTGAAATGATTTGATCATTAAAAATCGATCCTTTTTTCAAAAGTTTCAGCAATAAGATTATAACTTTTTTTAGTTATGCAGTATCAGTTTTGAGTTAATGAATAGTTCATTAATCTCTCACTTCATTAATAGCTTTTATAAAAGTCTCTACCATATTATCATGGCTAAGTTCTATCTTAAAAAAATCATAACATTTCTTCTTCATCAAAGTGACATCTTCTAAATTGCTAAGATAGGATAACTTTTCAGTAAATTCTTCTAACCCCTTACATACAAATGAGTTACATTCATTCAAATAATGAAATTCTGGTGCAATCTGTTTTTTTTGAATAGTAATAACTGGTACTCCATAAGCAAAACTATTTACAACAGCTAGCCCAACATTATATGGACAAACATAAGCTATGGCTTGTCTAAAATGTTCTTTGATTGATTCATCATTATATACACCCTCTTCAAAATCCACTAAATTTAAAATATCATTTTGTTTGACATGTTCTTTCAGTACTTCTTTATACTTTCCATTACCTACAAATCTGAGCTTTGGAATTTCTTTACCAAGATTACTCTTAACCACAAATTCTTTGTAACAATTTATTAGTTCTATTAAACCTTTTCTTTCTTGAATTCTTCCAAAGTATAAAAAGTACTTGCCATTAAAATCCGAGGGTATACCATGGTTAGTTACCCTTACTGTATTATTTACAGCTTCTATTTTCTGCTTACAATCGAGATTTAAAACTTTTATGAGTTTTTCTTTTCCATTTTTATTATACACTAACACTTTATCCGCTCTGTTTATTATTAAGCGTCTAACTGCATTAATCAAAAAATTTCTGTTTGTTCCTAAACCTTTTCCCCAAAAGATCCATTGCTTTTCAAGAAATAAAAATGAAGGAATCCAACACGATAATACTCTTATATTGAAAGAGGAAATAATTATATCAAACTTTTTAATATACTCGAGCAAACCCGAATGAAAACCCAACTTAGTATTCCCGACAAAGTTTAAGCACTTGTTTTTAAAAAGCCTAGAACTCCCTTTGTAAATTTTATCTGAATTAATAACTAGAAAGTTTTCAATAAACTCAGCCTGAGATAATTCTTTAAATAAATCTATCCTATAATCTGGAATACCATATTCTAAAATCACTAAAACCTTCATAGAGATTAATCAATCCTTTGCTACATAGTCATATTTATACATTAGTGGCCAAGTAAATAATAGACCTAAGCTTTTAAACTTTTTAGAAAGACCTCTACCCTCTGAACGACTAGGTTTAAATATAAACTCTCCTTTTTGCCTAATTCTATTACCAGCTATCATATGCTTAATGTTCATTTTCTTACTCTCAGATACCTTTTTTCTGACATTTGTTAAGTTACAATCAACAAATTTTTCAATTCTTCTTAATTCTGATTCCGGATTTTTACATAAATCTTCATACCGAACCCTCATAACTTTTTCTTTAAATAAGAAGCTTATAAATTCTCCTATCAGATTACCTATTAACCATCCCAATGAACTTAAAATAATAAAGGGTGTTACTGTTTTAGCCTCAAAAGAATAACGTAAAAATTTAAACTTGCCTTCTTTAATCCTTAACATATTTGAAGATAGTATTTTCAAAGGATTTCTAACCAAATGTATTACTTTAACCTTTGAAAAATACTTTGTTAAAAATAGACCTCTTGTAAACTCTTTAGAAGAATCAATTAATAAATCTTTTTTAGAAACTTCTTTAATTGACTCAAGGAGGTTCTTATTTATTTGTTTTAATTCAAATATCCTTTTTTTTCTAATCCCTAGAAGCGTACTAAAAAAAGACTTCAAGTGTGCTTGGGATTGAATTCTTTTGGCAGCTTCCTCCCATGAATACTTACTTTTATTTTCAAACTTACTTTTGACGGTATTCCAAAAATCACAGTCTTTGATTTGACTTCCACAACTACATATATCTTCTGTCCGTGGCATGCCTGAAACTATTTCTCCGATGCTATGCATATTGTAACCATTACCTAGCATTGCATCTAAAATAGTCGTGCCACTATGGCCTCTTCCCATTATATAAATAAAACTAACTTCTTCCGTGTCCACCCTTTGAGAATTTTTCAATTAAAGAATCATCTAGTATATACATTAACTATTTCATCAATAAATGTGCCAGTTCACCAATAATGTTAATAAACAAACACTCAAGATTTATTAACATTAAGAACTAAAAACAAGATAGAAGTACTCCCAATCCAAAATAAATTAGTTTTAATCAAATCATTAAAAACCACCTGTAAATGTAGTCCAGCTATGGTAACAACCGAAAGCACTAAAAGATTTGATAACTGAAGCCTATTTAATTGCGAAACTAAGGTTTTTTTAAAGAAGAATATTAGACTTCCCAAAAACACTGAAAAACCAATAATACCAGTTTCAACTAATATACCTGCATAACCATTATGCGCAGACATATTAGTAAGGGGCTTAAGAGAACCGGGTCCTATTCCAATTAGCCAATTCTTTTTAAATAAATCCAGCACCCTATTCAATATTGTCATTCTATATTCAATAGATCCTGTACCCATTTTAACTTGATTAACAGTTTCAAGGAATAATCTTTGATAGATAATATCATATAGTTTTATTCCTACAAATATTCCTGTAACAATTATTGCAGATTTAAAGAATACTCTTTTAAAAAAACTATAAGGGTTCAAGTTAATTAACTGAATGGCACCTAATAGTAAAATTATTAAGACACAAATCATACCTTGTCTACTCCCAGAGATAACACAAATAGAAAATACCAACAAAGAGAGTACAAATACGCTCAACATTCTATCTTTCTGATAAGAAAAAATTACTATGAAACATAAACTCAGAGAAGCAACAAAGCCATTGATTAATCTGTTAAGCCCCGGACCTATTTGATCCATCCAATTTCTTACCTCACTTGAAATAGCAATCAAATCAAATCCAAATGAGTAAAATAAATAAAAAAGGAAGGCGATAACGATTAAGTAAAACGAGTAATAGAAACTAATAAATAATTTATATTTGTAGACTTCCTCAAGATTTGTCAGGATATACGTAAATAGCAGTATATTAATAGCTAAAAAAAAGGATGTAACAACACTACTAAATTCTGAAAATTCTGAATAATCAGAAAGAGAAAAGCTAATAAAGGAGAAAAGAGAAAGAATTAAAATAAATACAAAATAATTGAATAAATTTTTCTCGATTTTAAACTTCTTTTTTTCAATGAAAAGTAAAAAAGAAAAAAACAAAGTTAAGACAAGTCCAATTCTATTTGAAGTAGTAAAATAAATTGGAAGATCGAAAAAAAATAATGGGAAGAAACCTCCATATATAACAGATATAAACTTCTTCATTTTTAAAGTTTGAAAATATTTTTAGCCCCTTTCTTCCAGCTTCTACTTTTGAAAAAATGATCTTTATTAACCCTGCAATGAACCACAGTTTCTAAAGTTTCGGTATTTAGTAAGTCTTCGCTTAATGAACAACCTATACCAGTTTTCTCAACAACCTCTGATAGGAAAGTATCCTCAAGTGTGACAAAAGGAATTGAGTGATAAGTAGAATTATAAATTGTATAGGGAACTGAATAATCATTATATACCTTCCAAACGAAATCACATAATTCAGGCCAATAATTTGATGGAATATATGCTTCTTTAGCAATAAATTTACATTTACTGCAATTTCTTAAAGATCGATAAGTTTCCGAATCGACTTCAATAAGCCACTCTTTTATAGGTCCAACAATAATAAAGCCTAAATCATAGTCAAAAAGGTCAGCTTTTTCAATAATTTTCGGTATTAATTGTAAACCCTTTAATTTTTTATCATCAGGATTGCCTATCCATAAACCAACAAGCTTATCATTATGTCCTCTAAAATCATGAAAATTTTTTTTCCATTTTTTCAACCTATAAACTATTTCATTATCGTCGTTTTCACGTTCATCTGTTTTCGGCTTACCAAAAGGAGTTATTTCAACTCGATCTTTAGATATTTCAAAAAGGTCACAGAAGTACTTAACCAACATAGAGTCAGTCACAAAAAACTTGTCAGCATTATTTAATAAGTTCTTCCTTCTAATTTGAGTAATCCTGGGATAGTTCTCAACCGACTCTTGATCAATATTATGACATATCCATCCTACTTTCACATTCGATAATTTTGCTAACTTGATTGTACTATATTCTAGTAATGCTCTTAATAGTGTGCGAGGAAGTCCTTTATAATCATTTAAATAACGAAATATTACACCATGAGTTTTCTTTTTCAGAATCAGCCTTTTCAGCAAGTAAAAAAACATAAACATGGGGCTTGTTTCAACAGTAATCAAATTCCCATAGTTATATTTCTCTGCCATTGCCTTCCATGCCTTTCCCTTAATATCATATTCTCTAGCACTTTGAAGAATTATATTTTTTTTGTCCATTCTTAAATTTGCGTTTCCCTGATTATAATATCATAAAAGCTTTTTCTATTCTTTCTACTTTTATGATAAATCCCAACTACATCACAACCTTGGAGGATTAATGGAATCAAGCTAAACAGATATTTTATTGCTTTTTTATAATGTCTCCCAGCAAGTGCCCATCGAATTATTCGAATCAAAATAATCGAATATGAAAACACATTATAGCTATCCTGATATTTATCAAGCATATCTTCATAGCCAATTATCCTTTTACTAGGATTATCTGATATTCTGATATTCGAACTCTTATCAACCTCAGTGAAACTTATATCTAAACATTTCAAATCATAATGCTCTAATACCCTATAATACGTATCAATATCCTGTCTTGCCGAAAGAGTTTCATCAAGAAGTCCAATTTTAGTAAAAACTGATCTTCGAATACAAACACGGCTAAAACCTCCTATAACATTATTAACAAGTAATACTTTTCTATATGCAACTCGATCAAAGTATCGATTATTAAAAATATGATTATTATCAAAAATAAGTCCAATATCTTCAGTTATTTGGGTAATGATAGAATTAATCTTACATAGCTTTTCAGAATGCCAAGTATCATCGGAATCTAAAAAAGCAATCCAACTTCCTTTAGCTGCTAATATTCCTGTATTACGAGCACCTTGAGCTCCCTTCGATCTACTGTTTAATAAATACTTAATTCTTGGATCATTAAATTTATTAACTACCTCTTTGGTATCATCTGTAGAATGATCATCTACCACTAAAACCTCAAAATTCGAATAAGTTTGTTTTAAAACAGAATTGATAGCGTCTTCTAAAAAAGAAGATCTATTATAGGTAGGTATTATAACACTTATTAACACAGAACTATTACCCTCTCTAATTGCTGTCAGTCGTAGATTTGATATAATTATAAATTTCGATATCTGGCTGGCATAATTCTACAACTTTTTCATGTATATGGTTGGGTATCTCCTTTCTTTCAAAATAAGGTTTGGGACTTTTATTTTTGTGCGGGATAGTAAGTTTTCTTTTAAATAAATTCTTAAATTTTTTCTTAAATCTGGGTAGATTATCTAAAAAGCCAACGAGATCAAAGTTTGAAAGAACTTCTTTTGCCTCTCTAATTCTTTCTTCAAAGTTCTTTTCCTTTTCTGAAAAAAAAGTTACGTACTTATGCCCTCTCCTTTTTCCAACATTTGATATATAGTCCTCAATTGGAAGATCAGTTTGGAAATGATCACTGTCTTTATATCTGTTATAATAGTATTCAGAATACCACCGCTCAACGGGATCTCTTAACACAGTCACAAAATTCCAATTATCACAAAACTTATTCATTATTGCTTCATCAACCCCTACATGACCTGTAATAAATTGCAATCTACTTTTTTCAAATTGATAAACTAACAACTCTTTTCTGAATTCAAATAATGACTTATCCGAAAAACTTGCTGCTTTTGCGGATGCAGTAGTATCTATTCTATACAACTTTTGTCCTCTAAGACCACTCCAAAAACCGTATATATTTCTTATTGAAGTAGCCACAGAACTCCCACCACATTTAGGTATATGAGAATACATAATTCTCTTTTCAGGTCCTCTATCAAGTAAATTATCTATTCTCCTACCAATACTTTTAAACCCCATTATTTAATTCAGTTTATTATAACTTTAATATTTTTGTACTAAAATCATCAATATACCCAGCTAAAATATTATATAATTCTTCATATGCTTTTAAATCAAACAAATAGGCCAGGGTGATATAAATCACGAATCCTATAAAAATTTGAAAAAATAAACTAATGTATAAATTCGCATTTCCCAATAAAAAAGCGCTTCCATGCACTACAAGAGCCATAATACAAGAGATAAAAAAAGAAGGGAGGATAACTTTTAATACATCCCAAAAACTCATATCTATTAAACTCCCTGGTATAGCAATGCAAGGATATGTGATAACTATATTTGCAACTGCATAAGCAATTGCAACACTTTTCGCACTTCCATACCAAACTCCAATTACAATAGCTATAACCAAAGATCCAGACCCAAATATACCCCATAAAAACATCCAATCTGTTTTTCCTTGCGATTGATATATCCAACCAGTTGGATTACAAATTGTTTGAGTAATACCTACCCATGTTAAAATTTGTATTAAAGGAATGACCCCACCCCATTTTTCACCAAATAAAACTAATACAAAGGGCTTGGCAACTACAAACAACCCAATCATTATTGGAAAGGTAATAAACGATAAAATTCGCATCGCTTTTAAATAAACTCTTTTTACCCGTCCTTTTTCACGCTGAATTTTAGATAGTGCAGAAAACATTACACTACTAATTACAGATATTACCTGTTTAATTGGTAATAGCATCAGTGTGTACGCACGGTTATAGTTACCTAGGCTTGCAGACCCCATATATTTACCAATCAAAAGATCGTCAGCACTTCTTGCCCAGTAATTAACCATTTTGAAACCAGTCAGATTAGCACTATAAGCCCACAACTGGTTGATTGCACGCCAAGAAAATATCCCCTTTGGACTCCAACTAGAATACAAAAGATACAATCCAGTACTAAATAAGGTCATTAATAATGTTTGTATAACCAATGCCCAAACCCCAAATCCATAGAAAGCAAATCCAACAGCTATTAAACCCGGTAGAACTGTTGTTGCAATTTCTATCTTAGATAAAAGATCGAACCGCATTTTTCTCTGTAAGTAAGCTCTTGGTACAATACCAAATCCAGCAATAATAAAATCTATTGCTAATACTTGTAATATTACCGTCAGTTGCGTATCACCATAAAAAGTTGCTAATACAGGAGCAATAAAAATAAATATTAAGGTTAGAATTACCCCAATTACACTATTCAGATAAAATGTGCTTGAATAATGGCCTTCCGATAAGTGACTACGTTGGACAATAGCAGAACCAAAACCAAACTCTTTAAAAATTCTTGCGAAACCTATAAAAACCATAGCCATGCCAATTAGTCCATACGCTTGGGGGTCTAACAAACGCATTAGAAAAATTGACAGAATCAGCTTAGAACCTTGTTTTATAATCCGCGCAAGTGAAGTCCAACCAATACTTGAAATAGTTTGGGCGCGTAAACTCATGTAAGTTATTCTTCCTTTTTTGCAACCAAGCAATAACCCAATGGAAACTTCTCTTTGCTTCTATTATCAATTTTCTTCCCAATTTTAGTATTAATCAACCATACTGCAGCCTTTTGGAAGGTTTTTGGGAAAAATTCGTCTGGCAAATTCTTCCCAATGATATCTAAAATAACTGATAATGGCCCACCCCATTCCTCTATTTTGATAACATTTAGACCATTATCTTCACATATTTTCTTTAGCTGATATTTAGTAAAACGGTTAAAATCAAATGGTTCTTCGTGTAACCTATATAAAAAAGGAATACCTAAAATAAGATATCCCCCACTTTTTAAAACTCTCGATATTTCACTCATCAAATTGTTGAAATTAGCAATATGTTCCAATACATCAGAAAGCAATACTGTTTCCATGCTATTCATTTCTAACGGAATTTCATCATTCAAATCAGCAGTATAATCTAAATGTATATTTTCATGAAACGAATTCTCCCAATCTATACATACAATTTGGTCGACTTTGTCCTGATAAACTTTGTATAAAGGAACAGTTCCACAGCCTAAATCCAGCAATTTCCCATTTGCATATTTGTTTAGATAATTTTGATATAGTACCCCCGCTTTATTTATGGCTAAAACTGAGGTTTCACTTGCATATTCAGTATTTGCAACTATTCTCCCATCATTATTAAAAACAAATTTAGTTGGCTCCCATTTTAATTCATTTTTCATACTTCAAGTGCCTTAAATTTTCATTCTAAAGTTTTCTTATAAGTTGAAATTGCTTTACGTGACTGTTTTAACAGTGAGAAGTTTTCTTCGATATGCTTTCGTCCTCTTTGACCAAATTTCTCTCTTACTTCAAAATTATCTGCTAAATAAGCAATCTTTTCTCCCATTGCTTCATAATCTCCCTCCTCAACAAGATATCCAGTTTTCTTATCCAGGATAACATCGGGCAATCCATTGTGTTTTGTTGCAACAATTGGTAATCCCGTAGCTGAGGCTTCAACAAAAGAAACGCCTTGACCTTCCTGATCCCCATTAGAGGCAGTTACACAATGTTGAGTATAGATATCAGCCTCCTCCAGTAATTTTGGAACCTCTGAATGGGAAACTGCACCCAAGACATCAATTTGATTTTCAAGGTTTAGTTTTTTGACTTCCTTTTGCAACTCATTTTTTAAAGGACCATCCCCAGCAATTTTTAATCGCAAATCAAAATCTTGATTAATAATTCCTGTAGCGTGTTTAAAAGCACGCACTAAATTTAAAGGAGATTTCTTTTCTACTAATCTTCCGACATGTACACACCTAATAACACCATCTACTTTGTTGGATGCTTTTTGATATGAAAAATTAGATACTTCAATTCCCAAGTGTAAAAGTTTAATTTTTTCCTTGTCAACACCAAGTCTCTCCAATTTTGAACAAATATGGTTTGAAATACCAATTACCACATCTGAAGCTTCAAAAGCTTTTTGATATTGTTTTACCCAAAATTGATCGCGTATCAAAGTAGATATATCATAACCATAAAAAGAAACCGCTAAGGGAATATTTAATTCTTCTGCAACTGGTCCAATAACCACTCCCTCAGGTCCGAAATGAGCATGGATAAGATCAGGTTTTATTTTTTTTAAATTTCTTTTTAGAGCTTTTCGCTTTTGAGGCCAACTTGCTAAATTCGATTTTTTGTTATTTAGAATACCCCAAAAACGCCTGAAAAGTCGCTCAATATTCCATCTGCCCGGCGATTGTATTTTTAAGACATTCCCAAATGGCCTATCCTTTTTATTAATGTGTTTATGAGTAGCCACATAATTATCAATTCCTTTCTTTTCTAACTCTGATATATAATCATATATAAATGTTTGAGACAATGGAGAAAAAACATTTCTATAGTGTACTACACGCATTTACTTCAATTTTAGATTAACTAAATAACCTGTTTAAAATATTCTAAAGTTTCTAAAAGTCCGGTCTTGCGATCATATTTAGGCTTCCAATCCAGCACCTTTTTAGCCCGGCTGATATCCGGTTGTCGGACCTTCGGATCATCCTTTGGAAGTTCTTGGAAAGTAATTTCACTATCAGATCCTGTTAGATGGATGATTTCCTTGGCAAAATTTAGAATGCTGATCTCCTGTGGATTGCCAACATTTATTGGGTCCTTATAATTACTTTGAGAAAGACGGTATATCCCTTCGACCAAGTCGTCGACATAGGTAAACGAACGGGTCTGGGAGCCGTCTCCGTAAACGGTTAAGGGATTCCCATTCAATGCCTGCCGCATAAACGTTGGCAGCGCCCGGCCATCATTTAGTCGCATTCGCGAGCCGTAGGTATTGAATATGCGCACGATGTGGGTGCCCACCCCGTGATATCGATGATACGCCATTGTTAAAGCCTCGGCAAAACGCTTTGCTTCATCATAGACGCCCCTATCGCCAATAGGATTGACATTCCCCCAGTATTCTTCAGACTGCGGATGGGTCAACGGATCGCCATAAACCTCGCTGGTGGATGCGAGCAAGAAACTAGCATCTTTTGCCTTTGCCAATCCCAAAGCTTTATGAGTTCCCAGTGAGCCAACCTTGAGCGTCTGAATGGGCATCTCCAAGTAGTCAATGGGTGATGCCGGTGATGCAAAGTGTAGAATTAGGTCCAACTCTCCGCCCACATGAATGTAGTTGGTTACATCGTGTTTGATAAATTCAAAGCGGTCATTGCCGATCAGGTGAGCGATGTTGTCGGCATTGCCAGTACTGAGGTTATCCATGCAAATAACCTCGTATCCCTCTTTGATATAACGATCACACAGATGAGAACCGAGAAAACCAGCACCGCCGGTGATGAGAACACGTTTACTATTTCCTTCGTTACTCAAATCGTATTCGTTTTACTAGTTATCATTTTGATACATTCTAAAATATATTTAGGATGACAAATCATTCTACCACTTCCAACTCTGGTTCATTAACCGATGGTCGCCCCACACTGATATATGTGATGCCGGCTTTTTCAGCGCGTTTGAGGTCATACAGGTTGCGCCCGTCAAAGATGACCGGTTGCTTCATGACGTCGTTGAAGTTATCGACCGTCGGCCGGCGAAATTCGTTCCACTCCGTGCATATGACCAGCGCGTCGATATTATCGAGGGCGTCTTCCTGCTTATGGACGAAGGTGGTGTTATCTAACACCTGCTGGCTGGTCGCCTGCTTGAAGGTGCCGATCGCTTCCGGATCGTAGGCCAGCAGTTTGGCGCCTTGTTTAACTAATTCTTCAGCTATATACAGCGCCGGGGCTTCGCGAATGTCGTCGGTTTCGGGCTTGAAGGACAGTCCCCACATCCCGAACGTTTTGCCGGAAAAGTCGTCGGTGCCGTAGTAATTCTCCATCTTGCGGACAATGGAGACCTTTTGGGCGTTGTTCACCTTCATCACCGAGTCGACGATCTTAAAGTCATAGCCGTGTTGTCCGGCCGTGTGGTGGATCGCCTGCACGTCTTTGGGGAAACAGCTGCCGCCATAGCCGATGCCGGCAAACAGGAAGCGCTTACCGATGCGGGAGTCGGTGCCGATGCCGCGGCGGACGTTGTCGACGTTGGCGCCAACCCGCTCGCAGATGTTGGCAATTTCGTTCATAAAGGTAATCTTGGTGGCCAACATCGCGTTTGCGGCATACTTAGTAAGCTCAGAGCTGCGCGGGTCCATCACGATGATCGGATTCCCCGAACGGACAAACGGCTCGTAGAGGGTCGTCATCATCTCAGCGGCTCGGTCACTGTCGGTGCCAATGACGACACGTTCGGGTTT